>Ga0209006_10002697_pt1 | contig 16167 bp, 11 predicted proteins | sample JacPin_JW_Ref_O2_FD_188567 | JGI IMG/M metagenome (GOLD analysis project Ga0209006, IMG submission 188567) | Forest soil microbial communities from Algoma, Ontario, Canada - Jack Pine, Ontario site 1_JW_Ref_O2 (SPAdes) (version 2) | ecosystem: Environmental > Terrestrial > Soil > Boreal... | reverse complement strand
CGGTCTGACGGCTACGCGCTCTACGCCGCCCGAAGAGGCGAGCGATCCTCGCTTCGGCACTCGCCTCGACCGGGGCAGAATGCGACCGCTTTGGTGCCAGACTGGCAGTAAGCTCGCTGATACGCGGCGGCGCTTCTGCAAGCCGGCTCAGAACCTGCTGGAGGGCGAGTAATCTGCGCGCGGCACCTGACGTATCCTTAAACTTACTTCCCCCAGGCTGGGAAGGTTTTCACCATACCCATGGCACGAGGCGGAAGCGCGTGCGCCGGCAATATTCCGTGTAGCCCGGCAGATTGCGGCGCAGAGTTTTCTCCTCGTGAACTAAGCGGTAGACCAGAACTGGCACCATCAAGGCGAAGACCGGCAGCGTCACGTACGATCCGAGCGCCAGCGGAATAGCCAACGCCGTCACGGCCATGCCGGTGTACATGGGATGCCTCACCCGCGCGTACGGCCCGCTGGAAATTACGGTCTGGCCGATCTCCACTTGAATCGTGCCGGCCGCGAAGGTGTTGGTTTTCATGACCCAGAAAACCAACCAATAGCCCGCGACCACCACAATCTGCGCAGCCACGACAACCCTCAAAGGCACCTCAGCAAACCGCTGCCGCGTCCAGCCGAAGCGGAAGTCCAGTCCCGCCAGGATGAATGCAGGAAATGTGATCAAACTGAACAATCTCTGAAACAGCTTCTGCTCAGGTTCAGTTTCTTGTTTTTGCAGACGCCGCTCCAACAAGCCGGGATCGCTTTTCAGCAAGTCGATGAAGAAAAAGGTCCAGAATCCCGCCATCAGAAGAAAAAACAGCCATCCCTGCCAGAAGCGGAAGGAACCGGGCACAAACAGCAACGCAGCGAGAACAAGCAGAGTCGTCACCGTGCGTCGTGCGGCTCGTGCTTTGACGCTGTTTGGTTCTCGCATCTCTACCGTTCGCATCGCGTAGAATCCCGCTGGACGCTCGCCTACGAGGGCGACTCCCTGGTAACCGTTCAGGAAATGATTTCTGTTACGCCTTCAATGGCGGGCGTAGTGACTGACGAGACGCAGCAATTCGCCGCCGCGGTTCAGGGACAACCCCGGCTGTGACCTGGTCGGTCGATGGGGGCACTGGCGGAAATGCAACCGTCGGGACAATCGATGGCCAGGGACTCTACACTGCACCATCGCAGATCGGCAGCTACACGGTTGCGGCGAACCTATCGAATCTGGCCGAGAATGTCAAGCGCCACGATCGCCGTATTCCGCCTCTCATTTTTCCGCCGGCGCTACCTTGGTGGCTCCCGCAGTCTTGGTCATGTCTGCCCCGCTCGTCGCAGTAACCGTGTGCATCCCGCCCCGGGATGGAGCCGTATGAGCCCTGCAGCAGTTGCGGCCCCCACGGTCGAGTTCCCGCCACTAATACTATCGACAGACCAGCTCAAGGAGATGTTGCTCGTTCCGTGTACAACTGCGGTGAACTGCTGTTGCCCTCCGGCGGGAATACTAACCGACGTTTGATTCAGCTGGAAGCCGACTTGCGGAAGCGAAGGCTCCGGTGAGGAAGATGCAGCTTTTCCGCCGCATCCAACGAAAGGAACAGCCAACAGGAAAACGAGGAACTGCCTTTTCGGCCAGAACGCAAAAAGACCCATGCCACGAAGTGACCACCTACCACCAACTGCCATCGAGCTTACACAGTAGAAGTCACTTTGCGTCGCCAGGTTGCCGTTCTCGAGCATGCCGGTCGGGTGACGCCCAGTCAGCAAAGCATCGAAAAACCGCCAGCCTGCCGAATTGGCGCTCAGAAACCTGGCGGACGCTCGCTCACTACTCCGAAACTACGCTCGAGCGCAAGCCCGGCATTGACCATCGTGCCTTCCTCGAACAACCGTCCAATCAGCGTCACGCCATGGGGCACGCGGCGCGGCGCCGAGAAAGTCGGCAGGGGATGATTCGGATCGGGAGCCCAATCGCTGCGCGCCTTTCGAACTTCAATGAAGCCCGCACGCACGACCAACGCAGGGTGCCCGGTAAAGTTGGTGATCGTCAACATCTCATCGCGCAGCGAAGGCACCATCAGCAGGTCGACTCTCGAAAACAGAACTGCCATTTCTTCCGCCACTTTGCGACGCAAACGGTCCGCCTGCACAAAATCGACCGCCGAAAGAAAACGCGCCTGCCGAAAAATGTTCGGCCACGCGTCGGGCACCTGGGCCTTGAGTTCCCTCAGCCCACCGCTGAGCGTCAACTCCTCAAACGCCGCCGCGCCTTCGGCGAACAGAATCAGGTTGAGCGAGTCATAGGGCCAGTCGGGAAGGGAGACTTCCACCGGAACCATCCCGACTTTCTTGACGACGTCGACGGCGGCACGGTCCACGGCAGTGGCCGGATTCTCGTTCAACCACTTAGGAAAATATCCCACGCGCAAGCCTGCGACGCTCGCGGCCGCGTCGAAGTCCAGCCGGCTGGGCACACTCGCCACATCGCCCGCGTCCGGGCCGCTGATCGCGTGCAGCACAAGCATGGCATCTTCGACGCTGCGGGTCATCGGGCCAAGTTTGTCGAGCGACCAACAAAGAGTCATCGCCCCGGTGCGCGCCACGCGTCCGTAGGTGGGTCGCAGGCCGGTAATGCCGCAACGCATGGATGGGCTCACGATGCTGCCGCCGGTCTCGCTTCCGATCGCAAATCCGACCAAGGCAGCAGCTGTGGCCGAGCCCGGTCCGGCGCTCGAACCCGACGACGCTTCCTCGAGCAGCCACGGATTCATCGTTTGCCCGCCGAACCAGATGTCATTGAGAGCGAGCGCTCCCAGGCTGAGCTTGGCCACCAGTACCGCTCCCGCGTCATGCAAGCGCTTCACGACGACGGCATCTTCTTTCGGGACGCGATCGCGGAACGGCTCTGCGCCATAGGTCGTTCGAATTCCCGCTGTGTCGAGCAGATCTTTGCCACCCCACGGGATGCCGTGCAGCGGTCCAAGATATCTGCCCGCGGCAATTTCTTTGTCCGCTTGACGAGCTTGCTCGAGCGCCAAGTCGCGCGTGAGGGTGATGACGCAATGCAGTTTGGGATCAAACTCCTCCAGGCGCTTTAGATAAATGTTCGTGAGGCGCTCGGATGTAAGTTTGCGCGTTTCGATCCACCGCGAAAGCCGAGTCACGGAGGCGAACGCAATGTCTTCGTCGCGCGCCGGCAAGGGACCGGGTTCGACATGGCTGCGCACAAAGCGGTCGCGCGAGGGTGCGCTTTTCTGCCCCGGCAGGACGGGATCCCAGCGCGACGCAGGAGCAAGAGTCGATTCGAGCACCACCTTGCGTGGACCGGTTCGCCGCTCGTAAAGTGCGGCCATGGTCTTCGGCCAACTGGCGGCAGCCACGTCGCGCTCGCCGGCATTCATTTCAAACTGCACTAACTTCTCGGCTTCGACGAACGTCGTTGTGGACACTTCCGGTCCGACAGCGGGCCCGGTTCCGAACGCCGGCGGCGTCCCAGGCGGCAGATCTGCTGGATTCTGTCCCGTTGGATTCTGCGCGTGCGCGCGCAGCACGGCCATAGCTCCAAGCGTTGCCAAAGATGTTTCAACCAGAAATTGTCGGCGCGATCTTGCCATGAACCCTCCGCACGGCATTGTAGCTGCTGGCGTGGAGGGCGTTCTAGAGTTGGCGGATCAACAACAGAGACTGGTCGTCCCGTTGTGCTCCATGGCGGGCAACGCTTTCCTGAAGCAACCGGCAAATCACGTCAAGTGGTTCGGTGGCATGTTTCTGGAATTCCGCCTGGAGTCTCTTGAGACCAAACTCCTCACCCCCGGCATTCGCGGTCTCGAGCAAACCGTCGGTGTAAAGAGCGAAGACCGATCCTTGTTCGGCGCGAATCGCAGAACTTACAAACTCTCCGGATGGAAGAATGCCCAGCGGCAGGTTTGGGCATTCCAGCTGGACCACGTCGTTGGTCTTTGGCGAAAAGTGCAGAATCGCCGGGTGACCTGCAAGGCCGGCCCGCAACCCGTCTCCGTCTTTGGCCAGAAAACAGGCGGTGACAAACATTTCTGGTCCCTTTAACGGAAATAGGACCTCGTTGAGCCGAGGGAGAAGACGGTCAGGATCATGTCCCGAACTCAGCAGCATGCGAGCGGCGCTCTTCACCATCGCCATGACGATTCCGGGAGCAACGCCATGGCCCGACACGTCCGCCACGTAAGCGGCCCAACGGTCTTCTGTCCCGGCGAGATCGATGAGGTCACCGCCTACCTCGCCACTCGGTAACGAGCGACCGTAGAATTCGAAATTGCCAATCCTGGTATGGATGGAGGGAACGAGCACGCGGTGGATCTCGCTGGCCAGCACCATCTCGGCATAGATATGAACATAACGCCGGCTCTCGGTAATCGTGACGTAAACGAAGCAACCGTAGCCCAGACCTACTACACACATGGCGGCGATGCCATCGAGCGTTAGACGGCTTTGCAACCGGGCGATTTCGGCGGCTTCCACCGGCAGAACCAGGCGAGGTCCCGGAAGCGACCTGCCCAGCCCGTACATCAACATGAACTGCAGGATGAAAGCGGGAACGAACGCCTTCCAGAGCCGCCCGCGAAGCACAAATCCCGAAGCGGCATAGAACATCGCGAATCCGCCTGATAGTAGGACGCTCAGGACAAAGCGGAGCGCCGGCTGGCGGCCCATCTCCATAATGTCGCTGATGAACCCCACGGTGCTGAAGATGAAGAAGACGCCCAGCAAGAAACCAGCGCGCGACTTCCAAGGGATGGTTCTCCAATATCTTGTTGGGTTCATCGGAATACGGCTCCGCAGCAGAATTGTAGCGTCTGCCGATCATTCGCGGGACCGGAGTTTGCCAGCGAGCCATGCCGCATGGACGCATTTAGGATGGCACTGTCTGGCTTGTCTTCCCATGAAAACGATTCTTCAGTTTCAAAAAAGGCCTTTCGATGCTGAAGTGAAGAATGGACGCTAGGGCGAACGCGATCATCAGCTGCGACACCAATGCGAGAGCGAACGAGTGGATGTGCGCCCCTCCTAGAATCCATTGCCACACAACCTCCCGCGCGTAGGTGTGGCAAAGATAGAGGGAGTAGGAGACTGCGCCGAAGTACCGAGCGACTGGATGGTTAAGCATCGCGGGAGGCCGGCAAACCACCGCGATCAGAATCACCGCGAGTAGATAGGTCACGATGTCGGTCTGACTTTGAAGGGCGAATACAAGAATCAAGGCGCAAATCGGAGTGCAGGGATCGAACATCCATCTCGGCGGCGCCCAGCCGCCCTTCGCCGCGATCGCAATCACGCAGCCGAGCACGATTGCATCCAGATGAGTGTCGAATGCGAACCAGGTGTAGCCACGATATCCCATCAGCGTCAGAACAGAACGATAGATGGGTTGCGTGATCAGCACTGCGATCAAGATTCTGACCAGCTTGGTTCGCTGCACGCGCACCAGAACGAAGGGCCACAGCAAATAGAACTTCTCCTCCACTCCCAGAGACCAGCCGACCGTCAGGATGTTGTAGCGCTGCCTTAGAGCGTGGTAGTAGTCGCCCATGTAGAAGAACGTGGCCCAGCTTCCCGCAAACGGGCCCGCCAACCGGCACATGGCCCAGACCACATAAAAAACCGGCATCAGGCGTAAAGCACGACGGAGATAAAATCTGCGCCGGTCAGCCGTTCCGCGCTCATCGATTTCGGTCAGCAGCAGCCAGGTGATCAGCAGCCCACTCAGCTCGAAGAAAACAGTGACGGCATACGGTCCGGGAAACAGCGAGGCGAATTTCCCATGGTCCAACAGGTAGTGATAGAGCACGACGGCGAGTGCCGCCGCGCCTCGCAATCCATGCAGGCTTGGTATTTCGCGCTTGGAAAGATTGACCACGAGAGGATTCGAAGCAGTGGTGTCGGTACGCCGGTTGCTCTGCTCTCGCGAAAGCGGAGAGATCAGATCGCTCGAAGATCGGGCTACTTGAGTAGGGCCACACTCCATAGAGGCACCCTAACCCGACAAGCGCAGCGCCAGCCTTAAGATTTCTTAAGAACCACAATCTCCGCTTCGACCTGTGAGAGAGTGTTGGGAGTTGGGCTGAGACTGGGACCAAGATGAGGCAGGATGGACGCTTCCGGCAAGACGACAAAGCTGTCGCTGCTGCTCGTCGATGACGACGCCGAACTGTGCAGCATGATGAAAGAATTCTTCGGCCAGCAGGGCCATCATCTTGACTGCGCATTGAACGGCCGCGATGGCCTGGCGCAAGCGCTGAAGACTACTTACGACCTGATCGTCCTGGATGTGATGTTGCCGATTGTGAACGGATTCACGGTCTTGCAGCAGTTGCGGAGGAGGAAACAAGTGCCTGTCATTATGTTAACGGCACGAGTTCATCGACACGACCGGATCTCGGGATTGAATGCGGGCGCTGATGATTACCTGCCGAAACCGTTTGATCCGGACGAATTGCTCGCGAGGATTCGAGCTGTGCTCAGGCGGGCGGGCAGGCTGGATTACAGGGCTGATGATTCCCTCAAGATCTTTGGAGAGATTGAAATCAACATCCAGACCCGCGAAGTGTGGGCGGGTGAACGGATAGTCGATCTCACGGCGTTGGAGTTCGACATCCTCGAGTTGCTGATCCGTTCCGCGGGGCGGATCGTGTCCCGGGATGAGATCACGACGAGCCTGCTCGAACGGGCCTCGTCGCCGTATGACCGGGCGCTCGATGTACACATCAGCCATCTCCGCCGAAAACTCGAACATGGACGCACGCTGATTCGCACGGTCCGAGGCGTTGGATACGTGTTCACAGCGACACTCGGAGCGGGCGAATGAGATCTCTCTACGCAGCGGTCTTGCTCGCCATGGTAGTCACCCTCTCGCTCTCGCTGCTGGCGTTTGTTGCCATCTCGGATCGTGTCGAGCAGCGCTATATCTATCCGGTGTTCGAGGCGATGGATGAACTGGAGTTGGAGAGCGCGCGGCAGGCATGGACCGAGGGCGGTGCCGCGGCGGTGTCGTCCTACTTGCAGCGATTGAATCAGCTCTTTGGTCCTTCCCACTACATTTTGGACGCAGATGGTGTCGATGTGGTTTCCGGACAGCCCCGAACAGATTTGCTTCCCCCCTCCCCGGAGTCCGCATCGCGCGGTCGTGTGCATGGCCTGTATGTTGTCACGCACAGAGCGCCGGACGGGCGCTACTGGCTGGTGGCCGTCGATCCACGGCAGCCCAGCCAATGGACGTTGTTCCCCTACTATCTTCTCGTGATGGGAGTGACTGGAGTTCTTTGCTGGCTGGTTGCGGTCACCGTAGTGTCTCCCATTCGCCGGCTAACCGGACTCGTGGAGCGTTTAGGACAAGGCGATCTGTCGGCACGCGCCAATATGCGGCGCAGGGATGAAATCGGAGGATTGGCACGTTCTTTCGACGCCACAGCCGCGCGGCTTCAGACCTTAGTGACGAGTGAGCGGAGACTGCTCGAAGACATCTCGCACGAACTGAGGTCGCCGCTCACACGGCTCAAACTCGCGGTGCGGCTCACGCGAACAGCCGCCGACACAAACCTCGCTCTCGACCGGGTGGACCGCGAAACCAACCGGATCACCTCTCTGGTCGCGGAAATTGTCGAGATGACGCGGATGGAGGGCGATCCACTGGCCGGAAAAAGGGAACCGGTGAGCCTGGGGCAGGTTGTGAGGGAGACGGTGGACGACTCCCGGGTGGAAGCGCAACTCTTCCGGGCTTGCAGCATACGGGTGGAAGGACAACTTTCCTGCACCATTTCGGGTGATCCCAAACTGCTTCGCCGCGCCGTGGAGAATGTCGTGCGCAACGCAATTCGTTATTCCCCGGAAAATGCGGCCATCGACGTTACGCTGTCGGAGACCGCTGATTACGTCACCATCACGGTGCGGGACTACGGTCCCGGAGTTCCAGCGGTACTGCTCGCCCAGATTTTCGAACCATTCTTCCGAGTCGAAGATGCGCGGGAGTCTGATACTGGCGGGATCGGATTGGGGCTGTCTATTGCCAAGCGGGCAGTGCAATTGCACCATGGAACCATCGAGGCCCGGAATGCGTTGCCCGGTTTACAGGTGCAACTTACGATTCCCCGTTGATTCCAGAAATTTGTCAGCGTTATTTCGCCGCACCCTGCAAGGCTTGTAGCATCTGCCTTGCGGGGTGTGGCACAAATCAGCGGTCGAGGGTGCGGCAAGCTAGAACGTAGTCGCTGAGGTCTCTTGCGGTCTCTCAATGTGATCGATGACGAGAACATCCATGGGAGCTTGTTGCGGTTCCAGTCTCAGCCCCAATTGTTCGTGAATTGCGTCCATCAGAGAGGAGACACTAGACGCCGGTATGGCGTCGGGTGCGGTGTCGCCATCCTTCGCGGGTTGTGACGCGCCGGTGGACCACTGCAGATTGAAGGCATAGCTGCCCGTGAGTCCCGTCTTGTCCACGACCGGCGTCCCCAGTTGTTGTGACAGCAGCCACGCCAAGTCCGCGATGGGAGTTGCTTGAGCGGCCAGGCCTGTTGCTTGTGTGCCGCCCATCTGCATCATCATGCGTCGAGTTCCTTTGATTCGTCCGTCCGGGCCTTTGATTCCATCGTTGTTGGCGTCTCCCGGGGTTGCCGGCTGGAGTTTAGTCCCACTCTCGGCAACGACCAAATTATAGGTTGGAAGATCTTTGGTTTCGTGGTGAACCTTCAGCTTGAAGCGATCTGCCAAAAGCGCCTGCAACATAAGCCGGTTTCGATCCATGCGTTGCTCCACCCTGGTAGCGCTTGGCTCAGGCGTCGTGGCTTTCAGGTCGATATCGTATGCAGTCGTCTTCAGCCACTCCGGTGCGTCCACAATCTGATTGGCCTGGACTCCGTAAGCCTCTTGAAGGACCGCTTGTAACGCGGTGTTCGCGGTCTTGAACCCGACCGGCGAGAACATCATTCTCACCATATGCCTCTCGCTTCCGGCGTAGGTCGGAGTTGAGATTTCGCTCGGTTTGATGGAAACCTCGAAGGCAGGAGTAGTCGCGTTTGCGTCCTCTGTCTGCGCTTGAGCCCGGCCTTGGCTTACCGTCCCGATGCCAACCACGATGGGCGCAGCGAGGGCCAGAAATGCAACTGCGGTGAGCAATATCTTTCTGCCGAAATCCAGTTTTCTTACAAAACGCTCGGTCATGATGTCCACCATCCTTCTTTTTAGATCGGATCCCGTGACTCCCGACACGCAAGCCAGCGGAGATGCCACGCAGAATTCACACACCTTCAGAATGCTTTCGGCATAGACCTGCCGTTCGCTGCCCAGTTCCACAACCTCTTCGTCGCAGGCGCGCTCGCGTTCTTCTACCAGCCGTGTGCCCAACCACCAAACCAGAGGATGAAACCAGAACAGCGCCTCGACCACCATGTGGACCGCCGCCGCCAGGTTGTCGCGGCGGCGTATGTGCCACAATTCGTGTGCGAGAATCGCATCGAGGTGCGGCTGTGCGAGATGCTCGGAGATCCCTTCCGGCCAGATCAGTACCGGACGAACGATGCCAAAGACTCCCGGCTCCAAAGAAGCTCGCGACAGGAACATCTCGATTCTTTTTCTCATGCCTCCCGTACGCTCCAGTCGACGGAGCGCCTCGATCTCTCGTCCTTCCCGCAACGGCACTGCTTCCCGCAGGGCCACCGCAACCCTCCGCCACCCAACACACCACACCAAAAGCACCGCCGCACACCCGCACAGCCACGCTGCCAGGGCCAAGATCGGAAACATGTGTATCGAACTCGCAGAAGGGATCGAAGACATGGACCGGGCTACCGGCGGCATTGCGCCTTCCCTGAACGGCTGATTCATCTCTTGCATCACGAAGTACAACCCGGTTTGTGCTCCCGCAGAAGCCCGGTACCACGCCAGATGCCGGCCAACTTCGACGAGCAAGGAAAACGGAATCAGGAATTTCACCGACGCCGCCAACCATACCCAATAACGGACCCGCGCCTGGTTCTTTCGCAAAATCAACGCCAGCAGCGCGGCTGCGATCGCGAACAGCGTCGACTGCCACAAGTGATTGCCAAGGCCCGGCGGGATGGCTCTCCACATCGAGGACCACTGTTCTGGGGTCATTGGTCTTTGTCCTTTCTCGCGAGCTTCCGCAAAGTCTTTTCGGCTTCCTTTACATCTTCGAGCGTGAGTTGTCCGGATTCGATGAGGTGTGCCATGACAGGTTGCGTGCGCCCGCCGAACAGCGCCAGCAGATCGTCGATCAACCTCCGCTGCGCTGTGTCGCGGGAAATCGCAGCCACGAATATGTGGAAATTGCCCACCTTCTTCACGCGGCGCACGGCTTTCTTGCCCTCCAGACGATATACCGTGGTCTGAATGGTCGTGTAAGCAGGTCTTCCTTTTTCTGGAAAAGCTTCCTGAATCTCGCGGATAGAAGCGCTGCCGCGAGTCCAGAGTGTCTCCATGATCTGCAACTCGAGTTTCGCCAATTTCGGTCCGGCCATTTCATCTCCTACCAACGTATGCAGTACTACTACATGTGTAGTTTTCAAGTCAAGTCTTTTTTGAATCGACTCGCCCTCCGCTTAGGCGATGTCCCTGGAGAATCCGCAAAAGAGACTCCCCCTCAATTCTGATTGCAGGGACTAAGGGAAAAGGATCGACTTCCTCCACGCTGGCTTCCATTCTGCAGCCATCTGGCGGAACGCGGGCGGATGCGCCCCGCGCCACACGAACCTGCCGAGCTTCGCTCGGCGAACACCCGGGGCGGCTGTACCCACATAAACTCTGCCTGGGTCTAGCTTACTTCTTTGTCCATTGGTCGACCCACTCATTCACCGTCTTGTACCAGAGGCGAGAATTTTGCGGCTTCAGCACCCAGTGGCCTTCGTCTGGAAAGTACAGCATCTTCGATGGCACGCCTTCCATCTGCAGCGTGGTGAAAAGCTGGAAGCCCTCGCTCACGTCGAGGCGGTAGTCGCGCTGGCCGTGGATGACCAGCGTCGGCGTCTTGAAATTTTTCGCGTACTGGTGCGGCGACCACTTCTGGTACATGGCGCGGTTGTCGTAGGGAGTGCCTTTGAACTCCCAGTTGTTGAACCAGAGTTCTTCGGTAGTGCCCCATGCGGATTCGGCGTTAAACATGCCATCGTGCGACACCAGGCACTTGAAGCGGTCGGTGTGACCGAGGATCCAGTTGATGGCATATCCGCCGTAGCTGGCGCCCAGCGCGCACTCCCGGTCTTTGTCGATGAACGGGTAGGTCTTCTCGGCGTAGTCGAGCCCCTTCATCAAATCTTCGTACGGAGCCCCGCCCCAGTCGCCGTTGATGGCATCGATGAACTTCTGTCCGTAGCCGGTCGAGCCGTGGAAGTTGATCATGATCACGACGTATCCGTTGGCCGCGAACAGTTCGGGATTCCAGCGGTAGCTCCAATCGTCTCCCCAAGCCCCCTGCGGCCCGCCGTGAATGAGGAACTTCATGGGATATTTCTTCGCGGCATCGAAGTTCGGCGGTTTGACCAGAAAACCTTCGACTTTGTCGTCGTGAGCGCCGGTAAACCAGAAAGATTCGAGTGGAGACATGCCAATCTGGAAGAGCACTTGATCATTAGGGTCTGCAAGCACTCCCGGCAGGACGTCAGTGATCGAGCCAAGGCCGCCTGCAGCGTTCTTGGAAACCTTGCTCAACATCTTTGCCACCAGGCCTTCGACTGCGCTCACATCAACCGCGTCAATTCGGACCGGAAAGGCGATCGACATCTGCGTAACCAGTAGCTTGTTCCCACTGGAATCAAAGTTAAGGTCGTCGTACGTCCCCTGCATAACACGCACGACCATCGGATGATCCACGCTCACCCTAAACAATGGAGCTTCACCCTTTTCTTCCGAGGTAAAGTAGATTCCTTTCGAATCTCGAGTCCAAACATACGTACCCACCCAACCATCGAAATTCTCCGTTAGATTCTTCTTCTCTTCCGTCTTGCGGTCGTACAGCATCAGGCGGAAGCGGTCGCTCTCGTATCCCGGACGCTGCTGGGCGCGGTAGGCGATGTAGCGGCCATCGGGCGAATAGAGAGGCGTCGAGTCGCTGGCGGGATTGTCGGCGGTGATGTTCTTGGTTTGGGCCAAAACCTGGCCGGACGAGGCGTCCGCCGCTACGTGAACCGGGACGATCCACAGAGCGTTGTTGGTGGAAGCGGCCTCGTTCTTGTCATGATTCGAGGTGTAGCAAATCTCGTTCCCATCGGGCGAGAAGGCATAGTTGTCCTGCCCACCCAGCGAGAACACGGGCGCATCATAGTCGCCGGGCGTGAGGTCGCGAGGGTGCTCGTCCACATGCGGGCCGCTATAGTCCTTCACGAACCGGGGGCCTTCGGCAGCCATCACAAAGAGGTGACTGCGTTTCCCTTCCTTGTACGCATTCCAGTGGCGATAAAGAAGGCGATCAGAGATCATCGCTTTGACCTTCGATTGCTCGACTTCCTTCAGTTTTTGTTCGTTGCAGTTCGCTTCGGCCTCGGGCAAATCGTCGCAGGCCGGATAGACGTTTGAGGCGAAAAGTAGGTGCTTGCCGTCGGGCGCCCAGAGCTCGCCGTCGGCCTCGGTGGCGAGGAAAGTGACCCTTCGCGCGAACGCCGCTGTTCCGTTGGCGCTGTCGAACTCCGACACCCAGACTTGCGATCCACCGTCTTTCGTAGACAGAAATGCAAAATGCTTGCCGTCGGGCGCCCAGCGCGGGCGGTCTCCGTCCTGATTGGCAATGAGGACGCGTTCCTGGCCTCCAGAGGTGGGGACGATCCAGATGTGCGGTGTCTTGGTGTTGGCGTCGACATCGACATCGACCACGCTGAAGATCACCCACTTGCCGTCGGGAGAAACTTCCGGCTCACCCACGCGCTTCAGCTTCATCATGTCTTCGAAGGTGAAGGGATGCTTGGTCTGGGTCAGAGCGGGAAGCGAGAAAGCAAGGACTAGAAGGGAAAGAAAAAAACGCCGCATAGGGTCACTCCTGGAAATCCATTTGTAGAGACGTAGCCGGCTACGTCTCTTGCGGCCAGCAGCATCTTCGCCGCAGGCAAGAGGTTGCGAGCAACGTCTCTACAGCAAACGGATGAGTGTAGCAGGGAGAGCTTCCAGGTTCTAGGTTCCAACTTCCTGCCGAGCCGGCGGTCTCGTACCGAAGATCGCAGTTCCCAGGCGCACGCACGTCGAGCCCTCCGCGATCGCGACTTCGAAGTCGTGCGACATGCCCATGGAAAGCACGTCATGGTGAACCGCTGCGGGTTTGCCCCTGGCGATTCGGTCGCGCAACTCGCGGAGCCTGCGGAAGTAGGGGCGAGCCAGCTGCGGATCGTGGGTGAACGGTGGCACCGTCATCAGCCCGCGAAACTCCAGTGCCTCGAGCTGCGGCGCAGCCAGCAGCAGTTCTTTCAGCTCTTCGGAATCCGGCGCTACGCCGGTCTTGGCCGCCTCGCCACCAACGTTGATTTCAATCAGAATGCTCAACTTCTTGCCTAGACTCCGCGCTGCCGCGTCCAGCTTCTCCGCCAACTTCACGGAATCGACGGAATCCACAGCGCGGAACAACTCCGCGGCCTTGTTGGCCTTGTTCGTCTGCAGGCGGCCGATCATGTGCCACTCCGTGGCAGCCAAGTCGAACAGCGCGGCGGCCTTCCCGGCAAATTCCTGCACGCGGTTTTCTCCGAACAGACGCAATCCGGCGGCGTGCGCTTCACGAATTCGTTCTGGAGGATGAGTCTTGCTCACCGCCATCAACGCGATGTCTTCTGCACGCCGCCCGGCTCTGCGAGCGGCCTCGGCAACGCGTTCGCGCACCGCGGCAATGTTTTCGGAGATGGACATGGCTGAACCGAACAGCACCCCTCGCCTTACTCCGAGCAAGCTCTATTGCAGGGAGGCTCCGAGGACTCCTTCGCTGTCATTCCAATCTTATCGTGTTTGCGGACGCCTCTTTAGGCTTTGACAGTTCGCAGCGGGAGCGCTCGCGCCACATCCACTACATGATTGCGGTCGGCGGCGCAGGTTCGTTCGGATCGCCGGCACTTGAAATCGGGACCCGAATCATGAGAATTGCTAGCCCCACCATCACGACGACACCGGCGATGTAGGAAGGGTTCTCGAAGAATTGCGGCGCATGGTGCGGAGCCTGCCATGCCGGAATGAGCTGCATTCCCGCCCATACCAGGCCCAGCAGGGATTCCCCGACGATCAGGCCTGAAGCCGTCAGGACGCCGGCATTCTCCACTCGCGCCATCTGCGCTGCGTTGTATCCCCGCCGCTTAGCCAGCCAATCGCCCAGCGAACGAAACACGCCCCCGAGAAAAATTGCGAATGTCGTCTCAAACGGCAGGTACATTCCGACTGCCACAAGCATGGGACTTTTTACCTGCATCATAATCAGGGCGATGCCAAAGAACACGCCCACCACGATTAGAGGCCAGGGCATTTCTCCCCCGACGATGCCCACGGCAAGCGTGGCCATTAAACCTGCTTGCGGCGCGGAAAGCTGCCGATCGCCAAAACCGATTCCTCCGTGTGCCACATTGCCTTGATACAGGATCATCAGCGGCCAATACATGACGAGGCTTGCCACGACGACCGCGATGAGTTCGGCGAGCTGGATGGTGCGCGGGGTACCGCCGAGAATATATCCAACTTTAAAATCCTGCAGCAGTTCTCCCGCCACGGCTGACGAAACGCAGACTACTGCCGCAACACCCAGCACCGCAGCGACGCCGGACATACCGGAGACACCGAGCGACACCATCAGCAGCGCGGCAATGATCAGGGTGGAAAGCGTGAGGCCGGAAATCGGATTGTTCGAAGATCCGATCATGCCCACCAGGCTACCGGAAACGGTAGCGAAGAAGAAGCCCACAATCAGCATCACAACGGCCGCCAGAATCGCCGGCCAGACCAGCCCCGAGATGTGGATGTAGAGCGCACACATGACGACAAACATGGCCGCGATCAGTCCGAAGACAACTTTCGAACTCATGTATTGCTCGGTGCGAGACAGCTTGGCTCGGTCGTCGGCCGACTGTCGCAAGTCGGAGAAAGCCTTGCCCAAGCCTGCGGTCAGGCTGGGTCCCATCTTGAATAAGGTGTAAGCGGCGCCGACCAGCATTCCCCCTACTGCGATCGGCCGCACGATGTATCGCCAGACCGCAACCGCCATGGTGGCCCAGTCATCGGGTGTGTCCGCGGGAAGATATTGCCTCAAATGCGGCCCAAGAAAATACATCAGCAGCGGCACCATCAATCCCCATGCCAGCACTCCGCCAGAAAACTGAATGGACGCCAGTTTCAAACCGATGATGTATCCCACGCCGAGATAAGCGGGACTCACGCTTGGGGCGGCGACCATACTGGCGCCGCCTGTGGCCACTACCTGCGGGCTACCCGCTGCGCCAAGCCGAACCTGACTGCGGCCCAAGCTGCCCACTGCAAAGTGGATGTCCTGGTCGGCGGCAAAAAGGCCGAAGCGTCCCAGGATGTACACAAGCCCGCCCACGCCGACGTTCCAGAACAAATATTTCGCGGCTTTGGCACTGCGCTGTCCCGCTTTGTGAATTTCGGATGCAGCGACCGACTCGGGGAATGGCAATTCGGGGTCTTCGACGAGCACTCGCCGCACGAGAGAGACGAACAAGACGCCGAGGACGCTGCCTACCGTCATCAATGCGGTGGATTTCCAATAGGCATCCGCTGGACGGAAAGAAGGCCAAGCCTTGGCAATCAAGAAGGCGGGGATAGTGAAGATGGCTCCCGCCGCGACCGATTCGCCAATCGAGCCGGCAGTACGCGCGATATTCTCTTCCAGAAGCGAACCTTTCCAGGCGCGCACAGCGGCCATGGCAATCACAGCCGCCGGATAGGTGGCGGCAATCGTGATGCCCGCGTGAAGGCCCAGATAGGCATTGGCGGCGCCGAGGATGACGGTAAGAACAAGTCCGAGCAGCAAGGCGCGGAGCGTGAACTCTTTCATCTCCATGGTCTCTGGCACGAAGGGGACGTGCTTTTTCGGAGGTCCGATCTCGGCGCTACTCATCGATAGAATCCTTTCGGGCGAGAGGTGAGAACAAGCTTTTACGCTTGTTCGAAAAGACTGGAACGGCGCACCTTAGCACGCGCCCCGCCCGGATGACAAGTGCGCACCAGCTACAT
>Ga0209006_10002696_pt1 | contig 16171 bp, 10 predicted proteins | sample JacPin_JW_Ref_O2_FD_188567 | JGI IMG/M metagenome (GOLD analysis project Ga0209006, IMG submission 188567) | Forest soil microbial communities from Algoma, Ontario, Canada - Jack Pine, Ontario site 1_JW_Ref_O2 (SPAdes) (version 2) | ecosystem: Environmental > Terrestrial > Soil > Boreal... | reverse complement strand
CATCCATGCCTGCGAGGGCGTGCAGCATGCGCATCAGAAGGCGATCATGCATCGGGATCTGAAGCCGTCGAATATTCTGGTCTTTGAAGTGGACGGCAAACCTACTCCGAGGATCATCGATTTTGGCTTGGCAAAAACGACCGCACCTCACGTCGCCGGCGAAAGTTTGTTTACCCAATGGGGACAGTTCTTAGGGACTCCCGGCTACATGAGTCCGGAGCAGGTGAATCTGGACGCGCAGGATATCGATACGCGCACGGACGTGTATTCGCTTGGGGTCGTGCTCTACGTACTACTTACGGGCCTGCAACCGTTCGAGACGAAGCGACGACAGAAGCGGCCGCTCGACGAGTTGCTACGTCAGCTGCGCGAGGACGAGCCGCCTGCCCCCAGCACCAAAGTCAGCGCGGATGGCGGGGCATCGACAGCAAACGCGGCAGCACGCGGCGCCGACATCAAACACCTGGTCAAGCAGCTGCGCGGCGATCTCGACTGGATCACGATGAAGGCCATCGAGCGCGATCGCGAACGCCGCTACGCCGCGCCCTCGGAGCTGGCTGCCGACTTGAGACGGTATCTCAACGACGAACCGGTACTGGCTCGCTCGGGCGGTCCGGCCTATCAGGTTCTGAAGTTCACTAGACGGCATCGCGCGGCGGCGGGATTTATGGGGATTGTCACCGCGCTCTCAATGGTGGCATCGACTGCCGCATTGATCGCTCTGCGTCAAAAGCATGAGGCGCAATTTCAGACGACGCAGGCACTGCAAGCGCAATCACGGTTGCTGACGGAAGCCGCCGCGCAGCGCCTCAAAACTCTGGACGTCGTCGGCGCCCAGGGTCTCATCCTGGAAGTGCTTACCAATCCCGCGTTTGCGCGAGCACGCACTCCGGCCAGCGTGAGCGTATTTCAGGAAATTCGCGCGGCCGATGTGCAACTCGCGGTGCTCTCCGGTCATCGCGAGATTGTCTTTTCGGCCGCTTATTCGCCCGACGGTACCCGTATCGTCACCGCATCGCGCGACCAGACCGCACGGATCTGGGATGCGCGTACGGGCGTGCAGCTTGGTGTGCTATCCGGACATAGCGACCGCGTCAATTTCGCCAAGTACTCGCCCGATGGCACTCGCATCGTGACCGCGTCGTACGATGGAACCGCGCGCATCTGGGATGCCCGGACGGGCACGCAGCTCGCAGTACTGCCGGGGCACGGCCAGGAATTTTTGTTCGCGGGCTACTCACCGGACAGCACTCGAATTGTCACTGCCGGCGCGGACAGGAATGCGCGCATCTGGGACGCACAATCGGACACACAACTTATCGTGCTGTCGGGGCACGGCGATAAGGTGTATTCCGCTGCCTACTCGCCTGACGGCCTGCGCATCGTCACGGCGTCCTGGGACAAGACTGCGCGGATTTGGGATGCACGCAGCGGCGTGCAGCTGGCGGTGCTGTCCGGGCACAGCGATCGCGTTTCTTCGGCCGCCTACTCGCCCGACGGCCTGCGCATCGTCACGGCATCCTGGGACAAAACTGCGCGGATTTGGGATGCGCGCACGGGCGCGCTACTCGCGGTGCTAACGGGACATGGCGATGCGGTCTCGTCCGCCAATTACTCACCCGACGGCACCCGCATCGTCACTTCGTCGTGGGACAAGACGGCACGTATTTGGGACGCGCTGACGGGTGCGCAACTCGCGGTAATTGCCGGTCATGCCGACATCGTCTACTCCGCGCTCTACTCGCCCGACGGCACGCGAATTCTTACCGCATCGTGGGATAAGACGGCACGCATCTGGTACACGCGTAGCGACGCACAGCTCGCCGTGCTGACAGGCAACGATCGCATCTATTCCGCCGCGTACTCCCCCGACGGCAATCGCGTTGTCACCGCGTCTGAGGACAAAACCGCGCGGGTTTTGGATTCTGGCACCGGCGTGCAGCTCGTGGTGTTGTCGGGCCATGAGGATCGCGTCTTTTCTGCGACCTACTCCCCCGACGGGAGCCGTATCGTCACGGCGTCGAATGACAAAACCGCGCGGATTTGGGAGGCCTCCACAGGCGCGCAGCTTGCAGTCATGTCCGGCCATACCGATGGCGTTAGGTTCGCCGCGTACTCGCCCGACGGCACGCGGATCGTCACCGCGTCGTTCGACAAAACCGCACGGATCTGGGATGCGCGCAACGGTGTCCAGCTTGCGTTGCTGGCCGGGCATCGCGATATCGTGTACTCCGCCGCTTACTCGCCCGAGGCGACCCATATCGTCACGGCGTCGCGTGACAAGACCGCGAGGATTTGGGACGCGCGGACGGGTGCTCAACTCACGGTGCTAGCAGTGCCTGGCGACTATGTGGAATCCGCCGCTTACTCCCCCGACGGCACGCGCATCGTCACGGCATCGTATGACCGAACCGCCGGGATCTGGGATGCGCGCTCTGGCGTTATGCTGACCTTCCTATCGGGACATGGCGATATCGTTTTCTCTGCCGCCTATTCGCCTGATGGCAACCGCATCGTGACCGCGTCGCGCGACAAAACTGTACGGGTCTGGGACGCCCGTACCGGCGCGCAGCTTGCAGTACTCTCGGGGCATGGCGATGCCGCCGCTTCGGCCGTTTACTCACCCGATGGCAATCATATCGTCAGCGCAGCAGCGGACAAGACGGCCCGCATATGGGACGCGCGCGTGCAAGCGAGCGTTGAGGCCCAGATCATGTGGGACGCGGCGGCCCAGGCCGATCTGCTTCCCGCCGTTGATCGAACTCGCCTGGGTCTTCCGCCCGACACACCGATCAAGTCTTGGCCCGCGCGGAGCTCATCCTGTGATCAGGCGGCCGCGGCCGTCTACGATCCAGACCGTCTGGCATCAGGCACTATGCGCGACGATATTCTTGTCGATATTGCGAGTCCCGCCTGCTCGGCGGAAATTGGCCAAACGCAACATTTCGCGCGGCTGGATTATCAGATGGGGCGCACGCTGTTTGCGAAAGGTGAATGGGGCAAAGCAAGACAGCATCTGGAAAGCGCCGTTTCGAAGGGCTATCGTGCGGCACGTATTGATCTCGCAGACTTGCTTGTCAGTCCGGCTGCAAAGATGCGCGATCCTGGCCGTGCCGTCTCACTCTACGAGACCGCTTGGCAAGAAGGGCTAGCTATCGCGGCCTTCAGACTGGCCCATCTATACGAATACGGGCTGCAAGCCTCCGATGCTCCCGGAGCGGGTGCATTTCATGCAGATACTTCTAAGGCATGGCTGTGGTATCAAAAAGCAGCGGACGCAGGGGAACCGAACGCGCTAGCACGCTTCGCTGAACGTGACGACCAGGATGCTCTCGCTGAGGCGGATCCAGCCAGGAGGAATGTTCTCTGGCTGCAAGCCTTTACGCGCTATGCGGCGGCGGCCGCAGGCGCGCACCACGAAGATTGGCCTGACGAAACATGGAAGCATTGGCGCTATCGTCGCGCGACGCTCGCGCGCTTGCTCGCACACGAGGGCATGATGCAGCAGGTAGGCGATGCGTACGGCGAGGTGGTCGCAAAGCGCGATTTACCGCACGGTGGTGGCAACGGAGGCTGGTGACCCCGGGCTTGAGCGCCGCAGTGCAAGAGTGAAGTGGTGGAGTGGTAGAGTTCACGCCTGGGCATCTAAAGTCCGATGCCCCAGCATGCTAGGTAAATTAGGGCACCAGGCAACCGGACTGGTCCACGCCTGCGACCGCGCATCCGCCGGTGATGTAATTCTTCGATTGCGTGCAGACCTTCGCGCTGTTGGTGAACGTATTGGTCGCGTTCAGAGCCGGGCCGAAATTGCTTGCCTGCCACACAGAATCGATGGCGAAATTTCCGGCGTTGTTGCGGAACGTGCTGTTCGTGACCAGGCCCGCCGGCGGTGCATACTGAAGGTCGTTGCCATCCCCCACGAGCAGCGCCGCGGTGTGACGATAGGGTGAATGCGTGTTGGGATCGACAGGTCCGCAACTTAAGGGACCGACGCCGGCATCGCCACCCGCGTACTCGATGATGACGTTGTTCAATTGCGAACCGACACTGGTGATCAGCCACAGACCGGCCCAATCGCCCGGTGCCGGAGTCGGCCGCACGGCCGAGGTCAACAGGACCGGCGCGTCTGTCGTACCGTTGATGATCAGTGCCGCGTTTTTGTCCGGCGATTGACCGATGTCGCCGAAGCCGACCAGGGTCGGCGCCGTCGAGGCGCGTTCGAACTTCAACGTCACTCCCGCATTCAGGGTCAGGGTCACGTTGGGCACGAATGTGGGCGCAAGTCCGCCGACATGGACTGAATCGGTCTTGAAATGAATCGGCACAGTCGTGTTGATGGTCAAATTGTCAAAGATGTTGGCGTTTTCGACGACCAAAATGTCGCCAAAGAAGGGGTAGGTACCGGAAGGGATGGAACCCAGCGCCATCGCGGGGGCAGCGATGATCTCAGCCGGTGTATTGTCAATCTGCAAAACATCCGAATCGCTGGTGAAGGCAGCATCGCTAAGGTAGATGCCCGGGCCTGAGCTATTGCTTATGAGGACACTGGAAACCTTGAGAACCGGATCGGGCAGGGTGCTGGCACCCGTCATCGCGATGACTGCGTTGAGCTGCGCGCCGCCGACGCTGCCGCCGGAGTCGATATCAGCGTAATCCAACTCGATCAATGAATTCTGATTCAGGCCGCGCAACCTGCCCCAGGGTTGAGTAGCGTCCATGGCGGTGAACACGACGATTCCGGTTGGGCGATCATCACCGGCCGCGAGCAGCTTGGCGGTGCCGGTGCCGGATGCGGCGCCTTGCACGGTGATTTCCACACTCGCGTTCAGCTTGACGATGGCGCATTTTTGGATCGTCACCGTCGCCGGAGCGAGAATGCTGATGGAGTTCGGAATCAGATGCTGCGTGCCGTCGCCGGCCCAGGTTTCACTTGCAGTAATGTTGCCGGCATGCGTGACGACGACGCCATTTTCCGTGACCCCACATACAAACGGAGCGACGGTGATGCAGGCCACCGCGACATTCGCTACCGGGGCGGCGCCCACCGTTCCTGATGCGCTCGTGACGGCGCACGTCTGCCCTGCGGGCTGAGTTTTCACGGTGACGCTGTACGAGGCGCCGCTCGCGACTTTGGTCGCGAAGGTAAAGCTGGTGCTGGTAGCCGGCACCGTCAAATCGTCGGCGGCGTTGTTCTCCAGCACGAGCCCGGAGGCTGTCAGTCCGGAGATGCTGCCGCCCACCGTGTAGGTAGTCGTGGTGCAGGTCACCACAACATTCGTGATATTCGAGCTCACCACCTTGCCGGTGGCCGCCGTCACGGCGCAGCTCTGGGTTGGCACGGTCGGCTGGGTTTTGAGCGTGACCTGGTAATTTGCGCCGCTGGCAATGGGTGTCGAGAACGTGAAGGTGCTGCTGCCCGCCGCTACGGCGAGGTCGTTGCCGGCATTGTCCTGCAATACCAGTCCCGCGCCGGTCAGTCCGGTTACGCTGCCGCCGATGCTGTAGGTATTGGTCGTGCAGGTCACGACAACATTCGTGATGTTCGCGCTGCCGAGCGTTCCTGTGGGATTGGTCACGACGCAGGTTTGCGTCGGGGACAGTGGCTGAGTCTTGACCGTCACGTTGAACGCGGCGCCGCTCGCCAACGCCGTCGCGAAGGTAAAGTTGCCGCTCGTGGCGATTGTCAGATTGTCGCCGCCGTTGTTTTGCAGGACGAGGCCGCTGCCCGTCAGTCCGCTCACGGATCCACCGACGGTGAATGTCTGCGGCGGCGGTGGGACGGGCAGCTTGGGCACGATGCCGCCGTTGCAGGCGCCAATGATCATCATGCAGAGAAGCCCAAGCCCTTGGACGAAACTCTTGGTGGTTGTTGTCATTGGTTTCCCGATCGCGATGAATTCCCTTTGCGATCGATTAGGCTGTGCCCGTCGACGGATGGCAATCCCTTGTCCCGTGAAAACGGTACACCAATTGCGTCGCTATCTTACTTCGGCCACCCGGATTGCCATGGGAAGCAGCAGTCGAACCGTGGTGCCGCTTCCCAGCCGCGACTCGATCACGACGCTGCCATTCAAGCTCGCTGCGCGCTGCGCTAGATGCCGCAGGCCTCGGCCGGTCGGCGAGGTTGCAGGCTCAAAGCCGCAGCCATTATCCGTTATGCACACTTCGATAAAGAGTCCGCTGCGGCCTGCTGAGATACACAAGCGCGTCGCGTGCGCGTGCTTAAGGACATTGGTCAGCACCTCCTGAACGATGCGTATGAGCTGCAGCGCTTGTGGCGGACCCAGCCAACTGAGCGCCGGCAGATCCGGCATGTCCCACTCCAGCGCAATCCCGGCAAGTTCCAAGCGTTTTCCCAGCCGGAATCGCAATGTCGCGAGTACTGAAGTCAAATCGCCGTCCAGCGGCTCCAGCGAGTCGATGACCGACCGCAGGTCGTCGACGCTGTCCAGCAAGAGGCTCTTGAGCTCAGCGGCGTCGGCATTACCCTGCTCGAGCATGGCAAGCGAAGTCGTCAGCGCAGATCCCAAGCCATCGTGCATGTCGTGCATGAGCCGATGACGTTCCGCGGTCAACGTTTGCGCACGCTCGAGTTCGAGCAATCGTGCGTGATTGGCCTGCAATTCGCGTTCGCGTTCACTGAGGCGCCGCGCCAGACTGCTGCTCAACAAATCGTAGTCATTGATGGCTCGCACGTAGCGGCGCTGTACGGCAAACAGGAAGGAACCGAATAACAGCATGCTGCAATAAGGCAGCCAATAAATCCCTTCTTGATCGATGCGTTGCGCGACCAGCCCCACATCGTGCGCCCCGGCGACGATGGTCACGGCCAATGCGGCGGCGATCAGGCGCAGTTCGAGGCTGCCGCCGTGAATCGCGATCCAACCGATGCGGGTTGCCACCAACGCCGCGACGATCAAATTGGTGCCTTGATAATACGTACCGACATTTTCATTCAGCGGGACGACGGGCAGCGCAAGAAAAGTCATGATGAACACGAACGGCGGCATGAGAAGCGCAATGACGCGTGAAAACCGCTTATCGAGCTGCAACACGAACAAATACATCAGCCACATGACCCAGGCGATCGAGGGGCCGGCCACGGCCGAATACCAGGCATTGAGGACGGGGTCGTCGCGCCGCGGCAATACGTACTGTAAATTGCAGACGCACCAGGCGATACAGGATAGCGCCAAGAAGAGGTGCGTTCGCTCCACGCGCCGCGACCACCAAAATAGCAGAAAGAAGACGCCCATCGCCAATAGCGTGACGCTGCACGCCACGGGCATGATGAACTGCAGAAACTCCCTGATCGCAAGACGCTGCGCGAGCGCCGGCGCGGGACCCACGCTGATGCGCGCCAGTGCATGACCGAGTTGTGGCTCGTAGGCGATTTCTACTGCGATGACGAGCTGGTCGCCCGGACGAAAATGGGCGCTGTCGAGGCGCACCGCCAAGGGGCGATTCCATGTCATGCGCCAGTCGTCGAGGTTATCCGCAACGACCTGATCGTTGACGCGTGCAGCCCAGGCGACGCCCAACACTCTGGGACTGTAGATCATGAGCTGATCGTCGGTTTTCCAACCGGCGGGAACCGCGTAAGGTATCCGGTACCAGGCTCGTGCCATGTGTCCCACGCTGGAGCGAGTCAATTGGATGCCATCGGCTGCGGATCGATACGGGAGTGAGACAGTGTGACTGCAATCAGGTGTCGGTGTGGACGAGAGCAAGTGATTAAGGCCTGACTGACTGAATGGGGTGTCGACGGGCGGATCAGTGCACAGGCTCGCGCTGTCGAAGCGCGTTGCCTGAATCGCGGTATTGACGGGTACCGACAAAACGAAGACCAAAATGATGAGGAGTGCCGCCCCGGTCACCGCCAATAGGCGGTTCATCATCCGCGACACACTAGTCATCGACCAAACCCAGTTTGCGTCCCTCATAGACCGCGGCGGTCTTGGAGTGCACGTGCAGCTTGCGGTAAATGCGTTTGACGTAGGTTTCGACCGTGTGCCTCGACAACTTCAGCAGCCCTGCGATTTCGTCATAGCTGTAGCCCTTGGCGCTCATCGACAACACTGCCTGTTCCTGCGTCGATAGAGTCGGCGCGTCGGCGCCGGCGTTGGGCTGTGCGGTGAATCGACTCAACAGACGGCGCGCGATCGTGGGGCTAATCGGGCTGCCGCCGGCCACGAGTGAACGAATCTGTGCGGCGATATCCTGGGGACTGCTGCCCTTCAGCAGATAGCCGGTGGCGCCCGCCTCGATGCAATCCAAGACCAGCTGTTCCTCGGCGAACACCGTGATGACCATGACATTGCAGTGAGGCGACTGTTTGGCCGCGTGACGAATGAGCTCCAATCCAGAGCCGCTGGGCAAGCCGATGTCCACCAGTAACACCTCGGGTTGCACGAGGTCTAACAAGCGCAGGCCCTCGGGTAGGTCATCCGCTTCGCCCACTAACTTCAAGTCCGGCGCGGCGCGAATCGCCTGCGCCAATGAGGCTCGCAAACGTAAGTCATCTTCGACGATGAGCACCGAATGGGACATGAGCAACAGAGTCTAAGGCATCCTTCGCCGCTCAATCAGGGCAATTGGAGTCCCGTGTACCGTGAATACGGGACAAGGGATTGCTACCCATTCACCGGCCCTGCCTAATCTTCGCAGAAATGGCGCCAGCGGATTGCGCGCGCGGAACAGAAAGGGAGCGGACATCATGCGAAGTATTGCTGCCTTGTGCCTGATTACCTGGCTGGGCGTGTTTTCCCCAAGAACCCAAGCGGCGGGACTGCCGGTGGTCATCAGCGCCACCGTCGATTACACGCATAACACCTTGACGATCAGCGGTCAGAACTTCGGCAGTGTGCCCGCTGTGACGCTCGATTCTTTGGCGTTCAACGCGCTGTCCTCCTCTAGCAGCCAGATTGTGGCGAATTTTCCGAGCGGCAAAGCGCCGGCGAGCTTCACACCCGGCACTTACTTTTTGACCGTGACTTTCAAGAATCAACTGCCGACGATTTTTGGCGTCGACATCGGCGCCAATGGCGCCGTGGGGCCAGCAGGTCCTGCCGGTGCGCAAGGTTCTCCGGGAGTTGCCGGGGCGCCGGGTCCGATTGGACCCGCCGGCATTCCGGGCCTCCCGGGCGCAGCGGGAGCGGTTGGGTTGACTGGACCTACCGGGCCGCAAGGTCCCGCAGGAGCTCAAGGTCCGGGAATAGATCCCACCGTGCTCCAGCAGATCGCGAATCTTCAATCTCAACTTGACGCGCTCCGAAGCGCGGTGATGGTAGGCGTGGACGGCACGGTGCAGGTGAACTCGGTCGCGGACCGGAGTGACAGGACCAACGGCAATCTCGATGAAAAGGTAGGTGGTTCACGGACTGTCGCGATCGGAGCGTCCGACACCCTCAAAGTGGGCAGCAACAGGACCGTCACCGTCAATGGCGCCATCCTCGAGCAAGCTGTGGGAAGCGTCGAATTCCAGAGCGGCAACGCGGACGTGCTGATGACGCCGGATGGGACGATTGTCATCACCGGCGTCGATATCCAGGTCCAAGCAGCTAACGTACTTACCCTGCAAGCCGGCTCGGCGATCTTCTTCAAGGCGCCCGTGGTGTTGACCAACCCTCCTGGGACCTAACATCACACACAAAAAAGCGATCTGAAGTTCGAAACGACTATGGGAGCCACGTAATGCGAACTCTTACTGCGCTGGGCGTCTTTTTCGTGCTCGCGATTTATTCTGCGACAGCACCGGCGGCGGGGCTGCCGTTGGTCATCAGCGCCACGGTGGATTACACGCACAACACCTTGACGATCAGCGGTCAGAATTTCGGCGCTAGCCCGACCGTGACGCTCGATGCTTTGGCGTTTGGCACGCAGTCTTCATCAGGCAGTCAGATCGTGGCGAATTTTCCGAGCGGCAAGGCGCCGGTGAGCTTTACACCGGGCACTTACTTTTTGACGGTGACGTTCAAGAATCAACTGCCGACCATTTTTGGAGTGGACATAGGTGCCAATGGTGCGGTGGGGCCCGCGGGGCCGGTTGGCGCGCAAGGTGCGCCGGGAGTTGCGGGAGCGACAGGACCTGCGGGGCCTGCGGGTCCGCAAGGCATTGTGGGACCAATGGGTCCGGTGGGAGCGACTGGACCTGCAGGTGCAACTGGTGCGGCAGGGGCGCAGGGAGTTGCGGGTACAGTAGGACCTCAGGGACTTCAGGGTCCGGTGGGGACAACAGGTCCGCAGGGGCCGCCGGGAGCGAGCGGCACGAGCGGTAGCGGAGCGCCCGTCTGCGCCGCGTCGGACAACGTAGTGTCATATCAGGGCGCTCTCGTGTGCAAATCGACGTTGCCACACTATCTGGAAAATGGCGACGGCACGATTACAGACAACCAGACGGGGTTGATGTGGGAGCAAAAAACAGGTGCGGTTGGCTTTGGCATGACGAATCCGACCGACCCGCACGACGTGAACAACTTTTACACTTGGAGCGACCCGACGATTGACAGCAATTTCGGACCGAGCGGGACGCTCTATTCGAGCTTTCTGCAACAGCTGAATGGCCTGAATTTCTCGGGTGGTGCCCCTTGCTTCGCGGGACACTGTGATTGGCGTATTCCGGACATAGGAGAACTCCGATCCATCCTTTCCTCTTGCGATTCAGGAACCTGCATCGATCCGCTATTCAAAGCAACCCGGGCGGACCTCTATTGGTCATCAAGTTCGGTTGCAAGCTCTCCCAGCGACGTCTGGTACGCTTATTTCCTTGATGCGTTCGTCGCCAGCGCGGGTAAGGCTGGTACTGGCTACGCGCGTGCTGTTCGTGGCGGCCGATGATGCAGAAGCCATTTCTGACTCGGGTGACTTAAGGCGGTGCGCGCCCAGAGTGGTGCTACCAATGTAACGAGTCGTGAATACCGATCGGCGCTGTCTTGCCGCCAATGGAGCTACGGTGAATGACAAGGCGGCTGGGGCTTTAGTGGTTGCCGCAGCAATTGCGATTGCCTCGGCTGGCGTAGCCTGGTTTCAGGCCAGCGCGCACCTGCGAGAATTGCGGCTTGGCGAACTCGAGTCGATCGCTGCCTTGCTCGAGGAAGATCAGGAACTGCTGCGGGCTCTGCAAACCAATTTTGGGTCCGCGAAAGATTCGGGAATCCTGGCATCCTATCTCGCCAAGATTCGCGCCGATGGCGTGGCGAAACACGCGGAGATGAAGCAGCGACTCGACAGGCTTGCGGAGAATAACAGCGCGATTGTTGCGTTGATCAACGTGTATAGGCCGCACGCAAAGACCGCGGCATTCAGCACGGAGGCGGAGAAGTTCGTAAGTTACGCTATTGCCTGGCGCGATCGCTGGAACTCGATGATGGAGCTGTTCATGGCGGGAGGCAATTACCCGGCGGCGGAGGTGCCGTTTCCGAAAACATTCTCAAGCGCTGTCCAGACTGAGATTGAAGCCGCACAACATGTGTTCTGATCGTCAGTAGCAATAAGTTCGCGCGTCTCCCAACCAGCACGGATCCGTTGTCCCGATCGAGCTTCAGTGCCATAGCGTTCGTCAGCACGAGTGATCGAGAATGTGATGGCAACATTGTGATTGTGGCCGCCTTGCTAGGCACATGGTGATTGAAGTCCTATGTCGTTACGACGGTAGGGGAGCGGCGAATACCCTCACTCTCACAACGCGCATCACTGACCCGGTCAGCGGATCGGAGGCTCATTACGCTGTTGTTTGGGAGAAAGTGGCCAGCCTCTGATGTAGATTGCTTCCCGTCGGCGGACCATGAGATCTTACGGCTTCCGCTGAAAACCGCCCAGCCGGGGCAGCCGGGCCGTATCGCCGATCGGCTTGCGCAATGTGTCTTTGCGCATCAGCCACTCCATTCCCGGTTGAGGATTCATGATCGCCTTGCGGCACTCTTCGAGCTGGTGTTTCAGCAAGGGCAGCAACTCCCCCTGCGGTCCCGTATCTGCGGAGTCCGTGTCGAAATGAGTACGGCAAAAGATTTGAAAGTACTCCGCGTAAAGCTCCTGATAGCACCTCATCGGATCGAAGAAACTGGGGTCGCGCACGACATTGCCGCCGACGTGGCTCGTGCACAGAAAGCTGCAGGCCTTGCGAAGATACAGTCCATGCTCGGCAATCACGGATCGGGTGTAGTCCTGCGCGGGATGGAAGGAGAGGATGATGCGCTGGCGCACGCTGCCCCGAATTCGCTCATCGCGCAGATATTCGAACAGCGCCTTGCGGTGGATCAGCCGAAATGACGCTTTTTTGAGCAGGGCAGCTTGCGTACGCCTGAAGCTAGGGTTCGCGACCTCGAGCATCAATCCAGAATGTTCACTCTCCCAGGTTTGAAACGCGGATGCACTCTCTAATAGCCGGCTGGCGACCAATTGCTCGTTGGGATTGGCGCTGTACAGCGCGCACTGCACGCGATCAGTCGATTCGCGCATCAGACGCTTGTGATCAAGGGAATTCCGGTGCACCCCTTCGCTCCCAACTTATTTTTTCTTGTTGCGCAGACTCCGATTTTCCAATATCCGCAGGTTCGGGTTTTTGCGGAATCATGTCAAAGCGATTCTTGGACCTTCTTGCCGACGTCGCGGTGCACAAAAGACCCGGCGAACCGCCTTCTTACCAGCGAATTCAAGGATCTCGACGCCTTACTTCAACAGCGAGTGCACTGGCCGATTGAACCCGTTCCAGCAATCACTAATCTTCTACGCCGGTCTTTTCCTGAAAGCAACAATACTTGAACAGATGTTCAGTAGTCGCCTGACGCTGATGCACGTCACTCGAAGGATTAAAACTGACGCTCGTAGGGCAGCCGCCCCGGGCACACTATGCAGATGGCGTCGCTACCTAAATCCAATTCCCACGGATTCGCATTCCAGGGACTGCTTGGATTGTGGATGAAACCATCATAGAGCGCCTGAAAGCGCGCTCCTTTGAGTGAGTCTCCTGCAGTGAGCAGTATTCGCGTCGGTGAGGAAGTCGACTCGGGTATCCGCTGAATTCAGTGGCCACCCGGAGCGGATGGGGGCATTCGATCCACCATGCCGCTGATCGCTTGTTGCATGGTGGCATGCCCTTTAAGGTAGGGGCGCCACTCGGCCTCGATTGCAGCATGGTAGGTCGGCCAGCTGCCGCGGGTGTAAACCCCATTCAAGTCCGCATAGGTCTGGTAGCCGATATTCCCGTTGCGGCTATACACACTCTTTACCACCTCACCGACCGTATAGAACTGAACCGCGTGCCACAGCGAGTCGCCCGATCGATGCTTGGCCTTAAGTTCCGCATCGATCTCCTCCGTCACCGTATCTGCAACATCGATGTGGGCCGCCTCATGATAGAGCATCTCCAGGGCTTGAAGCCCTTGGTAATCCGTGCGACCGCTGGGCAGGATGGTTTGTGTGTCGGTGTAACCACCATTGCGGCTACCCGTCGCGACGACGATGTCCACGCGAATCGGAGTCGTCTGGAAGCGATGATTCATAAAGAGTTCAATGTCTGCCTGCACTTCCGCGCCATATTGTGCGTTTAGCATCTTTGCTTGGCGTATCCATTCCCGGTTGGAGGTGTCCTGCGCCGGCCACAGACTGCGCAAATAAATTGGAGCTACACCGATGAAAATGGCTGCCAAGTCAGGCGGTAAGTTCAATCCCTTTGGGTCTCGCTGACTATCGTTTACGCTCAACGCCTTCTTGATGTCGGTCATCGTGGGGTCGTCAAGCAGATTCCGCTGCGCATAGTTGGCCTCGTAAAAGGCAATCGCCTTCGCCAGCGTCTTCTCTTCGGCAGGTGTGGGAGCAATTACCCAGGGATAACTTGAGATCTCACGCTTGCGAGTGGAGGCGTCAAGCAAGAAGGCATGCAGATTCATCAAGAATGCACTATGAAACTCGAATACCACGCGATGAGCGGGGAGTTCTGTGGCCGGCGCCGAAACCGTCGGCAGGGATGCAACGAAGAGCGCGCCGAGAAGCAACGAAGCACGGCGATTTAGACGCATGGCAATCGACGGTCGCATATTACTCACCTTCCTTGCGCGCAGCGTCATACCTCCTGCCGCACCGGCCATAAGGCTATATACGCACTAGCAGCCTTGTCATCACATTCCACAAGAGCGAAATCCGCGAATATCGACCCGTGCGTCCGCAAGTAAGTTCCGCCCGAGGTCTTGGCATGACCCCTACCTGGCGAGTAATCCTTTGCGCCAATGGGGCGGATTCTGGCCGAGGGACAGCGCAGGAGTTTCGAAGGCACTCAAAGACTTACAGGCTTGTCGACTCCACTCGTAGGTCGGACTTCAGTGCCGCGAGGAAATCTAGAGCGTCAAATAGCTCCGCCGGTGCGAAGGTGCCTCCCTTGGCGGGGCCTCGTAAGATTCGCATGCAGGCCTCAACGACGAGCGGAGCAGAGACCGCGTAAATATCGGTGCCGAACGCAGCGATCCTTCTCGATGCGCCATCCCCGGTTGCGATCACCTCCATCACAAAGGTTTGACTGGACTTGCCGTTAACAGGCGCGGGTGGTGGTGTATCTGTCCTCTTGAGGTCCTGTAGCGGCGCCTCGTTCATAAAGCTTTCAATTCGCTTTGCCGCGATGTGACGGGAGATCGTGACGATCTCCGACAAAGGTACGGCGGTCACGGCAAGATCGCCGAACGGTAAGGGAAAGCGCCAGCGTCTTTGTGACTCGACGGGTAGCGGAGTCAGACGCCCGTCCGAGACGATGAATCGGCGTGCCGTGTTGCGCTCGCCGGTACGCCGGGTTCCTGCGGTGGGGTGCCAGTGGTTCAAGCCGACGGCAATCAGTATCTCTTCGACCGATTGCATCCCGGTGCACACTCGCGCGGCCAGCAGATCCGCCAGCCCGCCATAGAATGCCATGGCGGGCAACACGACGACACCCCTGTCAACGGCTTCTGCGTTATAGGTTGCCAAGGTCTGGCGCACTGATCTTTGCTCGGCTGCAATATCTAAGTAGTGCGCACCGACACGCAGCGCCGCCTCGACGATCGCGGGTGCCGTGTCCAGAAAGGGGCCGGCACAATTGATGACCGCATCCACACCTTGCAGCGCCCGATCGAGCGCGTCGGGGTCATCGCAAGAAGCAGTTGCCCATCCCTCTGAACCGGCATCTTCCTGCGCGACAGCCTGACGGCTGATTCTGCGTATTTCAACGCCCCGGCGTTCGAGCTCGGCGACAACGAAGCGGCCGGTGTGGCCGGTCGCGCCGTACACGGCAACCTTGTATGACTTCATCATGAAACTCCTTCGATACCGATCGGTATCGCACACTGTGATACCGATCGGTAGCGTTGTCAAGGTTGCGGTGAAATTGCCTAAAATGCTGCCCTGATACAGACTCTGTGAGTCAAACAAAGCGATGAAAGGTGATGCGAACAAAGCCCACGAAGCCGGCTGATCCGGGAACAGCAGAGAAAGTCCTTTCTACCGCCTCGCGGCTGTTCTACGCCAACGGCGTCCGCGCGGTGGGTGTCGAATGGATCGTGGCAGAATCTGGCGTTGCGAAGACCAGTCTGTATCGCCATTTTGAGACCAAGGACGCTCTGGTGGGCGCCTTCTTAGAGCGGGAGGATCGCGAGTTTTGGCAGCAATGGGAACAGGTCGCCGCCGCGGCCCAGGGTGATCCAACATCCGAATTGATGGATCTTTTGGATTGGATCGGCAAGCGCGTGTCCCGTGATGGCTACCGCGGCTGCCCGCAAATTAATGTCGCGGCGGAATTTGCGGATCAAACGCATCCGGCTCGAACTATCCGCAGGCAACATAAGGCCGAGATGCTGAAACGCCTGCGAGAAATCGTCGGCCGAATTGGGGTCAAGCGGCCGGACGAGATTGCCATGCAGCTGGCGTTGCTGATCGATGGTGCGTTTACCAGTGATGGACGGCTATCCAAGTCGAATGCGGTGCGTGTTTTACAGAATGGCGCCGATGCACTGATCGGAAACACGAGCAAGCGTTAGCCTTATTCGGCGATGGCCTTAGTCTCGGCAACTTTCGGTGCCGGCACGCGCTGGGGCGTGTCTTTCCTATTGGCCCGACGAACAGCATCGTTCCGCTTGGCACAGCCCATAAACAACGCCACGGCCATGGCGACAAGTAGCACCCAATTCAAGGATATGGAGCCTGCGTTTGCCAT
>Ga0209006_10002695_pt1 | contig 16183 bp, 11 predicted proteins | sample JacPin_JW_Ref_O2_FD_188567 | JGI IMG/M metagenome (GOLD analysis project Ga0209006, IMG submission 188567) | Forest soil microbial communities from Algoma, Ontario, Canada - Jack Pine, Ontario site 1_JW_Ref_O2 (SPAdes) (version 2) | ecosystem: Environmental > Terrestrial > Soil > Boreal... | reverse complement strand
CCGCCCGCGAAATGGGGCGCCAGCAAAATCACCACACTGAAAGCAAGATGTCTCAAAATCCGCTCCTGAAGCACATCCAGATACTCCTGGATACGACCGGCCTATGCAAGGAAAATTAAGCGGCCACGACCCTACCCTTGTGATCCCGGCACTCTCGCAAACCAACCGGTCGAAACTCTGTCCATCCAGGTCGCGATCGTTGCGGAACGTATCCACCCTCCCCTTGTCATCCCGACCAACGGGAGGGATCTGCAGTCTTCGCGGAGTAGCCGCGCTCCACTCTGTCCATCCAAGTCGCAAACCTTCCGAAACGTAACCGCTCTCCCCTTGTTATCCCGACCAACGGGAGGGATCTGCAGTCTTCACGGAGTAGCCGCTCTCCACTCTGTCCATCCAAGTCGCAAACCTTCCGAAGCGCAACCGCCCTCCCCTTGTCATCCCGACCGGAGCTCCGAAGGAGCGTAGTGGAGGGACCTGCGGTATCCTCCACACTCTCCTGTCACACCCATCCCTTATCCGGACTTCCTCTGACCATAAATAACACTACTAGCCAGTAGACAATCGTTTGATTATGATTACCCGGGCAACTCCTCGTGTATCTCTGGGGAGAAGGAATTTCTATGAATAAGCAATCCCGGTGGATTTTCACCTGTGTGCTCCTGGTCATCTGTCACAATGGACTGACTGCGCAGCAACCTTCCGAAGCACGGATGTGGCTGACCACCTCAGACCAATCCGCATTGCTGGCCGAACAAAAAGATCCATTGCCCTTCTCGTCGACCGTGAACCACTCTCCCGGAATCGACGTAAACGACATGCAGCAGTTCCAGCAAATCGATGGATTTGGTTTTGCGTTGACCGGTGGCAGCGCGCAGCTGCTCATGCGCATGGAGCCTGGCCCGCGGGAAGAACTCCTTAAAGAACTTTTCGGATCAGAGGGCAACGCAGCCCGCGTCAGCTATTTGCGGCTAACCATTGGCGCTTCCGATATGAATGAGCGCGTGTACTCGTATGACGATCTGCCGCCTGGTGAGACAGATGTGAATCTTGCCCATTTCAGCCTAGGCCCTGACCGGGCCGACGTCATTCCGGTGCTCAAGCAAATTCTTGCCATCAATCCAGCCATCAACATACTTGCATCTCCATGGTCTGCACCACCGTGGATGAAGACCAACGGCCGTACCAAGGATGGCCATCTCAAACCCGAATACTATGGGTCCTACGCCGCATATTTTGTAAAGTATATTGAGCAGATGAAGGCTGAGGGCATATCGATCGCAGCCATCACCATACAGAACGAGCCATTGAATCCCAAAAACACACCCAGCATGGTGATGTTTGCGGACGAAGAAGACACGTTCATCGCAAAACATTTGGCGCCGGCATTTCGCCAGGCAGGAATTACCACCAAAATCCTCTTGTATGACCACAATCCCGACGTCTTATCGTATGTCCTCTCCATCCTTCAAGACCCGGATGCTGCCAAATACGTAGATGGATCTGCCTTCCACTTATACGGCGGAGCACCTTCCGCCTTGACGGAAGTCCACGATGCCTATCCAAACAAAAACCTGTATATGACCGAGCAATCCATCTCCAACGCTCCGGACGAACCGCTACCCATTGCCGCCTCGGTCAGTGGAGTACCCATCGACGCCATCCGCAACTGGAGCCGCAATGTACTGCTCTGGAATCTCGCCGCCGACCCGCATAATGGCCCACACACCAACGATGGCGGATGTACGTTTTGCCGGGGCGCAATCACTTTGGATGGCAGCCACGCTGCTCGCAATGTGGCATTCTATACGGTCGCGCACTTTTCCAGGTTCGTCCCTCCGGGCTCCGTGCGCATAGGTTCGACTGAAATGGAGCAGCTTGCATCGGTCGCTTTTCTTACTCCTGAAGGCAAAATCGTTCTCGTTGCCTCGAACACCGCCAATTTTCCCAAGACCTTCAACGTCAAGTACCACGGCAAATGGTTCACCACCACGTTGCCCTCAGAATCCGTAGGCACCTATGTTTGGTAACTCAGGACCGATGGCGACGCTCCTCGCCGTGCTGCTTTGTTCCGCCACTCCGGCAATCTCCGCCAACAGCAACAAGCCCGACCTGGGACCAAACGTGTCTGTATTCGACCCGTCCATGCCGGCCTCGGCCATTCAGCGCCGGATTAACGACATTTACACCACCCAACAGCACAACGAGTTTGGCCCCGAGCGAAATGCCCTGTTGTTTCTGCCGGGCGAATACAAGGTGGATATACCAGTAGGCTTCTACACTGAAGTTTTAGGGTTAGGAGCCTCTCCGGACGCCGTGCACATTGTCGGCAACGTCCATGCGGATGCCAGCGAAACCAACAACAATGCCACTACCACCTTCTGGAGAGCGGCGGAAGGCTTTTCCATCTCTCCCACTGGCGGCAGTATGCAATGGGCAGTCTCTCAGGCTGTACCGTTTCGGCGCATGCATGTCCGCGGCGATATTGTGCTTCATCAGCACCACGGCTGGGCCAGCGGTGGATGGATGTCCGACGCCCTGATCGATGGCCAGGTGGATGCGGGTCCACAGCAGCAATTCCTTTCCAGGAACACCGAATGGGGAAGTTGGAGTGGCTCCAACTGGAACATGGTCTTCGTTGGCGTTCCGCATCCGCCGCCAGGTGAGTGGCCTACGCCGCCTTATACCAAAATCCCCGAAACCCCCATCGTTCGCGAGAAGCCATTCCTCCAGGCAGATCCGTCTGGAAACCTGAGCGTCTGCATTCCCGCTCTGCGCACCGGGAGCGTGGGAATCACCTGGCATGGCGGCACAACCCCCGGCCGAGCAATACCCATTAGCCGCTTCTACATCGCCCGGCCGTCCGCGGACACGGCTGCCACCATCAACGCACACCTGGCCAAGGGGGAAAATCTGCTCTTCACCCCCGGCGTTTACCAACTCACCGAGTCGCTTCGTATCACCCGCCCGAACACCGTGGTACTGGGTCTTGGATTCGCTACCTTGAAGCCAACCAACGGTACCGCGGCCATGACAACGGCGGACGTAGATGGGATTATCATTGCCGGTCTGCTCTTCGATGCGGCTGAGAAACAATCACCGGTGCTGCTCGAAGTGGGGCCGGAAGGGAGCAAGGCCAGGCATGTACAAAATCCAATCTCACTGCATGACGTTTTCTTCCGCGTCGGTGGAGCCGGGGTGGGCCGCACCGAAGTCAATCTCAAAATAAACAGCAGCGACACCATCATCGATCACACCTGGATCTGGCGCGCCGATCACGGATCCGGCGTGGGCTGGTTGAGCAATACCAGCAACAACGGACTTGTTGTCAACGGAGATAACGTCACCGTATATGGTCTGTTTGTAGAACATCACCAACAATTTCAAGTGCTCTGGAACGGAAATCACGGCCGGACTTATTTCTATCAATCCGAAATCCCGTACGACCCACCCGACCAGGCCAGTTACCAAAGCACTTCCGGAACGAATGGCTGGGCCTCCTACAAAGTGGCGGACGGTGTCTCTAGCCATGAAGCGTGGGGCCTCGGCATCTATAGCGTCTTTCTTCATCCCGGTGTGGTGCTGACTCGCGCGATTGAGGTCCCAAAAACGCCGGATGTGAAGTTTATCCACATGATTACCGTTGCTCTTGGTGATCTCGGCGAAATCAGCCACGTCATCAATGACACGGGAGAAGCAACCTCGATTCATCCACGTGTCACACCCAAAGTTACTAACTATCCCTAAACGCAAGCACCGTTTTGGGCTCTTTTTTTTCCAAAATCGGTCACGGCACAATATGGCGTATCAAAATAACGGACAGGGGATAGCAAAAACGGCTAGACAAGGCTAGGGTTGGGCAGTCGATAAAGCGTGAGGCCGTCCATCATGCCTGACAAGACCTATCTGCTGCAATTGAAACAACCCGGTTTCTCCACTCGCATCGTAGAGGCGGCGACCGCCGAAATTCATGGCGATCACCTCATCCTGCTCAACTCCCGCGGTCAACTGGCGGCTCTCTTTGTATTAGAGATGGTTGAGAGCTGGAATCAGCTTTAGTCCGGGTTTCATTTCCCGCCCAATCGTGCCTGATAAATACGCAGGTTAACGTACGCGGCTTCAACCAGTGGGGTCACTAGTCCAAGCTTCCTGCCTCGACTCAGCAGATCGCCCAAAATTTGATCCACTTCGACGCGGCCCTTCTTCACTAGATCGCGATACATGGAAGAAGTCAGGGTTGATCCCGGAGCCGTCATTATTTTTTCAGCCCGGGTGAGAAATGCATCGCTTGGCGCATGTCCGCAAGCAGCGGCAATAGCGCTGCATTCATTAAGAATTCCCATGGCCACGCCTGCACCGCCGGTTACGGCCTCAATCTCTCCAATGTTGCCGCGCATCAGGCAGGTAGCTGCGCCAAGGCTCGAGAGCATCACCCACTTCTCCCACATTTCTTGCTCAATGTTCTGCGATATTTTGGCCTCGAACTTTGCCCCCTGCATCGTCTGATTCAAGGTCTCCATGCGCGCAGAAGTATTTCCGCCGCGTTCGCCATAAACCAGCTGCTGGGTCTTGGTTAGCTGCAGGATGCGATTGTCTTTATCCATCTCGGCGACAATGAGGCAAACTCCTCCGATCACGTTACTGTTCCCAAACCGGCTAGCCAGAAGATCGATGTGACGCATCCCGTTGAGTAAAGGGAGAATCATCGTGTTCGCTCCCACGGCCCGGGCAAAATCGTTCATTGCAGCCTCCAGCGAATATGCCTTGACGCACAGCAGGATGAGATCGTACGCACCAGAAATCTCGTGTGCCAGAACAAGCCTGGGGCGAATCGTCGCATCCCCGAACGGACTCACGATGCGCAAGCCATGGGTGCGCAGGGTTTCCGCCTGCGTGCTGTGGACAAGGAAACTGACATCGCGGCCGGCTTCATGCAGGCGGCCACCGAAATATCCGCCCACCGCGCCCGCTCCTATCACTAGTATTCGCATAACCTATTATCGCTATTCGTCCCGGGTTCGCAGACGAAATGAGCAGGCCTTGGAAAACGGATTAGCCAGGAACGTTCCCGCAATCCCGGAAACGATCACCGTTCCGTCAGCATTGAAGTGGGCAGAACGAAACTCTTCATCCGGAAGGCCATTCAGCCTTCTCCAGGTCTTCCCGCCATCGCTACTGCTGTAGACTCCGGTGATGGCGGTGATCACCTCTCGTTTCGGCTTCAGCGGATCCACCTCAATCGAGTAAGCCCGGATGTTAGGCCCTGTTTCATCACTGTCCCGGTGCAGTAGAAATCTTGCATGGGTCACCCGGTCCACGGTCACTCCACCTGCCGGGTTATAGATCCCCCAGCACGCGGCCAAATGAAGTCCGCCGACAGTACTCATTCCGTGGATAGCTGAGTCTGCCCCCACTCCCCCGATGCGAATCCATTTCCTGGTTTCCGGATTAAGCCGGAAGGCCTGGTCTCCCGTCCCCACGAAAAGGAAGTGTCGATACGGGCCTTTTCGATCGCCGAACTGCATGGAGAGGATATCCATGGTCGTGGGCAGTGGCGGCAGAGGTCCGTCCTTCACCCAGGAACCATCGTCAGCCCTGTGGTACGAAAAAATATGTGGATCCCGATCAAAGTAACCATAACTGATCACCATATGTTTTCCGTCGGCCGTGATCAGCACCGAGCCTCCCTTGATGGGCTCGCCCTCTTTTTTGGTAATTGTCAGCTGGGGAACAGGCTGCGATTCGAGCAGGCCTTCGATCGGTTTCACCACTGCATCGGCAGGGCTTGATTGGGGAAGCACCTGGAACGCTCCTCTTTGCGTCGTGACCACAAACTCATTGCCACCGGGAGCGACACCCAGGCCGTTTCGTTCGCCCTCTCCAATTGCGGCATCGAGATATTTGGAATCCACCCGCGCCACTTCCGCCCAGCTTTTTCCGCCATCGATCGATTTCGAAACATAAAGAGCCCGGTCTTCTGGAAGAACCGTGCTGCTCAAGTCCGCGGTGAGGCCCCAAACAACACTGGAATCGGCAGCCATGGGGTCGGTAGCGATAGCTTCGAGGAAGCCGCTCGCGAACTGGTGACTCCCGGGAAGATCATTGACCTGATGAACCCTGCAATTGTTCAAGTCTTCATCGACGGTTGGCGCAGTTTGAGGCAGCAAAATCTGTCCCCATGCCACTATGAGCACAGCCGCGAATTCAATCGAAATCTTTGCGTTCGTTCCCAACGTTCTTACCCTATACCGGCCAAGAGTCGAGTGCACCCCTCTATGCGCGTTCAGAAATCTCCTGGTAACTACTTTTCCACTCAAACCAACTCTGATCCGGAAGTATCCTAACAACCGACTCTTCCACTCAAATCAACTCTTGACGGGTGCCCCATGTTCGCACTAAGGTACGTGGGTTAAGAAAGCTGGGGCGAAGCCCCATCAAAGGTCTGTCTTTTACTTTCATGGCTTTGCCGGAGCTTACGTAAGGCCTTAAAGCCGCCCGCTCCGAGCGAAAAAGTTAAAGCTCAGACACGATTACAAATCCTAAAACCCTTCCGACAATACCCTCACGACAACAGCAACTCAATATCCTCGCGACGCAAATCGCGAATCAAGCTATTTTCGGCTCCAATAATAGCGTCAGCGAGACTACGTTTGCTCTGCTGAAGCTCCAGGACCTTTTCCTCAACCGTATCCCGAGTGATGAGTCGATACGCAAACACCTGTCGCAACTGGCCGATGCGATGTGTGCGATCAACCGCCTGTGCCTCGACGGCCGGATTCCACCATGGGTCGAGGATAAACACATAATCAGCGGCGGTAAGGTTCAGACCCACCCCGCCTGCCTTCAGGCTGATGAGAAACAGAGGACATCCAGGATCATTTTGAAACCGCTCCACCCTGGCCTGCCGGTCATCGGTCTTGCCATCGAGATATTCGTACTCAATGCCCTCCGTCTGCAGAACTCCGCGAAGAATCCCCAGCAGGCTGGTGAACTGCGAGAAGACCAGCGCCTTGTGGCCTTCTTCCAGCACCGACCGTAACTGCTCGATAAGAACGTCCAGCTTGGCGCTGGGATCTTCACTTCGTTTCCGGTCAATCAGCCCGGGATGGCAAGCCGCCTGACGCAGGCGCAGCAGGGCTTCCAGAACTTGTATCTTCGACTTCGCGATGCCGTTCGTACTGATCTTCGGCAACAGCGACTTCCGGTAATGTTCCCGCAGTTCGTTGTACAGCGTGCGCTGCCGAGGTTCCATCTCGCAATAGATGGTCTGTTCAATCTTCGGCGGCAGTTCCGTGGCCACCTGCTCCTTGGTGCGCCGCAAAAGAAAGGGTCGCAGCGCATGAGCGAGCAATTTGCGTGCGTCCTCGCTCGGGTTCCGCATTGCCCCGCCGGTAAGCTGAAATACCCCGGACGCACCCAACATGCCAGGATTAAGAAAATCCAGCAGGGACCAAAGCTCACCCAGGTGATTTTCCACCGGTGTCCCGCTCATCGCCAGGCGATGGTTGCCACGTAGCAGACGAACTGCCTTGGCCGATTCAGTCCGTGCGTTCTTCACCGCCTGCGCCTCATCGAGAATTACGTAATCAAACACCTGCTCCTTGAGGTGGAGCGCATCCCGTCGCAGCGTTCCGTAGGTCGTGAGGATGAGGTCATAGCGGGAGACATCGTCCTTGTTCCGCGCAATGCCGGTGTAGTCGAGCACCCGAATTTGGGGAGTGAATCGCTCCACCTCCTGCTTCCAATTAAAGATGAGGGATTTAGGGACGACGACCAGTGAGGGCGCGTCGATCTCGCCCTGGGCGCGCAGCTCGCGCCGGGTCTCCAGCAATGCAAGCACCTGGGCTGTCTTGCCCACGCCCATATCGTCGGCCAGGCACCCGCCAAATGAGAATTGCCGCAGAAAATGCATCCAGCCCAGGCCCTCGCGCTGGTAGTCGCGCAGCCGCCCCTGGAACCCTGCCGGTTGTTCCGCAGCGCTTATCGACTGAAACCGCGTCAACTCCTGGCGCACACGCCGGAAGGCCTCGTCGCAATCCACCGCTGGCTGGGTGGCAAGGAACGCATCGAGAACTCCAGCCTGGTTGGAACGAAAGCGAATGTGATCGCCCTTCGCCTCCCCCATCGCAGCCACGGGGCCGAAGCGGCGTAGCCACTCTTCCGGCAGAAGACCGTAGGAGCCGTCGCCCAGCGTAACCATGGTCTCGCCGCGTTTGAGCGCCGCGAGCAACTGCGGCAACGGCGCGCTGGCGTCCCCGTACTCAATTGCACCGTGAAGCTCGAACCAATCCACACCGCTGGCAACCGAAACGCTGCTCTGCCCGGGCTGACGAAACACCTTTCCTTCCGCGGCCACGTGCCAACCCGACTCAACCAGCGCGCGCACCACGCGTGGAAGTTTGCTGGCAGACACATTCCATCCCGCGTCCTTGCCCCAGTGATCTTCTACGTAGCGCAGGCCGACGTCGGATAATTGCGTCGATGCCGCCTTTTCAGCATAAAAATCGCGGCGAAAAAAGCGTCGCGTCGAAGCCTCGTAAATTCCGCGCGCCACATCGTTTGCCGGCACGGATCGGGCTCCATACTCGAACCACAACTCCGCCCGCATTTGACCTTTTTTGTAACTATAACTGTCTTGGGAGATCTTGAGGCACTTGCGCGGAGAGAGCGTCACTTCTTCGTACTGCAATTCCTCGGGCAGGTCCAAATCGGGCAGAGCGGGAGAACATATCAGGTGGCTGAAAAATTCTTCTCGCTCCTCTTCCGAAAAAATGATCGTATTGTTGTTGCTCAGCCCGCCAATCCAGGGAAAAGTCTCGTCCTCGGCTAGCCCTGCCACCCACTCCCGGGTGAACAAAAAGCCGCCACGGATGGCCAGCAACGGCTCGTCGATTCCCATTCGTTCCGGGCCGCGGCGAAAACTTCCGCTCAACTGCCAGCCTTCCTTCTGGTCGCCGCGAACCTCCAGTACGAATTTCCATGGCTCGCCATCGTCCCATTGCAGAGGGGACTTGTCCGTCTCATCCTGGGCCAGGGGCAGCATGCACCGTCCCGTGCGAACCATCCTGGGGAGCATCGTTTCCGCCGTGACGGAGGCGAGCGAAAACGTCGAAGATCCGCGATCGTAAGACTCAAGGTAGCCGTATGAGGAATAATGTTCTCCGCCAATCAGCATGGACAGCAGTTCGCGGTCCTCTTGCAAAGGCAGGGCGGCAATCCGGTCGCGATGAATCGAAAAGGGCCGCGGAATACTCTTCCACCCACCTTCCTTTTTCCGCTCACCCGTTGCAATGGTGAACACCGCGCGGCGCGCCACCTGGCTCTTGGGAACATCCAGCAGGTAGTAAATCTCTTTGTGCGACGGCCAGGGCGAAGAATCCTTCCGATAGGAGGCCGCGACGCTCACCACGCGGCCCATCTGCGTCTTCCAGTTTGGCGGGGGCGGCGGCTTGATCGGCGTGACCGCCGGGCTCGTTCGCGTGATGATGACCGGAGCCGGCCGCGGGCCAGAGTCGTGCGTAATCCCTTTCGCCGAACTTGCGTCGGCCAAAAAGCCCTCTTTATCCGCGGTCAGAATGGCTGCCCAAAGGTGCTTGCAGGCCTGGCCACCCAGAAAATAAGGGCAAGTGCACGAGACCGCCAGCTTGCTCCCCGAGACTTTCAGCAGCACCTCGTAGGGCTCGGATCCCTTCACCGTTGCGCTAAGCTCAGTCGACGAACCCGCGCGCACCTTGACCCGGCTCAGCCGAAAATACTCATCGCCGCGCTTGCGCGGGGAGAGGTCGAACCCTTTCGCCAGAATCGAGGCGAGTTCTGGTCGAGCGGCTGGAATTTGCGTGCTCACTCACTCATTTTAGAAGGGGACGATCAGCTTTACGGCAGAAGCACATCCAACACGTCCCGCGGTTCCGGGCGAACGCGGAAATCGGCATGAGCGTCGGCAAACAATATCGTGTGGTCGCGGCCCAGGATATAGGTGGCCGGCAGCGGCAGCCGCCAGCTTGCATCCCCGTTCACTAGGGGAATGTTCACCAGGATGCTGCGGTAATACTGCTGCTGCGAAGGCGCGACCGCGTAGGCCAGGCCAAATTGTGCCGCCAATCGGCATCCCGCATCGGTCAGCACTGGAAACCCGAGCCCATGCTGCACCGCGGTAAAGTCGTTCTGCCGCACGGTCTGCGGCGAAATCCCGACCAGCAAAGCGCCGCGCTTGCGTACCGCTCCGTAAAGGTCCCGCCACGTTTCAAGCTCGGTGATGCAGTAAGGGCACCAGCGCCCGCGGAAAAAGTTGATCACCAGCGGTCCCAGCGCCAGTAGATCGCTGCTCCGCACAATACGGCCTCCGGCATCCGGAAGAGCGAATTCCGGCGCTTTCGCGCCCACCTGCAGGATCCGGTCTTCGACCCCCGCTGCATACAGTTCTGCCACCGCCCGCTCGCTGATCTCGAGCCGCTCCGGCTGCACTAGATTCCGTGTATTGGCGGTGATTTGGTCGAGTTGGTCTTGCAGCTTCGACATAGGTTATTTATGGGAATTTTATCCGCGTCTTTGGTTTGTTTGGACGCGCCGGACCCAGTTTCGTCTCAAGAATTAACGCAATCACAAGAACCGCTGCTGGGTGACCTTGGTAACCAAAAGTAACTTTTTGCGCTTTTTGCGCTTTTTTGGCACTTTTCTGCAACGGGCTCCCTGCTATCGGCCCATGCCCCGCATGCCGCCCAAGGCGCCCATCATGCGGCGCTGCAGGCCCCCGCCTTTGCCGGCGCTTTTGAACATCTTCCGCATTTGGGCATATTGCCGCAGCAGCTGATTCACTTCCTGCACCGTAGTTCCCGATCCGCGCGCGATCCGCTTCCGCCGGCTCCCCGAGATAATCTCGTGCTTGTCGCGCTCCTGCTTGGTCATCGAATTGATGATGGCCTCGATCCGGTTAAACTGCCCTTCATCCACCTGCCCAGCCATTTGCTGGATGCCCTGAAAAGGGCCAACCGAGGGCAGCATCTTGAGAATGCTTTGCATCGAGCCCAGCTTGCGGATCTGGCGCAGTTGATCGCGGAAGTCTTCGAGCGAAAAGCCATCCCCGGAGAGAGCCTTGCGAGCAAAGTCTTCCTGCTTTTTCTTGTCCAGGGTCTCTTCCGCCCGCTCGATGAGCGTCATCATGTCGCCCATGCCCAAAATCCGGCTCACAATGCGATCCGGATGAAATGGCTCAAAGGCGTCCGATTTTTCGCCTGTACCGATGAACTTGACCGGCTGGCCGGTAACGTGGCGGATCGATAGCGCCGCACCGCCGCGCGCATCGCCATCCATTTTGGTAAGGACCGTCCCGGTCAAAGCGAGCTGCTTGTGGAATTCGCCCGCGGAGTGCACCGCGTCCTGGCCGGTCATGGCATCGGCCACAAACAGGATCTCCTGCGGGTTCAGCAGTGCCTTCAAACCCCGCATTTCCTGCATCAACTGATCGTCCAGGGCTAAGCGGCCGGCAGTATCGACGATGAGCGTGTCGCACCCGGTGTTAACAGCCTCCCGCCGCGCCTCCTTGGCGAGCCGCTCCACCAGGGCATATCCGGCCGCCTCGCCCTTGGTGTCTCCCTCGTACAGGTTGACCTTAATGGCATTGGCGACAACCCGCAGTTGCTCGCGGGCCGCCGGGCGGTACACGTCCACCGAAACCAGCAGCGGCCGATGGCCGCCTTTGCGCAGCCATGCGGCCAGCTTGCCCGAAGTGGTGGTTTTGCCCGACCCTTGCAAACCGGCCATCAGGATGACCGTGGGTGGCCGGGAGGCAAAGTTGAAGCGAGCCGTGTCTTTACCTAGCAGGGCGACCAGCTCATCGCGGACGATCTTGATCACCTGTTCGGTGGGCGACAGGGCGGTCATCACCTGCTGCCCCAAAGCCTTCTCCCGGATGTGGTCGATAAGCTCCTTGACCACGTTCAGGTTAACGTCGGCTTCGAGCAGGGCCACGCGAATCTCGCGCAGGGCCTCGCCGATATTTTCTTCGCTGATGGTGCCCTGACCACGGAGATTCTTGAAGGCCCGCTGCAGCTTGTCGGATAGGTTTTCAAACATGGCGCTGCGTCAAGTCTAAATGATCGGAGCGGCCCTACTCCTGAGATGACGCGGAAGGCTCGCTGAGGTTGGGAACATCGATCCCCAGAGCCGTGGCCAGGGAAATCTGATGGTCCTGCTCCTGCAACAGGATCTCCCGGATGTGTTCTGCGGTCGCATACTCTCCCAACGCATCACACTGCCGGATCCGTTGGCGATAGTTGCGGATGGTCTCATTCTCGTTATCCAGGTCGAAGCGCAGCATCTCTTCTGCTTTCTCCGAAGTCTTCACCGGTTTGGGAACCACCACCGGCATGCCGCCCATATAGTCGATTTGGTTGGCCAGGGTTATGGCGTGTTGTAGCTCTTCCTTGGCATGCACCTCGAGCTCCGCGGCAATATTCATGTAGGCGGCGCCCTTCAACACCTGGGAATAGGTCACATAAGAAATGACGGCCTGGTATTCGCGTGCCAGGTCTTCGTTGAGCAGGGCGATAAGTTTCTCGCGCGTGATGGCTTTTTCGGCGGGGACAGTTGCAGTGGCCATAGTTTCTCCTCGTTCTTGCACAGTTGAATGTTGGTTTGGGTGCAGGATCGAGGCGGGGGGTTGCAACCAACTACTACCAGAGATACGGGACCAGTGCTTTAACTTCCATTCGATAGCGGGTGTACTGGTCACCGAACTGCTGCTCCATGAATCTCTCTTCGCTGATTGATTTGATCTTCCAGGCAACCCCTGCCACGATCACGCCCAGAAAGCAGCGCAGCGGGCCCAGGGCAATTGCTGTCCCCAGCAAGGCCACGAGCAGCCCGGTGTAGATCGGATGGCGGACAATCCTGTAGGGTCCGGAGCGCACCAGTGTGTGATCTTCTTTGAGGGTGACGTTTGAGCTCCAGTTGCCGCCAAGAAAAATCCGTGCCCAGCCGGCGAAGAGCATGCCTGCCAGCAACAGGCTGTAACCCACCACCGTCGTCGTTCTGCCGGCCGGCACCAATGGCTGATTGAGCCAACCCCAACCCAAATCCGGAACGGCCATAGAGACGTAGGCTGCCACTAACAGCGCAAGTTGCACGTAGCGCGAACGGGAAGTTTGTCTCCGGATCGTCCGTTTGCTAAAGACTGCCGGAAGCAGCCAGAACAATCCGAAAACAGTCCAAATTACACCCAGCGGGTTATTTTGAAAGAACGACAAGCGGCGCCTCTATTTCCGTCCGGCAATTGTACGATCGGGAAGACAGCTTTGGCCAAAACTGTGTTGCATCTAAAGGGTGTTCGAGGAGTTCAGGTGGCCTCAGCTGAGCAGAGTCCTTTATCCCATGCATGGCGTGCCCTGAGGCACCGCAATTTCAGGTTGTTTTTTAGCGGCCAGAGCATTTCGCTCATTGGCACCTGGATGACCCGGGTTGCCACCGGCTGGCTGGTCTACCGCCTCACCGGATCGGCCCTTCTGCTGGGATGGATCGGCTTCGCGGGACAGATTCCCACTTTCCTGCTGGCCCCCTTCGCAGGCGTTTGGGTCGACCGGCTGAATCGTAGGAACGTACTCCTGTGGACGCAGGTCCTGGCAGCCGTGCAGTCCTTGTTGCTTGCAGGCTTGACGCTTTCCAACCGAATCACCGTGTGGGAGATCCTCTGCCTGAGTGCCTTTCAGGGTTTGATCAACGCCTTTGACATGCCTGGGCGGCAGGCCTTCATGGTGCAGATGGTGGAGGACCGCCAGGATTTGGGGAATGCCATTGCCCTCAACTCCTCCATGGTGAACATGGCACGGTTGGTGGGTCCATCGCTAGCGGGCCTGGTGATCGGCGCCTTCGGCGAAGGCTATTGCTTTCTCATCGACGGCTTAAGCTACTTAGCGGTCATCGCCTCTCTGGCGCTCATGCGGATTCAACCCATGCCGGCGCGCAGCGGGGCCGCTGCCTCGATGCTCGCGCAATTGAAGGAGGGCTGGGCGTACGTGTCCGGATTCGCGCCGGTGCGCACCATCCTGCTGTTATTTGCCCTGGTCAGCCTCATGGGCATGCCGTACATCGTGTTGATGCCCATTTTTGCTGCGCAGGTATTGCATGGTGGCCCCCACACCCTGGGCCTGTTGATGGGCGCAACCGGGGTGGGCGCGCTCGTTTCAGCGGTCTCGCTGGCGCTGCGCAAAACCGTGCTCGGGCTGGGCCGGATGATTCCCATCGCCGCCGCCACCTTTGGCGCTGGGCTGGTTCTGTTTGGGTTCTCGCATGTGATGTGGCTGTCGGTATCGCTGATGCTGCTGACCGGGTTTGGCATGATGCAGGGCATGGCTGCCAGCAACACCATCATCCAGACCGTGGTTCCTGAGGACCGGCGTGGCCGCGTAATGAGCTACTACACCATGGCCTTCGTAGGCATGGCGCCTTTCGGCAGCTTGCTGGCGGGCTTCCTGGCGCACAACCTGGGTGCTCAGCACACTGTGATCATTACCGGGAGCGTGGTCGTTCTGGGTGCAATATGGTTTGCCACCCGTTTGCCGGCCATTCGCGAGCAAATCCGCCCTATCTACCAGGCCATGGGCATTCTGCCGCCCGTGGTCGAGAACGCTGCGGGTTAAAGAGCCCACGGCTCTTCGCCCCTGACTTGCACCGCAACTTCCGTCCCTCGCTGGTGAGCAGAATAACTTCGTACTCGGTCGACATATTCATAGAAGCAACCGCCCATCCGCCCTTGAATGGTACGGGCCAAAGCCCGTACATGACCCAAGGTCATCTCGAATTGGATTAGGGCACATCGGAGGATGGGTGTAGCCCCTGACTTTAAAGCCCTGGTGGCCGCTCAAACGGGCGTGTAATCCGCTCACCAGCGTAATCGGCATAATCCGCGACTTCAGGACGATGCAGGGGTCTGATACTCCTAGACGTATGATCGTGGGGTTTTCGGCTATGCCTTACTCTTCGTTTTTTACCGCCGGACGCTTTAACCGTATCCTGGCGGCCTGCCTTGTTCTCTCTCTAGTACAGCGGCCAGCGCTGTCGCTGGCTGCGGCCAGTCCCCTTTGGCATAGCAAGCGCTCGACCGCGCAGACGATGACGGAACAAGAGCGTGCGGCCCACGCGCTCAATCGGCTCACCTTTGGACCGCGGCCCGGCGACTTGGAGCGCGTAGAAGCGATCGGGGTCAAAAAATGGATCGAGGTGCAACTCAATCCTGAGCAAATCGACGACAGCCTGTTGGAGGCGCGGTTACAGAGCTTTCCTGCCATGCGCCTCAGCCAACAGGATCTGCTTCAGGAGTTTCCATCCGCAGCGGTGATTCGTGCCGTAGCCGACGGCAAGGTGCCCCTCCCCTCCGATCGGGTAGAGCGCGCGATCTACCAGAACCAGGTGGCCGCGTACGAAGAGAAGAGGCAGAAGCAGGCCCAGGAAGCAGCCAAACAGACCACCGATGAGCCCATGGATCCGGCAAAGGCAGCGGCCATGGCAAACGAAAGCGTAATGGCGGATGCGATGGCCCTCGAAGACGTGGCCAACTCCCCCTCCATCACCGTCCACGAACAGAAGCTGTATGCCGATCTAGCCTCCACCCAGATTGTGAATATGCCCCCCGATCAGCGGCTCGATCGGTTGGTAAACATGAAACCGGGCCAGCTGCGCGGATTCATGAAGGGGCTTACTCCGGAAGAACGAACCCAGCTTACATCGGGCATGACCGCGAAGCAAAAAGAAACAATGGTTGCGCTTTTAAACCCGACCCTGCTGGTGGCTGGGGAGTTGTTACAAACCCGCCTGCTAACCGATATCTACAGCCAACGCCAGTTGCAAGCGGTGATGATGGACTTCTGGCTCAACCACTTCAACGTCTATCTGAAAAAAGGGCAGTTCGCGCCCTGGTACCTGGTGGACTACGAACAAAACGTGATCGCGCCGCATGCCATGGGCAAGTTCGAAGATCTGCTGCTGGCCACGGCCAAGAGCCCCGCCATGCTTTTCTATCTCGACAACCATTCGAGTATCGGACCGCATTCGATCGCGGCGATGCGCGCCCAGGCAAATCCCGCAGCGAAGAACAGAGATCCGGGGCTGAACGAGAACTATGCCCGCGAACTGATGGAGCTGCACACTCTCGGCGTCGACGGCGGTTACACCCAGCAGGACGTCATCGAGGTCG
>Ga0209006_10002694_pt1 | contig 16183 bp, 12 predicted proteins | sample JacPin_JW_Ref_O2_FD_188567 | JGI IMG/M metagenome (GOLD analysis project Ga0209006, IMG submission 188567) | Forest soil microbial communities from Algoma, Ontario, Canada - Jack Pine, Ontario site 1_JW_Ref_O2 (SPAdes) (version 2) | ecosystem: Environmental > Terrestrial > Soil > Boreal... | reverse complement strand
CCGCCGGTAAGGATATTTCGCTGCCAGTGCCTCATCGATGTCGACGCCGTGACCGGGCGAATCTCCCGGTGTCAGGCAGCCATCGTGAAACGAATAATTGTGCGGAAACACTGCGTCCGTCTCCGCCGTATGCCGCATATATTCTTGGACGCCGAAATTGGGGACCCACAGATTGAAGTGCAATGACGCTCCCATGCACACTGGCGAGAGGTCGGTCGCACCGTGACAACCCATACGAATCTGGTAAAGGGCGGCAAAATCGGCACAGCGGCGCAGATGTGTGATACCGCCAGCGTGCACAACCGTGGTACGCAGATAATCGATGAGTTGTTCTTGGATCAGGTCTTTGCAATCCCAGATGGTATTGAACACCTCTCCAACCGCCAGGGGCGTCACGGTATGCTGACGAATCAGGCGGAAACTCGCCTGGTTCTCGGCCGGAGTCGGGTCTTCCAGCCAAAACAGCCGGAAAGGCTCCAGACTCTTGCCGAGTCGAGCCGCTTCGATGGGCGTCAAGCGGTGATGCACATCATGAAGAAGGTGCGGACCGAAACCAAAGCGTTCGCGCAGCGCGGCAAATAGTTGCGGAACGTGGTCTAAGTACTTCTCGGTCGACCAGAGATTCTCGGTCGGTAGGTCACCATCCGCCGGCTCGTAAAAGAGCTTGTCTTGGGACACGCCGTAGGTCGAGGCAAGGCCGGGAACACCGCTTTGCGCGCGTACCGCGCGGTAGCCCAGGTCAAGATAACGCGCTACCTCATCTGCAGTTTCGGCAATATCTCGGCCGTTGGCGTGTCCGTAGACCATGACGCCTGTGCGACTGCGGCCCCCTAGCAGTTGATAGAGCGGCAAACCGGCTATTTTGCCTTTTAGGTCCCACAGGGCTGTATCGACGGCAGCGACGGCAGACATGGTCACCGGTCCGCGTCGCCAGTACGCGCCCCGATAGAGGTATTGCCACGTGTCCTCGATTTGCTGGGGATCGCGGCCGATCAGGCACGGCAGCACGTGTTCCTCGAGGTAGCTGACCACGGCGAGTTCTCGTCCGTTGAGCGTCGCATCGCCGATGCCATACAGGCCCTGGTCGGTGAGTAGCTTGAGGGTGACGAAGTTTCGCCCCGGGCACGTTACGATGACCTTCCCCGCGATGATTTTCATCATGTCCCCTAAAAAGTGTCTCTCCACGCAACTCGCGGCATACTATTAACGTTGCGGTAGGCTACGCTAGGGATGGTTGTGGCTTGCGGCAACCGATAACTCGTCATACCCACTATTAGCGATCCTAATGCTTCTTAGTCATCGAGAATCCGAGATAGCTGCATGCGCCGTCGATTGCCCCCTCTAAATACCCTGCGTGTGTTCGAAAGCGGCGCTCGCCGTTTGAGCTTCACGCGCGCGGCGGAAGAGTTGCACGTCACACAGGCGGCGGTGAGTCACCAGATAAAGGCTCTGGAGGATTGGCTCGGCACACCGCTGTTTTTACGCCTCAGCCGCGGCTTGAAACTCACTGCGGCGGCGGAGCACTATCTACGCGACGTGACGGCCGCTCTCGACCTCATTTCGACCGCGACCAGCCAGCTGATGCGGCCCGACGACCGGGGAATCTTGTCGGTCGCTACCCTTGATTCCTTTGCCTCCGCATGGCTCTTGCCGCGGCTGAAGAGTTTTCGGCGTCAATATCCGGACATTGATGTACGGATTTTGTCGGTGGACCGGGAAGTCGATGTTTTCGAACGCGGCGATGTCGACTTGGAGATACGCTACGGGGATGGCAATTGGCCCGAACTGTCGGCCACAAAGCTTATGGACGAGGAGATATTTCCTGTGTGCAGCCCGGCGGTCGCGGCGGGGCCGCCACGCCTCGTCTCACCCGCTGACTTAAAGCATCACACCCTTCTGCACGATATCATGGTGACGGACTGGAGCGCCTGGCTCGACGCTGCTGGAATCAGTGGGGTCGATGGCGAGCGCGGTCCCGGATTCAACCATTCCTACCACGTCATTCTGGCGGCCGTTAACGGCGACGGCGTAGCATTGGGCCGCAGCGTGCTGATCGCGGACGCCCTGGCCCGCGGCGACCTGATACGACCGTTCGCGATCAGCACTCCTTCGGCTTATTCCTACTATCTGGTCGGCATGGAACCGCTGATCGACGATCCGGCCGTGGCTGCGTTTCGCGCGTGGATCATGACGCAAGTATTGCCGCCGTCAATGGATGTCCCCACCCCGTGATTCAAAGCCGTGCGATCACCGATTTCTGGGCAAGGAAACTATCCAGGGCTTCCGGGCCCAATTCCCGGCCCCAACCCGATTCGCGGTAACCACCGAAGGACATGGCCAGATCCGGCAAGCCGTGGCAATTGATCCACAGCAGGCCAGCGCCGATCTCAGCGACAACCCGATGCGCCCGGGACAAGTCACGCGTCCACACGCTCCCTGCGAGTCCATAACGGCTGTCATTCGCCGAAGCGATGACTTCGGCTTCGTCATCGAACGCAGCGACGCTCAGCACAGGTCCAAAAATCTCTTCCTGCACGACTGACATCGAGGCGGTCGTATCCGCCAAGATGGTCGGTGGATAAAAGTACCCGGACCCGGGCAGAGTTTCCCCTCCAGTCACTAACCGCGCCCCTTGGACCCGGCCGTGCTCCACCCGGGCGTGCACACTGGCGCGATGCTCGGTACTGATCAGCGGCCCCATCTGAGTCGTCGGATCGAGCCCGGGGCCGATACGCAGCGCCCGTGCCGCGGCAGCCAGGGCTTCCAAAAATCCCGCGTAAATCTGCCGCTCGATATACAGTCGCGAACTAGCGACGCACACCTGACCGGCATTGCCGAAAATGCCGCCGACGATGCCCGCAACGGCCGATTCGATATCGGCGTCGCCAAAAACGATGGCCGGCGATTTCCCCCCGAGCTCGAGCGTGAGCTTCTTGAAGTTGCCGCCGGCGACGGCGAGCACGCGGCGGGCCGTTGCCGTGGACCCTGTGAAAGACAGCCGGTCGACGTCAGCGTGCGCAGCAAGCGCGGCGCCCGCCTCGGCGCCGCAGCCAGTCACGATGTTCACGACACCATCGGGGAGGCCGGCTTCGGCCAATAATCCCCCCAGGGCCAGGAGCGATAGCGGCGCTTGTTCGGGCGGTTTCAATACCACGCTGCAGCCAGCAGCCAAAGCCGGGGCAAGTTTCCAAGCACCGATGACCAGAGGTCCATTCCACGGAACAATCAGGCCGCAAACACCGGCGGGCTCGGCTCGCGTATAGCAATGGTAATTGCCAGCCGCTGAGATCTCACGCGTGCGCCCCTCAATCTTGGTGCAAAAGCCCGCGTAGTAACGAAAACACTCGGCCGCGGCCGGCACTTCACCATGGCACGCGGCCGCAAAGGGCTTACCGCCGTCGAGGGTCTCCAGTTGCGCAAGGAGTTCGGCGTTCGAATCGATCAAGTCCGCCAGTTTCCACATCACTCGCGCGCGGGCCGCAGGGGTCTGGCCGCGCCATCGACGATCAGCAAAGCTGCGCCGAGCTGCCGCGGTCGCGGCGTCCACGTCCCGACTCGTGCCCGATGCGATATCGGTGATGGCACTGCCGTCAGCCGGATTGTACGTAGCAAAGCGCCCGCCCGCATGAGCAGGGCGCCAGCGTCCGTCGATCAAGAGTTCATGCTTGCTTGCGAGAAAGCTCTGCGTGGCCGCGGCAAGCATATTCTCCGCGCGGTCAGTCATGAGGGCGTATCACCGGTACTGCGCATGAAGTCCCCGAGTGCGTCGAGCACCGCGCGATTTTCCTCTGGCAATCCGATGGTGATCCGAAGGTGGGTTTGCGGCCCGCCCGCTCCCACGGGCCGCGGGATGATGCCGCGCAACCGCAAGAAGTTCCACGCAGCCTCAGCGCCGTGCGCATGGTCCGGAAACGGCACGAATAGGAAGTTCGTCACGCTGGGGATGGGCTCGAGACCGATCAGGGTCAGTTCCCGAGTCATGATTTTGAGCCACTCGCTATTGTGGTCGCGCACCCGTGCGGCGTAGTCGCGATCCAGCATGGCCGCGGTCGCGGCGGCGAGCCCCGGACCATTGGTGTTGAAGGGGGTACGAATTCGCTGCAACGCGTCGATGATGGAATGCGACCCATATGCCCAGCCTATACGCAGCGCGGCCAGCCCGTACAGTTTCGACAACGTTCGCGTCATGATTACATTCTCGGCACTACCGACGAGCCCCGTGCCTGGGTCGTAGTCTTCGGCAGTGACGAATTCCGCGTAGGCGCTATCGACGATCAACAGGACATTCCCGGGCAAACCCGCATGCAAGCGCTTCAGTTCCGATGCGCACAGATAAGTACCTGGCGGATTATTGGGCGTCGCTAAAATGACGATGCGGGTCGCTGGGGTCACGGCATCAAGCAAAGCGCTTGTGCTGATCTGCAAGTTCGGCTCCGGCGCAATGACGACGCGTGCGCCCTGCGCAGTCGCGTGAATTCGGCACATGCCAAAGGAATGTTCACTCAGGACGACGTCGTCGCCCGGGCCAGCGTAGGCGCGAATCAGCAGAGACAGGATCTCGTCAGACCCGTTGCCGCACACGATACGTTGGACGTCGAGCCGATGCACGCTCGCAATTGCCTCACGCAGCGCCATCTGCGTTCCGTCCGAATAACGGCACAGGCTCTCCGCTGCCGCAAGATAGGCCGCCTTGGCGCGAGGACTCGGGCCCAGTGGAGACTCGTTCGCCGACACTTTGATCGGATTTTCGACGCCGTCAATGATGCTTGCCCCTTGTTTGTACGAGTTGATGGATAACACGCCGCCGCGCGGGCGGGGGCCGATGCTTGGTGGTTCTGCGGCTAAGGCGTTCATGATTCTCCGCAGGGGGCGATCGCGAGCCGAGGTAGGATGATGAACTCCCACGGTGACGCCATTTGACCGACCGGTACTTCGATGATTGTCGGGCCGGGCTCAGCAAAGGCTTGGCGTAGGGCTGCGCGCAATTCGGCGGGAGAGTGAACACGTTGCGCGGCGGCGCCGAAACTCTGTGCCAATTTGACGAAATCCGGATTGACGAGGTCGGAAGCGATCGTCCGATTGCCGAACCACTCCTCCTGCTGGCGCTTTACGTTGGAGAATGAATTGCTGTTGAAGATGATCGTGACCAAGCCGATTTTATATTGAACGGCGGTGGCGAGCTCCTGCACGTTGAACATGAACCCCCCATCACCGGCAATGGCAACCACGGCTCGATCTGGGTGTGCGACCTTGACGCCAAGGGCAGTTGCAAAGCCGTAGCCGAGCGTGCCTTGGTATCCGCAATTGATGTGGCTGCGCGGCTGGTACACAGGAAACCCATACCAAGAAGCAAAGCCGCATTGCGTGATTTCATCGCAGAAAATACCGTCGCGCGGCAATTCTTCACGGATCGCTTCGAGGTATGCGAGTTGCGGCTGTATTTTTTGAATGCTCTGCGCGACGGCGAGCTTGGCCGACTGCACGGCTTCGCTGCGGCCGCGTGCAGGCCGACGCTGCCGACGCACGATGCTGACGAGCGCCCGTACGGCGGAGCGCGCATCGCTGAGTATGCCGACGTCCGGCGCCCCGAGGCGAGCGATCTCCACCGGGTCAACGTCGATCCGAATGACTTTGAGCTGCGGATCGCGGCCCCAGTGGTGCAAAGGCTCGACCAGACGCGAGCCGATCCCGATCAACAAGTCGACTTTGGACCACAACCGATGACCCGCTGGCAGCGTCAAACCCAGCTCATGCTCATCGGACACGATGCCGCGTCCGGCCCGAAACGACACCACGGGAGCCTGTAGGCGCTCTGCCAGTTCACGGATGTCCTCGCTCGCCTCGACGGCACCGCCGCCCACATAGATCATGGGGAATTCGGCATCCTCAATGAGTCGCGCGGCATGTTCGATGTCGCTAAGATCCGGTTGCATCGCGTCACAAGCGACCGGCGCCGGCGTGTCGGCCTGCGCGGTTTGCAGGGCCATGATGTCCATCGGCATTTCCAGTGAGACAGGCCGTGGTCGACCGCTCGTCAGCTCCCGAAATGCCTGGGCAACGAGTTCAGCAACCTGCGCCGGATGATCGATGCGTGCAGCCCATTTGGTTAAGCTCCGCAAGGTCGCCAGCTGATCGGGCAGTTCATGCAGTTCGCCACGACCGCGGCCTATTGCCTCGGAGGGTATCTGGCCCGTCAGACAAAGTACGGGCGCATTACAGGCATAGGCCGTGCACAGCGCCGCCGCCGTGTTGAGCACGCCCGGACCCGGTACCACACAGTAGGTACCGACTCGACCGGTTGAGCGTGCATAGCCGAAAGCCATGTACGCAGCACCCTGCTCGTGGCGAGTACCGATCAACCGAATTCGATCGCCGGCGCCATAGATCGCGTCGAAAAAGTGATCCAGTTGCCCACCCGGCAGGCCAAAGATGGTGTCTACACCATGCGCCACTACGGCTTCTAGTAAGGCGACCGCTCCCGATACTCTCGGCATCTACCCCGTTCCTTCTGCTGATGTGGTCGTCGGTTCGTCCCCTCGTTCGGAGACAACTCAAAGTGTGTAATACCGAATACCCACCAATTCCAACAACTGATACTTTTTAATTTAAGCCATGAGAGGAGCTAATCCCGGGCTGGTGTGCGGCGGGACCGGCGATTTTCGCCAGCGAGTCTCGCATTGGAAGCGCAAAACATGGCACGCTGGACGCTTGGAGAGAACCTCTCCCTATGCATCCAGGATCAAAAGTATGACCGCACTCATTGGATGGGGCCTCGTCGGGGCGAGCAATATTGCTCGCCAGCGGGTCGCAAACGCGATCAGGCACAGCGACCAGGGTCAATTAGTCGGCGTGATGAGTCACAGCCGCGGGTTGGCCGAAGCGTTCGCTACTGAATTCGCAATTCCTCACTATTACGACTCGCTGTCGGACCTATTGGACCAGCCTCAAGTCAAGGCGGTCTACGTCAGCAGCACCAATCAGTATCATCATGCGCAGGTGTTGGCCGCCGCGGCCGCCGGCAAGCACGTGCTGTGCGAGAAGCCGCTGGCCACGGATCTCAATGATGCTATCGAGATGGTGCGGGCTTGCCGCGCTGCCGGCGTAGTCATGGGGACCAATCATCATTTGCGCAATTCGGTGACCATTCGCGCGATGCGTGCCGCGATTGCGAGCGGCCAGATCGGCGCGCCGGTGAGCGCGATTGTGAGTCAGCCGGTCCACGTGGGCGAAAAGGAATGGCGGCGCGATAAGCCGGACGCCGGCTCGGGGGTGTCGTTCGATGTACTCGTGCACGGTGCCGATGCAATACGATACATCCTGGGGCAGGAACCCGTCGAAGTCTGCGCAATGGGGCGCTCCAGCACATCAATGGCCAACGGCGTCAACGATTCAATCATGGCGTGCTATCGATTTGACGGAGGTGCGCTTGCCTCTCTGTACGCCGACTTCAATGCAGCGCAGGGGCGGACGCATATCGAGATCCACGGGCCCGAAGGGTCGATCTTCGGCTCCGACGTGTTGGGCAAAACGCCGCATTATCGCGGGCGAGTGGTGCTTCGCCTCAAGGGCCAAGATGAAGAAATTGCGGTGGAGTCGGAGGAGAGTCGCTATTTGCTCGGCATCGATCGCTTCAACGCCGCGATTCTTGAAATTGGTCAGCCGGCCTGCAGCGGGGTCGATGGACTGCGCTCACTCGCAATGATTCTCGCTGCCGAAGCCGCCGCAGCATCTGGGAAAACCACCGGCGTGAGCGATGCCGGACTTGATTGGCTTTGACAATCTTAGTTTTGAACCAGCGCCAGCGCGCGAATCGGACTACCAGAACCATTCTTGATCTTGAGGGGCGCGCAAACAATCAATGCACCGATCGGCGGGAGTAGATCGAGGTTGGTCAGGCACTGCAGCCCATATCGACCCGCGCCATGCATGTAGTAATGACACGGATACGGTGGCTTGAGGTGGTAGCCTTGACCGGCGTCAGTACCGATCGATTCTGAGCCGAATCCGACGATGTCCCTCTCGTCAACGAGGAACTTGACTGCGTCGGTCGCCGGCCCAGGGGTGTGCTGACCGGTCTCGTCGTAGTTTTGATAGGCGACGGGATCGGAGCGCTTTGACCAATCGGTGCGCATGAGCACCCACGCTCGTGGCGGAATGCGTCCATGCTCCGCTTCCCACTGCCGCAAGCGATCGGCGGTCAGCAGAAAATCTGGATCCGCTTTCGCTTCGCGTGAGCAGTCGATCACGCATGCCGGGCCGATCAGATTCTGCACCGGCAGCGTGTCGGTCGAGTTGTTCGGCACAGCGCGGCCCGACACCCAGTGAATTGGCGCGTCGAAATGCGTGCCGGTGTGCTCGCCGCAGGAGAAATTGTTCCAATACCAGCCCGGCCCGCGATCATCGTAGCGGGAGATTTCCTCCATCCGGAAGGGCCAACATTGGCCAAATTCGGGCGGCAGCGCTATCTGCGGAAAATCCGGCGACAATGTCTGCGTCAGGTCGACCACTCGGATTTGTCCCGAGAGCAGTTCGGCGGCTAACGAAATCAATGAATTGGCAGCCATAAGCCAGCTCCTTTACTCAAGTGCTCAACTCGCGTTCGAGCGTCTTGGGACTTTCCTGCCAACGCAACAGCCACTCTTGCGCCACATCGCCGGGATATACATCTTCAACGCCGTCCTTGAGCGCGCGGACCACGGCCTTTGCCAAAGCTTCGGGGGTCAATTTCGGCTGCGGCGTAGCCTGATTCCATTCATCGTCGATCGGTCCCGGAAAAACATTGATCACGCGCACGGCACCGGGCCGCATTTCGGCGCGCAAGCACTGCGACAGCGACAGCGCCGCCGCCTTCGATGCCGAAAATGTTCCGTGTCGAGGATAGTTGCTCAGCGCATAGATCGATAACAGGTTGACCCATGCAGTCGCGCTCGATTGGCCATCGGCGCCGCGAGACCTCATGACCGGCCCGAATTCCTGGGCGAGCCGCAACAGGCCGAAGTAGTTGACGTCCATTTCCGCACGAGCCACTTCTATGCCGCTGCGTGAGGCGATGCCATGGGCTCGATGCAACTCGGCCGTATTGATGAGGATGTCCACCTTTCCGCCGATTTCCGCCGCCAAGGTCTTCACCGACTGTGAGTCCGTCAGGTCGAGCGGCAACATCGCTACCTGGGGCTGTGCCGCGAGTTCCGTGAGTCCTGCGAAGGTTTTCCACGGCTCGGCGTAACCCACCCACACCAAATCGGCGCCGGCCGCTATGATGTTGCGAACGACGGCCTGGCCGACTCCCGTTTTACCGTCGGTCACCAACACCTTGCGAAATTTCGGATCGCAGGTCATTTCACGGAGTTGCCGATCGTCAGCCATATTGAGTACCTCGTCGATGGGAAATGCCACGAGCACCCCTTGTCCGGACTTGTCGAGCCTCGCACCGACCCGCACCCGGGCAGGGGCCGGTGCGCAGCCGCCATGCAAATGCACGACCACCGTCGGGCCTGCATCCAGCCTTACCATGCCCAAACGCCAGGGCATGCGTTCGCTGAAATACAAATCTTGGCTGTGATGAACGGTCGTCTCGGATATCAGCTCTCCGCTTCCGGATTGCTCGCGCCACCGAAGCTGATCCGACAGACAGCTATGGCAGCACTCGCGCGGCGGATATTGAACGGCATCGCACTCACCACAGACCTGCAACCGGAACTGACCCAGCGCTGCAGCGGCCGTCAGCCCAAGCGCTGCACGCGAACGCATCCACGGTGGCAGCACCGGCAGTGGAGTGCGAAGAATAGGATTCTTGAGCTTGGGTCTTACGAGCGGCGGAATCATGCGTTTGCCCGGCCAAGAACAGCCGCTCCCGAGCACAAGCCTCGATCGTACGTGATCATGCCGAAACCGACCGCGATTGCGAAGCGCGCGCCGGGGACAGGGCGCGCCAAATTGCAATCCGTGAGCTGGCGAATGGACTCAACCACGCCGAGAAATCCGGCCGCGCAACCGGCTTGCCCCACCGAGAGTTGGCCACCGCTGGTATTGATCGGAAATGAACCGTCCACAGTGAAGGAATTGCGGCGAATGAAGTTCGGTCCTTCTCCCTTTTTGCAAAATCCCAGATCCTCGATTTGAATCATGGACATGACCGGATAATCGTCATACGTCTGGACGAAGTCGATGTCGGAGGGCTCCACGCCGGCCGCACCATAGAGGTGCTCGCGGTCGAGAACCCAGCCGCCGCGCATCTGAATCGGGTCTTCGGGAAACGCGTTGTGGCGCTCACAGGTCGAGCGCACTGTCGCGTACGCAAGCCCCAGAGCCTCGGCTCGTTGCCGAGTCATGACTAGGAACGCTTCGGCACCGGCGCACGGCATCACACAGTCGAACAACCGGATGGGGTCGGCGATCAAACGGGCGCCCAAGTACTCGTCCAGGGTGAGTTTCTTCTTGAACATGGCGTGCGGGTAGCCCAGCGCATTGTCGCGCTGTGCCACACATAGCTTGCCGAAATCCTCTCGCGTCGCGCCACAGGATCGCATGTAGTAGGACGTCAGAAAGGCGAAACTGGCATTCGGGCCGCCTGATCCGTAAGGAAAAACCGCATCGCGAGCAAACACGCTAAAACTGCCCAGAGTTTGGCGAAACGAGTCGACGTGGTTGGTATCGGCACCGATACAGGCCACCACCTCGGCGTCGCCTGCCTGCACAGCGCGCAGTGCACGGCGCAGCGCGACGATACCACTGGCCCCGCCGAGCGGAACGTAGTCCAACCATCGCACGGTGATCCCCAGATGTTGCGTCAGCCCGATCGCCGTATCCGGTGCCAACATGAAGCTGCCGAGGCTCATGCCATCGATGTCGGCCTTCATGAGTCGCGATTCCTTCAGGAGGCGCGATAAGGCCTGAGCGACGAACCAGTGAGCACTGCGGATAGAGTAGCGTGTGTACGGCACCGTCACGGGCGCGACGAGCACGACATCTTGATAATCGCGGTCTTTTCCGCTCGCTGGCAAAAGTCTTTCTCCGGTTGCAAGGGCCCAAGCTAGTTTAATCGTTAAATATCCCAACAAGGCACAATTGCCGTGGCCGGCTGCAGCGTCAGGGCGGTTTCTTCTTGAGATGCCTAAGATCGAACGCCTGTGCGAGTTCGATCGCAGCAGCGCCGAGCGCCTTGATCTGCGCACGGGCAAGCTTATGCGAAGCGGTCTGCGGTAGATCGGCTCTGAACCCTATATATCCCGGCGCCTTATGGTAGGCGAGCGCTCGCTGACAATGGGCTTGCAATCGCAGCGCGGCCGCCAGGTCCGGGGCAATGCCTGTCTGCAGGACCACGAACGCAAAGACTTCTTCACCGCGAATGTCGTCAATTACAGGGCAAACGGCAATCGCCGCGACATCGGGGTGGGTCTGCAGCACGCTTTCAACCTCGACGGCCGCTATGTTCTCGCCACTACGTCGAACGATATTCTTTGAGCGGTCAACGAAGAAGAATGATCCATCCTCACTGAGCCGCACAAGATCGCCGGTATGAAACCAGCCTCCCGCCCAGGACTGGGCGGTTGCCGCGTCGTCTTTATAGTAACGGGTGAAAAACCCGCGACGCGGCTCCGTACCTTCGCGTCTGACCCACAACTCGCCCACCGCACCCGTCGCCACATCGCCGTCCTGCTCATCGACAATCCGATAGGCCAGACCCACCGGCGCCTTGCCGAAACAGCGCTGCCCAATATGTCGGGGTTCATGGTTAGCGGTGATCCAAGCTCCCGCTCCCGTCTCAGTCATGGCCCAGCCCTCGATCAGCGGCACGCCAAACCGGGTTTCGAACGCCGCGTGATGCCGCGGATCTACGCCTGCGCCGAAACCGAAACGCACGGAACCCATCAAGTTGTCTTCCGACGTCGCCGGGGCGTTCAGCAGCATGGCCGGCATCACACCCAGATAGTGAAAGGCAGTTGCGCGGCTGGTATGCACGGAATGCCACCACGTCGATGGATGAAATCGGTCGAGCTGTATCAGGCATCCCCCGGTCACCATCATGGCCATGAAAGAACATGCCAGCGCGTTCATATGCGTGACCGGAAGCGGAGTGATGAGGCGGTCGCCGACACCTTCGAATCGGCAATAGCCGCCGAGCCCCTTGTACAGGCGACCAATGTCCATAAAATAGTCGTTGGTGAGAATGCAGCCCTTGGGCTGTCCAGTGGTACCGGAGGTGTACAGAAGTGCCACCTCCTCCGCATCCGCCGATCGCGGCCCGGCCGGCGCAGGATAGCTGCCCTCATCGCCGACGGCCACGTGCAAAGGCGTCGCGCCGCCGAGTGCCGTTCGAATATGCGCGGCATGCCCTGCATGCGCCACGATCAACGCGACGTCCGCGTGCCCGATTACATACGTCAGTTCCGCAGCACTCATAGCCGCATTGAGAGGCACGATGCTCACCTGCAGCCGTGCCAACGCCAGAAAATAAAGAAAAAACTCCGGCCGGTTATCGAGAGCGAGCGCTACTCGGTGGCCCGGCCGATAACTCGCTGCGCGAAGCCGAGAGGCGAGCACATCGACGCGAGCACCGGCTTCCCGATAGGTGAGAGTCAGCGCCGAATCAGAGTATCCGCGACAGGCCTCGGCCGGCACGTGAAGGAATTCCCGATCCCCACAAGCGGCCGCGGTGCGCTCGAACAACGCGGAAACGGATCGACTGCTGAGACTATCCACCATGGGTAGGCTTCGCGAGAGTGTCAGTAGACAATGCTGCCCACCGAGGTGCCACCACAGACAAACAACGTCTGTCCGGTGACAAAACCGGCCTCGGGGGCGGCAAAGAACATCACCGCGCGCACCACATCTACGGGCCGTCCGAGGCGTTTCACCGGAACGGCGTCGATGATGCGCGGCAACTTCGGGCTGTCCACGGGAATGACCTCGTGAAACATCTCCGTCCCCTCGATCGGCCCCGGCGCCACGACATTCGCGGTGATACCGTAGGTGCCAAGCTCCAACGCCCACGTCCGTGCAAGCCCGAGCATGCCTGCCTTGGTCGCCGAATACACCGTGCGGTTCGCCAGCCCGAGAATCGCACGCGTCGAAATCAACACGATCCGGCCGAAGCGTTGTTGTTTCATGGTGGCAAGATTTGCCTGCACCAGAGACAAGGGCGCCGCAAGGTGCAAATGGGTCAAAGATTGCAAATCCTCGAGTGTGGCAGCCTCGAGCGGCTTCTCGCGGATGGCTCCCGCGTTATGCACAATCGTCGTGATCGGAAATCGGCGCGCCAAATCGACGGCGAGCTCGCGTGTCGCAAGCGCATCGGTCAAATCCACTTGCATGTGCTGGATTCCACGAACCGCGGCTTGCGCGGCGCGCCTCTCCAGTGAAATCACCTGATAGCCGGCGGTCAGAAACGCCTCGCACAGCGCGGCGCCGACCCCCGAGCTACCTCCGGTCACCAGAACAAACTTGTCACCCGTGTCGGTCACGCTCTGCAAGCCGTTAGAGCAGCAGCTGAATCGAAGGAAGTGCCGCATCGCAGTTCACCAGCTCGATTTTCTTTTGCCGGATGCGCAGCTCTCCGTCAATCGAGACCAGACGGTGGTAGGCGACACCCGCCAAAAGAGTCTGCCTGTCGAGTTGAGTCTCCAGGTACATGAAAGGCGTTCGCATCACATATTCACCCGTGTCCGGTTGCGTCTGTTCGAGCGCTGGCTTTTGCAACACGTGTTGACAGAAACTCGGCTGCTGCTGGGAGTATGCGTTCGGGTGTTTCATCCGCTCAATGCGCACTTTGAGCAGCAGTTTGTCTTCGAAGAACAATGAGGTATGGGTCTCACCGTCGGGCTGGCCGCGCGTGAGCGGCATCCAGTAGCGCCCATCATCGGTAAAGAGCCCGTACCACTCCTCGAAATGCTTCTCATCGAGGAGGCGTGCTTCGCGGTAGACGAACTCAGCAAGCAATGACTCGGACAATCGAGTGTCAGCCACGATGCCTCACTCGTCCGGCATTCCGAGCGTCATGAATTTCGCCCAAGCTTGGTGTTGTCCGCGCATCGGGACCTCGTTTGTCGCTCCGTAGACACCGGCAATGTGGGTCGACTCTCCCGGCGAATAGTTCCGATGCAGGTTTATCCACTCATTGCCGCTCCCGGCAAGGCCTTCCTGAATGGCGCGGTAACAGTGCAAATCGTCGTGCCCGACCACCGAGGTCGGCGCGTTGATGAGGCGCGAGTATGTCGTCGTGCGCGCGAGCAGCTCATCCGGCGCGCCGGCCAGCCGAAAAGTCCAGCTCTCGATCAGTGTCTTGTCCACCGCGAGCGGCCGTGCAACCCGAATCGCCTGAATCGCCCCCTTGATCGTCAGGCTGGGGTAGTAAACCGTGTTGTGGCGTGCCTCTGCCAATATGCTTCGTGCGCGTTCCTCGCCATACGCATCGATCATCGATTTCTCGTAAGGCCCCACGCTGGAGTATTTGGAATGAATGGAGAAGTTGACTCCGGTGTAGCTGTGGCCGTTCTCATAGACCTTGACGCCCATTTTTTCGAAGAACTCGTAGTCGTTCACGAAAGGCGTAAATTGTTCGATCACCATCGGGGTGGGCCCGGAGGGCGAGGCGCCACGCCACAATCGCTTCGCCGTGCCTGCGGACGACTCATGCGCCACCATGGGGTGCATGGCGTCGTTTAGATTCTCGATAAACATCTTCCAGTTGCAGTCATGCAGATACCGTAACACCCCGCCGGCCACCTCCAGGCGCCCGCCCGGCGCGCGGTCGACCATATTGTCGATCGAACTCAGCGAGTCACCGAAATATTCATGGAATCCTATACCTTGCGGCGCCAGGCGCGTGAAGACGAAGCCACGGTAGTTCACCGAAACGAACTCGGACAAACCAGACGCCGACGAAGTGTCAAATCCCGTGCCGTCGTACCCTTGTTTGAGAGGCACCGTACGCAAGGTGCCATCGAGCCGGTAGGTCCAACCGTGATAGGGACATCGGAACAGGCTGCCCAGGCACTTGCCATGCACTGCGCTAACCAGCTTCGTCCCTTTGTGGGCACAGCGGTTCGACAGAACCCGAACGCGCTCGTCAGCCGCTCGGACTAGGATCACCGGATCCTTGCCGATCAACGTGCTGTAGAAGTCGCCGACCTCCGGCACCTGACTGTCGTGCCCGACGTAGATCCAAGCGTTACGCCAGAGTTGCTCCATTTCCACGTCGAATAGCGCGCCATCTACATAGACGTCGCGATGCACGGAATTGGCACGAACTAGGGCACGGATCGCTTTAGGGTCATCGCGATATATCGTCATTTAAAACACCTCCGGCCGGCCAATCGCCTCAGGAATGCCCTACCGGTGACCGCACCGATCCTAACGCCAGTATCTGACGCAAATCAGCCACCGCGGACAACCGACGGTTTTTCATGATCGACATAAGAATTATTAATTATACCTCCCGCTGGGGAACTGCGCTGACAGGCCGGGACGCCGCGCAAGATCTGCTGATTAAATCCCCCGGGCCTGTTGCTCGACGCCGGGGCTGAAGAGCATCAGTGGCTGTTCACGCGAGGTGTGTATGCACCTGTTGACAAGAGCAGGCCATATCATCCTGCGTTTACTACCAATATGCGCAAAAACTCCGCACAGCAGCTCTGTCGATGTTCCTAGTTTCCTAGATTTTGTTCCGAGTTCTTAGACTCGTTACGAGTTGGCTAGACTGAGTCACGAAAGTTTGGCAGCCGAACTTTGTCTACCAGGGAAAGGGCCGCCGTGTTTCGATGATCGACCGCACAGCGTTCGAAACGTCCGAGTTGGCGCGCAGCCATTGGTGCCACGCCATAACGATCTCCGTTTCCTGCGGTCACCCCGCATCCGTCGAGGAGCGGCAGGCCGTACTGACTGTTGCTCATGCATGGCGGGCCCTCAGGGGCTTTTTGCCTTTCCGTGAGACGGGGCGCTGGCTGGTATCCTTTGGGAAGCGCTGAGAATCGCCAAGGAGCTCGACCAGCCGTGTCTCGCATTCGGAAAACGAGTACCCGCGCCGTTGCGAGATCATGAAGGTGAGGGAGCGCATGTGCCATGCGCGCCGTTGAAGTTCGACGAGGGTTCCATTCGCGAGGTCTTCCGCAACCATATGACGCGGCATGTGCCCCCAGCACAGGCTTCCCCTGAGCAGATCGAGCTTCGCGCCGAGGTCATTCAC
>Ga0209006_10002691_pt1 | contig 16195 bp, 14 predicted proteins | sample JacPin_JW_Ref_O2_FD_188567 | JGI IMG/M metagenome (GOLD analysis project Ga0209006, IMG submission 188567) | Forest soil microbial communities from Algoma, Ontario, Canada - Jack Pine, Ontario site 1_JW_Ref_O2 (SPAdes) (version 2) | ecosystem: Environmental > Terrestrial > Soil > Boreal... | reverse complement strand
GCCGCATTCTGGATCGACGCGGCCTATGGGGCGATCATCCTTTTCGCGCTCATCGTGACGCGTCTGACCAGCGAAGCGCCGCGCGACAACTGTCGCGGGCCGGATTCGGCAGGTTATACGTCGAAGGACAACCCGCAAAGGCGTTGTAACATCTCGCAGCGAGAATGGGCCAGGGCCTGTGGCAAGTGCAACACGGCAGAGCGCGATAGATCGAGTATGAAACCCGTCGTGAAGATTGCTGCGGAAGCATCCGAATATCCGTACGGGCATCCTCGTACTCGGAAGACCTATTGCGCCCACCCGCCAACTATGTGCGGCCGTGCAAGGGCGGCCTGATACTCGGAGGATACGAGGCCGATCCGGTGCAGTATGACATGGCCTCGATGCCGGAGGACTTCATGATCGACCGCCTGGCGCTCGATCTCGGCGTGCTGCGGCGGCTGGCCATTTCGATGATGGATCCGGCGCGCGCTCCGACCTCGCAGCGCAACAATAGAACATAATCATGTCCGGACGATGCCAACTGATCAAGGTTGTTTTCGGCAATGGGACGACGCTGGTGCGGTCCTGTTATCTCCGGCAATCGTGAACCCGGGTTGAGCGATCGTTCGCCGGTGCCCGCGTTTAATGTCCGACGACTTCGGGAATTCTTTCGGCTGGCGGCGTGTTGCGGCTGCGGCCGGTTCTCACCACGCCGTCGATCATCGTCATGCCGACGCCCGGCAGGTCGCCGAGGCGAACCGAGTCGAGGAAGCCGCTCCCGGCCGAATGCTGGGCCTTGTCCATGAACACGAAATCGGCGGCGCGGCCGATTTCGATAAGGCCGCAGTCGAGCGTCCGCATGCGAGCCGTGTTGCCGGTCGCGAAGCAAAAGGCTGTTTCGGGCGCGACGTCGCCGAGGCTCGCCAGCATTGCGACCATGCGCAGGATGCCGAGCGGCTGGACGCCGGAGCCGGCCGGCCCGTCGGTGCCGAGGATCACGCGGCCAAGTTCATCGCGCTCCTTCGCGGTGCGCAGCGTAAAGAGCGCCGAGCGCTCATTGCCGTTATGCACGAGTTCGAGGCCGCGCCTGCATCCCTCGCAGATGCAACGGATCTCTTTGTCGGGCAGCGCGGTGTGGCCGCCGTTGATATGGCCGATCACGTCGGTGTCGGCCTCGAGCACCACGTCGGCGCCAATGAGGCCCGAGCCGGGGATCGAAGGGCCGCCGGTGTGGATGGTCGACTGGATGCCGTATTTGCGCGCCCAGGCTACCATCTGCTTCGCGTTGGCGCCGTCCTTCACGCCTCCTAGGCCCACTTCACCGAGCAGCTTCACGCCGGCTTCGGCAAGCTCCTTGAAATCCTGCTCCGTCATACCCGGCTCGATCACCGGCGCGCCGGCGTGCAGCTTGACGCCGTTGACGCGGAAGGCGCTGAACGTGCGCTGGGCGGTGATGGCGTGCGCCTTCAAGCCGACGATGTCGCGCGGGCGTCCTGGCTGATGCACCTCGCCCGCCGAGATCATCGTGGTGACGCCGCCGTGCAGCGTGGAATCGATCCAGCCGAGCTGGTTCTGGCGCGGAGTCCAGTCGCCCGAGACAGGATGCACGTGGCTGTCGATGAGGCCAGGCGCGACGACCACGCCTTTTGCGTCAACAACCGTGGTCGCGCCGGATACATCCACATCCTTCAAGCGCCCGACCGCCGTGATGCGACCGTCGACGGCGACGATCGCGTCTGCGTCCAGGATTGGGTTCTCGATCGCGCCTGAGAGCAGCAGCCCAATGTTGCGGATGACTGTCTTGCCCGGGCCGGAGGCGGTCGGAGCGTCGTGGGCCATGATGGACCTCCTTTGATTTGCGCTTCTTGGTCAGACAGCGAGATAGGCGTCGCGCACGTCCGGCTGCGCCTCGAGATCTTGAAGTGTTCCGGCGAAGCGGACGCCGCCGCGTTCGAGGATTACAGCTTCGTCGGCGATCAGCCGGGCGAAGTGCAGGTTCTGCTCCGAGACGAGGATGCTAAGGCCCTCATCTTTAAGCTCGAGGATCGCCTTGGCCATCTGTTCGACGATGCGAGGCGCTATCCCCTCCGAAGGCTCGTCCAGCATGAGCAGCAACGGATTTCCCATCAGCGTCCGCCCGATGGTCAGCATCTGCTGCTCGCCCCCGCTCATCGCGCCCCCCGCCCTGCGCCGCATCTCGGCGAGATTCGGGAATAGCGCGTAGATTTTCTCCGGCGTCCAGAGCGGAGCATCGGGCCGCGGCGGCTGCCGGCCCACCTCCAGATTCTCTTCAACCGTAAGCTCGGTGAAGATGCGCCGATCCTCCGGCACATAGCCGAGCCCGGAGCGCGCGATGCGATATGTCGGCTCCGCCCCGATCTCGCGGCCGAGAAAGCGGACGGAGCCTTTGCGCTCAATCAGACCGACGATCGCCTTGAAGGTGGTCGACTTGCCCGCGCCGTTGCGGCCCAGCAGCACCGTGACGGTGCCCTTGCGCACGGCGAAGGACACATTCTCGAGAATGTGCGCGGCGCCATAGCGCGCGTTGAGACCCTCGACGGAAAGCATATCCATCATGGGCCGGCGCCGTCGTGATAGGTCAAGCCCTCGCCGAGATAGACGGCCTGCACCTCGGGATTGCTTCTGACCTCGTCCGGCTTGCCTTCCGCAATGAGCCGGCCGCGACTCAGCACGAGGACGCGGTCCGCGTGGCGGAACACGACGTCCATGTCGTGCTCGGTGAACAACACGCCGAGATTCTTCTCGCGCGCGATGCCGGCGATGAGCGCCATCAGCTCCACACGGTCACGCGGCGACATGCCCGCAGTCGGCTCATCCATCAACAGAAGCTCCGGCTCATTGGCGAGCGCCATAGCGAGTTCGAGCCGCTTGAGGTCCCCGTAGGCGAGCTCAGCCGACGGCCGGCCGGCCTGCGCGGACATGCCGACGAGCGACAGCAGCTCCTGCGCGCGCTCGCGTTCGGAGCGGGTCGCAAGGCCCCAGAGGCGGCCGAGACGGCCCGCGTGCGACAGAAAGACCATCTGAACATTCTCGATCACGCTCATCGACGCGAACGTGGCCGTGATCTGGAAGGTTCGGCCGACGCCCAGGCGCCAGACCTCGCGCGGCGGCCAGCCGGCGATGTCGCGGCCATCGAGGCGAATCGTCCCGGCGTCCGGCCGGATCTGGCCGTTGAGCATATTGAAGCAGGTGCTCTTGCCGGCGCCGTTCGGTCCAATGAAGGCGACGATCTCGCCGCTGGCGACGCTGAGGGACACGCCGCGAACCGCATGGACGCCGCCGTAAGCCTTCGCGAGCTCGTGGACTTCGAGCAGGGCGGTCACGCTGGCGCCTTCTGGCGCGCCGCGACGCCCCGCCGCAGACGCCGCAAGCGAAGCGAGCCCGCGATGCCTTTCGGAAAGATGAGCACGAGACCGATGATGACGAGGCCGAGCACGAGCTTGGAATAATCCGTGTGGCTGACGAGCCAGATCGAGAGAAGCTTGTAGACAATCGCGCCCACGATCGGGCCGGAGACCGTCTCGACGCCGCCCAGCAGCACCATCACCAATCCGTCGATCGAGGTTGAGACGCCCATCGTGTCGGGAAAAACGCTCCCCTTCAGAAACGCGAACAGCGCCCCCGCGAGGCCCGCGCCAGCGCCGGCGATCACGAAAGCCCGCCATTGCACACGGCGCCGGTCGATGCCGATGGCCTCGCTGCGCAGATCGGAGTCGCGCGTGGCGCGCAGCGCATAGCCGAAGGGCGAGAAGATGATGGCGCGAAGGCCAGTTACAGCGACAACGACAAGGGTGAGCGTTAGCCAATACAAATGGGAGGCGGTCGCCGCCCAGGGCGAGGGCCAGACCCCAAGCAGGCCGTTGTCGCCGCCGGTGACGGGAACCCATTGAAAGGTGATCGACCAGAGGATCTGGGCGAAGGCGAGCGTCAACATCGCGGCGTAGACACCCGAGAGAGACACGGCGAACCATCCGATCACCGCGGCGCCCACGGCCGCGAGCACAGGGCCGGCGACAAGCGCCGGCAGCATCGGCAAGCCGAGCGCCTTTACCGTGAGCGCGGCGCCATAACAGCCAAGACCGAGGAACGCGGCGTGGCCGAACGAGGCGAGACCGCCGACCGAGACGAGCAGGTGAAGGCTCGCCGCGAAAAGCACGAAGATCGCGATCTCGGTCGCGACCGCGAGGCCGTAAGGGCCAAGCGCGAGCGGCGCCAGCGCAGCCGCGGCGACAAATATTAGCGCAACAAGACGGCCGTCACGGTCAAGCGGCTTCCACACGCTCGCGGTCGCGCCGCCGGAGATTCGCGCCGCGCCCTCCTTCTTGCCGAACAGGCCCCATGGGCGAATCACCAGCACGACCGCCATCAGCAAGAACACCAGCACGAGCGAGATCTTCGGCAGGATCAGGATGCCGAATGCGTTGAGCAGCGAGACGAGGATCGCAGCGACGAAGGCGCCCTCGATCGAACCGAGGCCGCCGATCACCACGACCACGAAAATCTCGACGATGATGCGCAGGTCCATCGTGTGATCGGCCGCTTCGCGCGGCGCCTCAAGCGCGCCGCCCAATCCGGCGAGAAACGTGCCCAGCGCGAACACGCCGGTGAACAACCACTTCTGGTTGACGCCGAGCGCCGCGACCATGTCGCGGTCCTGGGTCGCAGCGCGGACCAGCACGCCCCAGCGCGTGCGATGAAGCAGGAGCCACAGAAGGGCCAGCACGACCGGCCCGAGCACGATGAGGAAGAGGTCATAGGACGGCACGCGCTTGCCGAGCACTTCGACCGCTCCCGCGAGCCCCGGCGCGCGCGGCGCGAGCAGATCCTCCGGCCCCCAGATCAAGAGCACCAAGTCCTGCACGACAAGCGTTGCACCGAAAGTCGCAAGAAGCTGGAATAGTTCCGGCGCGCGATAGATGCGCCTGAGTAGCAGGATCTCGAACAGGCCGCCCAAAAGGCCGACGAGGATCGCGGCGAGAGCCATCCCACCCCAGAAGCCCAACGGCCCGGAGAACTCATCCGTCAGGGTGAAAGCCAAGTAGGCGCCGATCATGAAGAACGCGCCATGCGCGAAGTTCACGATGCGCGTCACCCCGAAGATCAGCGACAGGCCGGAGGCCACCAAAAACAGCGACGCCGCGCTGGCGAGGCCCGAGAGGAACTGGACGACGAGCAGTTGCATCCGCGTTTGCCGGAGGGCGGCGAAAGCCGAAGCCTCCGCGTCCCGTCAGTTCTGCGGCCTGAGCTTCTTCACCTCGTCGTCGGACGGAAGGTAGTCTGCGCCCTTATGATAGACGGAGTCGACCATGACGCCCTTGCCGTCCCGAAGCGCGGTCTTGCCGACGAACGCGCCCATCGTCGACTGGTGGTCGATGGCGCGAAACGTCACCGGCGCGAAGGGCGTGTCGAACGATACGCCCTCGGCGGCGGCGATCATCCTGTCGGTGTCGGTCGAGCCGGCTTTGGTCAGGATCGCCGCAATCCCCTTCATCAGCGAATAGCCGACGACGGAGCCGAGGCGCGGATAGTCGTGGTACTTGTCCTGATAGGCCTTGAGGAAGGCGTCGTGCTCGGGCATCTTGATGTCGGACCAGGGATAGCCGGTGACGATCCAGCCGTCCGGCGTCTCGCTCTTCAGCGGGTCGAGATATTCGGGCTCGCCGGTCAGGAAGCTCACGACAGAGCGGTTTTGGAAGGTCCCGCGCGTATTGCCTTCGCGCACCAGCTTCACGAGATCGGGGCCGAACTCGACATTGAGGATCGCGTCAGGCTTGGCAGCGTCGATGGCTTCGAGGACTGCGCCAGCGTCGATCTTGCCTTGCGGCGGCCATTGCTCGGCGACCCACTCGATGTCGGGCCGTTTCGCGGACAGAAGCTTCTTGAACACGGAGACGGCGGACTGGCCATATTCATAGTTCGGCGCGATCGTCGCCCATTTCTTGGCCGGCAGCTTCGCCGCCTCTTCGGCCAGCATGGCCGCCTGCACGTAGTTCGAGGGGCGCAGGCGGAAGGTGTAGCGGTTGCCCTTGGACCAGGTGACCGCGTCGGTAAGCGGCTCCCCGGCCACGAACAGCACTTTCTTCTGCGCCGCGAAATCGGCGACCGCGAGGCCGACATTCGAGAAGAATGTCCCGGCGAGCAGCGCGACGCCTTCGTTAGACACGAGCTCGTTGGCCGCTGTCACCGCGTCGGCCGGCTTGCCGCCGTCATCCTTCGAAACGACGACAAGCGTCTTTCCATCCACGCCGCCCTTGGCGTTGATCTCGTCGATCGCGAGTTGCCAGCCTTTGCGATAGGGGTCGGTGAACTGTGGCAATCCGGAATAGCTGTTGATCTCGCCGATCTTGATGTCGTCGGCATGAGCCGTCGCGAGCAGCGCCAGACCCGCGCCCGCGGCGGCGATGAGGCTCTTCAATCCCGTTCCGATTGTCATGATGGACCCTTCAGGCTGCAAGCGGCGCCTCGACGGTCGGAGCTTGTTTCGACCCCGAGGGCGGCAAGGTCATTAGTATACGAATGGTACCCGATCCGGTCCCCTTAGCAAGCTAGAAATTGCGACAGGCGCACGGCCATCTGCCGCAACGATGGGCGCCTTGACATGCAGTGCACAATTGTTAGTAGACAAACGAAATCGATAACCAAGGGAACCTATGAGCGCGCCGTTCGAGGAGAGAGTTCTGGACGTCCGGCATTGGACAGACAGCCTTTTCAGCTTCACGACCACCAGGAACGCGGCCTGCCGCTTCAAGAACGGGCAATTCGTGATGCTCGGGCTCGAGGTCGACGGCCGCCCGCTGATGCGCGCCTATTCGATCGCCTCGCCCAATCACGCGGAAGAGCTAGAGTTTTTCTCGATCAAAGTCCAGAATGGCCCGCTGACCTCGCGCTTGCAGCATCTCTCGGTCGGCGACAGCATCCTGATCGGCCGAAAGCCGACTGGAACCCTCGTTCTCGACAATCTGCGCGATGGCCGCAACCTCTACCTTCTCGCCACCGGAACGGGCCTCGCGCCGTTTCTCGCCACGATCCGCGATCCGGAGACTTATGAGCGGTTCGCGACGGTCGTCCTCGTGCACGGGGTTCGAACGCGGGCGGAGCTTGCGTATCGCGATCTGATCGAGGCGGAGCTGCCGCGGGACGACTTCCTCGGCGAGCTTGTCGGATCCTCCTTGCGCTATTATCCAACCGTGACGCGCGAGCCGTTCCACAATCAGGGCCGCATCCCCGACCTCATCGAGTCGGGCAAGCTGTTCAAGGACCTCGGTCTGCCGCCGCTCGATGCGGTATGGGACCGCGTGATGATTTGCGGCAACCCGCAACTAGTCACGACCCTGCCCGCGCTCCTCGAAGACAGGGATTTCGTCGAGGGCAACACCGGCGAGCCGGGGGACTATGTGATCGAAAAGGCGTTCGTCGAGAAGTAGCCGTCAACCCGCGGCGGGGCGGGGCGTATGTCGCCGCGACGGTCACAAAGAGACATAAAGGCCCTGGTGGTCCTTTGCGCCCTTAGTGGTGAGTTTCTCAGCCGCACGCGGCGCGCCCTACTTGAGCTTCTCGAGGAGGGCGACGAACATCGCCCTCTCGCGCTCGGCGAGCGGGGCGAGCGTCTCGCGCGTAACGGCGTGCGCTGCGTCGAAGTTCGCCTCGACAAAAGCGCGGCCCGCGTCCGACAGAGTGAGCAGCCTGCGGCGCGCGTCCGTCTCGTCCGTCGCGGAGCGAACGAGGCCGCGCTTCATCAGCCGGTCGACCACGCCCTTGATCGTCGCGACATCCATAGCCGTCAGGCGCCCAAGGAGGTTTTGCGACGTCGGCCCGACCTCGTGCAATTTGGCCAACGCCGCCCATTGCGTCGGCGTCGTATCGGCGCCCATGCGCGCCGCGAACAGCGTCGCGTGACGCTGGCTTGCCTGCCGCAGGATGAAGCCGACCTGGCCCTCGAGCACATAGTCCTCCGCGTCCGGCGCCGCCTCGTCCGACGAAGTGCTCAATGGATCCTTCCGCCGGAGGCTCATGAATCGAATCCGCTTCTGCCGGAAGGGCGGCTCAGCGCAGCCCGTCCTCGCCCTTGGCGTCCTTTGCCTCGAGCCCACCGATGCGCGGCAGCGGTCGCCCGCCAGTCGTGACCGCCACCGCGACGACGATCTCGTTGGCGCGTGGCGCATCGTTGATGCTGACCTGCATCCCATCGAAATGCGAGCGCACATAGGCTGCGTCCTTGTGGCCGAGCGGGATGTCGAGCTCCGCGCCGGGGCCGCCGCGCTTGTTCGAGGACGGGATCAGCGCCGCGCCCTTGCCCAGCGTCTTGCGAACGGAGGCGCCCATCTTCGGATGCAGCAGCGCGGCTGCATGCTCCATCTCGCCGTTCTCGCCGACCAGCGCGGCCTTGCCGTAGCTCTGCGCATCCGGACCCGTGACGCCAAGCGCCGCGACCGCGCGCTCGCTGAGGAGCTTGCCAAGCTCCTCCCCCGCGTCGATCAGGGACGCAAGATCCTCGACATAGCGGCCGGCGAAGGGATTGGCGATGACGGCGAGCGCCGCGGCGCGCCGCACGGCCGGCGAAACCTCGCGCCCCATCTCGGTCAGGGTCTCGTCGACCACCGTTACGATCTTGCGAATTTCGAGGCTCATCGCAGTCCGTCCTGTCCCTTGATCTCGAAAGCCTTCAGCCCGCCGACGCGCGCGTGGACGCGCGGCCCGGTCGTCATCACAAGCGCAAGCAGAATCTCGTCGGCCCGCGGAGCGTCGGCGACGCCGACCTCGAAGGCGTCGAAGTGGCTGCGCACGTAGGAAGCGTTGATATGGGTCACCGGCACGTCGAGCCGTGCGCCCGGGGCCCCGACCTTCTTGGTCGAGGGCACGATCGCCTTGGCGTCGCCGAGGATGGCGCGCATCGCGTAGCCGCCCGGAACATGCCACAGCGCGCCATGCTCGAGCTCGCCGGCGCTCCCGACGATCGCGCCCTTGCCATAGCCCTCGATCATCTTCGGATCTCCGCCGAGCGCCGCCACGAGATCACGCGCCATCGCCACGCCGAGCGGCTCGAGGTCCTTCATGAACGGCGCGATCTCCTCCACATACCGCCCCGCGTAAGGATTGCGTATTACCGCGAGCGCCGCCCCGCGCCGCAATGGCTTCGCGGCCGGCGGCCCGCCCTCGTGAACGATCTCTTCGACGATCGTGACGCGCTTGCGCACCTCCACGTCAGGCATCAAGACGCTCCCTCAACATCGTTACGTCGTCCCGCGCCTCAAGCGCCATCAGGCCGCTGTCGGCGCTTGCGATCCGGGTCACGCCCTGCAAATGGAGCGCGGCGGCGACGATCATGCCCCGCGCGACCAGCGACCGGGCGGCTACCAGGCCGCGGTCGAGCGCCGTCGCGATCGACTCCGGATCGAGGGGCGCAACGGCGCGCGTCACCAGTCGGTCGCCGAGATCGCTGTCGGGCTGGAGGTTCCACGCGGGGCGCCGCTCCACGCGCGGATCGCCGGGAAGATCGACCGCGTTGGCGACGACCGTCGCGGCCGCGTCCGCTTCCGCGGCGCAGGACGCAAGGATCGTGACCGCGTCGGCGATCCCGAGCGAGAAGCTGCGTCCCGGCGCGCCCGACGTGGCGATCCCGCCAATTCGATCCCCCGCCGCGAGGCGTGCGCGTGCGAACAGCGCCGGGCGATCCGGCCGGCTGACAAGGCCGATCGTCGTCGCCTCTCCGGGCGCGAGATGGAGCGCAATATCGCCCCCGTTGTTGACGCAGACGCGAGCAAGGCTGTCGCCGGCGGCGCTTCGCATCGCAGCGAGGATTTCGTCGGCGACGCCGCCCGCGACGGCCGCCATCGGAGTGATGAATGCGTCCGCGGCGTACGGCGCGACCGCCGCCTCCATTCGCCGCGCGACCGGGCCGCGGAACGGGCGCGGCCTCGGCGTCGCGGGGGTTCGCAAGCCTGGCAGTTCCGCGCAAAGCTCGTTCAGCACGAGACGAAAACGCGTTGCGGCGGCGCGATAGGCGGCCTCGACGACCACTGGAGCGCCTGCCGCCTCGATGATCAAGTCGATCGGGCCGTCCTGCAGATGCAGTCGCCGCCCGTCCGGCAAAAAGCAAACCTGCGCACGCTGAGCGCCATCCATGGTCAGGCTTTCAACCGTTCCGACGGCCGGACTGGCCACGGATTGCCATCGATCTGGCGCACATGCCTCGCGTCCCCCTGAGTGAGAGCGCTCAGCGGACGAACATGATCCATGTGCCCGCCGAGCGCAGCGTAGTCCGAAAGCCGCATCGTGAACTCGATCGGCGCGACAAGGGCCGGCGTCGGCACATAGCCGAACGAATTGGCCGGCAGGCGCGTCACGTCGACCATGAAGGTGATGCCGCCACCGGGCCAGACGTAAGCGGGCGCGCCGCCGCAGGTCACGCGGGTCAGCGCATCCTTCACCGAGCGGGTGAGGCGGACCGGGTTCTCGGTGACGCCTGCGCGCAGCGAGCCGCCGGCGCCGCCCATGAACATGACCGTCGAGAGCGCCGGCTCGCAATTCTCCTGAATGCGCTCGACAGAGAGACGCAAAGGCTCCGGCAGCTCGCTCTCGATGGGGCGCAGCGCCTCGTCCAGACGGTAGAAGCCGTAGTGCTCGCCGGTCGTCGAGACCATCAGCATGGTGAGGCCCGGACGCGCCTCCTTCGGGTTGAACGGTCCGAGGATCGACAGCGGATCGGAAATGTTCGTGCCGCCCCAGCCCGTGCCGGGCTCCGCGACCTGAAAGTAGCGGCCAGGGGTCGAGCGCCGTCCTTTCATCTTGACCCCCGTCGGGGGAATGTCGAGCAGCTTGCCGGCCTGATGTTCCGAGAGGACGCCAGTGATGTGGTCATCCACGACGACGACTTCATCGACGTGCCCGAGCCATTGCTTGGCGAACATGCCGATCGTCGCCGACCCGCAGCCGACACGCATGCGCTCCTCGCGCACGCCATTGATGATCGGCGACGCGCCCGCCTCGACGAGGATCGTGACGCCGCCGTCGACGGTCAATTCGACCGGCCTTCGGTTGGACAGGTTGAGGAGGGCGTCGCAGGTCACGCGCCCCTCCTTCTTCGATCCGCCGGTCAGATGGTGGACGCCGCCGAGCGAGAGCATCTGCGAACCGTATTCGCCCGTCGTCACATGGCCGACGGCCTCGCCCTCCGAGCGCACCGTCGCCTGCTCGGGCCCAAGGTAGCGGTCGGTGTCGACCTTCACCTTGACGCCGCAATAGCTGAAGATTCCTTCGGTCACGACGGTGACCATGTCGACGCCGTCGACCTCGGACGAGACGATGAAGGGCGCCGGCTTATAGTCGGGATAAGTCGTGCCAGCCCCGATCGCGGTCACGAACACGGAATCCTCGGGAAGAATGGCCCCGGCCCATTCCGACGCATTGCGCGAGAACGGCACGACCGAGCCGCCCCGCTCCATCGTGCGCTCAAGCAGGACGTGGGGATCGACCCGCACGAGCTTGCCGTCCCGATTAGCGTAGCGGTCGCACGCGCCGGCCATCCCGCGGCGGATGTAGCAGGTCACAGGACAGGCGTCGCAACGCACCTTATCGTCCGTTTCCGCCTCGACCTGTTCGTGGCTCATGGCCTCACCTCGCCATCCAAGGGCCTCAATCATTAGCGTACTAATGAACAATCGCGTCGCCGTCCGCGGCTGTCAAGACTTCTTTGCGCAGCCGCGCCGCGGTTTCGGCGACACGGGTCCAGGACGGTTTGTCCGGCGCAAAGCGGGCGCGCAGATAAGCGGTCAGCTCGCCGATCTGCTTATCGTCCAGATGATGCCGGAAGGCGGGCATTGCGCCTAGCTCGCCCAGTCCCTCAGCACGTGCGCCTTCAAGGACGACCCGCACAACGGTGTCCGGCGTCCCGGCATGGATCGCGGTGTTGAGCGCGAGCGAGGGCTTGACCCCAAACATCTCGAGACCCTGCCCAGGTTCGTGGCAGACTGCGCAGGAGCCGTCATAGATGCGCGCGCCGGGAAGATACGCGAGACTCGACGCTCGCGCGCTGGACGCCTGTTCGAGGCGGGTCCTGAGCCCGGGCTCGACGGGCGGCGACGCTGGCGCGAGCGAGACGAGGTAACGCGCCATCGCGCGGATGTCCGTGTCGGGAAGCGGCTTGAGGCCGGCTACGATCGGCGCCATCGGGCCGCCGGCGGCGCCGTGCTCGGTGGTATAGCCGGTGCGGAGGTAGTCGAAGAAGGCCTGCTCGGTCCAGGCGATTGGCGCCGGCGACGCTCGATTGAGCGGCGGCGCGAGCCAGCCATCGACCTCTCCGCCCGCCAAATGATCCGCCCCCTTGAGTTCGGCGCTCAGCGCGTTGCGAGGCGAGTGGCAGGCGGAGCAATGGCCGAGCCCTTCGACGAGATAGGCGCCGCGATTCCATGCAGCATCGCGATCGGAGCGCGCCTCGAACGGCTTTGCTTGATGAAACATCGTATTCCACACAGCCATCAGCGGCCGGAAGCCGAAGGGCGCACTCAGCTCGGCCGGGCGGCTCGCGGACGAGACCGCGAGCTGAGCCATGAGATACGCATAGATCGCCTGCAGGTCGGCCTCGCTCGCCTTGGCGAAGGACGTGTATGGGAACGCCGGGAACAGATGACGCCCCTCGCGTCTGATTCCCTCCCGCATCGCGCGCTCGAAGGCGCCATAGGACCAGGTCCCGATGCCTGTCGCTTCGTCGGGAGTGATGTTCGTGGCGTAGATCGCGCCGAAGGGAGTGTGGACGGCGCGGCCGCCCGCGAGCGCCGCTCCGGCTTCCGCCGTGTGGCAATGGATGCAACCCCCAAGATTGGCGAGCACGCGACCACGCTCGATCGTCGTGGCGGACCATGTCGAGGGGTCAGGCCGCGCGACAGGCGCAATCGCGCCGCGAATCGGCAGCGTGGCTATTCCGAGCGATCCCAGCGCTCCGAACGCCGCCGCGATCAGCGGAACAAGCCAGGCCTTTTTCCTGCGTGCGGCCGCCCCCGCGTTCGCAGGGGGAAGCATCGCCCCGGGCGTCTCTTCGGCGAGCCCCGCTTCGCGCAAGCCTTTGAGGATGCGATCGGGCGTGAAGGGTGGTTCGCGGAAGCGCACTCCGGTTGCGTCGAAGATCGCGTTGGCGATGGCCGCCGCGCTCGGCACCGACGCGGATTCGCCAACTCCGAGAGGCTGCTCCTCAGGCTTCGGAATCATCAGCACATCGATGGCGGGGAGTTCCGGGAAGGTCAGCAAGGGGTAGGTTCCCCAGTCGCGCGAAGTCACCGCGATATCGGAAAAGGTGACCTCCTCCTTGAGGACGCGGCTCGTGGACTGAATGACGTTGCCATGAATCTGGTGACGGACGCCTTCAGGATTGATCATCAATCCCGAATCCTGCCCGACCGTAACTCGGGTCAGGGACACCTCGCCTGTGCCGGGATCAACGGCGACGTCCGTGGCCCACGCGGACCAGGCCGAGGCGAGGCCCGGAAACTTCGAATGAACGTAAACGGCATAGGCGAAGCCTTGCCCAACGAGATTGCCGGTCTCGTCGCGGCGCTTTCTCGGCCCCGGATGCGGCGTCCACTTGGCCCGCGCGGCGACCTGCTCGACGAGGTCTCTCCCCCGGGCGTCCTTCAGATAGCGCAGCCGGTAGGAGACGGGATCGACGCACGCCTCCGTCGCCAGTTCGTCGATATAGGATTCGTGGGCGAAGGTGTTCGGCAGAGACGACACGCCCCTCAGCCACGCGGCGCGCGCGATCGGCGCCATATCGTGCACGACGACGCGATGGTTGGTGAAATCATAGGGGCCGATCGCGGTGCGATCGCCCATGTCCGCAACCGCCGGCGTCGACGAAATTTTGCCGGTGAGGATCAGCGCCAGCGTCGGCGCGGCGTTGGACGGATAACGCGTCGCGAAATCATAGGCTGCGACCTCCCCGCTCGCGTCGAGTCCGCCGTCGACGGTCATCAGCTGCCCCGCGCCCTTGGGCTCCCACTGATGCTCCTGGTCGCGTGTGAGCTGCACTCGCACGGGGCCGCCGACTGCGCGCGAGAGCAGCGCGGCGTCGGCGGTGACGTCGTCTGCGCCGTTGCGCCCATAGCACCCCGCGGCTTCCATCCGGATCACCTCGACGGCGTCTTCCGGAAGGTCGAGAAGCAGCGCGAGGTCGCGTCGCATCCATAGGGGGTTCTGGGTACCGGACCAGACGCGCGCCTTGCCGTCCCTTACGTCGGCGAGCGCAGCGGAAGGGCCAATCGACCCGTGCAACTGGTAAGGCCAGACATAGGAGCGAGTGAGTCGCCTGGCAGCCGACTTGAGGGCGCTGTCGACGTCGCCCCTGTCGAGCAGCTTGCGCGGCTGCGACGGGTTGCGCGTCAGTGCGGCGGCGACGTCAGAGAGGTCCGGCGGCTTCGCCCCTTCGCGCCACTCGACTCTCAGCGCGCGCATCGCAGCCTCGGCCTGCTCCTCCCTCTCCGCGACGACGCCGACGAAATCGGCGACGACCACCGTGGCTACGACGCCCGGAAGGCGAGCGACCGACGCCTCATCGACGCGGACCAGCGAGCGCCCGACATGGTCGCCGGAATCGAAGCCCGCATACGGCGGACGCACCACGCGGCCGTGCAGCATTCGAGGCGTCCGCATGTCATGGACGAAGACGAGCCCGCCAGTCGCCTTGGCCGGCAAGTCGACGCGTGGCGGCGAGGCGCCGACAATGCGATAGGCGCTCGGCGCCTTGACCGGCGCATCGTCAGCGAGCTTTAGCCTGATGCGCTCCTCGCCGATGAGTTCGCCATAGCTCAAGCGGCGATTGTCGTCCGCCAGAGACCGGACGACGCCGTCCTCGACGATCAGCGCGTCCGCAGCGATCCCGAGGATCGTCGCGGCGCGGCCGACGAGGAAGCGCCTTGCCTGCGCCGCCGCTCTCTGCAGCGGCTTTGAGCTGAGCTGGATGGTCTCGCTGGCGATCGTCGGCCCCTGATCGGGCGCGACTGCGCTGTCGCCGAGCACCATCGCGACGCGCTCGAAGGAGACGTCCAGCTCTTCCGCGACGATCTGCGCTAACGCCGTGCGGATGCCGGTGCCGAGATCGACATGGCCGTTGAAGGCGGTCACTTCGCCGGAGGCCCGAACGAGGATGAAGGGTTCGAGATCGTCTGCCGCCGCCACATCGAGTGGCGCACCCAGCGCCGCGGGCCGGACCACCGCAAGCGTCCCGAGAGGTTCGAGATAGTCGCCGCGTCGCAGGCCCTGCGGCTGAAGCGGCGTCATACCCGGGCGAGCGCCGCGGCGAGCCGCACGGCCGCGATGATCTCGACATGCGCGCCGCAGCGGCAAAGATTGAAGCGCAGGGCTTCGCGAATGTCGGCTTCGGACGGATCAGGGTTGGCGTCGAGGAGGGCGCGCGCGGACATGATCATGCCGTTGAGACAATAGCCGCACTGCGTCGCTGCGCAGGCGACGAACGCCTGCTGGACCGGATCGAGCTTGTCGCCGTCGGCCAAGCCCTCGAGCGTCGTCAGGCGCCGCCCTTCGACATTCGCAAGCGTTAGCACGCAGCTTCTCGCGAGCTTGCCGTCGACAAGAATGCTGCAGGCGCCGCATTCGCCGAGGCCGCAGCCGTATTTCGGCCCGTTGAGGGAGCAGTCGTTGCGCAGAAACGAAAGTAGGGGCGTCGTCCGCGGCAGGCGCGCTTCGAGGGTCGTGCCATTCACTGACAAAAACAAGCGGGCTCGATACAACTCAGAATGCGGCCCAGCGTCCGCGTCACCCGGGAAATCCGGCATGTCGTTAGTACACCTATGATGCAGGGCGCGGGAGGGCTCTGTCAATAAAGGCATAGTTGCCGCCAAAGACGACCGGACTTCCAACGCCAAAATCGCCGCTCGCGATGGTCCGCTTTTTCGTGTCGCGGTCTTTGTCATTAACGTCCAGTCGCGCGCCGGTTTACCCCTTCAGCCATACTGGACCTCATCCGTGTTCGCCACGCGGACCATCGGCGCGTGGATTCCGAGCGCCTGTGGGTCGCCTTGGGGAGAGCCAGGCGCAGGCGTCCGAGACGAGACGGACGAAGCGGCCGTGATCGACGGCGCCGAGGATGATGCTCAGCACGCAGCATTCCGTAGCGACCCCGCAGACCGCGATCCGGTTGCGCAGTCCGGTCAGGGCGGCCATCGGCTCGTCCCACTTGCTGAAGGTC
>Ga0209006_10002690_pt1 | contig 16196 bp, 9 predicted proteins | sample JacPin_JW_Ref_O2_FD_188567 | JGI IMG/M metagenome (GOLD analysis project Ga0209006, IMG submission 188567) | Forest soil microbial communities from Algoma, Ontario, Canada - Jack Pine, Ontario site 1_JW_Ref_O2 (SPAdes) (version 2) | ecosystem: Environmental > Terrestrial > Soil > Boreal... | reverse complement strand
AGGAGGCGGAACTCAAGACTCGTTGCGTCGTCCCGCGGCGCAGCAGCCGCAACCGCCCGGACTTCGGGCCGCACATGACGATGAGGTCCGCGCCGTCCGCTTTGGCCTCAGCGACGATTTCGTCAGCAGGCTGGCCGTCGCGGACGATAATCCGCGTTGACTGTTCGACGCCGAAGAAGAGCTTGGCCAACTTGCGTAGCGCGGCCTGGCTCTCGGCGCATAGCTGGTCGTTGACGGTCGGTTGCGGCGGGAAAATGTTGAGATCAATAACATGGAGCAGTGTGACGCAGACTGGAGTCTGGGCGGCCAGTTGTTGCACGAAAACCAGCGCATTAGCGGGTCCCCGCGTCAGATCCAACGGCACGAGAATATGTTTGCTTCTCATATCCGTAACCTACTCTTGCCCAAGGCGGCGCGGTAATTAAAAGCCCTGCCAGAAACGTTAAAATAGCGTAAATGGACTTTTCCGTTCGATCTGAGTGCAGAATTATTTCCTGTACCCAGGTCGAACGTAGGCTCGTATTCTAGGCTTGCTCTAGCTGTCAATTTTGGTGTAGTCGTTGTTGTCCCTTCACTGGACGCCCAATCAATGCCTGAAGCCTCGAAATGTTCTTCTTGCGGAGCGGAATTACCCGCCGATGCCCCATCGGCTCTCTGTCCGCAGTGTTCCAGCAGCGGCATGGATGCCGCCGCCCCGGCAGACATGGTGGGTCCCGTGCGAACCATTGCACTCTCCCTTCCGCCAAGCGAACAACCCGGCGACAAGATCGGCCGCTACAAATTGCTCCAGGAAATCGGTACGGGCGGATTTGGCGTCGTCTATATGGCCGAGCAGGAGGAGCCGGTGCGCCGGCGGGTGGCCTTGAAGATCATCAAGCTGGGCATGGATACCAAGGAGGTCATCGCGCGCTTTGAAGCGGAGCGCCAGGCTTTGGCCTTGATGGACCATCCGCATATCGCAAAAGTTCTCGATGCCGGGGCGACGTCTAGCGGGCGTCCCTACTTTGTGATGGAACTGGTCAAGGGTGAGCGAATCACGGAGTATTGTGACAAGCACAATTTGACCACGCCGCAGCGACTTGATTTATTCGTGCAAATCTGCCACGCCATCCAGCACGCGCACCAGAAAGGGATCATCCATCGTGACATCAAACCGACCAACATTCTGGTGGCCATGCAGGACGGAGTGCCAGCGCCGAAAGTGATTGATTTTGGCATTGCCAAGGCGACCGAGCAGCGCTTGACGGACAAGACGTTCTTCACCGCTTTAGGGGAATTTGTGGGCACGCCGGCCTATATGAGTCCGGAGCAGGCGGAGGTGACGAGCCTGGATATCGACACCCGCAGCGACATCTACAGCCTGGGAGTGTTGCTGTATGAATTGTTGACAGGCAAGACGCCCTTTGATCCGAAAGAGTTACTGTCCAAGGGGATCGCGGAGATGCGTCGGGCCATCCGAGAGGACGAACCGCGACGGCCCAGCACGCGGCTCACCTCCATGGACAAAGCAGAACTCACGACGACGGCCAGGCGCCACCAGACTGATTCGCCCAAGCTGGTGCACTTGGTGCGGGGTGACTTGGATTGGATCGTGATGAAGTGTCTGGAGAAGGACCGGACGCGTCGCTACGAAACGGCCGCCGAGCTGGCCCAGGACCTGCAGCGACACATCAATTACGAGCCAGTGTTGGCGCGGCCGCCCAGCAAGATGTATCGCCTGCAGAGGTTGACGCGTCGTAACAAGCTGGCTTGCGCCGCCGTTGCGGCCGTCGCGCTAGCACTTCTGCTGGGAGTCGTGGTGAGCGCGTGGCAGGCGCGGCGCGCGATCCGCGCGGAACACCAAGAGAGCCAGTTGCGGAAAGAAGCGGAGGCCGAGTCGAAGGAGGCCAAGAGCGAAGCCGAGCGCGCACAAAAGGCGGAAGCCCTCGCCAAAGAGCGCCTGACCGAGTCCGAAGCGATCTCCAAATTTCTGACCGAGGTATTCCGAAGCCCGAACCCAGCGCGCGATGGCCGAACCATCACTGTGGTCGAAACTCTCGGCGCCGCGGCCAAGAAGTTGGACACCGAATTGGCCAATGTGCCCGCGCGCCGAGCCAGGCTCCAATCCACCCTCGGCCAGACCTACCGCGCGCTGGGACTTCCCCGCGAGGCTATTCCGCTGCAAGAAAAAGTTCGCGATTATGACCTGGCCACCTTCGGCCCGGAACACAACGAAACACTCCAGGCGATGAATGACCTGGGCAATTCCTACTTCGCGGCCGGCCGCCGGGACGAGGCTCTGAAGCTGCGGGAACAGGTGCTGGCGCTCCGGCGCAAAGTCAGCGGCCCGGAACACCCCGAGACACTAAAGGCGATGAATAACCTGGCCGTTTCCTATTCCGAGACGGACCGGCTGGACGACGCGCTTAAGTTAAAGGAAGAAGTGGTGACGCTGCGCCGCAAGGTGCTCGGCCCGGAACATTCCGACACGCTCAGCGCGATGCAAAACCTGGCTAATTCTTACGAAGTGGCCGGCCGCCGTGCTGAGGCACTTAAGCTGCGCGAGGAAGTACTGGCGCTGCGCCGCAAGGTCAGCGGTCCCGAACACCTTTACACGCTCATGGCGATGGGAAACCTGGCAAATTCCTATGGCTCGTCCGGCCGGCAGGCCGAGGCACTCAAATTGCGCGAGGATGTGTTGGCGATCTTCCGCAAGGTCAGCGGCCCGGAACATCCCGACACTCTCATGGCGATGGACAACCTCGCGCTTTCCTACGACGAGGCTGGCCGGCGGGAAGAGGCCCTGAAGTTGCGGGAGCAAGTGTTGGCCCTCCGCCGCAAGGTCAACGGCCCGGAACACCCCGACACACTAACGGACATGGAATTCCTGGCCATTTCCTACGTCGAGGCCGGCCGCAGCAGCGAGGGCATTGCTCTTCAGGCGAAGGCCTGTGAAGTGGATCCAAAGGACACCGACGCCTCGCTCACGCTGGCCACCTGGCAAACTTGGTTCGGTTTGGACGCCGATTACGCAGCCACCTGCCACCGCCTTTTGCAGCAGGCCGAAGGAACGGCCGTAGCCGGGACGGCGGAGCGCGCCGCGAAAGCCGCGAGCCTGCGGCCTTCGACCGACATCGCCTTGCTCACCAACGCGCTCAACCTCGCACAGCAAGCGGTGGACATCGGCAAAAGCAACTCCGCGCTGCCTTGGTTTCAACTGACCCTGGGTCTCGCGGAGTATCGCAACGGCGAATACCCAGCCGCGGAATGGAGTCTCATGGCCGCCGAGAAGACATTGGGCGACCACGATGATGTTCAGGGCATCGCGCACATGTTTCATGCCATGACGCTTTTCCGGCAGGATCGGACCGAGGAAGCCCGGAAGCTCTTCAGCCAGGCTGAGGCGCAAATGCCCCCGTTGCCGAAGGATGAAAGCAAACCGAGTATTGACGGCAGGGCATTCGACCACGATTTGCTGATTTGGTGGATGTCTTACAAGGAGGCCAAGGCGCTGCTTGGTGGACCCGCCGCGAAGCCATGAACCCTAAAATGCGGCTGAAGCCACAGATGAACACAGATTCCGACCTTGAAATGGGCGAAAAACATTTGATTGGGAGCCCTTCCATCGTTGAGAAATCCGGGTCGAAAGCGGGGGAGGTGGAGAAGGCTGCCGCGCGTGATCTGGCTGCCATTCGGCGTGATCGCAAAGCCGGAAGGTTGAAAGCTTGGAAGCTATGATCAAACCTTTGACACTCCGCTTCGATGAGGATGGGAGTGTCAATGAGAAATTTCACTCGGCCCTGTCCGTGGACTTGATCGCGGCGGCAATCTGTCCGGCGGTCGTTTTATCCAGCAATTTGCGGTTTTTCCATCGCCGGGCAAATTCGGCGCCGCTCAAAAGTTTTGGATGCGCTGGATGTAAATTTGCTTTGTCTTTTTCAGACATTCCTCTCTGACGGGGAAAAATGGCAGAGCGGGTAAATGTGCGCGCCTGGAAATCGCCCGGATTTAGCCCGCAACACCGTACGACGCGGCTGCGACGGGATCAGGTTCCACCCACTTGCCGTGTTCCTGGATTAGATCCACCAGGCGATCCACCGCCTCGGATTCCGGGATGTTGAACTTCACCGGATTCTTGCCGACGTACAAATTGATTTTGTTGGGCGCGCCGCCGACGTAGCCGAAATCGGCGTCCGCCATCTCTCCCGGCCCGTTGACGATGCAACCCATGATCGCGATCTTGACTCCTTTCAAATGCTGTGTCCGTTCTTTGATGCGCGCGGTAACGGTTTGGAGGTTGAACAGAGTCCGCCCGCACGACGGGCAGGCGACGTAATCGGTCTTGAAACTGCGGCAGCCCGCCGCTTGCAAAATATTGAAGGCCAGCCGCAGGCTTTGGCCGCCGCCCGATTCTCCGCGCACCAGAATGGCGTCGCCAATGCCATCGGCCAGCAGCGAGCCGATCACGACCGCCGCGCGCAACAAGGCGATCTTCGGTTCCAAGGGCACGGATTCGAATTGCAGGCAGTCCTTAAGCAGGATGGGATTGTTGCGGCCCAGGCGTTTCAACTTCGCCGCCAGCATCCGAAACGCGGCGATCGCGGGAAGCGGAACGCCATCCTTGACGGTAACGAGTTGCGTATCGCAGTTGATCTCGAAATCCCGGGTCGGATCGATTTCAAAAATGTTAAGGTCCTCATACACTGCCTCCGGCTTGACATCGGCCTTGGCCAGGATTTTCGGGGCGACCTTTTCCCACGTGGCGCGAGTGACGACGACACGAACCGTTTGCTCGCCGCCGCATTGAACTTGTTCGCTCAAGGCGATTTCAGGCGTCTGGCGGCGCTCGAAGGTGAACGGATCAAACGGCCAGGGCGTCGCCGCCGCGTCCGGAAAATCGGCGATGGTCAGCACAGGAATCTGCGCCAGCAAATCGGTGCAAACGGCGATTTCGTGAGGCGAATCTTCTGTCAACGAAACACGAATGGTGTCGCCCAGGCCGTCGCACAGCAGCGAGCCGATGCCGATGGCGCTCTTGATGCGGCCATCTTCCCCTTCGCCGGCCTCGGTCACGCCAAGGTGGATGGGATAGTTCCAGTCCGGCCCCAATTCTTCCAGCCGCGCGACCAGCAGGCGATAGCACTCGATCATCACCTTGGGGTTGCTGGACTTCATGGAAAATTTGAAATTGTGGTAATTATGCCGGCGGGCAATGCGGGCGAATTCCAGCGCGCTCTCCACCATGCCTAGCGGCGTGTCGCCGTAACGGTTCATGATGCGGTCGCTCAACGAGCCGTGGTTGGTGCCGATGCGCAGGGCGCGGGCCAATTTCTGGCACAACAACACTAGTGGCGTGAATTGCTCCTCTAGGCGCGCCAGCTCGGCATCGTATTGGTCGTCGCTGTATTCGCGCACCGCGAATTTCTTTTTGTCAGCGTAATTGCCGGGATTGACCCGCACCATCTCGACCCACTTGGCCGCCTCCATGGCGGCATCAGGCTTGAAATGGATATCGGCCACGATGGGCGTCAGGCAGCCGCGCGCGCGCAATTCGGCCACGATGTTTTTCAGGTTGGCGGCGTCTTTGACCGTCGGCGCAGTGATGCGCGTGATCTGGCAGCCGGCTGCGGCTAGTTCCAACGATTGCTTCACGCACTCGACCGTGTCCATCGTGTCGCAGGTGATCATCGATTGTTTGACGATCGGATGATCGCCGCCAATGATCACGCCGCCTCGGGCCGGATCGCCGACGACGACTTCTCGGGTCTTGCGGCGCTGATAAAGAACAGGAGAAGGGCAGGAGCGCATCTTTCAAGGGGCCGTTGGCGCAGCGGGCGCAGGGCCGGCGGAGTTGGTGGGCTGATCGATTTGGGTCGTGCGATTGAACAGCCCGTGGATTAATGGGATTCGTTTGATGTCGTAAAAGGTTATGTAAAGCATAAAGGAAATCAGCATAATGGCAAAAGCAGTGGTGGTGTATTCCATGAAGCGCACTTCCAGCGGGCGGCGGCGGATGCGTTCCAGAATGGCCATCACGATGTGACCGCCATCGAGCACGGGAATCGGAAGCATGTTCAGGATGGCGAGATTGATGTTCAACATAACCAGGAAATGCAACGCCAGGCGATAGTCTGACTTCACTTGCAACGCAAGCATGCTCGCGATGCCCACCGGGCCAGATAAGTCGCTGGCTTTGACGCCGCTTTCTTTGGGATGAACCAGGGCGATAATGGTGCCAGAAAGCTGCTCCCACACCGACTGCACCTGCGCCCACGGCATGGGGTGCTCAATCTCGTATCTGTCCTTGCCCGCCGCATAGACAACGCCCAGCAAATAATTCGTCGTGGATTCATGCCATGTCGGTGTCACATCCAAATCCAGCCTTTTGCTTCCTCTTTGAATGACGAGGGGCGTTTGCTTTCCGCCACAGGTTTGGATCAATTTGGTCAATTCCTCGCGGCTGCTGATGGTCATGCCCGCCAACGAAACAATTTCATCGCCCGCCTGCAAGTGGGCGGCAGCGGCGGCCGTTCCCTCCATGGTTTTGCCGACCACCAGATGGTCCTTCGGATCCAAATTGAGCGTCTTGACATCCATGCCGTTGGTGGCTCCAGCGGTCAGCGCATAAACGTTGGAAGCGCCGCCGCGCACGATGGTGACTTGGAAAACATTGGTCAGCGCCAGAATGGTCGTCTTGAAAACTTCATCCCACGATTTGACCGGCTCGCCATTGATGGCCACGATCCGGTCGTCTTCGTGTATCCCTAGTTTCCCTTCGGCCGATTGCGGATCGACGTAGCCGATGATCGGCGGGTTGACCGCCACCGGCAAGCCGACGAAATAAATCAAAGTGGCCAGGGCAAAGGCGAAAACGACGTTCATGGCCGGTCCGGCGACGGCGACAAGAATTTTGGACAGGGCCGAGGCGGGGGGAATGGGAGCCTCCACTTTGTTGCTCTGCCCCTCGATGCCGGTGCTCGCTAGAGTTTTGTCTGGAACCGGCGCGGGCACCGCAGCCTGCTCCTTGCTTTCGCCCTCAAGGGCGGTAGAGGTGATCATCTGCGGCAATCGCACGAAACCGCCGGCGGGAATCCAGCGCAAAGAGTATTCGATGCCATTGCGTTTCCAGGCGACGATCTTGGGGCCGAAACCGATGGCGAACTCCTCGACTTTTAGGCCGCGTTTGAGAGCGACCCAAAAGTGGCCAAATTCATGGACAAAAATCGCCGCCCCGAACAGGAAAACGACACCTGCGGCGATGTACAAATCATTCAAAATGTGGCTCATGCAAAAATCCGCCATTTCGGCAGACACCGCAATCTAACGGCAGAAAGGCCGTCTGGCAACCTTGGATGCGCCGCATTCCACGGCAGGGACGAGCAGCCCGCAAAGCGGGCCGCTCTTAATTTGTTCTGACTCCTGCGGGTCCTAATTTTGGCCCAGCCAAATTACGGACTCGCAGGCGCTCGTCCCTCCCGAATGAGGCGCACTCTGTCTCTCGCGCGGGTTGACTCAACCCTTGGATTCCGGCTATCTTACCAGGCAGTAGAGGAAGGTTTAACTGTTTATGAAAGAGACTATTGCGCGCCTCGTTCTTCTCCTTTGGGTGACGATGCTTCCGACCTTTTCCAGCCGCGCGTTGACCACCTTGTACTCGTTCACCAACAGGTTCGACGGCTCCCAACCCTACGCGGGCTTGGCGCTGGGCAGCGACGGCAATTTTTACGGCACCTGTTTCGAGGGGGGCTCCAATGATCTTGGCTCAGTCTTCAAAATAACTCCCGGTGGCGTGTTGACGCCGCTCTACTCGTTCTCCTACATCGACGGCGACTCGCCGACGGCCGGGCTGGTGCAAGGGACGGATGGCAATTTCTACGGCACCACTTTCCAGGGCGGGACGAATTTTCAGGACGGCGTGAATCTTGATTTCGGCACCGTCTTCCAAATCAGCAGCGACGGCGCGTTCAACTCGCTGTATTCCTTTGCCAATGGCATCGACGGCGCCAACCCGTACGCCGGCTTGACTGAGGGCACCAACGGCGCTTTCTATGGCACGACTGTCAACGGCGGCAGCAACAACAATGGCGGGGTGTTTGAAATCACGTCTGCAGGCACACTCACTTCGCTTTACTCCTTTACCAACGGCGTGGATGGCAGCCAACCGCGCGCCGCGCTGACTCCGGCCATCGATGGCAATTTCTACGGCACGACCTATTACGGCGGCAGCAATCACGCGGGCGCACTTTTTCGAATCACTCCGGCGGGAGCGCTGACTCCGCTGCATTCCTTCGTTAGCGCAAGCGACGGCGCCAATCCGCTGGGCCAATTGGTGGCATCAACCCATGATGCACTTTACGGCACCGCCTACACCGGCGGCACTAATGGAGGCGGGACGGTGTTCAGCATAACCATCAGCGGCACTTTCAGCGTATTATATTCGTTCACCGCCGGGATTGACGGTGCTAATCCGGGGGCGGGATTGGCGCTGGGAAGCGATGGCAATTTTTACGGCACAACCTATGCCGGCGGCCCGAATGGCAACGGGGGCATCTTCAAGATCACACCGCAGGGTGCTCTGACTCCGCTTTACCTTTTTTCCGTCGGCAATGATGGCGCATCTTCCTACGCCACGCTCGTCCAAGGCAGCGACGGCGACTTCTACGGCACGACCCAATTTGGCGGCGCCAACGTCGACGGCGTCGTCTTCAAGGCCAACCTTTTCTCCATAGCGCCGGTATTGACTTCCATCGCCCGATCCGCCGGCACAATCGACATTGCATGGAGTGGGCTGCCGGGAAATCTATTCCAAGCCCAATACGCGACGAATCTGACTCAAACCAACTGGACCGACTTGGGCGGTCCAGTCATCGCCACCAATGGCTTTGCCAGCCAGACCGACAGCGCGCCCAGCTCAATGCAGCGTTTCTACCGAGTGTTTCTCGTTCCATAAATAGGCTGCGCTCATCTTTGCTCTTGAAAACTTGGCCGCTTGGACTCCAACCTTGGACGCACCAGAACTATGACGTCAACAAAACGGATTCAGGCTGCTTATGAATCGGCCCGCGATGCTTTCGCCGCTTTGGGCGTCGATACTGATGCCGCGATGCGCCGGCTTGTTCAAATCCCGATTTCCCTTCACTGCTGGCAAGGTGATGACGTGGGCGGATTCGAGAACGCCGGCGGCGAATTGGGCGGCGGCCTGGCCGTGACGGGAAATTATCCTGGCAAAGCGCGCACGCCGGAAGAATTGCGGGCTGATCTGGAAAAGACTTACTCACTCTTGCCTGGCAAACACCGTCTCGCCTTGCACGCCATTTACGCCGAGACCGGTGGCCAGCGGGTCGAACGCAATGAGTTGGACGCTTCGCATTTCAAAAATTGGATCGCTTGGGCCAAGACGCGAAAGCTGGGCCTGGATTTCAATCCGACTTTTTTTTCGCATCCCAAGGCCGCTGATGGCTTCACGCTGGCCCATCGCGACAAGTCCGTGCGCCGGTTTTGGATCGAGCACGGTGTGGCCTGCCGCAAGATCGGCGCGGCCATGGGCCGGGCGCTAGGCACGCCGTGCGTGACCAATGTCTGGATTCCCGACGGCTACAAGGACACGCCTATCGACCGCAAAGCTCCGCGCCAACGCCTGGCGGAGTCACTCGACGCGGTTTTCGCCGAAGCGCTCGATGCCAAATTTAATCTTGACTCCGTGGAGCCGAAATTGTTCGGGCTTGGCTCGGAAAGTTACGTGGTCGGTTCGCATGAATTTTATCTCGGCTATGCGGTGACGCGCAAAAAGCTGCTCTGCTTGGATGCCGGCCATTATCATCCGACCGAATCCATCGCCGACAAAATATCGTCGGTGCTTTGCTCGGTGGACGAAATGTTGCTGCACGTCAGCCGGGGAGTGCGCTGGGACAGCGACCACGTGGTGATTCTTTCCGACGAATTGGAGGCCATCGCGCAAGAGTTGGTGCGCGGGGATTTTCTTGGCCGCGTCCATATTGGGTTGGATTATTTTGACGCGAGCATCAACCGCGTGGCGGCATGGACCATCGGCACCCGCTGCATGATCAAAGCGCTGTTGCTGGCTTTGCTGGAGCCGATTGAGAAGCTGCGCAAACTGGAGGACGAGGGCGATTTGACTTCACGCCTGGCCTTACTAGAGGAGCCCAAAACGCTGCCCTACGGTGCGGTCTGGGACGCCTATTGCGAAAGCCAAGCGGTGCCCGTTGGCGCGGCGTGGCTGGCGGAAGTCAAGCGATACGAGAAAGACGTGCTGTCAAAACGAAGATAGGCCGAAAGCATACCATTCCATGACTCCAAACCCATTCCTTGGCGTGTTTTTTCACGCGCTCGGCGGCCTCGCCTCTGGATCTTTTTACGTCCCATATAAAGGTGTCAAGAAATGGTCCTGGGAAACGTATTGGCTGGTAGGTGGTTTTTTCTCATGGATCATTTGTCCTTGGGCTCTGGCGTTGCTGTTGACCAGAGACGTTCTCGGCGTGTTGCGCCAGCAGTCCTGGGCAACGCTGGAGTTGACCTACCTCTTCGGGCTGTTGTGGGGATTCGGAGGTCTGACCTTCGGATTGACAATGCGTTATCTGGGCATGTCACTCGGCATGGGGGTAGCCCTTGGTTACTGCGCGGCTTTGGGAACGTTGCTGCCGCCCGTTTTCAAAGTCTTTGTTCCCTCTGTCCCCGTGCCGGAGACGATTGTGGAGATAGCGAATAATCATGCCGGACTGCTCACGCTCGCCGGCGTGGCGGTTTGTTTGCTGGGCATCGGCATCGCCTCCTTCGCCGGATTTACCAAGGAAAAAGAGATGCCCGAAGCGGAAAAGAAAAAAACGATTGCCGAATTCAGTTTTGGCAAAGGAGTTTTAGTCGCCACGTTTTCCGGCGTCATGAGCGCCTGCTTTTCGTTTGGGATTACGGCCGGCCGCCCGATCAACGACGTGGCGATTCAGGCGGGCACGCCTGTCTTGTGGTCGGGACTGCCCCGGCTGATTGTTATATTGCTGGGAGGATTCACGACCAACTTCGTATGGTGTCTGTTTCTAAACCTCAAAAACAAATCCGGCTATCAATACGTAGCTTCAGAGGTGCGCCCGCAACGTTTCAACTTGAGCGCCTCCGGAGGCCAGCACGCGGCGACGGCCGCGGCGGGCTTTATTGCGGAAACCGACCTTTCTGTGCCGTTATCAGCCAACTACCTTTTCTCGGCGTTTGCCGGAACGCTTTGGTATTTCCAATTTTTCTTTTATTCGATGGGCGAGACCAAGATGGGGAAGTTCTCTTTTGCGTCCTGGTCTCTGCACATGTCGTTCATCATTATTTTCAGCACAATGTGGGGCTGGATTCTCCACGAGTGGAAAGGATCGAGCCGGAAGGCGCACCTGCTGATCGCGGGCGGCATTGGCACACTCGTGCTTTCGACCATCATCATCGGTTACGGCACGTACCTGAAATCCAAAACCTAGCTCTGCCGGAAATGAGTTTTGCCGTGCGCCTCTCAGTCTTCGTTGCCTGATGCGGTTTCCAGTTTGAAACATTCTGTCTCGCACTGATCCCGGAAATTTACCGAACTTTACGCTTTGAACTGGGCGCGCTCTCCGGCATTTTTATCGGATGCGCGTCGGAGTTTTAAGCCGCGGAATGGATGAGCTGGACTGGCTCCAGAAGCTGGACTTTCGCTGCATGGAATGGATACGCTTCGACGAAAGTCCCGCCGCCGCGCCGCAAGGGGATTGGAAACCGTTCGTGGAACAATTCGCGGCGGAGGCGCAGAGCCGGGGCGTGCGCGTTTCGGCCATCGGCGCATCCTACAAGAATCCGCTCGATCCGCGGCAAACCGCATCGGCCCGCGCCATTTTCCAGCGCGCCATCGAGGTGGCGGCGTTTATGGGCATCAAGACTGTGGCGGGCTTTGCCGGCGCGGTCATTGAGTTGGAAATGAATGAGCGGGGCGGAAATCCAGTCTATAAGCCGTTTGAGAATTACTTTCCGCAATTGCTGGCCTTTTGGGAGCCGTTGGCGCGGCAGGCGGCCGAGCGCAACGTGCGCATCGCCTTCGAGAATTGTCCGCAAGGTCCCTGGCATCTACCGGTCATGCATTACAACACGCTGAGCCAGCCGGCCATGTGGGAACGGCTTTTCGACGCCACGAGCTGCCAGAACATCGGGCTGGAATGGGACCCCAGCCATTTGATGTGCCAGTTTATCGAGCCGGTGGCTACCGTCCACAAATTCGGCGCGCGCATCTTTCACGTCCACGCCAAGGACGCTTACATTAACCGCCCTCTGCTGGAGGCGTATGGCCTGTGTCATCCCGGCGTCGTAGAGCACCGCATGCCTGGCTTCGGTCAGGCCAACTGGGCGGAGATTGTGCATGCGTTGTTGCGCGCCGGCTATGATTCGGATTTGAACATCGAAGGCTGGCACGACCCGGTTTTCTGCAACCACGCCGCCGGCCCAAAACTTGAAGATGCCGGTCTTATCATAGCCAAAAACACCCTCGAAAGATATACCGCCAACACGGAGAAGAATTAATCTGGAACACGGAAACACAGCGAGACAGAATAGACCATGAAACATCATCGAATCGGGATTTTGCGCGGCCTAGTTGGGCTGACATTTTTGTTGACGACCCTCGTGCGCGGCCAGACCCCGCAGTGGATTTGGTCTTCGCCCAATAACATTGCCACGCAAAAGGAGGTCCGCTATTTCCGCAAGACTTTTACGGTCCGGCAAGAGCTGCTTCAAGCCATGCTGACCGGTTCGGGCGATGATAGCGCCGAGTTTTTCATCAATGGCAAAAAAGTCGCGTCTGTCAGCGATTGGAAGTCGCCCGCGACCGTGGATGTGACCAAGGAGATCGTGGTGGGCGAAAACGTGATTGCCGCGAGATGCGTGAATGAGGAGGCCGGCGCGGGGCTGATCGCGCGGCTCGAAATGACCGTTCCCACGGGCGGCTCCAAATCCGCCGCGCGGGCCGGCGCGCGCTCGGTGAACACCCTGGTCAGCGATACTACTTGGTTTTGCTTCGACAGCGAAGTGCCGAAATGGAAGCAAGTCGATTTCAACGACGATGCCTGGAAACGCGCGGTCAGCCTCGGCAAGTTGGGCGTCAATCCATGGGGGGAGATTTTCTTGGCGCGCGAAGCGACCAGCGCGGAGTCCATCCGCGTCGAGCCTGGCTTCAAGGTCCAATTGCTGCACTCCGCCACCCCCACCGAAGGCTCCTGGATCGACATGACCATCGACACCCAAGGCCGACTGATCATTTCGCCGCAAGAGCAAGGCAAGTTGCTGCGCCTGACTCTTGCCAAAGGGCGCCTGACGAAAATCGAACCGCTGGACGCACCCGTCGGCGGAGCCATGGGCCTTCTCTACGCGGACAACTGCCTTTTTCTGGACGGCAGCGGCCCGAAGGGCTGGGGGATTTACCGATTGCGCGCCAGCGGGGACGGCTTCGCCGCGCCGGAGTTAATACGCCCGATGAGCACTGGCGGAGAACACGGCTCGCATGCAATCGTGCTGGGGCCGGACCACAAGCTTTACATCGTCAGCGGCAATTTCACCAAGGTGCCATCGGATATTCTGCCCAGTTCGCCCCATCGCAATTTCGCCGACGACCAATTGCTGCCGTGGGCGAATGACGGGCGCGGGTTCGGCGCAGGCTTGCATGCGCCGGGCGGATTTGTCATGCGCATGGACGAAGATGGCCGGAACTGCGAACTCTTCGCCGCCGGCACCCGCAACACCTACGACGTCGCTTTCAACACGGACGGCGAATTGATTGGATTTGACAGCGACATGGAATGGGACTGGGGCACGGCCTGGTACCGGCCGACACGTGTCAACCATTGGGTGGCGGGAGGCGATTTCGGATTCCGCGAAGGCACCGGAAAATTTCCCGAGTACTACGAGGATACGCTGCCAGCCACGCTGAACATCGGCCTTGGCTCGCCCACTGGCGTGATGTTCGGGACGAGGAGCAAGTTTCCAAAGTTTTACCGCGACGCCTGCTTCATGGAGGATTGGACCTACGGCCGCCTTTTCGCCATCCATTTTACTCCTGACGGCGCGACCTACGATGCGTCTGCCGAGACAGTCTTGCGCGGCATTCCTTTGAATCTGACTTCCCTGGAATTTGGCCTCGACGGCGCGCTCTACTTTATCACCGGCGGGCGTGGCACCGAATCTGGCCTTTACCGCCTGACCTACGATGGACCGCGCCTCAAGGAGCCGCGACTAACAGCAGACGAGAAGGCCGCCGCAGAACAAGCAAACGCAGCCCGCCGCCTGCGCCACGATTTGGAGAGCCTCTACGGAACGCACGACCCGCGCATCGTCGATGCCGTCTGGTCCTCTCTAAGCAGCGAAGACAGGTGGATTCGATACGCGGCGCGCATCGCGCTGGAATCCCAGGACGTGGCGTGGTGGAAGGACCGCGCCCTCGCAGAGACGGACACCGATGCCGGCCTGACTGCCTTAATGGCGCTGGCGCGTTGCGGCGGCAAGGAAACGCAGCGCGATTTGTTGCTGGCGCTGAAGAAATTCCCGTTGTCCGGCCTCAGTCATGAACAGGAATTGCTGAAGCTCCGAGTCATTGAACTCAGCTTCTCCCGGCAGGGGCCGCCGCCGGCCGACCTCGCCCAACTGGCAATCGAGAAGCTCGATCCGCTTTATCCCGCCGACAACCTGGAAGTTAACCGCGAGTTGTGCCAGCTCTTGCTTTACTTGGAGGCACCCGACGCCGTCGCCAAGACCGTGGCGTTGCTGGACAAGGCGCCGACCCAGGAAGAACAAATATTTTACATCATGCGTTTGCGCAATATCACCAACGGTTGGACGCTGGACATGCGCAAGGATTACCTCGGCTGGTTTGACAAGAATCGCGAACACGCCGGGCACCCTTCCGAATTCCTGCAATACTTCAAGGACGTTGATCGCGATTACAGCGATGGCGCGAGCTTGCAGCCATTCGAGGACAATTTCCGCAACGAAGCCATCGCCGCCCTAAACGACAGCGAACGCGAGGATTTGGCCGCGTTGCTGCCCAAGGAGGCCAAGGCCGCGGCCGTGGCTGATTCGGACCGCAAATTCGTCAAGGATTGGCGCATGACCGACTTGCTGCCAGACTTGGACAACGCGAAAACGGGGCGTTCTTTTAGAAGGGGCAGGGCCGTCTTCGCTCAAGCGCAATGCATCGCGTGCCATCGGTTCGGCAACAGCGGCGGGTCGGTTGGGCCGGAACTGGCCGGCGTCTCCAGCCGGCTGGCGCCGCACGACATTTTGGAATCAATCCTTGAACCGTCCAAAGTTGTTTCGGAACAATACCAAAATATCGTATTGACGTTAAATGACGGTGATACCGTGGTGGGCCGCCTGCTCGAAGCCAACGACCAAAAACTGGCGCTGATGACCGACCCGATTCACCCGAACAAAGTGGAGTTTCTCACCTCGGATGTCGCGTCGCGCCGCCCCTCGAAAATTTCGCCGATGCCAGATGGCTTGGTCAACTCTTTCACCGAGGATGAGATCCTGGATTTGATCGCCTACATGGAATCCGGCGGCAAGAGGACTTACGCTGCGTTCCAGAAGTAGGGGGCGTCCTCCCGCCATGAATGGCACGAATCCTCGGCGGCTCGTGATTTATTCTTTGGTGGCGGTCTCGCTGATGGTCGCGGTCTTTCAGTTCGTGCTCCATCAACGCGTCCAGCAGGAAGTCGACAGCCAGTTTCAGGACAAGGCCACGCCGGCGGAAAAAATTCGCGTCCTTCCCGGATTCAAGGTCGAACTACTTCACTCCGCCACCGCCGGCGAAGGCTCCTGGATTTCCATGACCATCGACCCGCAAGGCCGGCTGATCATTTCCCCGCAGGCGGAGGGCAAACTGCTGCGCTTGACTGTGGCTGGTGGACGCTTGGAAAAGAGTGAGCGCCTCGATTTGCCCTGCACCGACGCCATGGGCTTGCTCTACGCCGAGAATAGTCTTTTTCTTGACTGCGAGGGTCCCGCCGGCCGGGGCATTTATCGTGCGCGCGATCAAGGCGGGACTTTCGGGCCTCCCGAGTTACTCCGTCTGCTCAACGACTCCATGCCGGAACACGGCCCGCACGCGGTGATACTGGGGCCGGACCACAAGCTCTACGTGGTGGCGGGCGACTTCACGGAATTGCCCCCAAATCTTTCGCCAGCTTCCCCGTTTCGTCATTACG
>Ga0209006_10002689_pt1 | contig 16197 bp, 13 predicted proteins | sample JacPin_JW_Ref_O2_FD_188567 | JGI IMG/M metagenome (GOLD analysis project Ga0209006, IMG submission 188567) | Forest soil microbial communities from Algoma, Ontario, Canada - Jack Pine, Ontario site 1_JW_Ref_O2 (SPAdes) (version 2) | ecosystem: Environmental > Terrestrial > Soil > Boreal... | reverse complement strand
CTTGCCGGCATCGACACCCGTGCGCTCACCGCGCTCATTCGCGAAAAGGGCATGCCGAATGCCGTGATCGCGCACGAGCCGTCCGGCCAGTTCGATCTCGAAGCGCTCAAGCGCGAGGCCAGGGACTGGCCGGGCCTGGTCGGCATGGACCTCGTGCCGATGGTGACGAGCGGCCAGCGTTTCACCTGGCAGGAGACGCCCTGGGAATGGGGCGAAGGCTATGGGGAGATGCGCGAGCCCGAATTTCACGTGGTCGCCATCGATTACGGCATCAAGCGCAACATCCTGCGCCAGCTCGCCGGCAATCGCTGCCGGGTGACGGTGGTGCCGGCGCAAACGCCGGCCGCCGATATTCTGGCGCTCGAGCCGGACGGCATTTTTCTCTCCAACGGCCCGGGCGACCCGGCGGCAACTGGCGAATATGCGGTGCCGGTGATTCGCGAGCTGATCGACAAGAAGCCCGTGTTCGGCATCTGCCTCGGCCATCAGATGCTGGCGATCGCGCTTGGCGGGCGCACCATGAAGATGCACCAGGGTCATCACGGCGCCAACCATCCGGTGAAGGATCTCACCACCGGAAAGGTCGAGATCACTTCGATGAATCACGGCTTCGCCGTGGATCGCGCCAGTCTGCCGGCGGAGGCCGTGGAGACGCACGTGTCGCTGTTCGACGGCTCCAATTGCGGACTATCGCTGAAGAACCGGCCGGTCTTCTCGGTGCAGTACCATCCGGAGGCCTCGCCCGGCCCACGCGACAGCCACGGCCTGTTCAAGCGTTTCGTCGCCGAGATGCGGGCGGCCAAGGAGAGTTGAGACAAGTTCATGCTACCGAGGCCGAGACCGCTTAAAATACCCACAGTCGGCGTTCCGTTACCCTGAGGCGGCCGCTATTAGGGCGTTTACGCGCGTCTCCGACGCGCCGTGACGGCCCTCGAAGGGCGACGGCCGGGGCCTTCCCGGGCCGCTCATCCTTCGAGGCTCGCTTTTGCTCGCACCTCAGGATGACGGTCAACAGCTTTAACGTGAGACAACAGTCCACAAAATTGGGTTAGGAAATTTCAACCCGGTGCCGTTAGCACCAAATGGTTCGCGGCAACCTCTCGTGAGTAAGGCCAAGCGCCCCGATGCCGATTGTCCGTAAACGCGTTGTGCAACCAATCACGCATGTCTTTGCCGACGACGGCAATATCCCGAACAATGCGTGGCCACTGGTGCTCTATCGCGGTGGCATCGATCTCGCGGGGTCGCCCGATCCGGAAGCATTGATCGAAAAGACCTTCACGACCAATGGCTGGGGTGGCCTGTGGCGCAACGGCATCTATCCTTACGTGCACTATCACTCGATGATCCATGAAGCCATGGCGGTGGCGCGCGGCCGCGCCAAAGTGCGGTTCGGCGGCGACCGTGGCGAAGCCATCGACGTGATGGCCGGCGATGTGGTCGTGCTGCCGGCGGGGACCGGCCACCAGCGCTTGAGCCAAACGCCCGATCTTGTCGTCATCGGCGCTTATCCGCCCAACGGGCAATACAATCTTTGCCGCGGCAGCAAGGCCGAGCGGGTACAGGCGCTTGCCGTCATCCCCAACGTGCCGCCGCCGGAAAACGATCCGGTATTCGGACCGGATGGTCCCTTGCTGGGACTGTGGCGAGCATGACGACAGACTGGCTTGCGTTCTGGGACGGACCCCATTCGATCTATGTCAATGCGCGCCACAAGGACGTGCATTACCGCTTGATTGCGAAAGAAATCGCCGCGCTGGTGCCCGCGCCGCAGGCGCGCGTGCTCGATTACGGTTGCGGCGAAGCCTTGCACGCCGACATCGTGGCCGCCGCAGCGGGCGAGCTTTTTCTGTGCGAGGCGGCGCCCGGTGTGCGCGAAGGTCTGACCGATCGGTTCGCCGGCCAGCGCAACATTCATGTGCTGGCGCCGCACGAGGCGACGCGGCTCGAGGAACATTCGCTCGATCTCATCGTGCTGCACTCAGTGGCGCAATATATGACCGCCGGCGGAGTGAGCGGTTTGTTTGGTTTGTTTCACCGGCTGTTGAAGAGCGACGGCATGCTGGTGGTCAGCGATGTGATTCCGCCGAAGGTGGCGGCCGCGACCGACGCGCTGGCGTTGCTTCGCTTCGGCGCCGGCAACGGCTTCTTCTTCGCCGCGGTGTGGGGGCTGGCCCGTACGCTGATGTCGAACTATTGGAAGCTGCGCTCGCAGCTCGGGCTCACGCGTTATGCAACGACGGCGATGATCGAGAAGCTCAAGGCCGCCGGCTTCAATGCAAAGCTTGCGCCGGCAAATATCGGCCACAACCAGGCCCGCAAGGCGTTTTACGCGCGGCCGCAGTGAGGAAGAGGGATTGCCTCGGCCTTCGCTGGCGCCGGCGACCATCAGAGAACCGATCATCGCACTGATCCGTGCGATTCAACAAAAGCCCGCGCGCGACAGACGCCAAGCACCCACGCGAGCGGAGCGCTTTCAGATTCAATTTCGATTGTTCATTTTGCTTGCGTGCCGCGCGAATGGCGGCCGTGGTTTGCAATGCCGCGCGACGGCGCGTTTCAAGATTAATCTTGCGCTAACCGTTTTTGTCAGATTCCCGACCCAATCTGTTTATCCTAATTGTGCGTTACGTAGAAAAACCTATTCTGCCTCGCGCTTCTCGCTTTTTGTTAAGCGTCATTGTACCGGGGCGTGTGATCGTGTTCAGAGTACGGTTGATGGCGCTGATCGCGCCGGCGATGTTGTTCGCGGGCGTACGGCTTGCAGCCGCCCAGGATGCCACCTGGGTCGGCGGCACCAACGGCAACGATTACGGGACGTCCGCGAATTGGACGCCGGCGACCACGCCCAGCGGCACCGCCACTTTCGCGACCAATGCCAACAATAACATTCCGATCTCCATCCTGACGACGGTCGGTGCCTGGAATTTCACCGGGACATCTGCATACAACTTCACGATCAACAGCGGCGGCGGCGTCACATTCACCGGTGCCGGGATCAACATCAACGGTGGCAGTGTCAGCATTACCAACAACTGGGAGCTTCAATTCCAGAATTCGAGCACGGCAGGCAGCGCCAGCATTATAAACAACGCCACCACCGCTTTTTTCGGTTCGAGTTCAGCCGGCACAGCCAACATTACCAACAACAACAAAGTCCAGTTCAGCCAGTCAAGCACCGCCGGCAGCGCGACGATCACCACCACCAGCGGAGCGGCTGTCAATTTCCTCGACACCAGCACCGGCGGCAACGCGCGCTTCATCACCAATGCGGGCGGCCGCTTCGACATGTCGGCGCTGACGTCCGCCGGCATGACCGCGGGCTCGATCGAAGGCGCCGGCAATTACTTTCTCGGCGCAAAGACGCTAACCGTCGGCAGCAACAATTTGAGCACCACGGTGTCCGGCGTCATCAGCGACGGTAGCGCCGGAGGCGGCGGCGGCACCGGAGGCGCGCTCACCAAAGTCGGCAACGGCACGCTGACGCTGACCGGCCTCAACACCTATACGGGCGCCACCACCATCAACGGCGGCAAGCTGGAAGTGGACGGCTCGATCGCCAGTTCGTCCGGCGTGACGGTCAATTCCGGCGGCACGCTCTTGGGTACGGGTATTGCCGGACCGACCACGATCGCGAGCGGCGGCACGCTGGCGCCGGGGAGCGCCGCAAACCCGACCGGGACGCTCACCATCTCCGGCAATCTCGCCTTCCAGTCGGGCGCTCTTTACGTGGTGCAAGTCACCCCATTGGCCAACTCCGCCACCACGGTTTCGGGCTCGGCGACGCTGACCGGAGGCACCGTCAATGCGCAGTTCGCGAGCGGCAGCTATATCGCGCGGCAATACATCATCCTTAATGCGGCCAGCGGGCTTGGCGGCACGACCTTCAAAGGCCTGACCAACAGCAATCTGCCGTCGGGCTTCACCGACAGCCTGAGCTATGGCGGCAATAAAGTGGTCCTGAATCTGACGGCGGTCTTGGGATCGACCGATCCGGGCTCGCTCAACGGGGCTCACCAGAACGTCGCCACCAGCCTAAACAATGCGTTCAACTTCGGCAGCGGCGTGTTGCCGGCGAATTTCGTCAACATCTTCGGCTTGACCGGCAGCGCTCTCACCAACGCACTGACCCAACTGGACGGCGAGGCCGCGACCGGCGCCGAACGCAGCGCCTTCCAGCTCACCAACCAATTCATGACCCTGATGCTCGATCCCTACGTCGATGGCCGCGGCGGTCCCGGGAGCGGCGGCTATGGGGGTGGCGGCTATGGCAGCGGAGGCTACGGCGGGGCTGGTAACGGCGGCGGCGGTTATGCCGGGACCGGCTACGGCGCGGCAGCGGGGCCCGGCTGCGCGCCCGGTCCGCAAGGGAACGTGCCGTCGAATACATCGGTCTTCGGTCTCTCCAAGGATTGCGCGTTGCGCGGGGTCTATGAGCCGCGCTGGAGTGCCTGGGGCTCGGCCTTCGGCAGCAGCAGCAATGCCAACGGCAACACGTCGACCGGATCGAACAACGTAACCGCCAGCACCTTCGGCTTCGCCGGCGGCATGGATTATCACGTCACGCCGACAACGCTGTTCGGCTTCGCGCTTGCCGGCGCCGGTACGAATTGGGGACTTTCCAATTCGCTCGGCAGCGGCCGCAGCGACGCGCTTCAGGCCGGCGCCTACGGTATCAACTGGTTCGGGCCGGCTTATATCGCCGGCGCGTTCTCCTTCACCAATAACTGGTTCACGACCAATCGTTCGGCGCTCGGCGACCAGCTCAACGCGAATTTCTCCGGCCAGACCTACGGCGCGCGGGCCGAGGGCGGCTATCGCTTCGCGGTGCCGCCGACGCTCGGCGTGACGCCGTATGGCGCCGTGCAGTTCCAGGATTTCTTCACGCCGGCCTACAGCGAGAGCGACGTGACTGGCGGCGGCTTCGGGCTTTCCTATGCGTCGAATAACGCCACCGACGTCCGCACCGAGCTCGGCTCGCGCTTCGATGCGCCGACGATCGTGTACGGCAAGCCGGTCATTCTGTATGGCCGTCTTGCCTGGGCGCACGACTTCGTCAACGCTCCGTCGTTGAACGCCTCGTTTCAAGCGTTGCCGGGCTCGAGCTTCACCGTCACCGGCGCGGCGATCGCAAACGACTCGGCACTGACCACCGCGGGCGCGCAAATCTTCTTCACGCCGAACTGGTCTCTGCTCGCCAAGTTCGACGGCGAATTCGCCAGCAACGCGCAAACCTACGCGGGCTCGGGAACGCTGCGCTACACCTGGTGATGCGGCCTTTGGTGTGCCGACGCCGTGGACGGCGTCGCCGGTGATTTCCTTTCCGCGCAAAAGCGATTAATAGCTGCCGGGTTTCGTGGGACCCGGAGTTCATCGATGCGCCTATCTGCCAACGCCACGCTCGCCGTCTTGTCGCTCTTTGCCTTTTTGACGCTGGCATCCGCGCCGGCGTCCGCACGGGTCGAACCGTTTCCGCCGGCATTCAAGAACGAGATGACCGCGACCAACGGCACGAAGCTTTATGTGCGGGTCGGCGGAAAAGGTCCCGCCGTGGTGTTGTTGCACGGCTACGGCGAGACCGGCGACATGTGGGCGCCGCTTGCCGCGAAGCTTGCGCGCGATCACACCGTGATCGTGCCCGATCTGCGTGGCATGGGCCTCTCCGAGCGTCCCGCCGGCGGCTACGATAAAAAGACTCAAGGGCAGGACATTGCCGGGATTCTCGACGCGCTCAAGATCGAGAAGGCCGATCTCGTCACCCACGACATCGGCAACATGGTCGGCTACGCCTTCGCCGCGCAACACCCTGATCGCGTGAACAAATTCGTGCTGATCGACGCACCGCTGCCGGGCGTCGGTCCTTGGGACGACATCATCCGTAATCACGCGCTGTGGCATTTCTCGTTCTATGGACCGGATGCCGAGCGGCTGGTGAAAGGCCGCGAACGGATTTATCTCGACCGCTTCTGGAATGAATTCTCCGCCGACCCCAAGACATTCGACGAAGAGTCACGCACGCATTACGCGGCGCTCTATGCCCGTCCGGGCGCGATGCATGCCGGCTTCGAACAGTTCAAAGCTTTCGATCAGGACGCGGCCGACAACGAGGCGTTCGTCGCCGCCGGCAAGCTGACCATGCCGATCCTGGCGATCGGCGGCGAGAAGTCCTTCGGCCGAACGATGGCGGTGGTGATGCGAGCCGCCGGCATCAACGTGACGGAGGGCATCGTGCCCCATTCGGGGCACTGGGTCATGGAGGAAAATCCGGCGGCGACGATCAAGCTCATCACCGACTTTCTAGCGCAATAATCGCAATCGCGGCATTGCCCGCGGCGGACGCCTCGTTCGCTCTGGCGAATGTTGATCGTAGCGGCATAATCACTTTGCCTTTTCGATCTTGGTGGCGGTGAACTGGCCGTTGATGCGATGGGGCGCGAATTTGATCTTGTCGCCCGGCTTGAGCGCGCCGAGCGTCGCCGGATCGGCGGCGCGATAGACCATGGTCATGCCTTCGTCCATACCGAATTGTTGCAGCGGACCGTGCTTGATGGTGATCTTCCCGGCCGCCTGATCGATCTTGACCACCTGACCGTCGGCGAGCGGCGACTGGGCGCTGGCGGCAGATGCATCCACGAGCAGACCAAGCAACAGCACGAGTGCGCAGACGCACGCGCGAATGCGAAACAGGCTTAAGCTCTTCATTTCACGATCACCTCGCCGTGCATGCCGGCTTCACGATGGCCCGGGATGAGACAGGAATATTCGAACGTGCCGGTCCTGGTGAACTTCCACAGGATCGCGCCAGCCGACAGCGGCGATAGCCGTAACGCGTTGGGGTCGGCGTGCTCCATGTCGGGAAATTTCTTCATCAGCTCGGCGTGCTTGTGATTGGCTTCTTCGGTCGCCAGCACGAACTCGTGATTCCAACTTCCTTCGTTGAAGATCTCGAAGCGCACTTGTTCGCCGCGATGCACCTTCACGATCGCGGGCGCGAACAGCATCGTCTTGCCGTCCTCCAGCATGGTGACCTTCACGACGCGAAACGGCTTTTTTGGATCGCCGGGCTCGCCGGCCACGAAATGTTCGTGCGCGTCGTGAGCGGAAGCTTCGGCAAGAATACCCGCCAGCGGCCCCACGCACGTCACGGCGATGAGCGCACACAAGATTGGTCCGCGGATTGGCTTCACCATCGCCTCCTAACGATGCTTGTGCGGCGACGCCGCTGGTGGCTCGCCGGACCGCGGCGGCGCACCGGCATCGCCATTGAACTCGTAGGCGACGCTGCCGGCGGGAAATTTGTACGGCCCAGGATCCTTGTAGTCGCCGACGGCAAGGTCTTCACGCACCTTCACCACCGTGAACATGCCGCCCATTTCCAGCGGCCCGAATTGGCCGAAGCCGGCCATCATCGGCAGCGTGTTGTCGGGCAGCGGCATCTCCATCGCGCCCATCTCGGCCATGCCGGCTGAGCCCATGGGCATATAATCCGGCACGACATTGCGGATCGCCCGGGTCAATTGGTTCTGCTTGGCGCCGATCAAGTTGCGCGTGTTGTGGCCCATCGCATTCATGGTGTGGTGCGACTTGTGGCAGTGAAACGCCCAGTCGCCCGGATTGTCGGCGACGAAATCGATGACGCGGATCTCGCCGACCGGCACGTCGACGGTGGCGTGCGGCCGTTGCGCCGTTTCCGGCACCCAGCCGCCGTCGGTGCAGGTCACGGCGAAATGAAAGCCGTGCAGATGGATCGGATGATTGGTCATGGTGAGATTGGCGATGCGCACGCGCACCCGCTCTCCGAGCCGCACCGGCAGCGGATCGATGCCGGGAAACACCCGGTTGTTCCAGCTCCACATGTTGAAGTCGGTCATCTCGGAGACGCGCGGCAGCGACGTACCGGGATCGATCGCATAGGAGCTCATCATGAAGACGAAGTCGCGATCGACACGGCGGAAACTTTCGTCGCCCGGATGCACGATGAACATGCCCATCATGCCCATGCCCATCTGCACCATCTCGTCGGAGTGCGGGTGGTACATGAACGTGCCGCTTCCCTTGAGCTGAAACTCGTAGACGAAGGTCTTGCCCGGCGGGATGTGCGGCTGGGTCAGCCCGCCGACACCGTCCATGCCGTTGGGCAAAATCATGCCGTGCCAATGCACGCTGGTGTGCTCGGGAAGCTTGTTGGTGACGAAGATGCGGACCTTGTCGCCCTCCACGCACTCGATCGTCGGCCCCGGCGATTGGCCATTATAGCCCCACAGATGCACCGTCATGCCGGGCGCGAATTCACGCTCGACCGGTTCGGCCAGGAGATGAAACTCCTTCCAGTCGCCGTTCTGGCGCCAGGGCAAGGTCCAGCCGTTGAGCGTGACCACCGGCTGATAGGACGGCCCGCCTGCCGGCGCGAGCGGCGGCTGCATGGTATTGGTTTTCGTCGTCGGCGCTTCCGGGATGGCGGCAGCCTGCGCGCGCCCGCTGATCGCACTGGCACCGGCCAACAAAGCCGCCGTCTCGCATAGTTGTCGTCGCGTCAACATGCTCGGTCTCCATCTGCATCCATTCGGCTTTTCATTCGTGCGTCACCGCCGCGGCACGATCCGGAGCGCGCGTGGCCTCCTGGCCGGTCGCGGCGCTGCCGCCGATCAGCGCGGCCTCGAATTCGCTGCTCGCGAGCCAAAAATCCCGTTGCGCTTCGATCGCGGCGATATTGGCGGCAATGCGCTGGCGCGCTTCCGTGAGAAGCGCGAACACGTCGACCTGCATGGCGCCGTAGCGCAGCATTGATTCGTCGGCGATGGTCTTGCGCAGCGGCAGCACCTCGCGCCGGTAGCGCATAGCGATGTCATAGCTCGTGCGGTAGGCGCGATAGCCTTCGCGCGCTTGCGAGCGCGCATCGACCGCAAGCGCGCCCAATCTATTCACGGCCTGCATGTAGATTTCGCCGGCGCGGCGCACGCGCACTTCGCCGAAATCGAAAATCGGAATCTGAAAATCGATCTCGAAGCCGCCGCCACTGCCGGCGACGCCGGTCTCCCGCTGCGTACGGGAAATGCCGGCAACGTCGAGGAGATTAATGAAACGCGTGGCGTTGGTCAGTCCGTAGCTTTTCGCCAGGGTATCGACCTCGATGCGCGCGATCTTGAGATCGACGCGCCGCCGGATGGCCTCGGTCTCAACCGCGACGGGCGCGCGCAGCGTTGCGGGAAGCGACGGCAACGCGCGCGGCAGCCGCAAGACGCCGCCGTCCGGCAGGCCGAGCATGCGAACGAGCCGCTCGCGCTCGCTCACCGCGCGCTGCCGCGCCGCCGCAAGCTGCACCGACAACTCGGCGTAAAAAGCTTCTTCGCGCGCCTGGTCGAGCTTGTTCATGGCGCCGGTCTCGCCAAGCTCTTTGGCGAGCTTGGCAGCAGCCTCGGCGGCCGACACCGCCGGCGTCAGCGAGGCCGCGAGCGCCTCGGCGGCAACCGCGCGATAGTAAGCGTGGCGGGTCTGAAAGCCGACCCGCAGCGCCTCCAAGGCCGCGCGCAACTGCGCAGCGTGGAAACGTTCGGCAGCAAGCTCGGAACGCGCCGGCAATGTAGCCAGCGCAAGAATATCCACGACGACGGCGCGCTCGATATCAAGCTCGACCGGCGTCTGAATGCGGCTGAGCGAAAAGGTCGGATTGGGCGGTAGGCTCGCTTCGATCTTCGCGGCCTCGGCAAGGCCGAGCTCGTTATAGGAAGCCTGCAGCCCCTTGTTGTTGAGGAATGCGATGCGGACGGCGGCGTCCGCCGACAGCGTGGACCCGAGCAGGTTCGCGGCTCGGGCGTGCGCTTCGCCTGCCAAATCCTCGGCACTGACTTTCACCGCGTCGCTGTTGAACGTGGACGCAACGATTCCGTTGACCGTCGCCATGCCGCCATCCGGCGAAAATGCCGCGCAGCCGCCGCAAGCCGCGGTGAGCCCAACCGCAGCCGCGAGCCGTAAACGCTCACGAAGAGCGGGTAGATTCGTTGCAAGCCAACGAATCGGCGCAAACGGATGATGTCCGGACATGACCTCCGACCTCAAACATGATCGCACAAGCGCGCCGCGTAAGCGGACGCACCTCGCCTAGGATCACGACTGAGATCTTGGAGGACGGTCGAGGCGGGCCGGGTGAAGACCGGGCGCAATATCGGTCATGGCCGGGCGCAGGGTCTCGCCCACGCCCGCGGTTTTGTCGATCACGGCGACCGGCGGAAGGATGCCGGCGAAGAATGCGTGCAGCGCGCAGCAATAGTCGGCGTGGTCCGTGCAAGCGTCCGGATGCGCACAGCCGTCGTGATGACGGCTATCCCCCGAATATTGATGGGCTTGATCACTGCGGGCATGCTCGGCGCCGGCATGATGATGATCAGCCGGCGCAACGGGGGCTCCGGTCGCCGCATGCGCTTGCGCCAACGGAGACGCAACGACGCCGGCGAACTGGGCGGCCAAAAACAGCGCGACCAGAACCTTAACCGCGAACCTTTGAGCGCGGAACCGTTGCATAGGGGAATTGTGCGGCGTCTGAGGGCGAGCGTCAATCCCGAGCACTCCGCAGGCTGAGAGAGAATCTGTGCAATTAGGTTTGCGGGGCGCCGACGGTGTCGGCCATGACCGCGCCGCGCTCGCCGAGCGGCTTCTGCGCGCCGATCGTGGAATCGCAGGCGGTCTGATGCTCGATCTCGGCATTGAGCTCGGCGCCGAGCAGCACCACGATGGTGGAAATCCACAGCCAGGTCATCAAACCGACGACCGCGCCGAGCGAGCCGTAGGTAGCGTTGTAGTTGGCAAAACTGGTCAGATACCAGGAGAACAGAAACGACGCGGCGAACCAGGTCAGCGCCGCAAAGACGCTGCCGACGCTGACCCATTGCCAGCGCGCCGCCCGCCGGTCCGGCCCGTAGCGATAGAGAATGGCGAGACCAAAGAGCAGAAAGATCAGCAACACCGGCCAACGCGCAATCCGCGTGATCGTCTCGGCGAGACTGCCGAGACCGATCGGCGAGAGAACAAGCGGCAGCACGACGATCGCCGCCATGGCGAACAGAAACGTGGCGAAGCCGAACAGCGTGAAGATCAGCGCGACCGCATTGAGCTTGATCAGGCTGCGGCTTTCGCGCTGCTCGTAAATCACATTGAGCGCGTCGATGATCGCCTTCACGCCGCCCATCGCGCTCCAGAGTGAGATCAGAATGCCGAGCACAAGGCCGAGCGACAAAGTCTGGCTGCTGTTGGAGGCAATGCGCATCGCCTGCTCGTGCACGATGGTCAATACGGTGACCGGCACGACGTCATTCAGCTGACCGATATCGTCCACGATGGTGCCGGGATTGAAAAACAGGCCATAGGCAGAAACGAGAGCCGTGATGGCGGGGAAGATCGCCAGCAGGGCGAAGAACGAGACGCCGCCGGCGATCGACAACAGCCGGTCGGTTTGCATCTCGCGGTAGGTACGCCACAGAATGTCGTACCAGCCCTTCCAGGGAATTTGCAGCGGGTGGGTGGCATGGCGCCCGCGCTCGCGTTCCTGCGCACGGCGAAGCTCGAGATTGCGCGGCTCCTCCGAACTGCGCGGCTCACCGAACGGCCGCTCGCTTTTTTCGGCAGCCGAGGAGCACGGTCGTCCACTGGCAATCCGGCGGCCCGGCGCAGGCATGACCGCCAACAAGGCTGCGGCTGTGACGCTCAACAAAAAAGGCAGGTCCAAGCGTTTCTGCAACATTTGCAGCAAACCACCTTCCGCAAATCACGCGCCGCCGCTGTGGAATAACGACCAAAAGTTTCGATAGTTGCGACGTCGGCACTCAGCAAAAAGTCATTTCGCGACGCGATTGTTCCGCATTGGAACCCAACGAGCCGGCAGGACTTCAAAAAACAACGTCGAGATTGACCTAACAGCGCTGATGAGACTGGACAGCCTGCTATAAGCGCTTGTAAGGGCGGTGTGCATGCCGATTTCAAGTTTGTCTTTCGTTCGCGTCACCATACTTTCAATATTGATCGGGCTCGCCGCCCTTCTGGCCATCGTCGCCGTCAACCTGTGGCTGGTGCGCCAGGCCGCCGTCTATTCGGCCACGGTCGCGATCGCCACGGGGGAACGCGCGGCGATTGTCGAGCTGCGCAATACGCTCGACGATGCCGAGACCGGCCAGCGTGGATATTTGCTGACGGACGGCAACCAGGCCTACCTTGCGCCGTATAATGAGGCCCGGCGGCGCGTTCGCGAGAACCGGGACAGGCTCGCGGCACTGACGAAGAACGATCCCGCGATGGCGAACGATGTCGCCAAGCTAATCCCCATTACGGATGCGAAGCTCGCTGAATTGCAGAAAACCATCGATCTGTTCAGCGCGGGCCAACGCGAAGCATCGCTCAAGCTCGTCAACACCGATCTGGGCAAGCGATTGATGGACGAGGCCCGCGAGCTTTTTGCCACGATGGTCGGGCGCTCCGAAGCGCGGATCGATGCGGCGACACAAAGCCAGAAAGACAGCATCGATGCGTTGCAATGGGTCACCATCGGCGGCGCGCTGGTGATTTTGCTCGTGGTCGGCGGATCGGTGTGGGCGGTCTTCTCCTATACCGGGCAGCTCGAGCAGGCACGCAAGGAAGTGTCCACGCTGAACGTCAACCTGGAACAGCGGGTGCGCGAGCGCACCGCCGACCTCGGCCGCGCCAACGAGGAGATTCAGCGCTTCGCCTATATCGTTACTCACGACCTGCGGGCGCCGCTGGTCAACATCATGGGATTCACCAGCGAGCTGGAAACGAGCCTCGCCTCGATCCAGAGCTACATCAAACAACATATCGACGAAGCCGCACACGACGAGGTCGCCAAGCAGGCGCAGATCGCGGTGCTGGAAGAAGTGCCGGAGGCCGTCTCGTTCATCCGTTCGTCGACGCGAAAGATGGACGGGCTGATCAACGCGATTCTAAAATTGTCGCGCGAGGGCCGCCGCGCTCTGCGGCCGGAGTGGATCAGCCTCGACACATTGTTCAAGACCGCCGCCGCCAACCTGCAACATCAGATCGACGACGCCGGCGGCGCGGTGAACATCGACACCCGCGTTTCCACGCTGGTGTCGGACCGCATGGCGCTGGAGCAGATCGTCGGCAACCTGCTCGACAACGCCGTGAAATACCGGGCGCCGGACCGCGCGCTGCGGATCCAGATCCGCGCTCATGAGACGCGCGGCCAGCGCATCATCGTCGAGGTCGAGGATAACGGCCGCGGCATCGCTGCGCGGGATCACGAGCGGGTGTTCGATCTGTTCCGCCGCTCCGGCGCGCAGGATACGCCGGGCGAAGGCATCGGGCTTGCGCATGTCCGCAGCATGGTCCGCAACCTCGGCGGCGAGATCACGCTGCGATCGCAGATCGAGCAAGGAACCACGATGCAACTGAACCTGCCGCGCGACCTGCGCGCGATTTTGGCCACGCAAACCGGAGCCGCATGACGTGAACAAACAAGCCAGACCTGTCAGCATCGTCATGATCGAAGACGACGAGGGCCATGGACGCCTGATCGAAAAGAACATCCGCCGGGCCGGCGTGCACAATGAGATCGTGCCGTTCGTCAATGGCGGCGACGCGCTGCGTTATCTCTTGGGCGACGACAATTCCGGTGAGGTCAGCGCCGGCCGCCAGCTTCTGATCTTGCTCGACCTCAACTTGCCGGACATAACTGGCATCGACATCCTCGAAAAGCTTAAGAACAACGTCCACACCAGACGATCGCCGGTGGTCGTTCTGACCACGACCGACGATGCGCGCGAAATCCAACGCTGTTACGACCTGGGCGCCAACGTCTACATCACCAAGCCGGTGAACTATGAGGATTTTGCCAACGCGATTCGCCAGCTCGGATTGTTCTTTGCGGTGATGCAGGTCCCGGAAACCACCTGATCCATGTCGAACCCGACGCCACGTGTTCTCTATGTCGACGACGATCCGGCGCTGGCGCGCCTCGTACAGCTTTCGCTGGGGCGGCGCGGCTACACGGTCGAAAACGTAACGTCGAGCGCAGCGGGGCTCGCCCGTCTGCGCAAGGGTGGGATCGACCTGATCGCGCTCGATCATTTTCTGCCGATCGGCACCGGCCTCGATTTCCTGGAGGCGCTGACGAGCGTCGCTACGGCTCCTCCCGTCGTTTATGTCACGGCGCAGACCGACGCCGCGGTCGCGGTTGCCGCGCTCAAGGCCGGCGCCAGCGACTATGTCCTCAAAACGCCCGGCGAGGATTTTTTCGAGCTGCTCGGCTCGGCCGTCGACCAGGCGCTGGAAAAGGCGAGGCTGCAGCAAGAGCGCGACCGCGTCGAACGCGAGGTGCGCGAAGCGCGCGACCGGGCCGAGGTGCTGCTGCACGAAGTCAATCATCGCGTCGCCAACAGTTTGGGCTTGGTCGCGGCGCTCGTCGCCATGCAGGCGAAATCGGTTTCGGACCCGGCGGCGCGCGACGCCTTGAGCGAAATCCAGAACCGGATCACGGCGATCGGCAGCGTCCATCGCCGTTTGTACACATCGCAGGATGCGCGCGCGGTGGAAATTTCAGAATATCTGGCGAGCCTGCTGCGCGACCTGGAAGCCACGCTGAAAGAGGCCGGCCACGCGTCCACCGTGCGTCTGTCCGCCGAAAGGATCGAAGTGCCGACCGACAAAGCGGTGTCGATCGGCGTGGTGGTGACCGAACTCGTCACCAACGCTTTCAAATATGCCTATCCGAGCGAGCAAGGCGGTGAAATCCGCGTCGCGCTCCGCAAGCTTGAGCCCAACAAGGTCCGGCTGAGCGTCGCGGACGACGGCATCGGTTGGATCGGCGATGGTCCGCCGAAAGGCACCGGCGTCGGTAGCCGAATCGTCAACGCCATGGCCAAAGGACTGGGATCGACGCTGGTCTATTCGGATCGCGGCACCGGCTGCGAAGCGAGCCTCGAATTCGAGGCTTAGGCCGAGGGGCTGTGCACCATTCCGGGGCGGCATTTGCGGCGGGTCCAATTCTCGTTTAAACACCCCCGCGCGGGCGTAACACTTGGCGCCAGACCAGGGGACGACCATCTAAGGGACGTAGGGGGACGCGCGTTGCGCGCCCTTTTTTTGTGCGCCCCTTTGTAATTCTGGGACGGCCTCATGGGTCGGGCCCGAAGTGGCCGGCCTGATGGCAAGCTCGGTCGCGCCCGTGATCCATAGTCACTTGGTGACTATGGATCTGGGGCTCGGGCGTGCGCCCGCGTCTCGGAATGAAGGGTCACAGAACGGAAGACATGCCCAAACGGACCGACATCTCCACCATCCTCATCATCGGCGCCGGGCCCATCGTCATCGGCCAGGCTTGCGAATTCGATTATTCCGGCACGCAAGCCTGTAAGGCGCTCAAGGCCGAGGGCTATCGGGTCGTCCTGGTCAATTCCAATCCGGCGACCATCATGACCGATCCGGATCTGGCGGACGCCACCTATATTGAGCCGATCACCCCGGAGATCGTCGCCAAGATCATTGCCAAGGAGCGTTACGCCATTCCGGGCGGATTTGCGCTGCTGCCTACCATGGGGGGACAGACCGCACTCAACACGGCGCTGTCGCTGCGCCGAATGGGCACGCTCGAAAAATACGACGTGCAGATGATCGGCGCCACCGCGGAAGCCATCGACAACGCCGAGGACCGCAAGCTGTTCCGCGAGGCGATGACGAAGATCGGGCTGTCGACGCCACGCTCGCATCAAATAAAGACGCTGATCCAGGCCCTGCAGGCGCTCGACGATATCGGGCTGCCGGCGATCATCCGGCCGTCGTTCACGCTCGGCGGCACCGGCGGCGGCATCGCCTACAACAAAGAGGAGTTCATCGAGATCGTCGAGCGCGGCATCGACGCCTCGCCCACCAGTGAAGTGCTGATCGAGGAATCGGTGCTCGGGTGGAAAGAATACGAGATGGAGGTGGTGCGCGACCGAAACGACAATTGCATCATCATCTGCTCGATCGAGAATATCGATCCCATGGGCGTACATACCGGCGATTCGATCACCGTGGCGCCGGCGCTCACGCTCACCGACAAGGAATATCAGATCATGCGCGACGCCTCGATCGCGGTGTTGCGCGAGATCGGGGTGGAAACCGGCGGCTCGAACGTGCAGTTCGCCGTCAATCCGGCCGACGGGCGGCTCGTCGTGATCGAGATGAATCCGCGCG
>Ga0209006_10002688_pt1 | contig 16204 bp, 16 predicted proteins | sample JacPin_JW_Ref_O2_FD_188567 | JGI IMG/M metagenome (GOLD analysis project Ga0209006, IMG submission 188567) | Forest soil microbial communities from Algoma, Ontario, Canada - Jack Pine, Ontario site 1_JW_Ref_O2 (SPAdes) (version 2) | ecosystem: Environmental > Terrestrial > Soil > Boreal... | reverse complement strand
AAGCACGTGCCGGTAAACGCTACGGGCATGGGCCGAGGGCACGGCCCCGATGACCACTCCGGCGTTTTCCAAAGACGCCGCCGCGTCATGCGTGACTTGGACGGACTCCGGAAGCTTGTGGTCCGGGAGATAGGTCTGGTTGCGGCGGTCGCGGCGCATGGATTCTGCAAGCGAGGCGTCGCGCACCCACAAAGAAATCTCCAGCGGCTTGTGGGTGCGCGAGAGCACGATGGCCAGCGCCGTGCCCCAGCTTCCGCCGCCAAGAATCGCGATGCGCTTCATGGAGCATCCTGTTTTTTGTTAAATGACAATTTAGGCTCGTCGCCCTGGACCAGGCGCTGAATGTTCGCGTCGTGTTTATAAACAATCAGCAGGGCCGCGGCCAGCGATCCGAACGTGACCGCGTAGGGCGGGGCGTGATGCGGCGCCCAAAGAAAATAGATCAACAGGGGCATAGACGCAGCCGCCGCGATCGAACCCAACGATACAAAGCGCCAGTACCCTACGACCAGCATAAACAGCATTACGGCACCCAAAAACGCAGGCGGGCACAACACCAGAAAAACGCCCGCAGCCGTAGCCACTCCCTTACCCCCATGAAATCCCAGCCAGATCGGGAAGCAGTGCCCCACGAGCGTCGAAAGGCCGGCGATCATCATCCAAGTCGAGCTCTGGTCAGACAGGTGTGCCGCGAGTACGACGGCAAGCGCGCCTTTTGCGGCGTCGAGAAGTAGAGTGAGAATTCCGGCGAGCGGCCCGGCGACGCGAGCAACATTCGTCGCGCCGATGTTGCCGCTGCCTGCTTTGCGAACATCGGCCGCGCCAAAGAGCTTGCCCAGCAGCAGCCCGAACGGGATCGAGCCGAGCAGGTAAGCAGCCACAGGAATCGAGATGAGTGTCGCGTTCAGCTCGGCCATTTGAGGCTAGGTCTCCAAGGTGATCGGAAAAGAGGCGAGGGTAGTGTACTCGGCGCCTGACGGCTTCAGCTGGCTTTGGACGAGGTGAAATTCGCGCGCCTGAAACGCACCGAATTCTCGCTGGCTATTGTCCTGAATGGCGGCGCGCGGTTTTTCCGGCAAGCCGCGAGACGCGAACCGCGCCAGCGTCAGGTGGGGCGTGAACGCGCGCTCGTCCCGCGCGATGCCTTGCCCTTCAAGCGCGCGATCGATAGCTCGCGCGAGCACTGGCAGATTTCCCGAGGCATTCAATCCCACCCAGAGCATGCGCGGATCCCTTTCATCGGGGAAAAATCCGAGTCCGCGTAAGTGCAGCTCGACCGGCGCATGCAGGCCAATCGCCGTGAGCGCGCTGCGGATGCCGTCCAGCTTGGCCGCCTCAACCTCGCCGATGAACTTAAGCGTCACGTGAAGATTCTCCGGGCGCACCCAGCGCAGCCGCTTGTCTGCCCGAGGCGCGGGCAAATCGCGCAGCTCCTTGATTTGTGCTGCCAGATTGTCTCGCACGGCGGCGGGAATCTCCAGCGCGACGAAGAGGCGCACCCTCAGGCTCGCTTCAGAGGCGGCTTGCCGTTATAGAGAAAGTGGATGCGCAGCATGTCCAGCGCGGCCTGGCTCGCCTGGAAGCGGATGGATTCGCGGTCGCCGGGGAAGCGCACGCCACGCTCCTTCACGCCGCCCCCGTGCGATAGCGCCAGGTGCACGGTTCCGACCGGTTTTTCCTCACTTCCACCGCCCGGTCCCGCAATCCCCGTGATCCCTATGCCGAATGTGCTGCCAACCCTGCGGCGAATTCCTTCCGCCAGCGCCACGGCAACTTCCGCGCTAACCGCACCCTTGGCTTGAAGGAGTTCCGCTGGCACGCCTGCCCACGCAGTCTTCAGTTCGTTGCTGTAGCACACCACCCCGCCTAGAAAATAGGAAGAGCTGCCGGCGATGCTCGTGAGCCGCTGCGCCAGCAGGCCTCCCGTGCAGCTTTCCGCCGCGGAAATCGTGGCGTTGTGCATGGTCAACTCCGCCGCGATCACTTCTTCGAGAGGCGAGCCGTCCTGGCTGAAGATGCGGTCCGTCAGGGCGATCTCGAAGCCGCTTACAATTTCGTCGAGCGTTTTCTTGGCGCGCTCCGCTTCGTCTGTCCACATGCGCAAATGAACCTGAGTCTCGCCGGGTGCTGCGAGCACGGTCGTGCTCACCTCGGGAAAACGTTTGTAGATGCCCCTGATGCGCTGCTCCACGTGCGATTCGCCCAGGCCCGTGACGCGAATCTCGCGATGAAACATGCGCACGCCAGAAGCGCGGCGCTCCAGTCGCGGCAAAACCTGTTCGCGGAACAGCGGCTTCAACTCGCGCGGCGGTCCGGGGAGCAGTACAATGAAATGCCCGCCGTCTTCCAGCCACAGTCCCGGCGCAGTGCCACGCGGATTCTCCAGAATTTCGGCGCCCTCGGGAACCATCGCCTGGCGTGCATTGACTTCGGGCATTTCGCGGCCCAAGGCGCGGAATCGGCCTTCGATGAAACGAAGAATTTCGTCGTTGCGCCGAAGCTTGCGATGGAGAAGTTCGGAGACAGTTTCGCGCGTAAGGTCGTCCTCGGTGGGCCCCAGCCCGCCCGATGCGATGATAAGCGGCACACGATTCAAAGCTTCGCGAAACGCTTCGCCTAGCAAATCGTGGTTGTCGCCCACGACCGTTTTTCTCACCACCTCGATCCCCATCTTGTTCAGCTCTTCGGTTAGGAAGAGCGAGTTGGTGTCCAAGCGGTCCGGCGTGAGCAACTCCGAGCCCACTGCAATGATCTCTGCTTTCATCGTGTCAGTTATCCAAGAAGTGGCAGGCCGCGGACGTCCCAATCAAGCGTGAAAAGTGCGCCAGTGGTGGCCAGGATCGCGCGGCCCGAAGATTGCAGCGCCATGCCAACGAGGCCGGAGCCGCTGAGAACTACGTCGGCGTGCGCCTGCGGCGTGATGCGAATGATACCGCGTCGCCCGCCGTGGGAAGCGGCGACGTACAGATTACTGTCGCGGTCAAACGCAAGGCCCTGTGGACGTCCGAGGCCGCGAAAAAAAGTTGTGACATCGCCGCCTTGCGTGATGCGGTAGACGCGGTCATAGCTGGAGGTCGTCGGCCCGGTGACATAAAGGTCGCCGTTGGGATGAAAGGCGAGATGATAGGCGGCGAGCGACGGTTCGATGGTTGCAAAAACAAAGATTTCGCGACTTGGACTGATTTTGAAAATCGTTCCGCTCCGGTCGCCCACGTAAAGGTTCTCGCTGCGGTCGAAGGCAATGCCCGTGGCGACGCCCATCCCTTCAATCCACTGCTCGGCGCGGCCCTCCGGCGTAATACGGTGAATCGTGCCGTCGTTTCGGCAGGAAACGAAAAGATTCCCCGCGCGGTCCACCGCCAAGCCGCTGGGATTTACAAGCGAAGTAACGAAAGGTTTTACACTGTAGTTCGCCGTAATTTTATAGAGCGAAACGGGAACGCGCTGCCCGCGGTTGCCCGAAAACGTAACGTAGGTATTGCCGTACGCGTCGACCGCGGGGTTGGCGATCGGATGCAGATTGTCCGCGATTTGCACGCCGATCGATACAGGATGCGGCTGGCTTTCGTGGGCAGCGCTCGAAACGCGGACCATGCCGCCACTCGCCCCTTCCGGGACTCGCGCAATCAACCGGTGCTCGCTGGCCAGCGCCAGCCCCGCTTCGACTTCGCCAAAAAGCACCACGGGACGCGGATGCGCGAGCGAAGCGAAGCCGCTGCCGTGAATGACGATCTCACCGCCAGGAATGGCAGCCGCGGGCACGACTCTATCAATGCGCGGAATGCCGTTTTTTTCTGCCGAAGAACCGAAGCCGAATTTCATACCCAGCCAAGCAACCCAAAGTGTAACGCCACTCGCAACAGGATAGCAGCGTAGATGCCAGCCATCCAGTCATCCGCCATGATGCCCCATCCGCGCGGAAGTTTTTCAAGTTGCCGCACCGGAAAGGGTTTCCAAATGTCAAACAAGCGAAAAAGCAGGAATCCCAGCAGCAGGTATTTCCAATTCACGAGACTCAGCGTGAAGAAAATGGCGTATGCGGAAAGGTCCAGGTGTTCCGTCAGATGCGGCAGAGCGATGGGAATCAGCGGGAGCAGCAACGCGAGGTGTTGTCCGGCGACTTCATCAATCACCACAAACTGCGGATCCTTAATCCCCGAAAAGTCCGCCGTCCGCGAAGCGCTCCACACGCCAATCGCACCGAGGATTACCAGGAGACCCGTCGCGCAGACCAGCGGCAGCGCCAGCGTGGAATTGTGAATGTCACTGCCAGGAACTAGGAAATGGTTGTCGGAAAACACGGCATCCGTAAGCGGGTGAAGTGAGAACAGCTCGCGAATCGATGTAGGGCGCAAGAAAAATACGGCTGAGAGCACGGCCGTCAGAACTCCGACGAGCGAACCAAACGTGCCCGGGGCTTTGGGCAAATAACCGACGCCCAGCGCCGTCGCGATGGCAATCGCCAGCCGCGGCTTTGCTTGTGCAGACGTTTCGCCGGGGGGAATGTCAGTTGATGGTGTCATCTGCCTTGCGGAACCCCTTAAAATCCTCGTCTTCGCCTACTGTTCTTTCCACGACCGGCTCTTCACCCGCATCGAGCTCGCTCATATCAAACACCGGTTCGGACACGACATACTTCTCACTGGCCCAGTTGCCGAGGTCGCGGTCGCGGCAGCGCTCGCTGCAAAAGGGAAAATCCGCGTTACTCTCTGAATCGGTGGGCGTTTTGCAAATCGGGCAGCGATGTTTCATCGTAAGTGACTCTTGACGGCCGGAGACTCGCCTCTCGCCAAATCACCAAGCCGGTGTTTTTTCTTCTCTGTGAGCTCTCGGCACTCGGTGTTGAAAACCCGTTTTAACACCGAGGTCAGGAGAGACCGCAGAGCAGATTTCCTGAAGAGTGAGTATAGCTCAGCCGAGGACGCGAAGCGGAGCGCCTGTGGATATACGGGTGAGCTTTTCAACTGGCGGAACGCGTGGGACCGGGACAGTCGCCATTTCACCGTTCCCGCGCCCAACGGCACGCGGCAGAATCTCCACAACGCGGCCGATGAGGTCATAAACATCGGCTTTGAGAATCTCGACGCGCGCCACGTCGCCCGGCTCGGCCGTTTCACCGGATGGCAATTCGATGTCGGTCAGATAGAGCTTGCCGTCGATATCCGGAGCCATGCCCTCCAAGCGCGCTTCCCACACCAGCAGGTTGTCTTTCGACGGGCCTTCGATAAGCGCAGTGGCCGTGCGGCCCTTCCAGGCGCGCAATTTCTCGCGCGAAATTTTCCTTTGAATGGCCATCAGCCGGTTGCGTCGATCGGTAATCGTTTCCGCGTCGACTTTCTCATCGAGCGTATAGCTGTTCGCGTTGTCCACATCCGAATACTCGAAAACGCCCATCCAATCGAGATCGGCCGCGCGGACGAAATCAGAAAGCTCCTCGAAGTCCTTTTCCGTTTCTCCGGGAAATCCAGCGATAAACGAAGTGCGCAGCGAAACGCCAGGAATGGTCGTTCGAATTCGTTCCAGAAGCTTCAAGAAGGCGTCGCCGTGTGAGCCGCGCTTCATGCGCGCCAAAACATTGCGGCTGGCGTGTTGCAAAGGCATGTCCATGTAGCTGGCGAGCCGCGGGTAGGCCGCAAGAGTGTCCAGCAGTTTCTGCGTCACGCGATTCGGATATGCGTAAAGGAAGCGCACCCACAGCAAATCCTCGACTTCGGCCAATCGCTCGAGCAACTGCGCGAGGCCATCGCGAAGGCCCAAGTCCTCGCCGTAGGAAGTGGTATCCTGGCCAATAAGCGTGATTTCGCGCGCGCCCGAGGCCGCGAGGTTTTCAGCTTCACGCACCACAGATTCAAAACGCCGGCTGCGGAACGCTCCGCGCAATTGAGGAATAATACAGAACGTACATGGATGATCGCAGCCTTCGGCGATCTTGATGTAAGCCGCATGCCGCGGCGTGGTGATAACACGCGGCGTCAGGTCGTGATAAAGAAACGCCGGCGGCGTGGCGGGCAATACACGCAGTTCGCCGTGTACAGCTTCAAGGATGCGCTCCACTTCGCCGGTTCCCACGACGGCATCCACTTCGGGAACTTGTTCGAGAATCTGGTCGCGAAAACGTTCCACGAGACATCCGGCGACGATGAGTTTCCGCGCCGCGCCAAATTTCTTGTGTTCGGCCATCTCCAGAATCGCGTCCACGGACTCTTTTTGCGCCGACTCAATGAAGCTGCAGGTATTGACAACAAGAATCTCCGCCTCATCTGCGCGTGGCGTAAGTTCGTAGCCTTCGCGCGTAAGAATACCCATCATCACCTCGCTATCCACGAGGTTTTTCGGGCATCCCAGGCTGACAAATCCGACCTTAGTCATAGGCAATAAATCAGCGCCTTTGCGCAATTCTCAATTGTAACACGCCGGGCAGCGATGGCAGGAATTGCCCTGATCTCGGGTGGTGGGTCAGTTTGAGCCCGACTGAGCTAAGATCGTTCGAGTTGGCGCACGTTTTCCTCTTATTTTAGGAGGCTCGATGGCCATCATCCCAACGGTCCGCTGCAGACGCATGGAAACGGCGATCGCCTTCTACACAAAGATCCTAGACTTCGAGTGGGTCGACGGGGATGACGACATCAGTGATCCGTCATTTAGCGTCCTCATGCGAGAAGGCCACTCGCTTATTCTCTCAAGCCACAAGGGAGACGGCGCACTCGGACAAGCGATCGTTGTGCAGACGGACGACGTGCAAGCCTTGTTTCTCAAGCTCCGAACGCGAGGACTGAAGACGCCAGGTAGCCCGGACGCTCCTAAGGAGGTTCACGAAGGCCCAATTGATCAGAGTTGGGGGACGCGCGAGTTCTACGTGCAAGATCCCGATGGGAACACCTTGCGGTTCACCCAGCAACTGTCCGCGTACAGCGAACGCGGCAGTCGAAACTGACCCACTACCTGATCTCGGGCATTTGGGCACGCTTTGGAGATTTTCGCCACCGAACCACGCTGCTTCTGCCAAAAAATGACCGGGGGCGGAGACAAGTGCATTCATCGGAACGCATAGCATAAAGAAAGCCATCTCAAGCCCCGTTACGGAACTCAGAAGCTCAAGTCGGGCAGCATCCAGCCATCCGCGGCCAAACCCAGAATGGGCTTGCTGTCGAATGTCAAAGTAGAAAGAGAGACCCCCGCAGGGAGCAAGCGGCTGGGCGCAATCCCTATGCGTTTTCCGTCACTCATCGCGAGGCGAAGGACGAGCGGATTTGCTCGAGCAACGCGCGGAGGCGAATTGTGTCGCAGGGCGCGCCGCCAAAACGTGCCTGCGTGTAGTACCGCGTGAATTCGTGCACGGCGGGTGCGAGACGCGGCAGCGAAACCGCCTCCGCGAACTCAAACGGCGTCTGCGTAGGCTGACGCGCGAAGCCGCGCCGTGCCAGCAAGTACAAAAGTTCGCCGTAGAGCCGCGAAGCAAGCTGCGGATTGGAGCGCGCCAGCTCCGGCGAACGAAGCTGCCAGGATAGCCATAGCCGCCGCGCCAACGCGACAACCAGATCGAAGCGCAACGCCAACAGGAACAGCGCAACGGCGAGAGGCAGCAGCAAGCGAAGCCCGGTATTCCAAGACCTCATCCACCTGCGTCCTTTCCTTTCTTGGTGTACAAACCAGGAGCGCGCGACCTCCGTCCAGGTGCGCGCACTGCGCTGCATGGTTTGCGCAAGAAAAATCTGATGGATGAAATCGTAGTTAATGACCCACTCGTTCCAGGAAAGCTCAAACCAGTCCATGTATTGGCCGAGGCGCGAGAAAAATCCCCGGGCGGATTCGGCGCCCGGCGGCGTGGGATCAAACGTCATCCAACCGGCCCCGGGAAAATAAACTTCCACCCAGCTGTGCGCGTCGCTCGAGCGGACGATGTAGTCCTCGCCGAGGTCGTTGTACTCGCCCGGCAAAAAGCCGTTCACTTCCCGGGTGGGGATTCCCAGTGTGCGAAGCATGATGGCCATGGCGGAAGCGAAATACTCGCAATGGCCTGCGTGAGTCTCAAAAAGAAAATGCGCCAGCGGGTCGTCACCCGGTTTTCCGGTGAGGTTGAGAGTGTAGGTGAAGTGCGAACGCAAATAGCTTTCAAGAGCGATAGCTTTGTCGAACGACGTCTGCGCGCGCCCCGTGATCTGTTTCGCCAATTCTGGAATTCGCGGGTCGAGCTTCGGCAGTTGCAAGTAGATGTCGCGAATTTGTTCGGGGTAGTCCGTCGACGCCGCGCGCAACCGGGGCACATTCCTCGCAGGCAACAAGGAAAACCCTTCGTAGCGTAGGGTGGTGAAATTATGAAAAGGATTCGATATCGAGCCGGTCGCATCGCGAATGATATAACTGCGGCGCGCGCCCCGCTCCGGGTTCGAGCCTTCACCAGAAAGATTGCCCCGCACGGCGACTACGTTTGCAGGCGCGAACATTGTATCGGTCGCGACGGGCTGGAGAAGAACGGTATAGCGCAAGACCGTAGCGGTCGGATCCGGCTCCGCAGGCCGGTCCAGCAGGTTTATCCACCCGTTGAGTCCGGCTGGAATGGTAACCGCTTCGCGATCGGGGGAGGACCAGCGTTTTCCGTCGAACGCGGAAAGCGCGATGCCGCGCCAGCGCAAACCGGCGTAGCCCACCGGCCTGCCGGTGCGCACGCGCATCACGACTTCAGAATTTTTCTTGATCTCGCCGATTTGGCCCAGCTCCACGTCGTCGCTGAAGCCGGACATGAGCGTGGGGGCCAAGCTGGTGCGGCCCAGATAACCGGCGCTGAAGCGCGGGAAAAAGAAAAACAGCGCGCCACCGATGATTATGGCGCCGAAAGCCACGCTGAGCGCCGCGAGAACCAGCGCGCGATCGAGGCGGCGTTCTTGCTTTGGCTGCACGTCAACTTCCGGCGCGATCGCGCCCTTTGAGCCACGCCGCATTTCGAGACCGACAAACGTGGCCACGCCAAACAAGAGGAACAAAAAGAAAAGACCAAGGAAAGTCGTATCGATGGTGAGAACGGCGGAGGCCAGAATCGCCGCGAAAGAGAGCATCGTAAGAAAAAGCGCATCGCGGTCCGTGGTGGCGCTGTAAAGGCGGATGAGCATTACAAACAGGAGGAAATGAACAGCGCCGAGAAGCGCGCCGTAGAGAGCGGGATTGGGCGAGGCGGACACAAACGAGCGCGAAAGAAAAAGGACGTCGAGCGGGAAAACGAGCAAGTAGGTGACCACCAGCCGGGTGGCGATACGCTGGGGAATCTCCGCGGGACAGCGCCGCCACCAGCGAACCCCTTTGTAGAGCACGGCCGATGGCGCGACGATCATTGTGAGAAGATCGAGTTTTCCGGTGCTCACGAGCGTGGCGACCGCAGTGGCCATGAGCAGGAAAAGGGAGGTACGGAAGAAACGCTCGGCAGGGAGCGCGGGGACACTCGTTACGGAAGCGGAGGCGGCCATAGGGACCACTTCATCCTAGCACCATGGCGCGGCGTGGCGGAGAACCGCGCGCGAAACGATAACGCTTCTTCGGGCTTCCGGGTTTACTGTTTTTTGGCGGCCTCCGTTTTCAAAAGCGCGGCGCGCGCGATCTTTCGTGTCAGATTCGAGACGGGCACCTTTGCAAAATCTTCCAGCCGAATGCTTTTTGCGCCGCGGATGCGCGGAATTTTCGCAACCGCGACTCGGAAGGGAAGAACCGTGACGTTGCGATAGGTTACTGCGTGGCGGACTTTAACGAGCGGTTCCAGATGATGCCCCCCGTTTCTAGCGGGCAAGGAGTCCCTAAGAAAATTCTGAAGTTCCGGCAATGCATCCTTGCGGATCGCCACCGTCGGAAAATGCCACATGCGCGAAACGAGTGTGGCGACGTCGTCGGCAGCCGGCTTGTTCTCTGTTTTTCTTCCGGGCGGAGGCAGCAGCAGCGTTTGGCCGCGCGGAGTGTAAAACACCGCTGCGGCCAGCACGATTTGCACGGCTTTGCGTTTATTTTGTTTTTCAGGAAAAGATTCGGGGTCGCCCAATTGGCGCGCGCGGCAGAATTTCGCGGAGGGACACACCAGGCATTGTGGCGCGCGCGGGGTGCAAACTATCGCGCCGAGTTCCATCATGGCCTGATTCCAGTCTCCCGGTGATTTCGGATCGAGTAATTCGCCGGCCGTTTCTTGAAGCGATTGCCAGCGGCGCGATTCCCGCGGGTCGCCGCGGATGGCGCCGAGTCGAGCAAGGACGCGCACGACGTTGCCATCGAGGACAGCGTGTTTTGCGCCAAAGGCGATGCTGAGAATTGCAGCACCCGTGTAACGGCCGATACCAGGCAGCGCGAGAACTGATTCTTCATGCTGAGGAAATTCTCCGGCGTGCAGCGCGACCATTTGTCGTGCTGCCTTTTGCAGATTGCGCGCGCGGGTGTAGTAGCCGAGGCCGGACCAAAGCCGAAGCACCTCCTCTTCAGGAGCTGCCGCGAGCGCGCGCAGGTCCGGGAAACGCGCCAGGAATCGCTCGTAATAGGGAATCACGGCGCCGACGCGCGTTTGCTGCAGCATGATTTCTGAAACCCAGATGCGGTATGGATCTTTCGTGCGGCGCCATGGCAAATCGCGCTGAAACCGGCCAAACCAGGCGAGCAATTGTTTGCGAAAAGAAGCGAGCTCGCGGGCAGGAGAAATGATCACGCCGTATTCTCGCACAGTCGCCAGAAGAGCTAGCTCGACAACGCAGGAAATTCGATCAGGGCGCCAGGTCTTCGAGAAAAATGACCCAGGACTGGTTCCAGATATTGGACGGGATGGTGCCGCGGGATTCGCTGGTGACAATCACGCGGAATATTTCCGGGGAGCTGGCCAGGTCCGATAGCAGCGTGCGCTTCGGGTCCGGCGGACAGGGTTTTGCAGTGGCGAGGTGGCGCAGAGTATCGAAGATAATTTCTTCGGCCTCGACGAGAGGAGTTTCAAAGCCCGCGGTGCGGAACTGCAAGATGGCATTGCGTTCGTAGAAATGCCAGGCCAGGGCCGCGCACATCGTCACGGCGCGCTCGAAGCGGGCGTCAGCTTCCTTCGTGGCGAGCCCTGGAGAGGTGTGAGGATCCAAGACAAGAATGACGCGGCAATCATCTTCACGCGTGAACTCGCGGACCATCAGCGAACCTAGCCGTGCTGAGGCTTTCCAATGCACGTGGCGGGAGCTGTCGCGCGGTTGATAGTCGCGCAAGGCGTACAAATCCTGTCCGCGGCCTTTGGCCAGACTCTCGAGCGCGCCTTGCATACCCGGGAGAACCTCAAAGAAGTCTCGCATGGGCTCAACCGACGGATAGACGAGCGCCTCCGACTTCAAATCGATGCGGCGCGCTTTCTGCAAAAAGCCAAAGGGAAATCTGGTAACGATGCGAAACGCTTCCTGAGAATAAATGCCGCGACGCGGAAAAGTCATGGGCACGTGTTGTTGCACGCGGTCATGCTTCGGAATGTAAGGGAAATAGACCGGCGTCTCGAGCATGGCGGCATGGGCAGAAGTTTTTGGGCGAACGGCCTCCACGCGAAGAGAAAACGACGGCAGGGTCAGCTTTTCGTTGTGCACCTCGACAAGCGAGCGGACCGGCTGGCCAGCGAAAATGTGCTCTGGCAGTTGCAAGCGCATCTCGACGCCGGAAAGAGTGATCGAAGAAAGAATACCGGACATCAAGATAATGGCGATCAGGCTTGCGAGAATGAGAAAGAGCAGATTGTTGCCGGTGTTCAGCGCGGCGACAGCGACCAAGAAAATTCCAAGAATGTAAATCCAGCCTTCGCGCGTGACGCGGTACTCCATTTTGTAGCCGAGCCAGCGAAGCGGAGTGCGTTTGGCGAGAACCGGAACGAGCGTGACAGCCACCCACGCGGCGACGAGCAGTGCGCCGAGCGCGGAAGTGATGGCCAGGGCCAGATGGCCCAGCTCCCCGGCCGTGCCGGAATAGATCGCCAGCAGCAGAGCAACGGCCAGAGCAGCGATGGAAAGAAAAAAGGCGCGCACAGCGGAGTGGTTGGCTTTGGCCCAGAGTTGCGCGGCTGTTGAGGCTAGATTCACAGAGGTACGCGAACGGAGTCGACGATCTCCCGGAGGACGGATTCGGTGGTCTCGGATTTCTTCTGAAGTGAAGCGTGGCGCGAGCTGGCGACCACGCGGTGTGAAAAAACGGCGACGGCGAGATGCTTAAAGTCGTCCGGCAGACAGTAATCGCGGCCATCGAGAAAAGCCCGGGCTTGCGCGGCGCGCTGGAGCATGAGACTGCCCCGGGGGCTGACGCCCAAAGCCAGTTGCTCGGTTTTGCGCGTGCGATTGACGATCTCCAGGGCGTAATCATGGAGGCTGGCGTCCACCTTCACACGGGCCACGGCTTCCTGCATCTCCAAAACGTCTCTGACGCCAGCGATCGGTTCGAGAGCTTCGATCGAATCGTCATGGATGTGCTTGCGCAGAATTTCGCGTTCCGTTTCGTGGGAGGGGTAACCCATCTTAATGCGCATCAAGAAGCGGTCGAGCTGTGATTCCGGCAGCGGGTAGGTGCCGTGGTGCTCGACGGGATTTTGCGTAGCGATGACTAGAAACGGATTGGGCAACTGGAGTGTTTTGCCGTCCACGGTGACTTGGGCTTCGTTCATCGCTTCGAGGAGAGCCGACTGTGTGCGCGGGGTGGTGCGGTTAATTTCATCGGCGAGAACGACGTTGGCGAAGATCGGTCCGGAGCGAAACTCAAACTCGCGCGATTCGGGGTTGTAAACGCTCACGCCGAGAACGTCGCTGGGCAGAAGGTCCGAGGTAAACTGGATGCGCTGAAACGTGCAATGAAATGATTTTGCCAGAGCTTGCGCGAGAGTAGTCTTGCCTACGCCGGGCACATCTTCAATGAGCAGATGGCCGCGAGCGAGAAGGGTGATCAGAGCGAGCTGGATGGCCTCTTCCTTGCCATAGATCGCGCGAGCGATCGAGCGCTGAAGCTGCGAGGCGATCTGCGAAGTGGCCGTGGACATCGGTTGAAAACCTGGGTCCTTCCTGCTACAAATAGAATGACGCTTTCGAGCGTCGCGGCACTACGGGCCGGGCGACTAGCTCAGTTGGTTAGAGCGCTCCCCTCACACGGGAGAGGTCAAAGGTTCAAGTCCTTTGTCGCCCACCATCTTCAGCCTCAAAAGCCATTCTAGCGAAAATCCTCGATGTCAACCTGACTCCCTACCTTCGAGTTTCTAAGTCTAAGCCTGGGACTCGTGGAGCGACTTCCGCGCTGGGGCTCTGGCCGGCTACCTTCAGGAAAACCTCAAAGGTGGGGGCACCGTTTTGCGCGCGGAGCGTAGCGAGTATCAGTTGGAAAAGAGCGAAATCACTCGCGTTGCGCGTGAAGACATCTTAAAAACTGACTAGCGCCGTCTTTTAGCGGCGCGCACCTTTGTGCCTGCCAAGCTGTCGTACTCATGGCAGGAATCTTGCCATTCTTTGATGTCGGCGTTGGAAAGTAATTTCATGTTGTCATTGGTCAAGATACGCCCGGTCTTGATCATCGCGTATATTTTATCTGGTGATACTCCCACTTTGACGCTCACGGCAACTAGTTCTCGCAAAAACTCGTTTGGCACATGAGGGTCAACATTTTCCTCTTCAGCCTGAGCCAATGCATTGGCCAAGATGGGGTTGAACCTGATTAGCTCATCGTTGTTCATGTCCGCGTGCTCGCGTTCTGAGCGTCTGCAGCAAGGCCGTAATAGCCTTGGCGCGTTCAAAAGTGGAACTGCATAGGACAGCATAACCTCGCCATTCTGGCACTAATCCCTCGGGCGCATCAAGAACTCGCAAAACGTGTGGTCCACCGGTGGTTGCTTCCATCGATGAGCACGGCGAGGAACGGGTGGTCTCCCCCATTGAATTAGTTTTTTTAATAGTTCGGTCATGGTGATACCGATCTATATGGTGACCAACACGGTGCCCTGCGTGACTGGTGCGCGCAAGCTGAGCGATGCGGTAGAGTAAGAACTGCGGAATCCGGCTATGGCGCTGCCGGCACCTTCACGATGACCTCGATCCTTCGTACGTTTGAGTTCCTGGCTCTGAGCGTGTGGCTCGGGAGCGATATGTTTCTGAGCTTTGTGGTGGCCCCGGGGGCGTTTCGCGTGCTGGCGCCGAACCGCGATCAGGCTGGCGCTATTGTTGGGTTTTCCTTGACCCGCATGCATCTTGGAGGTATTGCGCTGGGCGTTGCCTTCTTGCTTGTTCGGCTCATCCGGACGCGAAGTTTTGCTGGCTTGGTGACACCGGCGGCGGTTTGCGTTGTGCTGATGATTGCGCTGACGGCGATCTCGCAGTACACGGTTAGCGCGAAGATGGCGGCGTTGCGGGTGCAGATGGGCTCGATTCAGGCGACGGCGGCGGAGAGTCCGTTACTGAATGAGTTCAGCCGGTTGCACAGCATCTCGGTTTCGCTCGAGAGTGGCGTTTTGCTAGCCGGGATTGCGGCTGTGTATTTGATGGTCAGGGAGTTAGCGGCTGGCCGATGAATTTGACCATCGAACGGAATGTACCCTCCCTGTTTTTCATAAATGCAGAGTCTAATGGGCTTACGGTGCACTAAACTGGTGCAGTTTTGCCTGTTCCCCTTTGCCAAGACACCCATGCGGTTGCGCTTGCTCGCCGGGCGGCGCTCGACCGCTTGGGCACTCAGCGGGAACGATTGTCCGACGAGAGCATTTAAAAACGAGGGGAACGGGTCCGCCTAGAGATGTCGCGAAAGACAGGGCGGAAAGGCGACTGGAGACGGGCGTCAGGTGGGCGAGTCAGCAGCGGTAAGGTGCGCCACAGCGCGGCGGACTTTCTGATTACTGGCTGGGGAAGCGTCGGTCAGAGAAGCCTGCGGGCGATGGTGCGGTTTGCTGCCGAAGTCGTGGTTTTAGCCGGGGGGTGAATGCCCGACCAGAGAGTCTGGTGAAAGAGGGCATCCATTTGTGCTGGCGTGGTGGAGCCGCCCCGATTTAGCCACCAGTTCAGGAGGGAAAAAAGGGAACCGGCGCTGGCGTGGGCCAGAGCAGAGCGGCGTGTAGCGGAGAGGCTGCGCGTTGCGGAAAGCGCGGCGAGGCGCTGGTCGATGGCGCGGGCGAAATGTCCCTGGCCTAGCTCCATGACGTCGCGAACTTTTTCGGAGGCCGCCATAGAGGAAATAAACTGGCGCATCTCGGCGACGTGGGCAAAGAACTCCTGAACGGGCGCGACGCGCGTGGACGTGTCACCATGGCGGATGAGAGCGGTGGACATCATTTCGAAGAAATCCTCGGCGTCGCTGAGGAAGAGATCGTTTTTGTCGCTGTAGTGGGAGTAGAAGGTGGAGCGGCTGACGTGGGCGCGGTCGAGGACGTGCTGGACGGTGATAGTTTCGAAAAGCCTTTCATGCATGAGCGCGACGAGTGCATCGCCGAGGGCATCTCTTGTGCTGCGAACACGCCGGTCCATTTTTCGTTGAGCGGGTGAGATGCTTGCTTTTTTTGCCGAAAATGAGTGGCTGTTTTTTTTTGTTGCTGGCAAGCGGGCTTGCTTTGCCGCGGTGGCGGATGGCGCTACTTTTGAAGAGGAAGTCGGCGGATTTCTGTACATTCAGTGCCTCTTTGTTCGGTTTCACGACGTTTCCCGAGAATCAGCGTTGACGGACTCTGGGGCCACCCCTAGTGTTTGACGCATGACAGACGAACGCAGGAGCGCGACGGCGCTAATCGCAGGATCAGTGGGCATGATTATAACCATGATTTCGCACCCAGGAGGCAAGATCAGCCCCCTCGAAGTTGATCACGTGGCGCGGATGTTGATGGTTGTGCATTCGCTGGCGCTTGCGAGCATTCCGGTTATTTTCCTCGGCGCGTGGGGAATGTCGCGACGGCTGGGCGGCGCAGACCGGTTGGTGTGGGCGGGTCTGGTGGTTTTTGCGCTGGCCAGCATCGCGGCGATGAACGCGGCGCTGTGCGATGGATTGCTGGCGCCCAACCTGATAAAGCAGATTGTTTCGGCTACTCCTGAGACGCGCGACGGGTGGCGGATGATGATGAACTACAACTTTCAGATGAATCAGGCTTTTGCACGGGTGTACGCGGTGGGGTCTTCATTGGCGGTGGTTTTGTGGTCGATTGCCATGTTAGCGAACCGGACGCTGGGTGTAGGAACTGGGATTTATGGATGTGTTCTGGGCGTGGTGACGGTGG
>Ga0209006_10002687_pt1 | contig 16205 bp, 13 predicted proteins | sample JacPin_JW_Ref_O2_FD_188567 | JGI IMG/M metagenome (GOLD analysis project Ga0209006, IMG submission 188567) | Forest soil microbial communities from Algoma, Ontario, Canada - Jack Pine, Ontario site 1_JW_Ref_O2 (SPAdes) (version 2) | ecosystem: Environmental > Terrestrial > Soil > Boreal... | reverse complement strand
GTCGTATAGGCGTCGACCATCACGAGTTCGCCATGGGCCATGTTGATCACGCCCATGACCCCGTAGGTGATGGCGAGACCCAGGGCCACAAGCAGCAAAATGGACCCGACGCTCAGGCCAATGAACAACGTATCGATCATGGCACCACCGATGCGGCCGCCGATAGATTCGGCGGCCGCACGCTTGGATTAAGATCAGGTCTTTTTGAGCTTGGAGGTGTCGAGACCCTTCGACGTGCAGAACAGGTTGTCGTCGGTCTCGCCGTAGGCGACGTAGGGCAGGGGCTTAATCGGCGCCTTGTACTCGTCGATGATCTTGCCTTGACCGTTCGGCAGCCATTGCGCGATGCGCGGCGTGAGCCAGGTGTGCAGATTTTCCGGCTCGATCTTGACGTGGCCGTTGGGGGCGTCGAATTCCTGGCCCTTGACGGCGTCGCGGATGGCGGTGGGCGTGATCGCGCTCGCCTTCTCGACCGCCTGCTTCCAAAGGAAGACTTGGAAGTAGGACGATTCCAGAGCGTGATGGGTCACCGCCTTCGGGTCCTTCACGAACTTCCGGTAGCGTTCGACGAACTGCTTGTTGATGTCAGTGTCGATCGCCTGGAAGTAGGGGAACGAGGTGAAGCTTCCGGTCGCGTATTCGGCGCCCATGGCGGCGATCTCGATTTCCGAGGTCACCGTGGCGCAGATCGGCAGCTTGTCGTGGGTGAGGCCCTGGTTCTTGAACTCGCGATAGAAGGCGACGACCGAGTCGCCGACTACGTTCGAGAGCACCACGTCGCAACCCGAGTTCTTGATCTTGTTGACCATCGAGCCCCATTCGGAATCGCCGAGCTCGAGATATTCGTCGGCGATCCATTCGCCGCCGCTCTTTTCGATCAGGATCTTGGAGACCTTCGCCATTTCGCGCGGGTAGATGTAGTTCGATCCGACGATGAAGAACTTCTTCTTGTTGAGGTTCTTGATGATCCAGGGGATGAAATTGGAAAGCTGCTGATTGGGAACGGCGCCCGTATAGACGACGTTCTTCGAGCACTCGAAGCCTTCGTAATAGGTCGGATAGAAATACAGGTTGTTGCGCTTCTCGAACACCGGCAACACCGCCTTGCGGCTTGCCGACGTGTAAGAGCCGAATACGGTTGGCACTTTGTCTTGAATGACGAGCTTGGAGGCCTTTTCGTTGTAGGTCTTTGGATCGGAGGCGCCATCCTCGATGATGGCTTCGATCTTCATGCCCTTGACGCCGCCCTTTTCGTTGATTTCCGCAATCGCCATGTTCGTGGCGTCGGCAAGCGACTTTTCGATGATCGACAATCCGCCGGTCAGCGAGAACAGTACGCCGACCTGAATGGTGTTGGCCGCCTTTGCGGAGCGCAAGAAGAATTCAGGTGTCGCCAGTGCGCCGGCGGCGCCAACGGCTCCCGTTGTTTTGAGAAACTTTCGCCGATCTAACATCACACATCTCCCCTGTTGACGTAGTGAACACGCGAAGTAAGCACGCAAATATATCCGGCCGGCGCGCCGGCGTCGCGCCAGTCAGAAGCATCCCCTCCCACGCCGAAGCTTTACTTCGACCCGGTATCGTGAGGCGGGCGACGGATCGAGACGTCCGCCGCATGAAGCAAAAAAGCCCGCGAGGTCCGAAGACCTCCCGGGCTACACAGCCTTGTCGAACCAACATCCTTGGTGGTCGACGACGCGCCGCAACCACGTTGCCGGCGGCAAAAAGCTAAACACCTTTCGGACGCGATTGCAATAGCTCGTTGGCGTTGATGATAGCGATCGCCATGTCTTCCATGGTGATGCGTTTACCCATCGCTTGCTGACGCAAGGCCTGATAGGCATCGTCCTCGGTGAGGCCTTGTTTTTCCATCAGAATGGACTTGGCTTTCTGGATTTTTTGGATGCCGGAGAGCTTGCGCTCGACTTTGCGCAGCCGCTTGGCAGTCTCGCGCCGCTCGCACCACAAGCTGCGCGCGATCATCAAATTGGTTAAGAGGCCGAACGGCCGGATCGGACGCTCGATCACGGCAAATGCCCCGGATTCCAAGACGAGTTGGAGGGTGGAAGGGCTTTCATAGCCGACGATCGCCAACAGCGTCGGGCTTTGTTCGTTCTGACTGCGAAAAAGTTTGTGCAGATCGTCGCGGCTCTCGTAATCGATGGTCAGGAGTACGACGTCGGCCGTGTGCGTGAAGGTCTCGGGGATCGGCCACTGCGCTTCGACCGTGCAACCGATGCGGCGCAGATGCTCAACCAACTCGACGCCTTCGTCGTCGGGCTGATGAATCACCTGAACGCGAAGACCGCGAAGATCCCGCAGGATCGGGAGAGCCACGACATCCTCCGCTAGGCGTGGATCTGCTGCGGACGATCCGCCGACCAATCGTCTAGGCTCATGACTACGCAGTAAGGATCGGGCTTCACCCGCACGCCGGGATTCCAGACGATCTGAAAGTGTTTGCGGGCGTCGAGCTTGGCCACCCGCGGCCACAGATAGGTATGATTGTTGCTCGGGTCGACGCGAACGCGCCCTTGCGGCGCATCGAACTCGGAATCGCGCAGCGCCGGCAGCAAGCGCTCCGGATCGTCGGTGCCGGCCCGCGCCAGCGCCGCCGCAGCGAGATGGACCTGGAAATAAGCAGCCTCGGCGCCGGCGGTCACCGGCGCATCGGCGCCGTAGCGGAGCTTGTAGGCGCTGATGAATCGGCGCGCCGCAGCGGTGGCCATCGCCTCGAAAAAGGGCGCGGCGGTAATATGACCCTCGGCCGCCTCCGCCGACATCTCGGCCACCTCGGCCTCGCTCGTCGTCAGGCTCGCGATCGGCATTTTGCTGGCATCGAAGCCGGCGCGCCGAAAGGCTTCATAAAACACCGCGGTCGACTGGCCGACGACGGTCGAGAATACGACGTCGGGTTTGAGCGCGCCGATCTTGCTGATCGCCTTGTCGAAGTCCTTGGCCTGCGCGTTGAGCGGCACATAAAGCTCGTCGAGAACTTTTCCCTTCGATTGCGTGATGAAATCGGCCATCACGCGGTTGGATTCGTAGGGATAGATGTAATTCGACCCGATCAGCAGAAAACGGTTGCCGTAATGCTGCAGCAGATACTTGGCCAATTGCAGCGAGTTTTGATTGGGCGCGGCGCCGGTATAGATGCAGTGCAGCGAATATTCGAAGCCCTCGTAGAGTGTCGGATAAAACAACAAGCCGCGGAAAGCTTCGACCATCGGCAGCACCGCCTTGCGGGTGCTTGACATATAGCAACCGAAAATCAGCCGTACGCGGTCGGCGGTCAGAAGCTTCTCGGCCAGCGCGCGAAATTGCTTCGGGTTGGACGCCGGATCGTAGACATTCGGTTCGATCAGCCGGCCGAGCACACCGCCGGCTTTGTTGATCTCCTCGATGGCCAGCAAGGTGCCGTTGAGCTGCGACCGCTCGATCGCCGCCGTCACGCCGGTTTGCGAAAACAAAACCCCAACACGCCAACTCATTTCACAGTGTCCGTCATGTCCCAGCTTTCGTCCTGTCGCAGGTTCCGCCACCTTCGCCCTTGCTTGCGAAGGTCGGCGAAGCCCGATTTTTGATCGCGCCCGCAGCAAAAATCCAGATCGTCGCCCCATTGCGGCGATTTGGAAAAGGTCCTTCCGGGGCGCTTCGTCGCGACCACAGTTGCAGAGCTTCCGGGTTTCCGCAACTCTGCGCGGCGCTGCTCGGGATGTGCGCTAGGCCGTGCGGACGACAACGCCGTGGCTTGCTGCGGCGGCCAGGAGCCACTCGCAGAAGCTCGCGGCAAAGCTCCGCGGCACGGCGAATTCATAGGTCGGTGCGCGGTCGAGTTGCCAGAAATGCACGCTGATATGACCGACCAGCGTCAGCGCGGTATCGCCGGGACCGAAGGCGCGCGGATCGAGATCGAGCGGGACGCCCTTTGCCAGCACCTCGCGTAAGCTTGGTCCGCTGATGCGGAAGACGCAGCGTCCATCGGTTTGGTTGATGATCGAGGCGAGGCCAGAGAGTTCGTTGCGCAGCGTGGTCTCGAGCGCGGCACCGCTTTGCGCCGCTGTCTTGGCGAGCCATCGGCCTGGTCCGGCCCAAACAAAGCCCAAGCCATCCGGGTTCGGATTGCTGTCGTCTTCAGAATGCTGCGCGGCCATCGGTAGCCGAAGACCGAAACGCTCCTGGACGCGCGTCCGCAGTTCGCCGGTCTTGCCGTTGCGGACCAGGACGTAGGCAAGCGCCAGATCGTTGCGCAGCGCGACGGCGACTCCCGGCTCGCCCGTGTGATCGCCGCGGTGTCCCGGTTGCAGCAGATGCTCGAGACCGGAGCGCGCATAGAGCGGAAAATCAGCCACGCAACCGCTCTCCTTTGGGGTCCACGAACACCGGCGCACAGAGTTCGACGTCGACGAAGCTGTCGCGCATGAAGTCGACCATCATGACGGTTTCGCCGATCCGCGTCGCGCCGCCGACGATAAAGCCGAGCCCGATCCAGTGATTGATGCTGGGCGAGAACGCCACGGAGGTGACGATGCCCTGGTCGTTTTCGATTGTGTGCGCCGCGCCTTTCGGCAGAAGATGCGAGCCCGCGTAAAGCCGTTCACCGGCGTTGCGCGGACGCAAGCCAACCAGCTTTGGGCGCTTGGGATCGGTGAGGCCCGGCCGCGTTGCCATCACGCGCCCGATAAAATCCTTCTTGCTCGACATCATCCGGCCGAGGCCAAGATCGTCGGCGGTGGTGCGGCCATCGAGCTCGTTGCCGGCGACGTGGCCCTTCTCAATGCGCATGACACCGAGCGCTTCGGTGCCGTAGGAAACAATGCCGAGCGGCTCGCCGGCACGCATCAGCGACCGCGCCAGCGCATCTCCATAGCGCGCCGGAACGCCGATCTCATAAGCAAGCTCGCCGGAAAACGAGAGCCGATAGAGCCGCGCCGGGATCCCGCCGCACACCGTTAATTCGGCGACGCCCATGTAGGGGAAATCGGCGTTGGCGATGCTGAAAGGTGGGTCGACCAGCCGAGCGAGCACATCGCGCGCGTGAGGGCCGGCAACCGAAAACTGCGCCCATTCGTCGGTTGCCGAGGCAAACTGAACATCGAGCTCGGGCCACAGCACCTGATGGCAAAAATGCATGTGTTGAAACACCCGCACTGCATTTGCCGTGGTCGTGGTCATGAAATAACGATCGTCGGCGAGGCGCGACGTCGTCCCATCGTCGAAAGCCATGCCGTCTTCGCGCAGCATCAGTCCATAGCGCGCGCGGCCGACCGGCAGGTTTGAGAACGTGTTGATGTAGAGACGATCGAGGAAGGCGCCCGCATCAGCACCATGCACTTCGATCTTGCCCAAGGTGGAGACATCACAAAAACCGACAGCCGAACGTACGGTGCGGACTTCGCGGCTCACGGTCTCGAGCCAATCTTTTTCGCCCGGGCGCGGAAAATATTGCGCGCGCAGCCAGGCACCGCTTTCGACAAACACGGCGCTTTGCTGCTGCGCCCACTGGTGTGACGGCGTCAGCCGGAATGGCCGGAATTGTTTGCCGCGATGATGCCCGGCGAGTGCGCCGATGGCGACAGGGATATGCGGCGGCCGGTAACTTGTCGTTCCGACGGCCGGGATCGCTTGCCCGGTCAACGCCGCCATGATGGCAAGGCCGTTGACGTTCGAGAGCTTGCCTTGGTCGGTCGCCATGCCGAGCGTGGTGTAGCGCTTAAGATGTTCGACCGAACGGAAGCCTTCGCGTTCGGATAAAGCGATATCATCGGCGGTGACGTCGTTCTGAAAATCGACGAAGGCCTTGTGCCCGCCCACATGCCACAGCGCAGTCACCGCGAACGTTTCGTCGTCGACCCGCGGGACGTCCTCACCGGAGGCGACAAAGCCCGCATCTTCGGCCGCCTTGCGGCCGGCTTCACTGCCTTCGGCAAGACAATCGCGTAGCAACATTCGGCCGTTTGCCGCGCCCACGGCTGTCAGGCCGGGTGGTGCTTGTCCCGGCACGAACGCCGCAAGATCGTCACGCCAAACCGGCCGGCCGCCATGATGACAGGTCAAGCCGAGATCCGGATTCCAGCCGCCCGACATCGCCAGCGTATCGGCTTTGATCCGCTGCCGCCCGCCACGCGTCGTCACTGAAATTGCCCGCAGCCCAGTGCCACCGCTGGTGCCGCTCACGCGCCCATCGTCGATGACGCGCGCGTCGGACCACTGCGCCTTTAAAGGCGCGGGCACGTCCGGCCGGCTATCGATGATCGCGGTAATTTCCACGCCGTGCCTTCGCAGGTCCTTGGCGGTTCGCCAGCCGTCATCGTTGTTGGTGAACAGCGCCACGCGTTGGCCCGGACGAACGGCGAAGCGATTGAGATAGCTGCGCACCGCCGAGGCCATCATGACGCCCGGCCGGTCATTGTCGGGAAAGGCGAGCGGCCGCTCGATGGCGCCGCTCGCCAGAATGGCGCGCTTGGCCATGATCCGCCACAGCCGCTGCCGTGGCTGGTGTGCTGCCGGTTGCGGCAGATGATCGGAGACCCGCTCAATCGCGCCGTAGACGCCGCTATCATAAACACCGAACACGCAGGTGCGCGTCATCATCCGCACCTGCGGGCGGCCGTTCAGTTCGGCGACGACAGCATCCGACCATATGCCGCCGGGGACGCCGCCGATTTCACGGTCGTCAGCCAACAAGCGGCCGCCCACGAGAAAATCCTGCTCGCAGACGATGACGCGCGCACCGGAGCGTGCGGCAGCCTGCGCGGCGGCAAGCCCGGCGGCGCCGGCGCCGACGATCAACACATCGCAGAAGGCGTAAGCTTGCTCGTAGTGATCGGGATCGGGTTCTGCGGAGGCGCGGCCCAGACCGGCGGCCTTGCGGATGAGCGGCTCGTAGACGCGCTCCCAGAACGAGGCCGGCCACATGAAGGTCTTGTAGTAGAAGCCGGCCGGAAGAAACGGCGATAGCAGCGAGTTCATCGAAAGCAGATCGAACTGGAGCGATGGCCAGCGGTTTTGACTTGTCGCTTCCAGCCCCTCGAACATCTCGGTCGTCGTGGCGCGCGTGTTCGGCTCGCGCCGCGCACCGCTACGCAATTCGACGAGCGCGTTCGGTTCTTCCGGTCCGGCAGTGAGAATGCCGCGCGGGCGGTGATATTTGAAACTGCGGCCGACCAGGCGGATACCGTTCGCCAGCAGCGCCGAGGCCAGCGTATCGCCGGCAAAGCCCTCGATCGCCTTGCCGTCAAAAAGTCCGCGCACCGGCCGCGAACGATTGATCAAACCGCCGCCGAGACGATGCGGTTGCTGTTCGCCGCGCGAGGCGGAGATCGGCTCGCTCATGACGTCGCCTTGTAGGAGCGGACCGCGGCAATGACATGCGTGCGCGTATTGCGCTCGACCGCAAGCCAAGCCTGACATCCGGCGCCGTGATACCAAAGCTCGCGATGCGCGCCCGCTGTGTTGTCGCGCATATAGACGTAAGCGTTGAAGCGATCGACGGCGTCGGGCGCCTGCGGATCGGGACGTTCGGGCGTAGCGTCACCGAGGTAGGTGAACTCGCGCACATCGCGCAGGCCACAATGGGGGCAGGCGATCCGCATGGGCGCTCAATGCAGGTTGGGTTGCGGGCCGGCGCCGCGCTCGTCGAGCACGGTGCCTGTGGCATAGCGATCAAGGCGCAATTCAATCGCGGTCGTATGCGGCTCGTCGCGCGCGATCAGATGCGCGAAGCACCAGCCCGATCCCGGCGTCGCCTTGAAGCCGCCGTAGCACCAGCCGGTGTTGAGATAGATCCCTTTGACGGGCGCATGGTCGATGATTGGCGAGCCGTCCATCGACATATCGACGAGGCCGCCCCACGAGCGCAGGACACGCAACCGTCCGATCATCGGCATCAACGCCATGCCGCCTTCGCAGACGTCTTCGACCGTCGGCAGATTGCCGCGCTGGGCATAGGAGTTGTAGCCGTCGATGTCGCCGCCAAAAACCAGACCGCCTTTATCGCTCTGACTGATGTAGAAGTGACCGGCGCCGAAGGTGATGACGTGATCGACCAGCGGCTTGATGCCCTCGCTGACGAAGGCCTGCAGCACATGGCTTTCGATCGGCAATCGGAAGCCAGCCATGGCGGCCAGCCGCGAGCTATTGCCGGCGACGACGATGCCGATCTTGTTGGCGCGAATGACGCCGCGCGTGGTTTCCACGCCGACGGCGCGGCCATTCTCGACGGTGATCCCTGTGACTTCGCAATTCTGGACGATATCGACGCCGCGGTCGGACGCCGCGCGTGCGTAGCCCCACACCACGGCGTCGTGGCGCGCGGTGCCGCCGCGGGGCTGCATCAGGCCGCCGTGAATGGGGAAGCGCGCATTGTCGTAATCCAGATAGGGCAGGAGGGCGCGAAGACGCTCGCGATTCAGCAACTCCCCGCCGGCACCATGCAGCCGCATGGAATTGCCGCGCCGGGCGAATGCATCGCGCTGCACATCGGAGTGATAAATGTTGATGATGCCGCGCTGGCTCACCATCGTGTTGTAGTTGAGGTCCTGCTCAAGGCCCTCCCACAGCTTCATCGACCATTCGTAGAAGCCTTCGTTGCCGGGCAGCAGATAGTTCGACCGGATAATGGTGGTATTGCGCCCGGCATTGCCGGAGCCGATCCAGTTCTTCTCCAGCACGGCGACGTTGGTGATGCCGTGCACCTTGGCGAGATAGTGCGCGGTGGCGAGGCCGTGGCCGCCGCCGCCGATGATGATCACGTCGTAGGAGGCTTTCGGCGCGGCGTCGCGCCAGGCGGGGCGCCAGTTCTTATGGCCCCACAGCGCATTCCAGGCGAGCGTCAAACCCGAATAATGCATCCCGGTACACCAAGGCTCAGCAGTCGAGCGTCGTCTGGCGCTCCCACTCGGTCAGATGGCGCGAATAGGCGTTCCAGTCGTCGGTCTTCAGTTTGATGTAAGAGGCGATCGTTTTTTCCCCGAGCGCGTCCTTGAGCACGGCCGACTTTTCCAGCGTACGCAACGCGTCAAGCAGATTGAGCGGCAGCTTCTTGGCGCCCTTTACCTTGTGGCCTTCAGTGTACATGTTGATGTCGAGCCGTTTGCCGGGGTCGCGCGTGTTGCGCATGCCGTCGAGTCCGGCGGCAAAAACCGCGGCCGGCAGCAAATACGGATTGGTGGCACCGTCGGCGAGCCGGAACTCGAAGCGGCCGGCATCCGGAATACGGATCATGTGCGTGCGGTTGTTGCCGGTGAAGGTCACCGTATTGGGCGACCAGGTCGCGCCGGAGAGGGTCGGCGGGGCGTTGATGCGCTTGAACGAATTTACCACCGGATTGGTGATCGCGCACAAGGCTTCCGCCGAATGCATGACGCCGCCGATGAAATGATAAGCCTCCGCCGACATGCCGAGCTCGCCCTTGGGGTCGGCGAAGACGTTCTGGTTGCCCTTCCATAGGGAGGTGTGCATGTGGCAACCGTTGCCGGTGAGGTTGGAGAACGGCTTGGGCATGAAGGTCGCCCGCAATCCGTGCTTTTCGGCGATCGACTTCACCATGTATTTGAAGAAGGCGTGCTTGTCGGCGGTGTGCAGCGCGCTGTCGTACTGCCAGTTCATCTCGAACTGGCCGTTCGCATCTTCATGGTCGTTCTGATAGGGCTTCCAGCCCAGGCTCACCATGGCGTCGCAGATTTCGGCGACCACGTCGTAGCGGCGCATCAGCGCCTGCTGATCGTAGCAGGGCTTGCTCTGCTGGTCGGCTAAATCCGAGATCGCCGTGCCGTCGGGCGAGATCAAAAAGTATTCGCACTCGACGCCGGTCTTCAGATCAAGCCCGGCGGCGTCCCGGTGCGCCAGCACCCGCTTGAGCACCTGCCGGGGATTTTGCTCGACCGGCTCGCCGCCCATGATCAGGTCCCCGGTGACCCAGGCGACCTCGGGTTTCCATGGCAGCTGGATCAGCGTGTCGAGCTCGGGCATGACCAGCACGTCCGGATCCGCTGGCGTCATATCGAACCAGGTGGCAAAACCGGCAAAGCCGGCGCCTGCTGCGGCAACGTCATCGATGGCGCTCGCGGGAACGATCTTGGCACGCATCGTGCCGAACAGATCGACGAACGAAATCAGAAAATAGCGAATGTTTTTTGCCTTGGCGGTTTCGCTCCAGGACCCCATCACTGCCCCTCTCTTGGCTCGCGGCGTTGCCGCTACTCGTGTTTGCTCCGTCCCGGAATCCAGTTCGTACCGGCAAGCGGCACGCGCGCCATGGCGGCGGCCTCGACCGTGAGCGCCACCAGATCTTCAGGCTCGAGATTGTGCACGTGCGACTTGCCGCAGGCGCGCGCGATCGTTTGCGCTTCCAGCGTCAGCACCGACAAATAGTTGGCAAGCTTGTGCCCGGCGATCACCGGATCGAGGCGGGCGGCAAGCTCCGGGTCCTGGGTGGTGATGCCGGCCGGATCGCGGCCCTCGTGCCAGTCGTCGTAGGCGCCGGCGGTGCTGCCGAGCGCCCGATATTCGTTTTCCAGATGCGGGTCGTTGTCGCCGAGCGCGACCAGCGCCGCGGTGCCGATCGACACGGCATCGGCGCCCAGCGCCAGCGCCTTCGCCACATCGGCGCCGTTACGGATACCGCCGGAGACGATGAGTTGCACTTTGCGGTGCATTCCAAGCTCCTGCAGCGCTTCGACCGCCGGCGGAATGGCCGCGAGCGTGGGAATGCCGACATTTTCGATGAACACTTCCTGCGTGGCGGCGGTGCCGCCCTGCATGCCGTCGAGAACGACGGCGTCGGCGCCGGATTTGATCGCCAACATCGTGTCGTAGAAGGGGCGGGATGCGCCGACTTTGACGTAGATCGGCTTCGCCCAATCGGTGATCTCGCGCAGTTCCTGGATCTTGATTTCCAGGTCGTCGGGGCCGGTCCAGTCCGGATGCCGGCAGGCCGAGCGCTGGTCGATACCTTCCGGCAGAACACGCATCTCAGCGACACGTTTGGAAATCTTCTGCCCCAGCAGCATGCCGCCGCCGCCCGGCTTGGCGCCTTGGCCGACCACAACCTCGATAGCGTCGGCCTTGCGCAGGTCGTCGGGGTTCATGCCGTAGCGCGAGGGCAGCACCTGATAAACCAGAATGCTGGAATGATGTCGCTCTTCCGGCGTCATGCCGCCATCGCCGGTCGTGGTCGAAGTACCCACCGCGCTGGCGCCGCGGCCCAGCGCTTCCTTGGCCTGTGCCGAAAGCGAGCCGAAACTCATGCCCGCAATGGTGATCGGGATTTTTAGCTTGATCGGATTTTTGGCAAAGCGCGCCCCGATGGTGACATCGGTCGCGCACCGTTCCCGGTAACCTTCTAGCGGATAACGGCTGATCGAGGCGCCAAGAAACAACAAGTCGTCAAAGTGCGGGAGCTTGCGCTTGGCGCCGGCACCGCGAATGTCATAGATGCCGGTCGTCGCCGCGCGACGAATTTCGGCGATTGCCGCGTCGTCGAACGTTGCCGACTTGCGCGGCGGCGTATGGATCCAACGGTCCTGCGACGTCATCAGTACTGTCCGACGTTTTCGACGTGGAAATGATAAAGCTTGCGGGCCGAGCCGTAGCGGCGGAATTCGCCGACATCGACCGTGCCGTTGATGCCGGCGGCGTCGAGCAGCCGGCGCAGCTCGTGTTTGTGCTCGTCTTCGAGCGGCTTTTCCACGCAATCGACGCCGAGGCTTTGCACCTTGCCGCGCACGAAAAGCTGCGCCTCGTAGATCGAATCTCCGAGCGCTTCGCCGGCGTCCTCGAGTACGACCAGATTGCCGGCCTGCGCCATGAACGCCGACAGATGCCCGACCGATCCTTTCACGACGATATCGATGCCTTTCATCGAAATGCCGCAGCGGGCCGAGGCGTTACCGTCGATGACCAGAAGACCGCCACGGCCGGTTGCACCTGCTGCCTGCGAGGCGTCGCCCTTCACCCACACTTTGCCGGACATCATGTTTTCGGCAACGCCTTGGCCGGCATTGCCCTCGACGACCACGGTCGCGAGCTTGTTCATCCCGGCGCAGTAATAACCGACATGGCCCTCAATCTCGACCACGACCGGCTGCTCAAGACCAACCGCGATCGAATGTTGCCCGCGTGGGTTGCGAACGCGCCAGTGGGTTTCGTTGCTGTCGGGAGCTAAGCGGTGCAAGCCGGCATTCAACTCCCGCACTGAGCTGCGCGCGAGATCGACAATCAGCATTAATGCAATTCCCAGCGGTAAACGGTGCCCGGCGCGGGCTCCCACACTTTGGCAGAAGCGATCCCCGGCAGATCGACCAACGCACGGTACTCGGTGCCGAAGGCCACCAGCTGATCGGTCTCGGCGACCACGGCCGGCTTGCAAGCGATCGGATCGCGCAGCACGCCAAAGCCCGCCTCGGTGCCGATGACGAACGTGTAGAAGCCGTCGAGGGAATCGAGGCAGGATTCCATCGCTTGTTGCAGCGAGGCGCCGTCGCTCAATTTCGCGGTAATAAAGCCTGCCGCGACTTCGCTGTCGTTTTCCGTTCGGAACGACAAGCCTTTCTTGATGAGGTCGCGGCGCACGGCGCAATGATTGGACAACGATCCGTTATGCACCAGGCACTGGTCATTGCCTGTGGTGAACGGGTGGGCGCCATTGGTGGTCACAGCCGATTCCGTTGCCATCCTGGTATGGCCGATGGCGTGGGTGCCCCGCATGGCGCCGAGCCCGAACTGTTCTGACACGTCGTCCGGACGCCCCACTTCCTTGAAAATCTCCATGCGGCGGCCGGCCCCGACGATGGCAATGTCGGCAAAAGCGGCCAGTACGCGCCGCGCGAGCGCTATGCGGTCGGCCGGAATAGCAACAACGACATGCGTGCCGTGTAGACGATGGGCGATGGGTTCGCCGAGTTCATCGCGCAAACTCTTGAGCAGCCCGTCAACGTCGGCAGTGGGCGGTAGACGAAGGGTGAATTTCACATGTCCCGGCGTTTCGGCACCATAGACGGCGAAACCCGCCGAATCCGGGCCGCGGTCGCTCAGCGGCGACAACATCCTGGCGAGCATGGAGCCGAGATCAGGTTCGAGTTTTGCATCTTTGAGAAAAAGGCCAGCGATTCCGCACATCGGGTCCTCGATTCTGAAGGCTTTCGTCGCATGGAAACAGCAGTGTCGTCAACTACGAGGAAAATAACTTTCCTGTGAGGAAACTATACACTGCGGGTTGCCGGCTCTTAGATGTGTCTCCTAGCTCTTGAATGGTGTGGATTTGGCCAGAGAAAAACAAACACGACAGATGGCGGAGCGGTCGGGCGCCAAGCGGCTCGACCAGGCGATCACTCGCGCCGCGCGCGTTTCCCCGCGCAAACCTCGCGATGAGGACTTGCTGACCGGGTCGCTGGCCCCGGCCGACCAGAGAACGCTCAGCATCGAAGAGGAAATCGGCGCACAGGTGCGCCGTTTCCGCCGGTCGATGGATCTGACGGTCGCCCAGCTCGGGATGAACGCCGGCATCAGCGCCGGCATGCTCTCGAAGATCGAGAACGGCACGATTTCGCCATCGCTGTCGACCTTGTGCGCGTTGGCGAAGGCCCTCAACGTCTCGATGAGCAGTTTGTTTGCCGAATCCGAAGAGCGTCGCGATTGCTCATTTGTCAAAGCCGGGCAGGGCGTGCGCATCGAGCGCCGCGGCACCAAGGCGGGCCATTTGTACGATCTGCTTGGCCATTCGCTGGCCGGCGAAATCGGCGTCGAGCCGTTTCTGATCACGCTCAAGCGCGATGGGCAGCCCTATACCAATTTCCGCCATGCCGGCGTCGAGTTCATCTACATGCTCTCGGGCAAGGTGCGCTACCGGCATGCCGACGGCACCTACCTTCTGGAGCCCGGAGATGCATTGTTCTTCGATGCGGCGGCGCGCCACGGACCGGAGGAGTTGATCGAGGCACCGATGCAATACCTCTCGATCATCATTTACCCTCGGCGTTAGCGCCAGTAACGATGCCGCACCCGCCGCGCAAAACATGCCGGAGCGGCGGGCAATCGTTCTCGATCCTCAACGTCCGTCCGGCGTACGGATACCGAACCAAGCGTCGCGCACTTGTTGATAGTGCACCATCGGATCGTAGATGTTGACCGGCAGGCGCAGCTCTTGCGCCGACAGGCGGCCTACCGCCGAAACCAGGCTATAGGAGGCGACGACGCGATCGTGCTGCGCCACGATCAAGCTGATCCGCGCATTCACCAGCGCCTGTTCGGCGTTGAGCACGTCGAGCGTCGTGCGTTGACCGACTTGGGCCTCGTTGCGGACGCCCTCCAGCGCCCGTGCGGCGGCGTCGTTCTGGCGAATGGCGGCTTCGACCTGCGCTTTCGCCGCCGCAAGCTGACCCCATGCCTGAACCACGTTGGCGCGGGCCTGGTCGCGGACCTGCTCGACGTTCAGCCGCTGTTGCCCCTCGTTTTCCTTGTTCAGGCGGATGGCCGAATATTCCGCACCGCCCTGGTAGATCGGTACCGAGACGTTGAGCGCCACCGTGCCGAGAGTGAGATTGGGCGTGAGGATGTTCGAATAGATCTGTTGCTGAACGCTACCCTGCAGGGCGATTGTCGGCCACAGCGCCCCCTCGGCTATTCGCACCTGCAGTTGCGCGACATCGACACCGTACAGCGCAGCAGTAACCGACGGGTTTTCCGCAATGCCGGCCGCGACGGCGGCATTGAGCGTTGTGGGTGCCAGCCGATCGATCGGCGAGGCCGGAGCGAGATTGGCCGCCTCGACGCCGATGATGCGCCGATAATTGGCACGCGTGGTCATCAGCGTGGATTCGGCTGCGTGCAAGGTGGCCTCGCCGGCGGCGAGTTGGGCTTCGGCTTGCGCAATGTCGGTCGTGGTGACTTGGCCGGCGTCGAAACGATTGCGCGTATCTTTGAGCGTCCGCTGCAGAACGCGGACGTTGTTCTGCTGCACATCAAGATTGGCGCTGTCGCGCGACACATCCATGTAGACCGTAGCCGCCGAGAGCAGGATGGATTCTTCCATCATGCGCAGCGTCTCGCGCGCGGCAGACACCTGGCTTTCAGCCTTGCGCACCTGGTTGCCCGTGCGCTGGCCGTTGAACAATGTCTGTCCGGCATTGACGCCGAGCGACTGCTGAGCGTTCGCGCCCTTGACCGAATAACCGAGGCCGTTCGGGAGGACCGGGGGGACCGCCGGAAACACGCCGGTCTGGTTGGTGTATTGCTCGCCGATCGAAGCGGTGGCGGAGAGTGTCGGGCGATAGCCGGAGAGCGCTTGTGACACGCCCTCGTCGTTCTGGCGAACGATCGCGCGCTGAGCGTTGAGTTGAGGATTGCCCTGGTAGGCGCGCGCCAGCGCCGACTCCATGGACTCTGCGGCAGCGGTGCCCGGCAATGTCGCGACCAGGATTGCGGCCGCGGTCAAAACCGTGATCGAGACGGCTTCAATCCTTAGCGCCAATGACGATTGCGGCCGCTTCCCAGCCTCGAACACACTCACTCTGCGCGTCACCCACCAACCCCAGCCTGCGCGGCCGAAAAACCTTAACGTGGGGGTACCCACGAGACAAGGTTGCCGGGTCCCTAGGCGGTGTCGTTCGGCCGTGCCGAGGGGCGGGCGAGCAAATGCAGTTCCCGAATGCCGAGCGAAAGCGTGGCCAAAAGCAGCGGCAGGACGAAGTAAAGCGCCCGGAACGTCAGCAAAGCCGCCAAAAGCTCCTCCCGCTGGAATTGCGGCAGGCCGAGCAGCATCGTGACTTCGATGACCCCGAGGCCGCCGGGCGCATGGCTGACCGTCCCCAAGAGCGTGGCAGTCAGGAACGGGATCATCATCGTGATAAACCCGACCTGCGGGTCGGGTGGCAATACCGTGTACATCGCCAGCGTGATCAGGGTGAGGTCCAGCGCCCCGATTGCAATTTGCACGAGCGTAAAGCGAAAGCTCGGCAGCATGATGCGCCAGCCTGCGCGGCCAATCGAACGGCGCCGCGGCGCCAGCCACAACAGATAGCAGACGATCGCCAACAGCGCGCTCAAGCCAATCGCGCGGTTCGCCCACAAGGGAAGGTGGTCGAGGGTAGCGGCGGCTTCCGGCGCGTAGGCGGTGGCTCCGCCCAACAGAAAGGCGTTGCCGAGCCAGAACGTGATGCTGGTGATGAAGGCGATCTTGGCGATATCCAGAACGGTCAAGCCCCAGG
>Ga0209006_10002685_pt1 | contig 16207 bp, 13 predicted proteins | sample JacPin_JW_Ref_O2_FD_188567 | JGI IMG/M metagenome (GOLD analysis project Ga0209006, IMG submission 188567) | Forest soil microbial communities from Algoma, Ontario, Canada - Jack Pine, Ontario site 1_JW_Ref_O2 (SPAdes) (version 2) | ecosystem: Environmental > Terrestrial > Soil > Boreal... | reverse complement strand
CCGCCGCCGACGAGCGACATCGTGCTCATGTCAGAAGGCAATGCGCCGTCGGCTCGTATCGCAGGTGGCCAGAGGAGGGCTTCGATAAGTTCATAAATAGAAGCGGTAACACCGCCGATGGCCCACCAGATGATCGTCGGCAACTCCACAAATCCACCGAAGGCAAACGCGTACGGGCTGGGTAGAAAGACGGCGTCAAGAAGAAACGAAGTGACCCGGCCCCCACGGGTCTTAGCGGCGAACTCCTTATAGCGCGGGCGGTTCTTGATCAGTTTGCGAACGATTTCCATTAGCAGGCCGATGCCGATGCCGAGGCACAGCGCGTGCATCACGCGCGGTTTGGATTCCACGATACCGCGCAAGGCGCCGACCATTTTGTAGGTGAAAGCCGACTGCCAATGTATCGTGCCCGCGAGGTTTTTGTGGGTGAGCTGGTCCACGTTCAGGATCGGATACGCATGCATGAACAACCGGGCCAGAACCACCATCAGCAGCGCGCCCATGGCGATGCCGATGACCTGATAGCGGAATTGCACGGCGCGATTAGTGCCCAAGCGCCAGCCGGTGGAACGATCCTGTTGCATATCGCCTCCCTCAGCAGTGGCGATGGCAAGGATGGCCGCGCAGAATAATCCTACGCCCGGATTGCGCAGCCCCAGCGCCGCCATGATGAAGACCGACATCACGAACGCGCTGGAGATAGGGTTGAAATCCGAAATGCCGAATGCGATGCCGTTGACCAGCACGAAAACGAAACAAAGACCGAGCGCGACGAGCAGGAAAAAGACCGGTTGGTGCAGCACTTGATTTCCCATGATCACGGTGCCTGCGCCCCAAAACACGACCCACATAATCAGGCGCGTCATGTTCACCCGTTTCCAATCCGGTGCGGGCTCTGCCACGGTCGCGCCCGTCTCGCGGAATCGCCGCACGGCCTGCGCCAGAATGAGACCGACGTCGAGCAACGCCGCGCCCATGATCGCGCCCAGTGAAATGATGAAGCCAATTTTGCGATAATGATCGCCCGGGTCCAGCCAACCGATGCTGAGCAAATGCGGCGTCTGCCAGATTCCGATCAACGCCACCCACAATGCCGGCAACGCAATGCGCGCGCCGACAATCAACCCGCCGCCGACCGTCGAGACCGAAAGGTCTCCTAATCCGTTAAGACTTGCGATTTTCGCGGCTGCCAGCGCCACACCGAAGCCGCTGCACAGGCTGCCGCCCAACTTGAAAATGGAGCGCTTGAGCAAGTCCTTGTCGGTCAATGCGCGCAGAATATTCGCCACCGCCAGACCGGATGGATAGGTCAACTGCAACCGATCCACCAGGATGGGCGTGTAAAGCATGCCCAGACCGACGCCAAACATTCCGACGCACATAAAGTAGAGCACCATTTGCCACATGGGCGGTTGCGGCAGGCCCATCCAGACCATCGCTTGCACGAGCGCGGACATCCCGCACATGCCGGCGACGGAGGCGGCCATGGTCTGCATGTAGTTGGCGCCGTGTTTGCCCTCCGGTCCGTAGGGCAGGGTGACGGCGCTACCCAAAATCCCCGCCAACACCTGCCCGCCGACGAAAAACCCGATGGAGAAGTTCATGAACGCGGCGGAAATCCCGCCCAGCGGGCCAAGGATCAGAATGGCCACCGCCGAGAGCATGACGTGATAAGCCGGAGAGCCAATGCGCGGCAGCCAACGTGGGGACGAAGAAGGACGGGCCGGGGTCGGTGGCGCGGCGCTCGGGACATCGTCCGTCATAATGCGGTTAATTCTTTGCGCATGGTTTGAGCCGCGAAAAGTGTGCCTGCGACTGAGCAATCCCGTCAAGCCCGCCTCGACTCCGGCGCCAGATTAAAATGCCACTTGCATGACATGCGTTTGCATCATATTGTAGCAATACTGTATGCGAATCACATTTGAAATTGATGCAAATGATCTAAAACAAATTCAGAAAATAACCGGTCAGAAAAAGAAGTCACCGGCCATCAGCTGCGCTTTGGCGGATTTCTTGCAGATGCGGCAGAGGCGCGCCTTCATCGAAAAGGCGCTGGCCGGGCAGACCGACTATCCGCTGACTAACGAGGAACTCGAAACCCGCGACGTCTATGAAACTCGTTGATTCATCCGCCTGGGTTGAATTCCTGCGGCGGAAAGGCGACATCAATGTCAAACACATCGTTGCGCGCCTGCTGCAAGTGGACCAGGCGGCCTATACCTGTCCGATTCGCTTTGAATTGTTGAGTGGTGTGAAGCCCGGGGAAGAAAACGATTTGGAGCAAGCCTTTGCCCTCAGCCACCATTTTCCCTTCGAGCAGGACGACTGGCGGGAGGCCGCGCGGCTGGAACGACAATGGCGGGCCAGGGGTTTGAACGTGCCGCGCAACGATCTCTTTGTCGCCACAGTCGCGATCCGCACCGGCGTGGTCATCCTGTGCCGCGACGCCCATTTCAGCGCCGCGCAAAGACTGGCTGGCGAAAGATTGAAAGTGGAACAAGTTTGAAGCCGTGTTTTGGGCTTCCTTGGATTTCTTCGGTTCTTTCCGAGACTCTTCCCTCGGGGCAGATATTGCAATCATGTTGAGATTGGTTATGCTTGGAACCGGCTGCCGGTGGCGCGTTTATGGTTCACTTTTTTGAACAGATCGTCCAAGAACTGGAGCGAAGTCCTCGCTTTGCCTTGGGCATTATTTCCCGCGTCAAAGGTTCCAGCCCGCAAAAGCAAGGCGCCAAAGCTCTCTTTCTGCCCGATGACCGCTTGCTCGGCACGCTGGGCGGCGGATGCCTCGAAGCGGAAATCCGCCGCCGCGCCCGCCAGGCCTTGGCGACCGGCCATCCTGTGACGTTCGACTTGACTCTCGATCACGATTTCGGCTGGGACGACGGGTTGATATGCGGCGGCACGGTTTTCGGACTCATCCTGCCCCAAGCGGCCGAAGCTGGCGACATCTGGTCCGCATTGGCCAGGCGCGACCAAGTCCGCACTTGGGGTGTGCGCGACGATTTTGCCATCGCCTGGGCGGATGACGGCGATGAAGCAGGCTGGCTCTATCGCGAGACCGTCTCGCCACCGTTGGCATTGTGGATCGCCGGCTCGGGGCACATCGCGCAAGCCGTGGCACCGCTGGCGCAGGCGCTGGATTTCGACGTCACCGTCTTTGACGACCGGCCTGAGCTGGCCAACGCGGATCATTTTCCCGAAGGCGTGCATTTGCGCGTCGGCAATTGGGGTGAATTGCTCGACACACCTCTGGCGGTGCAACCGACGCTGGGCCTGATCGTGACGCGCGGCCATCAACACGACGCCAACGTTCTGGCCGAGTGGATTCACAAACCGTTTCTTTTTCTGGGCATGATCGGCAGCGGTCGCAAGTCGCGCATGATTCGCGAAGGTTTTCTCAAACGAAACATCGCCACAGCGGAGGAATTTGCGCGCGTGGCGAGTCCCGTCGGTCTTGACATTGGCGCGGCCAGCGTCCAGGAAATCGCCGTGAGCATTCTGGCGCAATACGTGCAAAAAAGGGCGGAACATGCCGCCCACGCTCCGTGTCAAGCCTAGGGATTGTTCCCGCATTGGATGACTTATCCCCAAGCCATCGAGTTCCTTTACAGCTTGCGCCTTTTCGGCATGAAACTGGGGTTAGACAATGCGCGCCGATTGGCCGCGGCCATGGGCAATCCGCATCATCACCTGCGCTTCATCCACGTCGCCGGCACCAACGGCAAAGGCTCGACCTGTGCGATGCTGGAAAGCATCTACCGCACGGCTGGGTTGCGTGTGGGCCTCTTCACTTCGCCGCACCTGGTTTCGTTTGCGGAGCGCATTCAGGTTGGGCGTGAGCTTATCAGCCGCGAGGATGTTGCGCGATTGACGGAGGAAATTCGCGCCGCCATCGACGCCCTGGACGCGGAGTCGCCGCCCACGTTTTTCGAGGTCGTCACGGTGATGGCGCTGAAGTATTTCGCCGAACAGAAATGCGAGCTGGTGGTCTGGGAAACCGGCTTGGGCGGACGGCTTGATGCCACCAACATTGTCACGCCGCTGGCCAGCGTCATCACCAACGTGCAGTTGGATCACCAGCAGTGGTTGGGCCAGACCTTGCCCGAAATCGCCCGCGAAAAAGCCGGCATCATCAAACCAAGCGTACCTATTCTGACCACTACCGACGCCGCCGACGCGCTGAAGGTCATCGCCGAAGTTGCACGACAACAACAAGCCCCGTTGACCGTGGTGACAGAACTGGCCGAACCATGGGAGATCGCCCTCGGAGGGGAACACCAAAAGCGGAACGCCGCGCTCGCGGTAGCCGTCGTCCGTCTGCTCCAGCCGCTCATTTCCGCACCCGAAACGGCGGTGCGCGAGGGTTTGAGAGCAACGCATTGGGATGGCCGCCTGCAAATCGTGCAACAGGCGGAAGGACGCATCGTTTTGCTTGACGGAGCGCACAATCCCGCCGGCGCGCAAGCCCTGGCGACTGCGTTGCAAACGCGCTTTCCGGGTCGGGCGCCTACGCTTATTCTCGGCACCATGGCCGACAAGGATTACGCGGCGATCTGCCGTTGCCTGGCGCCGACGGCCGCGAAAATCTTTCTTTGCCCCATTGCCAGCGACCGCGGCGCCGACCCGCGAGTGTTGGCCGATTGCTGCCGCGCGGGCAACGCCGCCGCTGAAGTCTTATTATGCGCGAATATCGCCGAGGCGCTGGCTCAGGCCGCGCGGGATGCGTTTGTCGTAGTCACCGGCTCACTTCATTTTGTGGGCGAAGCGATGCAGGAGCTTAGCTTGGCGTCCTCCGATTCGGAGCGCGGTCTCAACGACTACGGCGCCGCCCAAGCCCTCTCTGGTATCCGCGCCGTGACTTTCGACGTCGGCGGCACGCTCATCGAACCGTGGCCTTCGGTCGGCAGCGTTTATGCGCAAGTCGCGGCGCGACACGGCGTGAAGGTGGCGGCGGAGGATTTGGATCGTCAGTTCGCCGTGGCGTGGTCGGCCAGGAAGAATTTCCGCTACCGCCGGTCCGACTGGTCGGAATTGGTGCGGCAAACCTTCGCCGGCTTGACCGCCGAGCCGCCCAGCGCGAGTCTTTTTGACGAGCTCTACACACACTTCGCCAGCGCCTCGCCTTGGCGGATTTTCGCCGATGTCACGCCGTGTTTGCAGGAACTTAAGCAGCGCGGCCTCAAGCTCGGCATCATTTCCAACTGGGACGACCGGCTACGTCCGTTGCTGCAAGAACTGAAACTCGATAATTATTTTGACAGCATCGTTATTTCCGGCCCGGGCGGGGCGCAAAAACCGGAGGCGAAAATTTTCCAAGCCGCCGCTGGCCGGCTCAACACACCGCCCGAGGCCATTCTGCACATCGGTGACAGCGCTTCCGAGGACGTCGCTGGCGCGCGCGCCGCCGGCCTGCGCGCGCTTCTGCTCAAGCGCGGCCAAACGCCCGCGCCGCTTGCGTCTCTCCGGTTCCTGCCCGCCCTGATAAGATGACTTCAGAAGAGTGCAAGAGGGCCTAATACATGATTTAGCGAATTGACTGATTCGCCAGAGATTCATTAGATTTACTGAACGATATGGATCTAAGGTCGGACAAAGCATGGTGAACTTATTGCGCAATCTTTTCTGTTCCTCGCTGGGTAAGAAATATCTCATGGCGGGCAGCGGGGCCACGATGTTTTTGTTCGTCATTGGCCATCTGGCTGGAAACCTGCAAATTTTTCTCGGCCCCGAGGCCATCAACCGCTACGGCCATTTTCTCCAAACCAATGTCGAACTGCTGTGGCCGGTTCGTATCGCGCTATTGGCCATCATCGGCATTCATATCTGGTCGGCTACAAAACTGACGCTCGAGAATCGCGCCGCGCGGCCCCAAGCGTACGCGCAGTGGCAGCCCACCGCCGCCACCTATGCTTCGCGCACCATGATGATGAGCGGCATCATTGTGGCGGTTTTCATCGTCTATCATCTGCTGCATTACACGGTTATGTTGCGGGCCGTCAATCTCACGGGGCAGGATTTTCATTACTTTAACGAGGTGCTCAAGAATCGCGAAGAACGCCATGATATATACCGAATGATCGTCGTTGGCTTCCAACAGCCCGTGGTCTCCATCTTCTATCTGGTCGGCGTCGGACTGCTTTGCCTGCACCTAAGCCACGGCATCAGCGCGATGTTTCAATCGCTGGGCTGGAAAAAGCGTTCTTACGGAGAGTGCCTGGATCGCGGCGCCAAATGGGTGTCCGTGCTGATCTTCCTGGGCTACAGCTCGATACCCGTCGCCATTTTGTTGGGGTGCATAAAATGAAACTCGATGCTCAAATCCCGGCCGGGCCGCTCGCGCAGAAATGGGATCGGCGCCGATTCGAAATGAAATTGGTCAATCCGGCCAACAAACGCAAATTCGACGTCATCGTCGTGGGCACGGGCTTGGCGGGCGCAGCGGCCGCCGCGTCGCTGGCTGAGTTAGGCTACAAGGTAAAGGCCTTCTGCTATCAGGACAGTCCGCGCCGCGCCCACAGTATCGCCGCCCAGGGTGGAATCAACGCGGCCAAGAACTACCAGAACGACGGCGACAGCATCTATCGTCTTTTCTACGACACCATCAAGGGCGGCGACTTCCGCGCGCGCGAGGCCAATGTTTATCGTCTGGCCCAGGTCAGCGTTAATATAATTGACCAATGCGTTGCGCAAGGCGTGCCTTTTGCGCGCGAATACGGTGGTCTGCTGGCGAATCGTTCTTTCGGCGGCGCGCAGGTATCGCGCACGTTTTACGCGCGGGGCCAGACCGGCCAGCAATTGCTCCTGGGTGCCTACCAGGCCTTGTGCCGGCAAATTGCCGTGGGCAACGTTACCATGTTTCCGCGCAGCGAAATGCTCGACTTGGTGCTCGTCAATGGCCATGCCAAGGGAATCGTCACCCGTTCACTTGTCAACGGCGAAATCACAGCGCACGCCGCCGATGCTGTGATTCTGGCGACTGGCGGTTACGGCAACGTTTTTTATCTTTCCACCAACGCCAAGGGTTGCAACGTCACGGCTTCCTGGCGGGCCTTCAAAAAGGGCGCGGCCTTTGCCAATCCGTGCTACACGCAGATTCATCCCACCTGCATCCCCGTTAGCGGCGATCACCAATCCAAGTTGACGCTCATGTCGGAGTCCCTGCGCAATGACGGACGGGTCTGGGTACCGAAGAAAAAAGGAGAAACGCGCACGCCGCGGGAAATTCCCGAGGACCAACGCGACTACTTTCTGGAACGCAAATACCCCAGCTTCGGCAACCTCGCCCCGCGCGACATCTCTTCCCGCGCGGCCAAGGAAGTTTGCGACGAAGGCCGCGGCGTCGGGCCGGGCGGCTTGGGGGTCTATCTTGATTTCGCCGACGCCATCAAGCGCATCGGCGAGCCCGCCGTGCGCGAACGTTACGGCAATCTGTTTGACATGTACGAAAAGATTACCGGCGAGAGCGGGTATGAAACGCCAATGCGCATTTATCCGGCCGTGCATTACACCATGGGCGGGCTATGGGTGGATTATGATTTAATGAGCAACGTGCCCGGACTTTTCGTGCTGGGTGAGGCGAATTTTTCCGATCACGGCGCGAACCGTCTCGGCGCCAGCGCGCTTATGCAGGGGCTGGCGGACGGCTATTTTGTCGTGCCCTACACGTTGGGCCATTATTTTGCGACGGCCAAGCAACCCAAGCCGCGTCTGGACCAACCGGAATTCAAAAAGGCCACGGCCGACATGCAGGAACTCACCAAAAAACTGCTTGCCATCAATGGCAAGCGCACTGTCAATTCGTTTCACAAGGAACTCGGCGCCATGATGTGGGAAAAATGCGGCATGTCGCGCAATGAAAAAGGATTAAAGGAGCTGCTGGCGCAAATCCCGGCTTTGCGCGAGGAGTTTTGGAAAAACGTCAAGGTGGCTGGGCAAAACGAGGAGTTGAACCAGAACCTCGAACATGCCGGGCGCGTGGCCGATTTTTTGGAATTCGCCGAACTGCTGGCGCAGGATGCATTGCAGCGACGCGAATCGTGCGGCGGCCACTTCCGCGCCGAATATCAAACCGAGGAGGGCGAGGCCAAACGCGACGACGAGAATTTCGCCTACGTGGCCGCTTGGGAATACGCCGGCGTGGGCAAGCCGGCCATCCTCAACAAAGAACCGCTCGTTTACGAGGAAGTTCACATGAGTACCAGGAGTTACAAGTGAGCGAGGCGCGCATGAATCTTACGTTGAAAGTCTGGCGGCAGAAGGACGCCAGCAGCGACGGCCGGATCGTCACCTACCAGGCCCACGATGTCCTGTCAGACATGTCCTTCCTGGAAATGCTCGATGTCCTCAACGAGGAGTTGATCGCCAAGGGCGAGGAGCCGATTGCTTTCGATTCCGATTGCCGCGAGGGCATCTGCGGCACTTGTTCCATGATGATCAACGGCCTCGCCCACGGCGGCAGGCGCGGCACGACTGTCTGCCAGCTTCACATGCGGCATTTCCGCGACGGCGACACCATCGTCATTGAGCCGTGGCGCGCCCGAGCGTTCCCTGTGCTGAAAGATTTGGTCACGGATCGCACCGCTTTTGATCGCATCATTCAGGCGGGCGGTTTTGTTTCCGTCAACACCGGCGGCGCGCCTGAGGCCAACGCCCTGCCCATCGGCAAGATGGATGCCGATACCGCCATGGATGCCGCGGCGTGCATCGGCTGCGGCGCTTGCGTGGCCGCGTGCAAAAACGCATCGGCGATGCTGTTTGTGTCGGCGAAGGTTTCGCATTTGGCCGCGCTGCCGCAAGGCCAGGTCGAGCGCGAGCAACGCGTGCTCAACATGGTCAAGACCATGGACGAGGCGGGTTTTGGCAACTGCACCGTGACCGGTTCCTGCGAAGCCGTTTGCCCGAAGGAAATCAGCTTGGATTTCATCGCCCGCATGAATCGCGAATATGGCAAAGCCATCCTCAAAAACACCACTCCGCCCGCCCGCGAAGGCGGGGATTAGACTGCGACGTCCGGCAAATTAAACTGGTGTTCGAGGGCAAGCCTTGCTACGCTGAACTGGATTTCGAACCAACAGCATGAAACGAAAATGGATTCTCCGTGCCTTGGCTGCCTGCGCCATTATCTTGGCGGTCGTGATTTTGGTCGTGGCGTTTTCGCTGGGCACAATCGTCAAGAAGGGCGTGGAGAATATCGGACCCCAGGCAACCAAGGTAGATGTCAGACTCAAGAGCGCCGAAGTGTGGCTCCTGGCTTGGCGCGTTCAACTTAGCGGCTTATTCATCGGCAATCCGCCGGGCTACAAGACAGCGTCGGCTATCGAAGCGGACAAGGTGAGCGTGTGGGTCAAGCCAGGGAGCGCGTTCTCGGACAAATTAGTGGTCGAGAGCATCCAAGTGACGGCTCCGGTCATTACGTTGGAAGGGGGATTGCGAGACAACAATTTGAAGAAAATCGAGAAAAACCTGGATGCCTACACCGCCAGCTCCTCCAGCACATCAAGCTCGTCGGCGTCTTCGACCGGTCCCGCGAAACCGGAAAGGAAGCTCCAAGTCAACGAACTGGTCATCACCGGCGCCAAGCTGCTAGTCAATACAAAGCTTTCGGGGGGGCGCACGATCACTTTGTCCATTCCCGATATTCATCTGACGGACCTCGGCACCGGCCCTGAAGGCGTGACGGCGGCGGAAGTGGGGCAACGCGCGTTGCATGCGGTGTTGCAGGCCGCCACCACGGCGGTGGCCCAGAACGCCAGCGGGCTGGGTGAAGGAGCCGTAGGCGGAGCCAAGGACGCGGTCAAGAAAGCCGCGGACAGTTTAAAGGGATTTTTTCACCAGTAAAATTTACAACTCGCTAGTGGCGGCGTTGGAGTTCCGACGCTTGACTTTGGCATCGACCGTCGCGAACTGGATCGTTTATAATTTAGCTATGCCGTCATTTGATATTGTTTCAGAAGTAAGTTCGATGGAGATCGACAACGCCGTCAATCAGGCCAAGAAGGAGCTGGCCAACCGGTTTGATTTCAAAGGGAGCAACGCGGAGATCGTGCTGGAAAAAAACGAAATCAAACTTTCCGCCACCGACCAGTTCAAGATCAACGCGCTGCATGAAATGGTCGTCACCAAATTGGCCAAGCGGCAGATCAGCCTGAAAAGTGTGGAGTCAATGCCGCCCGATATTTCGCCGTTGGGCCACGCGCGCCAAGTCATCAAAATCAAGCAAGGCCTTGACCAGCCCGCCGCCAAGCAAATCACCGGCTTCATTCGCGACACCAAACTTAAGGTCACCACCCAAATCCAGGGCGATGTTGTCCGCGTCACCGGCAAAAGCAGGGATGATTTGCAGGATGTGATCGCCGCGGTGCGGGGTCATGAATTTCCGGTCGCGGTGAGTTTTCAGAATTTTAGGGATTGAAATGAAGATCAGATTGCGCGTGCGGAACGCCGTTCTGCCACTCATGGCCGCGTGCCTTTGTGCGCACGGGACGGTGGTGGTGCCTCTGATTTTTTACGTGGCTCCCGCCGGCAACGATGACTGGTCCGGCGGCCAGCCTTCTGTCGATGGCAACAAATCGGACGGCCCGCTGGCAACGCTGGGACGGGCGCTGGAGAAATCACTCGCGGCCCATCGCGAGACGCCGAAGGCGGAGATCCGCATCGAGTTGCGCGGCGGGACTTACGCCCAGGATCGACCCCTCATCTTCACGCCGGATGATTCGAGGCTGGTGCTGGCTGCTTATGGTCGCGAAACGCCGGTCATCACCAGCGAGGCCCGCCTGACGGGCTGGCGCCGTTCATCCGTCAATCCTAATTTGTGGGAGGCGCGAGTTCCCGCGGACTGGCGCTTTCACGAACTGTTTGTCAACGGCGTCCGCAAGGGCCGCGCCCGCGCGCCGGAGACCGGTTTTTTTCGCAGCGTGAAAGGACCGATCCAAGGCCATCCGGACCAATTGCGCTTTCAGGCAGGAGACGTGAAGGAATCGTGGGCGCGCGACGGCGGCGTGGAATTGGTTGTCCTCCAAGCTTGGGCGCAAGCCCGCAATCTTATTTCCGCCGTGGATGCCGTATCCAACGTCGTTTCCCTGGCCGGCGACGCTTTTCCCAACAACTCCGAAACCGGCGTCCGCTACTACATCGAGAACGCGCCGGACGCGCTGCGTCCCGGTTCGTGGCGGCTGGATGACCAGTCGGGCGTGGTCACATACTGGCCTAACGCCGGCGAAGATGTTGCCTCGGCGATGATCACTGCGCCGCGTCTTTACGATCTGGTGCATTTAGAGGGAGAGAAGGATCGCCCAGTGCATGACATTGTATTTGACGGCCTGGTTTTTGCCGGGACAGATTGGCGTCTCACCGGCGGCCATGACATGGACCCCCAGGCCGCGGTGGAGGTCGAGGCCACGTTGCAAGCCCGCTTCGCCCGACAATGTGCCATTCTCCGATGCCGCTTCACGCGTCTTGGCGGTTACGCGGTCGATATCGGCCAAGGCTGCCAGAATGACAAGGTTGTCGGATGCGACATGTGGGATTTGGGCGGAGGCGGCGTGCGACTGGGCGACTCCGACGCCACGACGGCGCGAGCGGCGCCCAACTTCGCCAATGACGTGACCGACAATCACATTCACGACATCGGCGTGGTCCATGCGCCGGCGGTGGGTGTGCTGGTGTTGTTAAGCCCGGACAATCTCATCGCCCACAACGAAATCGACCATACCTACTACACCGCTATTTCGGTTGGGTGGTCATGGGGTTACGCGGACACGCCATGCCGGGGCAACATTGTCGAGTACAATCATTTGCACGACATCGGCCAGGGTATGTTGAGCGATATGGGAGGCATTTACACGCTCGGCCTTCAGCCCGGAACGATCCTGCGCAACAACTTGATCCATGATGTCAGCATATTCATTTACGGCGGCTGGGGACTTTACACGGATGAAGGCAGCTCGGGCATCGTGCTGGAGAGCAACGTGGTCTATCGTTGCCAAAGCGCCGGGTTTCATCAGCACTACGGGGAAAGCAATCTTCTTTACAACAACATTTTCGCCCTGAACCAAGAGCATCAATTGATGCGGACACGGGCGGAGCCGCATCTGTCGTTTACCTTCACGAACAACATCGTCTATTTCAGTTCCGGCACGCTCCTTGGCGGCAATTGGTCCGGTGATGGTTTTGCCATCGATCACAACATTTACTTCGACACCGGTAGCGGGCCGGTTCCGCCGCCGTTGGACACCGGGCTGAAATGGGCCGACTGGCGTGGCCAGGGCCACGATCTTCACTCGTTGATTGCCGATCCTCAATTCGTCGACCCTCAGCGCGGCGACTTTCGGCTTAGGCGCGGGTCGCCGGCGCTGGCATTCGGCTTTCATCCGCTTGATGAGCGTGAAGCTGGCCCACGGAAAGAATATACTGAGCGCCGGTAATTTCGCTATTCCGCGCCGGGATGAAGTCGCCGCCAGCGAGCGGCGAAAAGGAAAAACACTCCCGGTCCGAACGAGAACAACATGACCGACATCCCCAGAGTCAGTCCAATGAAGGTCATGAAACCGGCGCAGCAATAATCCCGGTAGCGGGCCACGATGTGCGTCGGCACTGCGATCAGTAGTTCCAGAATGCTGCCTTTGAGCAGAGTCTTGCAGAGGCGCGAAACGAAATCTTGCGGTCCCGTAGTGCGGCCCAAGCGGAAAAAGATCAAGGCCCAGCCGCACCACGCTGCCACTCCCATACCAAGAGGGATCCAGATGCTCAGAACATCGCTGGCCTGATCAGACGCCTGCCCGCCAAAAGCAAATTCGCAGAGGGAAAAAATCCCCCCTGTGACCAATCCGCCCATCATCAAACTGCCAGTAAGAACGGTCAACAACAGCGGGAGGCGTGTCATGGGTCGGCGGCTGGCCAGGCGCACAGGCACGGCCAGCATCGCCGCTTGCGCCAGGCCCATCACCGCCAGCCAAAGCCACCATTGCCATGCGCCGTACATTCCGGTCGCGACATTTGTGACTGCCTTTAATCCATCGCCCGCATTTGGGAGCCCGTTTAATGGGAAAAAGGCGGCCAGGAAAACCGGCAGCGACAAGACAGCCAGCATCAACGCATACAAAACCGCAACGATTACCGACCAACGTTTCATAGTGTTGTTCTGCGCATACTAGAATTGGGTAGCCAACACTAACTTGAATCGCAATGCTAATTCCGAATTTTACGTCAGTGCAAGTTGTCCGATCCCGGCGAGACGCCGATGGACGCGGTCGAAACGGTCGCGTTCCCCAAAGGCGATCTGGTCTCGGAGAATCCGCATCCATCCTTTCGTGCTTGACGTTCAGGGCGATGGTGGTTGGATAAGGGTCGAAATGAGAATTAAAACATTATTTTCGCTGGCTCTTTCCACCGCGCTGATTCTGTCCTCCGGCTGCGTCGGCACGGAAACCGGCAAACCGGTCTTCGGGATGCCGACCAAGGACACTATCACCAACCATTATGAAAAACCGGTTCCGCTGCTGGTCGAGGCCACGCGGACGGTGTTGAAGCGTAATGGCGAATTGTTAGTTGACAATGTGGTAAACAATACCTTCCAGGCCAAGGTCAATCAGCACAATGTCTGGGTCAAAGTGGCTGACTTGGATGGCAAGATCACCGCCGTCTCCGTCCAGGCGCGCGGACCCTTGGGCTCGGATGTCGATCTAGCGGCCCAAATCTCCACGCAAATCGCGCTGCAACTGACGGCAGAGCCGCATTAATGGCCGGGGCTATTTTGTGGTGTGAGAATGGCAGGGGCCAGCCAGCCGATTTGTTGACTGGGCAGGCGTTGATCCAACGTGCCTGAAATCATGGCTTCCCTCTGAATGTGGCCATCACAAAAAACGGCGTTCGCGCGCTGATCGTGGCGGAATTGCCCGTTGGGCTCAGTCGGGTCATCGTTGATGTAATACCATTCCTCAAACATCGGATGCTGGGCGGACGCCGGTGCCTCGAACGTGTTGACCTGCGCTGAATCAGCCAGCAAAGCCAATGCTGCCGGCTGGACGATGCTTTTCATGTTGACCGGGGATTTGCTTATCGGGCTCAAATAGAGGTTACATCCATAGTCGCAGGTTGGGACGGAAGCTTTGAGTTTGAATTGGGAAGAAGTGTAATCGAAAGAAGGGCAGAGGTCCACGCCCGCGCCCATATATGGAAACAAGGCGCCCTGCGTTGGATCAAACGGGCGCGTTTCTTCCGGCCCGTTGCCAATCCATCCAAACCAGTAAAGTTCGCCGTTGTTGGTGGCGATGTCGCCGTAAGCGAATGTCAGGCCGCCGTTGTCCTCCCAATACATCTGAGCCGAGAGACTGAACTGGCGCAGATTGTTGATGCACTTGACGGATTGTGCGGATTGTTTGCTGCGGCCCAAGGCAGGCAGCAACAGCGCCGCCAGGATGGCCACAATCGCAATGACGACCAGCAACTCAATGAGCGTGAACCCTTGCTTCGCCCGGCGGCAGGCCTCTTTCAGGCATTTGGGGCAAAGACAATCGGACCGCGGTTCGACCGCGTCGAGCACGGGCAATTCCGCGCACCAGCAGTTTGCGGAGAGGCGGCATTCAAACCGCGCCCCGCATTGCGGGCAAACTTTCTGGTCCGATTCGCTCATGGTCACTGCGGATTGGCCCTGACCCGGTAAAACTGGCTTGGCTGCGGGGCATTGGTGTCCTGCAAAGTCATCTGGCCGCCGACGCCGTTGAGCGGCGAAGCTAGAGGCGACCACGTTTGCAGGTCAGAACTTTTTTCCAGCGTGTAGTTCCAATTCGTCCGGCTCCAAAACTGCACTTGACAGATATTATTGGTCAAAGCAGCCGATAGATATGTCACCGGCGGCGGCGGCACGGTAATCAGAAAGTTCTTCACAAGCCCGTGCGCGAGAATCGAACTGCCGAAGCCGCCCACGTCACTATAGCTGCTGATGGCGACGGTATCGAGGCGAAAATCGCCGACGCTGGGGCTTGCAAAAAAATCCGACGCGGTTTGGGGCAGTGAAGTATAAAGCTGCCCGTCGGCGAAAATCTCACCCTGCATTGCGGCGGTCCCGGCGACATGGCTGATCGTGACGTGATAAAGCGTGCTTAAGGCCAAGGGCACATCGGCGAACCCAAAGTAGTAATTGTCATTGGTGTCAAGCAAGGTGGTATCGAGCGAGGCTACGTCGCCTTGGTCATCGGCCGGAAAATAATCGAACTCGGCAAGATTCGTGGCGTTGGCGCCGGTGCCGCGCAAGAAATTGGTGCTTTCGGCGTCGGCCAGATTAAGGAACCCAATCGCCAGCTCGAATTGATAGGGGCCATCCGTGTTCGTGCTGGCGTCGTTCAATTGGATATCGAAGTTCAGGCTGAAGGCATCGTTGCTGGTCAAGATGGTGCCTAGGGGATGAAAGAAATAACTGTTGGGCTGTGAAGAATCCCACGTCACTTGCAAATCCTGATTGCTGGCGTTCCAAGTGAAAAGATTGGTGGTTCCAAAAGTTTGCCATCCATTGGCGGTGGGATTGTTGGAAAAGTCTTCCGCCAGAACCGTTCCGTCCACGGCGGCAAAACCGGCAACTTGCAAATAATTGGTCACCACGTCAACACGAACGTAGCGAATATCCGGCAGGAAGACCGCGTTTCCATTGGTATCCTGCGCCCAGTCGATGTCATAACTCGCGCCGCCAGCCGAGCCGCCGTAAAGCAACTTAATCTGCGCCAGCGTCAGGCCCGCAAAATCCGCCGGCGTCAACGCAGGATTGACAGGCAATCGAAAATCGCCTGAGGCGTCGGTGGGAAAGAGGTAATCAACGGTCGGAGACAACGCAGTATTCAGCGTGTAAAACGCAGCGCCGTCGCGGCTGACCGAGACCCGTGCCTGGCCGGCATCGTTGATCACGTCGCCATCTGTCGCCCAGAGATCGTTCGTGGCAGAATAGTTGGTCACGTCAAAAAAAGAATTCCCAAAAATGATGAAGTCGCGGTTGCCCTCGGGATAGTGGACCACGGGCCGGTCAAACTCAATCGTCACCCAGCCGCCTTCGCCGATGGAGAGGATTTGATTGGTTTGCCAGGCCGGGTCAAACGGATCCACCGCGTCGCCGTAGGAATCGGCGGTGGAAGGCTGGCCGAGAACGGCGGAGGTATTCGTATAACCGGCGACGTAACCGCTGCCGGAATTGTAATTGACAACTGCCGCGGCGTAAGGA
>Ga0209006_10002684_pt1 | contig 16214 bp, 6 predicted proteins | sample JacPin_JW_Ref_O2_FD_188567 | JGI IMG/M metagenome (GOLD analysis project Ga0209006, IMG submission 188567) | Forest soil microbial communities from Algoma, Ontario, Canada - Jack Pine, Ontario site 1_JW_Ref_O2 (SPAdes) (version 2) | ecosystem: Environmental > Terrestrial > Soil > Boreal... | reverse complement strand
GATCTTCGACGCCGCGAACTTTTCTCATCGTCTCCACAACTGCGTCGCCTTTTTCTTCCAGCGTCTTTAAATCATCGCCATAAATCTTCACCGCCAGCGCACCCTTCACGCCGCTGACCGCTTCCTCCAGGTTGTCCGAGATCGGCTGCGAGAAATTCCAGATCACGCCTGGAATTTTTTCCAGCTCCCGATTCATCGCCTCGATCACCAGTTCCTTGTTCTGGTGAAAGACCGGACGCCATTTTTCTTTCGGCAGCAGATCGACGAAGTATTCCGTATTGAAAAATCCTGTCGTATCGGTGCCGTCGTCGGGCCTGCCAACCTGGTCGACAACCGTCGGCACTTCGGGAAACGATGCCAGAACCTGCCGCGCGCGTTCGGCGACTCGCGCGCCTTCCGTTGGCCCGGTGCTCGGCGCCAAAGTGCCGCGAACCCAGATCGCGCCTTCATCGAGGTGCGGCAAAAATTCCGATCCGATGACTCCTCCGATCGCCAGAAAAACCGTAAACGCAAACGAAACCAGGGCCAGACCAATCGTGATGCGCCGATTCTGAATCGCCCAGTTGACGGCATGGCGATACCGCGCGGTGATCCATTCCATCACCGGGTTGCGCCATTCTTCAATGCCAGAGGCGAACAGGAAACTCGCCAGCGCCGGCGCAATCAACATCGAGAACGTCAACGCTCCGAGCAGCGCGAACGCGACCGTCCACGCCATCGGCTTGAACAACTTCCCTTCCACGCGTTGCAACGTAAAGATCGGCAGATACGCCGTGATGATGATCCCGATCGCGTAGAACACCGGCCGTTGCACTTCGTGCGCCGCCTGCCGGATCTTGTCCATCGGTGTGAGCTGGTAATTCCGTGATGGCTGGTTCAAGTGACGAACGATGTTCTCCACCATCACCACCGCGCCGTCCACAACCATTCCGAAATCCAGCGCGCCCAGCGACAAAAGGTTCGCCGAAATGTGGCGCAGGTCGAGACAAATCGCCGCGAACAAAAGTGAGAAAGGAATCGTCAGTGCAACGATCAACGCCGCCCGCGCATTCCCCAAAAAAATGAAAAGGATGATGACCACCAGAATCATCCCTTCGGTCAAGTTGTGCATCACCGTGTGCGTCGTGTAATGGACCAGATCGTCGCGATCGAGATACGGAACGATCTTCACGCCGGGTGGCAGAATCTCAGTGTTGAGCCGCTGGACCATGGCGTGAATGCCTTCGAGCGTGGTCGCGGTATCCGCGCCTTTGCGCATGAACAGAACGCCCTCGACGACATCGTTGTCATCGAGCACCACGCCATCGGAGCGATGAATCGCCTTTCCAATTTGGCCGAGTCGAATCTTTGGCCCTTGCGTGACATCCGCGATGTCTCGAATCCGCAGCGGCGTACCGTTCTGCGTTTTGATCACGGTCTTGTCGATGTCCTGAATGTCACGCACCAGTCCGACCGCGCGCACATTGATCTGCTGCGCGCCCTGTTCGATAAAACTCCCGCCGGCATTCGCGTTCGCATTCGTGAGTTGTTGTTCGACCTGCGCGAGGGTCAGTCCATACGAAACCATCTTGTCGGGATCGAGCCGAATCTGATATTCGCGCGTAATGCCTCCGAACGAAGAATCGTCCACGACGTCCGGCACGGACTTCAGATATTTCGCGATCACCCAATCCTGAAGCGTCTTCAGTTCCATCACGCCGTAGCTGGGATTGTCGCTCTTGAGCGTGTACCAATAGATTGAACCGATCGGGCTGAAATCCGGTCCAATCGTAGCCGTCACGCCGGGCGGCAACGTCACTTGCCCGACGCGCTCGTTCACTTTCTCGCGGTCCCAATCGTTGTCGGAATCATCGTCGAAAATCAGGTTGACGACCGAAAGTCCCGCGAGCGAAGCCGACCGGACGTGCTGCACGTGCGGCATTCCGTTCATCTGAATTTCGATCGGGACGGTGACTTGCTGCTCGACTTCTTCCGCCGCGCGCCCAGGCCATTGCGTAATCACCTGGACCCACACGTTCGCCACGTCGGGATAGGCTTCGACCGGTAGCGCTTTAAACGCGACCGCGCCCCAGGCAAAGAGAAGCAGCGCGAGGCTCAGGACGACGAACCGATTGTTGAGTGAGAATGCAACGAGATTGCGAATCATTACTGTTGCACCGTGTTCTGGAATTCGAGCGCGTTCGAAACCACGTCCTGACCGACCGAAACTCCGGACAGAATTTCCTGCATATTTCCGGGCAACATGTCGCCGCCCTTCACTTCAACGCGTCGCAGAGTTTTATCGCCCGCGGGGATGTACACCCAATCGCGGTCCTGCAAGTGCAGGATCGCCGTCGCAGGGACGGCGGCTTTCGTTTCTTTTTTCCGGCCATGAAACGTCGCGGTCACGAACATGCCCGGCCGCATCAATCCCGGATTGGGCACTTCGATTCGCACTTTTGAGGTTCGAATGTTGGGATCGAGAATCGGACCGATGTTGCTGATCGTCCCAGTGAAAGTTTTGTCGGGATAAGCATTCAAGCGGATGTCCGCTTTCTCGCCCGGATGTACCGCGGAAAGATCATTTTCGTAGACGTCGCAAAGGATCCACACGGACGTCAGATCGGAAATCGTGAACGGGTTGGGAGAGCCGAGGCCGGCGACACCCGCAGCGTTGGTAACTTGCTGATCCGTGATCACGCCGGAGATCGGAGCTCGCACTTCCACGGTGCCCGACGGCTGATCGAGATTGGCGCTTCCGAGCACGCGAAGTTTCTCGGCGCTCGTCTTCACATCGACTTTCGCTTTCGCGTCGGTGTCTTCGGCCACCTGAAAATCGTTGAGCGAAATCACGCCCTTGTCATAAAGCAGCTTGGCGCGCTCCAGTTGGGTCTGCGAGAGCTTCTCGTCCGCCACGGCCTTCTGATAATCGGAATATGCGCCTGCAATATCCGAGCTTTGCACCAGCAACAGCGTCTGCCCTTTTTTGACTACATCTCCGAGGCGGGCCTTGATCTCAATCACGCGGCCGGTCGCGATCGAGATCACCGGAACGGTTCGGCTGATGTCTGGGGTAACAGTTCCGGTTGCGCGCAGCTCCGACGCGGCTTCGTGCGCCACTGCTTTCGTCAGCGGAAACCGATCGGGGTGATCCACGGTGAAAAGGTTGCGGTCCTGGACGCTTTCCACCTTCGTCGCTGGAGGAGCGCCCTCGTTTGCGCCGAGTTTGTCTTCGCCGCAACCCGCTATGCAGAATCCGATCGAGAAGACCGCGACAACGGTCACAAAAATATTTCGATTCATGGAATGACCTCGCGTCCGACGGCCATATTCAAATTGCTTGCCGCGGTGAGATAGGAGCCGATCAGGTTCAAATAGCCGAGTTGCACGTTGCGGTAGTCGGATTGCGCGTTGAGGTAATCGAGCAGTGAAGACGCGCCGTGCTCGTAGGCGAATTGCACGGAGTCTCGAACTTCCGTCGCCTCTTTCAAGTAATGATCCTTATACGGCTGCAACAAAAGGATCGTGCTGTTCAGCGTCGCGTGCGCGGTATCCACATCGCTGAGCACCTGCGCTTTCGCGGCGTCGGTCAGCCTCTGATTGCGATCGATGTCGATTTTCGTCCGCAGCTTTTCACCTTGATTCCGGTCGAAAACACGCAGCGGAACGCTGACGCTGACTCCAAAATATTGATCGATCGGCGGATTGCGGCCCACATCGAGCGCAAAGGTCGGGTCCGTCGATCCGTCGGCGATCGCCAGCTTGTGATCGGTCTGCGCTTTGGTGACCGCCTGCAATGCCGCGCGCAGATCGGGCCGGTTGTCGAGCGCTGTCTGGCGGACTTCATCGCGCGAAGGGATGCGATTCGCAAAATCGAAGGGTCCGGTCACGTCGAACTGATCGACGTGCGTGCCGTCGTTGATCAGCATCAGCAATTGCACCTTCGCTGTAATGAGGTTGACTTCGGCGGTTTGCAGGTCCGATTCGTACTGCACGCGCTGTAATTCGAGGCGTTGCATGTCGACCTTGGCCATGCCGCCCGCCTTCAGGCGCTCGCGGTTGAGGTCGAGAAAGTTGTCGTAATACCCGAGGTTGTCTTTGGCCAATTGAAGAACGGCTTTGGCCTGGAGCGTCTGGACAAAAGCGCTGCGAAGCTCGAAGAGCAGGGTCCGGTCGAGATCGGCTTGTCCCGACACCGCGATGTCCGTCGCTTCCTTGGCGCTCTCGAGCCGCAGTTCCCGCTTGTGCCGCCGTTCGTGCAGGTAACTCACCGTCGCCGACGTGAGCAGAAAGGAAAACGGTCCGTGAGACGGGCCGCCGGGAAATGGATCGATCTGGTCGGCCAAAATCGTGGCGGTGGGATTGGGCCGCAAGTAGGCGCTGATTTCATTCGCCTTCGACTCGTCGATTCCCAACTGTCCCGCGCGCAGGTTCGGGTTGTTGGTTTGAAAACGCAGCTGCACATCTTCCCAGTTCAGCGGCGCCTGTGCCGAGCAGACGCGCGGAAACAAAGCGATGGCCAGCAGTAAGCCAAAGCTCAGACACCAGGAAACCCTTCGCATGACTCCTCCTTGCCAATTGGCAGCGCGCTGACCGACCCGAAGATTTAGCCCGGCGGGGTAGAAGCTCATATCACGCCAGCAAGAACCGTTTGTGACAGGCAGATGAACGAGTGGTTGCGTCGAAATGACCGTTCGTTCATTTGTCGCTTTTCGGTAGCGGAACCGAGTACAGAAAACCCGGAAATCAGGTTGAACGAGGCTCCCGGACTTGCTACCATACCCCCACTGGGTAGGTAGACGGAGAACTTGATACCATACCCCTATAGGGTAGTCAAGACGGAAAAACCATGACTCAGACTTCGCGAGAAAAAATCGACCTGGTCAATCGGACCAAGAAAATCATCGGCCAGTTGGAGAGTGCTTTACGCGGCCTGAATGAAGACGAACAGTGCGCCGACGTGCTCCAGCGGCTTTCGGCCGCGCGCGGCGCCATCAATGCCCTGATGGGCGAACTCCTCGAGGATCACATTCGCCACCACATGCCCCGAAACTCCAAATCCTCGGAAGAAGCTGCTGAAGACGTGATCGAAATCGTCCGGACGTACTTGAAATAATTCGCGTCTCTTGCAGAAAGACGCCGGCAAGATGCCGGCCCTACCAAACCAGGATGCCAATTGGCGCGTGAACGAATGTCACGGCGTGGGCGACAGAATCTCAACTGCAACAACCCTTTTACAAACCGAGCCTTACGCGACATCCGCCTGCAAACTCCGTAGAATCATGTTTTTACGCGATGACGACCAAGAGGACTGTTACCCTCCCGCACCGGCCCATTGACCGCATGCCCACCTAACGTTATTGTCTCCAGTCAAATGGCGTAAGTTTCGCTGTGGCAGGGGTGTGGACAGTGACGGACAACACGCGCGATGAACTCCGGACATGCTTTTTGCGCCGCGGCTGGGTATTTCTCGCGCTCTTTTGCCTCTGCAGCTCTTCCGCTCCAGCGTCACGCGCACAAAAATCGTCGCCAAGCGTCCCATTCGGCGCGAGATCGTCGAGCGGCTTCCCGGCCAACGACGCACTGGTGAATGTCGTCGTCAACGTGCGGGAGATGGGCGGCACTCCGTTGCAGGGGGGCGCCATCGTCAAACTGTCGTCGGACTTCAGTGGTCTTCATCTCACGGCGTCGACGCAAGACGCCGGCACCGCGACTTTCCCGACCCTCCACACCGGCGACTACAAGGTCGAAGTCTCTTCCGCCGGGTACAAGACGAAAACCGAAACTGCCGAAGTGATGCCGGGTAATGCTTCCTACAGCGTTTATGTGTATTTGCAGCCGGAAGGCGCCGTGGACAACCCGAACCTGCCGCCGTCGGCAACGACGATGACTCCGAAACTGCAGTCGGAGATCGATAAAGCAGTCACGAAGATGCGGCGGCAACAGTTCGATGAGTCGCGCCAGCACTTTGAAAAAGCGGCGAAGATCGCACCCGGAAATCCCGATATCCAATACATGTGGGGAATGCTTGAGTATTACCAGCAGCACTTTGATCTTGCGCGCACGAAATTCGAAACGGCGGTTTCGATCAATCCAAATCACGAGCGCGCGCTGGTTTTGCTAGGAGAAATTCAGTTGCGCGATAAACAGGCTGCGCAAGCGGTGCAGACGCTGGAGAAAGCATTTCTTGTGAACGGCGCGGACTGGCGCATGCATTATTTGCTCGCGTTTGCTTATGCGGATGAAAGGAATTTCCCGAAGGCCGAAACACACGCGCAACGCGCGGCTGATCTCGGAGGGAAAGATCACAGTCCCCAGGCGCGCGTCCTGCTTGGGCGAATCCTCTCCGCCGACGGAAAGGTGCCCGAAGCTCGCAGCGCTTTCAATGGAGTGATTCGCGATTTCCCGGCCGATCCTTCGGCGAAAGACGCGAAGGTTGAGCTGGTCGCGCTCGATAGGGCCGCGGAATCGCACGCAGCCAACGTTGTTCCGGCTTCAGCATCATCAACCATCGCACCGGCGGTTTCGGTAAATGGAGCGGCGAGTGCGGTTCCAGCGCCGGTGCCTCCCGTATCGATTCGCCCCTGGGCTCCGCCGGACATCGATGCAAAGGAATATGTCGTCGCACCGGATGTTGAGTGCTCGCTCGACACGGTATTGCTGCGGACGCAGATGCGCATGATGAAACAGATCGCCAACTTCGAAAAATTCATGGCGACGGAACACATCGAGCACCAGGACATCGACGCGTACGGAAATCCGGGAGGCATCAAGTCGAAGGACTTCACTTATCTGGTTTTTATTCGAAGAGAGAAATCCGGCGCGCTATTGCTGGATGAACAGCGCGATGGCGGGGAAAATCTGAGTGAGTTTCCGACGTCGCTCGCTACGCACGGACTTGTAGGGCTCGGCGTGTTCCTCTTCGATCCCGACTATCAAGACGACGTCACGTACCGCTGCGAAGGACTGAGCGAATGGCGCGGGCAGGCGGCGTGGGAAATTCGCTTCGAGCAGAAGCGCGATGTGGAATCGCGCCTGATGACGTGGCGCAACAGCCACGGATTGTTTCCGGTGGCGCTGAAAGGACGCGTGTGGATTTCGTCGACCACATACGACGTGCTGCATCTCGAGACGGATTTGCGCGATCCGATGGCGCAACTGGAGCTCGATCGCGATCATCTTGCGATCGATTATGGGCCGGTGAATTTCGATCACGGCAAGACGTCGCTGTGGCTGCCGTGGTACGCAGAGATGTACATGCAGCTACACGGGAAGCGCTACCATCACCGACATACGCTGACCAATTACGCACTGTTTTCGGTGGATACGGATAACCAGATCAAGGCGCCGAAAGAAGCCGAGAAGAAAGACTGAAGTCGCTGGCTCTTCTGTCATGGGCGCTCCCCGCTAAATTCTCAGCTAGGACTGAAGGCTGAGATCCTTCGCTGCGCTCAGGATGACATGTGTTTTGTTTGTGGATTCCTGGTGCCGGCTGTCATTCTTCGTGATCGAGTGCAGCGCTGTGGTGCGACGTCGAAACATCGATAACAAAAGAAAACGCCCCGGAAATTCCGGGGCGTTTTTGTCGTTAGGGTTTTCCCTTCAGTCTCAAGCAGGAAATTTCAGCCTGCTGAACCGAGATTGCCGCGAACTTACTGCTGCGGCTTGGGTGCGGTTGCTGGCTTTGGAGTCGTGGTGCCGCCGGTTGCCGGGCGCGCTGCTGGTGCCGCCGCCGCGCCACCCTTCACAGGATAGGAGTTGTCGTAGAGGCGAACGATTTCCTGCGTGATGTCGATGTTGGGCGAGACGAAGAGCACCGGCGTGTTTTGCGCTGAGGAATCGAGCACGACGACGATGCCGTTTTCACGCGCGTAGCGATCGAGGACATCGACCATCTTGCGGCCGATGCGATCGAACACGTCGGCTTGGGCGGACTGGACGTCTTCCTGATATTCGTCCTGCTTACGCTGGAGCTGGCGCGCCATGGACTCGCCCTGGCGCTGGAGGCGGCTGGCTTCATCCTGGCTGAGCTTGCCGGCGCCGGTGTCGAGCCGCTGGCGGACGTCGTTGATCTGCTTGTTCATGCCTTCGAGTTCGTTCTGGCGCGCGGAGAACTGCGACTGCAATTCGGCGCTGGCTTGCTTGCCTTCGGCGGTGGAGGCGATCGCTTGGCGAATGTTGATCACACCGGTTTTGCCGGTGGCTGCAGAGCCGGCAGCGGGAGCTGCCTGGGCGTGCGCGCCGACGGTCGCGAACAAGGCCGCGGCGGCGAAGAAGGCCGCGCGGATCAGTTGGCCGCGAAACCGCGAAGCGGTGGTAATTCTCGAATTCACTGTATTTCTCCTTGTACTTAAAAAATATTCAGAAAATTTTGATTCCGAAATGCTGGCTGCGATTCCCGGCTGCGATGTTCCGTTAAGAACTCCGGGCTGTAAACCTGCTGATTCAGAACGTGGCTCGCCCTCGAAACTCCTTAGAAAGACGCTCGCGCAGCCGCCTCGTTAGCGAGATCGATTGGCTTGTATCGCTTCCCCTCAGAGGGTCGTACAGGCAGTACACAAACCTCGGAGTATAGCCGAGCAACTCCGCCCGCTGCAATCAGAAACGAAGGCAGGACCCACCCTTGCTATTTAGGATGTCACTTGCCCAGTCGGCGGTTGGCCGGACCTGAATGCCCTCTCCCGCGCACAGAACAAAGGTGTTACGGCCGCGTCAATTGGGCAAAGGCAAAATCAGGAGGCGATTGTTGGTTGCATCCGTGATAACCGCCATGTTGGTGAACGGATGGATGGCAGCGGCGAACTGCGTCGAGCCGATGACGCCCATCGTGGCGACGGTTTGCAACGTTTGCGTGTCGAGCACCGAAATCGTGTTGCTGACCGAGTTGACGGTCAACAAGGTGCCGGTGTTCGGATTAACGGCGAGCGACGTCGGATTGATACCGACGGAGGCGGGAGTCGCAGTACCCGTCGAAGGATTGAATGAATAAATCACGTTGCCTTCGCTGCCGGTGGCGTAAAAGACGCCGGGAGGCTGGCTCTGCGTGCCGTTTGCAGTGAGCGAGGTCGCTCCACCCGCGGGATCGAAGACGATGCCGGTGGGAGTCGAAGTCGTGGTGGCAGCGACAACGGTGGTGCATTGCGCCGGGACGTTGCTGCTGACATCGACGGTGTCAAGCACGCCGGTTGCGGAGGAGCTACTGCTGCCGAGTGCAAGCGCGGTGACGACGGCGACGCCGACGCCGCCCGTGGTCGAACCCGTGCCGCAGGCGGCGCGGTTAGGATCGATAGCCACGGCGATCGGCTGCTGATCGATGCCAAGGGTATTGGTTGTCACGGACGTGGTCGACAGGTTGATCGAGGTTAGATCGATTGCCGTAATGCTGTTCGATCCCGTGTTAGCAACAATTGCTACACCGGAGAGCGGATTGATCGCGACACCCGTCGGGTTCGTGCCAGTGCTGGGCGTCAGGACGACCGTATCTGTATTGAGATTCACAATGGAAGCCGTGCCGTCGGTATTGTTCGCAACCACGGCATAACCCATGCGCGGAATGACGTCGATGCCGGAAGGAGCCTTGCCCACGGCGATCGTCTTCGTGAGCGGAGCCGCAGCGCCCGGGGTGAGGTCGACGATCGAAATGCTACCGCAACCGTTGTTGGAAACGACCGCGATGTTGCGGGTGGTATCAATAGCGACAGCGCTTGGAGAAGGCGCAGTTGCGGCGCCGCACGCCGGTTGAAGATCCACGGACTGGACGGCGGAGAAGTCCGTCGGATTCGACCCGACGCCGCCAACGACGACATCGAGAGCGTATCGCCTGGGCACCGCCAGGAATGAGGCAGGAATCTGCGCGTCGACCTCGTTGTTGCTGACAACGTTCACGGTCGTCAACGGAGTGCCATCGAGGCGGACCGCCGCCGGAGAACCGGACGTAAAGCCGGAGCCGAAGATTTGTACGGTGACAGCGCCACCGGCAGTCGGCGTCGAGTTGGTCGTGAGCACAGCTTGCGGAAGAATCGCACCGGGAACGCTGGAAGACGCAACGACCGAGCTGATCTGGACCGGCTTGATTGTCCCGAGATGAACAATGCTGATGTTATTGCTGCCAGAATTCACGGCCAGCGCGACGTTGTTGGTGGCGTCGACGGCCAGCGCTCCGGGGATCGGGAGTGCGTTAGGTGTCGAGCCGCCACTGGGAACGTTCACGGTGCCTATGCCGGTGCCGTTGGTGGCAACGATCGCGATGCGCGCGAGACGCGCCGGATCGAGGAGCGACAACTGGTTCAAATGCGGATTAAAAACAAGAGCGGTGTTGGAATACGGCTGATACCCGACGCTGGTGTCGCCAATCTCACCCGCCGCACCGGTCGTGGTGCCGCCGAGAACGACGTTCTGCTGGAGTTGGATGGAAGTGAGCGACTGATCGAGCGTGCTCAAAAATGTGACTTGAGCCAGATTCGAGTTCGGGTCGGCCAGAATTGCCGAGCGAGTGATCGGGTTAACAGCGATGCCCTGCTGCGTTTGCGAGACGGTGAATATCAAAAAGGCGGTTCCGTAGCTGACGGTGCCCGCAGGAGCCGAGGCGGTGCCGCCGGTGATGGAGTCATTCACGGCGGTCTGCGAATAGGAGAAGTTGTTGGCGTCAATGACGGTAATGCCAGAGAAAGTGCCATTGAAGTTGCTGTTCGTGGTCGAAACGCCGCTGATCAAAACCGTTCCTGGATTGGCAGGATTGATGTTGTGCGCGGCAACGGTCGTGATGGTGACGACGTTCGAAGTGCGAACGGCGCTTGCAATAGCGACAGAGGTCGATTTCTTTGTGAGATCGACGGCTTGCAAGACGCCTGCGCCACCTGGCGTGATGTATGCGAGGTGAACGCGCGGCTGGAGAGCGACTTGCGGATACTGGCCCGTGGAGACGCTCACCGAAGAAATCACGCAAGGCGGCGCTTGGCCGGCGATGAGGCACTCCGACGTATTCGCCGCGTTTCCGGGATTGATGTCGGCGATGAAACCGATGTTGGTGTTGGCGTAAGCGATGACCGCCGTGTGCGTCAGCGAGTCGATACCGACCGAGTACGGGAATGGCGGAGGCGTCGGCGGAGTTGTCGGCGCCGAAGTGGGAATGAGCGGAGCGAGATTGATGGTTGCGATCGGAGTCGTGTTGGGAGTTGTGCCCGGCGCCGGAGTGCGGAGGAGTTCGAGAGTGCGATCCGCATAGTTGACGACCGCTGTGACGTGAACACCGGAGGTGCCGCCGACGGTGACGCCTAGAGTGTCAACGGCGACGCCCGTGGGAGTTGTGCCTACGGGCACGGGACTCGGCATGACGGTGGGATTGCCACCATTCAGGTTAATGAACTCAACCTTATTGGTTCCGACTTCGGCGACCGCGGCGACACCGAGAACGTCGTCGATCGCGATGGCGCTCGGAGTAGCGGCGCCGGTCAGCGGCAACAACGTGGCGTTGCTCGGCGGATTGCTGACGCCGTAGTCGGGAAATACCGCGAAACTGGTGGTCGCTGTAGTCGGGGAAGCATTGTTGTTGGTGACGCTGATCGGGAACAAGCCCGCAGTGGGCAGCGGAGGCATCGTCAGGGAGAGCTGACGCGACGAAGGCTGCTGGACCGCAATCGGCGATCCGTTGAATTGAGCAGAAACGAGCGGGAAATTGGTCGAGCCGAAAAATCCGCCGTCCATCAGCAAAGCGCCCGAGGACGCAGCGCCCGCAGCGGTCTGCGGGAGACTGTTGGGAAAAGTAGAGATCAGCGATGGGCGCTCGGAAACGACGGTGATGTTGAACGGACCGCCGCCTGATCCAGGCTGGCAGGTGCTCTGACCGATCGGAGGATTGCAGATACTGATCGTATGAGTGCCTGCAGTTTGAAGCTGTAACGGTAGTAAACGCGCGCGGGCACCCGTCGGGGTTGAACCCGCGGTCGGCGGAGAGACAACGACGACCTGGGTGCTGGGTAGAGCGGTGCCGTCGAAGAAAATACTGGTGAGCGAGTTCACGTTCGTGGCGGCCAGGTAGATGTCCTGCAAGACGCCGCCTTGAGGAGCGATGCTGGGCGAAATGCCGGTGAAGCTGATCACACCTGAGGAGACGATGGTGACGCTTGCAGCACCCAAGCGGGTAGAGTCGACTTTCGAAATCGCGAGAATCGTGACGATCTGAGGCGTCTGCGTAGTGACCGTTGAACTGATGGTGGATGGTGTGTACGCCGTAGGGACACTTGATGGCGCGGTGTATACGCCGGTGGCATTTATACTGCCGCAGGTGGGGCTGCAGGTGACGAGGTCCGCGAGGCTGTTGGCGCTGGTGAGCGGCTCCTGGGTGACCTGCCAGGTTACGTCGTTTGGCGTGGAGTCGTTGGTGAGCGTTGCAACGAACTGGAAATTCTGGCTGGTTGGAACGGCAGCGGTGGCCGGATTGATGGTGACTCCGATGCCGGAATCGAGCGAGACGGTGCAGGTGCCGGTGGCTTTGGTGTTGGCCTGAGAGGTCGCGGTGATCGTGATCGCCGGCGGGGAGACAATCGTCGTGGCGGTCGGAGGCGGGGTCGTAATCTTTGCGGGAGCGGTATACGTGACGGTGGTGTCCTGAATGTTGGTGAGCACACCGGTCTGAGCAGTGCATGGAGCGGCGGCACTGGTGGTGCTGGTGGTGGCGTTGTTCGCGGCAATCGTCGTGGTCGTGGTGGTGAAAGTACAGGTCCAGGTGACGTTAAGGTTGGTGGAACCTGCGACGGTCGCGGTGAGGTTGAGCACCTGAGTGACCACCAGCGCGGCTGAAGGCTGGCTCAATGTGACAGTGACCGTGTTGGCGCTGCCGCCACCGCAACCCTGCATGACGAAACCCGCGAGCGCAGCAAATCCGGCCACGCAGCTAAAAAGCTTTCGCAACTTCATTCCCCCTGCCTCCCCCGCTATAAAACGTCCGGCGATTATCGCAAAGAGTGCGTCGATTTCCGCAATCGAACATTGCGCGAAGCCCGGTTGCCCGAGCCGCCGGCCAAGAAATCAACTGCGCATTGCTAGAAAGTCTTGCCCACCGTGAAACGGAAGGTGGTCTTGGGCTCGAAATAATTCAGACGGCCCGGATTCAAACTGAATTCCTGCAATAGCGGCGCGACCTGGGTGTTGTAGACCTCAGGAGGCAATGTGTTCTGGAGCAGCTTCAGCTCGCTCGGATTGATGTAGTCCGGCGGCGAAATAATCTCGGAGTGCAGGCGGTTGATGTTGTAGGCGTAGTAGATGCGGAACGGCGCCTGGACGATCGGAAGCTGCACGCCAAATTCGACACCGGTGGAACCGCGGAGCCGGAAGTTCGTGCCGCTCGCGATGGGCAACTGGCCGCTCACATTCGCGCCCGGGAACTGTTGCAAGAGATTGGTGAGGCCTTGCGGATTCAGCTTAAGAGCGTCGGTGCGGACGATGCCGTCGGTGCCGCCATCGAGAAACAGGGATACGGTAACGGGACCTACGATCGGGATGCGGTATTCAATGTTGCCGGAAGTCTGGAGGTCTCCGCCGGGGAGCGTGGCCTGATAAGTGAGGATGGGGATGGTGAAGCTGCGTTGCAACGGGCTGCCGGAGGCCGACAAAGTGGTCGGATCGGTGAAGATGAAGGTTTGTGCGGTCTCGGTCGGAATGAAAGTGACGGGAGAAATGGAGCGGATGTCGTAACCGCGAAGATCCTGTTCGCCACCCATGTAGAAGCGGCTGTACGGAGGAACTTCCTTACCGCCGTAACCCGTGGTGAAAGCGGTAGTGAAGTGAACACCCAGCACGTTGCGTTTTTTGTAGAGCGGGTGGAACTGTGTGTAGCTGAAGACGTTCGTGATCGTGTTGGTGTTGCCGCCGAGCGGACCGCCGCTGACTGCTGCCGAATAGAAAAGGCTATGCCCCTTACGCGGGTTTTGTGGATTGTCGATCGTGTTGTAGCTGACGCTGGGCGTGATGGTGCTCGAGACGATACCCGTGAGCGCGCTAGGGCCGGCGACGCTGGTGAACTGCAACTGTTCGAAGAGCAATTGCGATGCTTCGTTGAACGTCTGAATGTTGGTGTGCGTCAAGCCGTAGGTGATCGAGAGGCGCGTGAACGAGAGGCGCTTGACCGGATACTGCGCAAAAATGGTGAAGCCGGTGGAATTCTGCGTGTAGTTCTGAACGAATTCGGGGTTGATGCTGACCGACTGGCCGAGGGCCAACGCTTCCTGTTTGGCCTGGTCGAAATTGTAGCGGCTGTCGAAGATGGTGAAGCCGGTGGAGATCGGGCGATCGAATAGATACGGCTCGGTGAAGCCGAACATGAAGCTGCGCTGCAAATCGCCGAATTGAGCCGAGAACGTGAGCGTTTCGCCGAGGCCGAGGAAGTTGTTGGTCTGATAGGTCAGGCCGATGAAGGTGCCGGCGAGTCCGCTGACGCCGCCCTGCAAACCGATGGACTGCTTGCCCTTTTCCTTCAGCTTGAGGTTGAGATCGACGGTGCCGTCTTTTGTATTGCGCTTGATTTCGACGGCCTTGTCTTCTTCGATGCGATCGAAATAGTTGAGCTGGTTGAGGCGCAGGATGCTGATTTCCCAGGCGCGCTTGTTGAAGAGCTGGCCTTCGTCGAGGAGCAGCTCGCGGCGGATGACCTTGTCGCGCGTGGTGGTGTTGCCCGTGAAGTCGATGCGGCGAACGTAATACTGTTTTTCCTCGCTGAAGCGGAGCGTGAGATTGATGGTGGCTTCAGTGTCGTTGATGTCGAACTCGGGCTCGGCGGTGAAGTCGATGAATCCGTACTGGCCGTAGGCTTTGCCGTAGTCTTCGATAGCTTTACGAACTTTGGCGGCGGAGAACGTGTCGCCGGGCTTGAGCGGGAAGACGGTCTTGAGCGCTTCGACTTTGAGCGAGAGAGCTTTGTCGGGGTCGGCGCTGACGATCTTCAGCGTGCCCATTTTGTAGCGGATGCCTTCTTCGATCGGAATCGTGATGTTGACGGCTTTGCCGTGCGTGCGGCCGGTGAGCGGGACGCCGAGCTTGTAGCCCTGCGTGTCGTAATTTTCGAGGATCGGGCCGTTGGGCGCGACGACGACCTTGAAGTAGCCGTTGTCCTGATAGTAGCCGCGGACGCCGACTTCGAGATCTTCGGTGAGCTTTTCGGAGTCGTAAGTTTTGCTGAGCACGGCGATATCCCAGAAATAAAGCGGAATCGAGTAGGGACGATCGTGGCGCATCTGGCGGAGCAGCTTGCGATCACTGAAGGCGTGATTTCCGGTGAACTTGATGTGGCCGACTTTGACTTTCGGACCTTCCTGAATCTTGAAGACGAGGATGACGGCATTGCTCGACGCGATGCGCTCGTATTGAGGCGTGACGGTGGCGAACTGGCGGCCGTGCTCGCCGAGCAATTCTTTCAGGACGACTTCGGCTTTCTTGATGCGCGTCGGGTCGAAGCTGCTTTCGACGGTAAGGCCGACTTTGCGCTCTTTGAAGCGGTCGAGAATGTCGGACTCTGAGATCGAATGGATGCCGTCGTAGCGAATGCGGCGAATGACGGGACGCTCTCTGACTTCGAAAATGATGTTCTTATGATTGGGGCCGTCGGGAGAATCTTCGACGCGAAGCTTTACGTCTTCGAAAAATTGCGTGTTCCAGAGGGCCTGGAAGTCGCGGCGGAGCGTTTCCTCATTGTAAGGATCGCCTTCGCGAGAGAAGATGCGCGCCTTCAGAGTGTCGCTGCGGATGCGGCGATTGCCGATAAAGATGATGCGGTCGACGATGGCGGGTGAATTCTGGTCGGCGGCGGGAGCGGCCTGCGTCGGGGCGTTTTCGAGCGGCGATTGCGTGGGCTGAGGCGCCGGCTGCGGAGCGGCGGGCTGTTGTTGCTGAGATTGGTCGGGCTGTTGCGCCTGCTGCTTCGAGGATGACTCTTGCTCTTGCGGCTTCGAAGACGACTCTTGGGGCTTGGAAGACGATTCTTGGGATTTAACTTCCGCGAGGTTTGCGGAATCCAATGAATCGGATGTGCTCGACGAGCGCGCGAAAACGTCCGCAAGTCCACGGGGCAACGCGCTGGCTGGAAGCATGGCGGACGTGAGCGACAACACACAGCCCACGATCCACAAAGATCGAGTGCGCAGAACCCTGAACGGCGAACAGACTTTTATTTGAGCGGCCATTGACGAGGTCAAGGCCGCGCCCCCAAACCCAAGTTGTTCTTCTCCCGCCGTACCCGGTGTGGG
>Ga0209006_10002683_pt1 | contig 16216 bp, 26 predicted proteins | sample JacPin_JW_Ref_O2_FD_188567 | JGI IMG/M metagenome (GOLD analysis project Ga0209006, IMG submission 188567) | Forest soil microbial communities from Algoma, Ontario, Canada - Jack Pine, Ontario site 1_JW_Ref_O2 (SPAdes) (version 2) | ecosystem: Environmental > Terrestrial > Soil > Boreal... | reverse complement strand
GCTACCATCATTGTCGCCAGAATTTTGTGAGACCACCGCACCTGCGCCCGCGCAGGAGAAAGAAACAGAAGCAGACACTACGACTGCTGGCGCAGGCGTAGCAACACCACCCACCAGTCGTGCCGCAGGGTCATTTTTCAAAGACGAAGAATGAGGGGACGACGGAGAAGGTGGGGATCGGGCGGGGGCATTTTGCGAACCCGCCTGGGGCATGGAAGCAGCCTGATCGCGCCAAGGTAAAGAGTTCGCAGGGGACGACCCTGGGATAACGGCCATTGCTGCTGGCTTCCCCGTATCGCTTTTCCCGAATAACTTCTTGGCTTGCGTCAATTCCGATGGCACAGTACGCTCCATGCTCGCCTTGTCAAGTGGCTTCATCTTACACACCGCCGACGTGGTGCTGCCCTGGCTCACAGACGTGGCAGGTGTACTGGCAACGACTGTGGATGTCAAGGAGAAAGGGGACGATGAGGCCGAAGAGGCAGAGGAACTCGGGGAGTGTTCCCTATCGACTTGTGCCAGTTTTGACAACGGCGCGGGTATTGTCGGGGTGGGAGGATTTAGAGAATGAGCATTAGATGATACACGAGGGATGGGTTTCAGGCTGCTGCTACCAATGCTAGTACTAGTATTGGCACTCTTTCCACCGCTAGATGACCTATGCACGGGACTTGCGAGGGGTTGTGAGTCGAAAATCTGAACCTGCTTCCTGGTGATGCGTGCGGCGGGAATGGAGACGCCCCCTGCGCGCGGTCTGGTGGGGAGAGGAACTCCAACACGGCGTGAGGTTGGAGAAGGACAGCGATTTAGCTCACTGGTGATGTGGGACTCGATATCAGGGATGGAGATTACTGGAAGCGGCGTTTAGAGGGTTGTCCATCTCAAAAGAGTAAACTTACGGATATTCTCGGGTTTGATATCAGTATGCACGAGGTCGCACTGGTCATTTAGATAGGTTAGTCCGAGTAGGATCTGGCTTGTGATGACCTTGACGAGGGCACGAGGAACACCCTTCTTTTTATAACGGTCGATGAGAGCCAAGAGGTTCTCACCCAAAGGTTCGAATACGATGCATATATGAGATGCTTCTAAGGAGAGGTGGGAAAAGGAATCCAGAAAGGAGACGATGTGATTTCGGCCTGGATGAGAGAGGGAACCTTCGGCAATCTTGGAGAAGAGCTTTATCTCGTCTCGGGCTGTTTCAGCATAGCGACCGGCAGACTTGACAACTTTGAGGGCCGAGTGACGATTTGTGCTAGGAAGGAGTTGTCAAGGTTTGGGTACGGATAGACTGAAAGAGAACTGACTGGTTATCTTTCACGAGCCATACAGTTGAAAAATGGCCCCATCTAGATATTGTGAGCGGTGAGCGGTGCGGTCTGGAGATGATTGATGGGCGTATATATAAAACGTACCCTAATTTCCTGAGAACACGATACCGACCGTCCTTGAAGCAGTCGTCAACCTTAATGGGTAGATAACCACCTGCGTTGTACTCGGCTGGGGACTCTTCGTCCTTTGATTCCTCGTCGGAAACTGGCAGGACCTTCGGACCAGCGGAAGTGAGTACATAATGATATTTGGCACAGGGTTCTTTGGGTGCCATGCAGCAGCAATGAGGCCACTCGCTTTGACGGTACGAGTCGGGTGGGTGGCCCTTACATAATCATTGACCTCCTTTTGACTCTTGGATGGTGGACGACAATTCCAAGGGGTTCATTGGAGCAGTTCAAGACGAGTGGCAGCTTTACAGGTAAACGGTAACACGAACCGTGGATAATAATATTCATCCATTTATCTGTAGTGATAACCCTGAGGATTACACCCTCGGTCCACCGATCGGTTTCGGAGCTTCGTCCATCGTCTACACCGCTATCTATAACCCAAAGTCTAACCCATCTGAACACCCGATACCATGTGCGCTAAAGGTTCTGGATCTCGACTCTCTGCCAGCACATTCTCTCCGTCTTCTCAAACGCGAGACAACACTCATGTCACTTTCTAAACATCCAAATGTTCTCCGTGTTCGTGGTTCATGGATGGATGGCCATAAACTCCATATTGCACTTCGTCTCATGAGTAAGGGAAGCGCAGCTGATGTCATGCATTACGGTTGGCCTTGTGGCATGGACGAGGAAGTCGTTCGTTGCATCCTCAAGCAGGCCCTTGAAGGCCTCAAGTGCGTTTTCTCCCATTCTTCACCCATTATGCCACTCCAACACTTAATCCAGCTACCTTCACATTAACGGATTCATTCATCGGGACGTAAAGGCCGCCAACATGCTCATCGACGATGATGGTACGGTCCTCCTTGGCGACCTCGGTGTCGCCGCCAACCTTGCAGATGACACCGATCAGCAGCACCCATCAAAACGCACCGCTAACTACCCCCACCCAAAGCCTCCCAGGATGGGCAAACGCAAGTCATTTGTCGGAACAGTGCCCCTCTTTCCTTCATCTTGTTATTGATCTAATTGTTCTTTCCAGCCTTGTTGGATGGCCCCTGAGATAATCCAAGGCAAACAGTATGACTCCTCGGCTGATATTTGGTCATTTGGCATCACGGCCCTCGAACTCACTCAAGGCCGGCCCCCGCGTTCACGCGAGACTCCACAAAAAGTCCTCTTAAAGACGTGCGTGATTTGCCATTTTGATCCACTATGCTCACTCCTGGGAAGTGTGCGAGATGCTCCACCAACCCTCGACCGTAACTCCGGCGAGCACAAGTATTCTCGTACTTTCAAGGAAACGATCGAGAGCTGCCTCAATAAAGACCCCACTTGCCGGTTCATTTCCTTTTTTGTTCGCATTTGTCACTTTCATTAATATTCGTCTAGCCCAACAGCCGCACAACTGCTTGCAACCCCTTTTTTCAGGGCCGCCAAGAAGAAGTCCTTCCTCGTTGGCCCCAACGGGATTCTCACAGGCTTACCGCCCCTCACACAGCGCCTCGAACGCCGTGCAACAATAGCCCCAACTCAAATGGTAAAGACAATGGATTCATGGGATTTTATGACCACTGTGGCCCGTGGGCGGAGCTCGCGAAGTCCCACTGGTAGCGTTTCAGACCGGAGTCCGACAACCAGCATCGTTGGACTTGGCAGAGGATTGAGCGTCCGTGGCCACAGGCAGAATTCTACCGGGAGCATACACGGCCACAGACCTAGTCCGACAACAAGTAGCTTCGGTCCGAGTTTGCCGACCGTTCGATGTGTGACTGTCGATAGCGAGGCATATAAAGTCAAGGACAAGAGGATGTTCGAGATCTGCGACGATGTTGGGGTCACGGAGGACCGAGAAGCGGTTCATTTGCGATCCATATCGTGGGCTGATCACGAGAAAAGAGCCTCGGGGTCACCGAAAGGCACAGAACCTGACAGGTCTCCACTTGTCTGCGTTTCCGCGCAGTCTCCTTCCTCTGATCCGGCAGGCGAGCTGGATTCCCCAGTGGAACCTCAGGCTATTGTCGGCGAAGCAACAGATCTTGCTTTCCGCTCGCCAACAAATCCAGAGCCCCAATCGACCAGTTCGTCACCTCTCTTACCTACACATCGACCACCTAGCTCGACTTTCTGGCGCAAGCTGATACAGGGACAGCCGAAAGCGACATCGAATACCAATGACGGCAAGGATGCGAAGCCAGGTGTAAAGCAAAGTATGATAGCGCGTAAAGCGCAGGCTCTTGTGAAGATGACGGGCTCGGCTAGCCCATCAGACCGTGAGCGCTGAAGACGATGTTACATATTAGTTAAGTTATTCCTTCGATTTAAATTTTCATAATACCTTCAGATTAATGTCATGTAGTGTTTAATTGATGTAAAGGTATTGGCTCACATAGTCGTCTCTCTGTATTGTTTGAACTTGTGAGAGTGTTGTGCTCAAAGGCGACTCCGGCGAGTAAGGATCAAAGCCAACAGTTCGGCACAAAGACCAGGTTGAATTCTAGTATAAGAATGAGGGTGACCGGTACTATTCTGCGGACCCTAGTCCTGCTGGTAATAATGTTTATCTTCTGCGGTGCATGGCAATTTTCCTCACTAGTCGAGATATCTATAATCCACAAGGAACTATAGCCTATCCAATAACTAATTTACCTTCTGCATCGTTAAAGCTATGTGCTGGCACTTCGAGGTTCAACTGCAAATCTGATCAGTGGCTAATAATGCAGATAAAGGAAGGGACCGGACCGGTGCAGGGCCTTTACGGACACGCCCGGCTATTGCAAGAATTGATGGGGTTAGTGCTCAGGATAATCGAAAGGAAGATCACGACGAACAGATGTCGTAGTGAGAGCCATGACATGGGCAGAACCTGGGCAGTCTCAGAGTCAGTAACTATTGCTGAAGGAAGACGATGCGATCCATACGAACCAGCCTCCGAAGTCACCCGCCTCACCGATTGGAACACACCCCAGATGAGTGCATACCCCCAACATAACCAGCCACTCTGGTTTCTGTGTCCTGATTTCATCACTTTGGGGGTCCCTTAAGTTCTTCCAATCCGTCTGCCTAGCTTCTTCGATCTCGTCGGGAGTTCTGTGCCGGATGAAGACAGGCTTGCCGCGCCATTTGATGATGACGTTCTTACCCTCTGGGATGTCGGCCAAGTCGACTTCTACTTTTGCAAGGGCCAGAACGTCGGCAGATGCAGCAAGCGTACTCAGGAATTCGGTGACGGTAGATTTGGCAACAGAAGCGGATAGGACGCCGAGAGAGCCGACCATGAAATAAGAGAGCGCGCGGTTGCCGGATGTGGACGAAGCTCTATAGTGTGTGAAGTCGGGAACGTCTGAGGCATCCTTGACCACCGCAGAGGTGTGTAGTAGGCGTGGTACGAAAAAGGTTACAGGAGCTGGGAGATCTCGTGTCAGTAATGTAATGTGTCAAATCTTCGTAGAGAAGCTGTTCAAGATATTCACCCATAGTGTATGACTTGGATATCAAACCGAACGGATGGTCTCTCGAGACACCACCGGCCCATCGAGGGGCGATATCTGAGCGAGGACCGCCATGATGACTGTCATGGTCATGTCCGGAAGACGGTGCCCTAGCATTGAGATTGAGGAGTGGCGCGACGGGTATACCTGAGGGCAGTGTACGGACAGTGGGAGCGAGGGTGACCGCCTTTTTGACGGTCTGGAAAGTCGCCATGTTGCAAAGTATATTCGATCCAAACTTGAACAAATATCGCATTTCTGCAGCCATGTCCACTGTCGTTTCTCAAGTGGTATTCCATCCCGTCGCGTCTCAGACTCTCAAAATGTGGTCCAAGACCGTCGGGCGGGACAAGGTGAGTGCGTTGTTGGGTGCGATCCCAGAATCATTGACTAATGCTGAACATATTAGACCTATCGGGCTGCGCAATACCTTTCTCGTTTAATTGCTTGGCTACTTGTTCTACGAGGGCACAAATTACAAGCTGCTCGGTTCACTGCTCTCAAATCCCACCTCGCAACGGCCAGGAAATGTATGCTCGAATTTAATGGTTTCCACCCAACTGATTGTCGCGAATATAAATGGCGACAGTGATGCGTCTCGGAAAGCCAATGGAACATCTTCAGGTCGCCTTGCGTGCTACACAGACTTTAGGAGATACTTCTGAACAGATCACTACTATCGGAAAGCAGCTAGGTTACTTTGGATACCTTGCTTATGATGCAGTTGTTTGGGTAAGCCCATGAGGGCTACCTAGCCTACGGTGACTCACGAGCGTTTTTCAGGCCCATACTGTCAAATTTATCCGTCTGAAACAGGACAAAATCCAACATGTTTCCAGAGTGTCTAATCGTTTTTGGTTGGCTGGCATTCTCTTCAGCATCACGCATGGGATTCTTAAGGTGACTCGTTCACGTGTTTTTCCGGTTCTCAATGCTCACACTTGCCGTCATCTAGCTACGGAGGTTGGCGGCCGAAGTCAATCAGCTGAACTCGCCATCCCGGAGCACAAACCAAGTCGCTGATCGTGAAGTCAAGCTTCGAGCTTTGGAAGCGTCAGCATTTTGTCTTGAAACAAAGTGACATATACTTACACCATACGGACTAGTTCCCAAGCCGTTGCTCGTCGCCAATTCTTCATCGACAGTCTCGACATATGGATACCTGCTACGAACCTTGGCTTCGCTAATTGTAATGATGGCATTCTTGGCATTGCCGGGTGAGGGTCGATCACCTATCCTTCCGCCAGCTGCATCAGTTGACTGACATCTATTTATTGGAGGTTTATCACATCCATCTTGGCGTTGGGTGAACAATGGCGTTCTGCTGCCACTTGAACACTCCCAACCCAGTAAACATGCCTATCCGTTTACGTTTACTTGGCCTACTTGGCCTAATCAAATTATTTATTTGAGGAGTTCCGACAGAAAGCAACTTGTGATCGACATGAGATATTGTGGGAGACCGCCACTGTTTCCGTTAATCGACCCGGCGTACTTGCTCATCTCGCAACCGTAAATATTCTGCTCGAACAGTATCCATCGCCTCTTTTCCGGTACTTAACGGGGTGATTCCAAGTCAGATTCAGCCAGAAAAACGTATGCGGAAGCTTACTATTGAGACATGCAGTTCTGCAGCTCTTTGTACTTGTCTTTACATGCCCAAACTACAGATACCGTGCGCCCAGTAGCGCAATCGGCAAAGTCTACCAATGAATTGAGTCACATAGGATGGAAGGAAAGGGACGTAAGAACGACCTTTCACGACGGCGCTACATTCGTTTAGGGCACGAGCTTTGGTTGACTGTAAGAGCGCATCGTCTTCACGGCGAGATAGCGTGTTCATGCTTTGTAAGCTTTGGCTCTCGACGCGTCATTGTCCTTTCCGAGTCACTGCCAAAGTCCTTTCACTGCCAAAGATCATACCGATGGTAAAGAGCCTCAATTATAGCATCAGACGCCAGACTTATTCACGATTCCTGTCCAGTTGGTTAGAATCCGATCCAAGGATGGCAACTTTCGCTTTGAGTTGTCCCCGACAGATGACGTCTCCAAATTGTTGGAAAAGGTCTGTTTTCGCGTCGAAAATACGACCTGTCGTTCACACACAATGTTTCGTAGATAATGGGAACAGCACCCGACGCTGATCCCGAAACTGTTACCATTTCAGACCAACCGCCACGCAATGAAACAAGGATTTCCTCGCTGATAGGTCGAAATCTGGGGAGTCTCGGCATCGAGTCAGTTGATATGATCACATCTTTCAAACAAGACTGACAATAATCAGGCATGGACACCTCTTGTTCGTAAATTATTCGACAAAGATCACGCACCCCTCTCCCGATGCTACAGCGAGTGCGCCAACTTCCGCCCCCGCAGTTGCCAACTCAACGAAAGTACCATTGGATAATGTCCAGGAAGATCCAGTCGATGCATACTGGCGATCGAAGGACGGAATGATAGTTCGCGATCGAGACCCTCGTTTCTGCAAGCATGGAGCGAAGGGAATGTGTGATCACTGTCAACCTCTTGAACCATACGATGCTACATATCAAAAGGATAACAATATCAAGCATCTATCATTTCATGCGTATTTACGCAAGCTCATACCGAGATCCTCCGGAACATCTTCGTCTCCATTAACCCCACTCTCCTACAAAGTCAAAGTGCCATGTCCGACCGCAGATCACTTACCGTGGCCGAGCGGAATTTGTACATCTTGTCAGACGTCGGCAATCACCCTTCAATCTCAACCCTTCCGTTTGGTCGATCACTTGGAGATCGCTTCGACGGATATTGTTGATCGGTTTCTGGGAGCCTGGCGAAAGACTGGTCTACAACGATTTGGTTGGCTTATCGGTCGTTATCAGCCGTACGACAAAGTGCCCATGGGAGTCAAGGCAGTCGTTGAGGCCATCCACGAACCTCCACAGGAAGGCGAGATTGATGGTTTGACTTTAGGGCTGCCATGGGAGGATGAGCCACACATCAGAGAATTAGCCAAGTCTGTGTCTTCCCCTCTCACTATTGTCGGATATGTCTTCACCGACCTCGATCCAACCGCGGAAGATCGAACGAAAAACATCTTCAAACGTCATCAGGGCTCCTACTTCTTGTCTTCTCTCGAAGCCATATTTGCTGCCACGATGCAGAATGTGAACCCAATGCCATCGCGGTCGTCCCCAACGGGGATATTCTCTTCTCGCTTGGTGACTGCGGTGTTGACGGCAACAGAAGATGGGCAGGTGGATATTTCTGCGTATCAAGTATCCGAGCAAGCCTGTGCGATGGTCGATGCCGATATGATTGAAGCCAGTGTCGATCCTGGCATTGTACGAATCAAAGAGGAACACCGCACGCCGGAATCCGCAAGATATATCCCTGACGTATTTTACAGATACAAGAACGAATACGGATTCGAGGTAAAGAAAAGTGCGAAGCCGTGCTTTCCCGTGGAATATTTGCTAGTGAATGTAGGTCTAAACGACTTGCGTTATCGAGGGGACAGTATTGATATCTGGTACACAGGTCACATACGGATTTCCTCAAAATCCGAGTCCTCTATTCCATTCTACCAAATTCAGCATCGAGAATAGGCCAGGGTTAGAAGATCAAAAAATGGAGCAAGTTATCGGTACGCTTGCGAGCCTCGATGCACCCAATCTTCGCAAAGGGAGCGACCATCACAAGCGAATTGAATTGGCCAAATGGTTGAGCGACTGGCACCTCGTTACATTTCTAGGAACCACTCAATTATTCTCTCAAGTTCGTCCAACCGCAAACCTCCATCCACTTCCCTCTCCGCCCCTGACAACGTTCCCATTTTTCTACAGGATGACATGAAGATACTAATGAGCGTTGCTTCGTCGCCGACCTTACCCGAAGACCCAACACAGCTGGATCCCCTTTTGTCCACGGAAAGCTGGCAAGTCCTGATGACCTTCACCCGGGAATCTGCACGTGCGTTAGCTTACTTTACCTTTCTCCCGATCTTCCAACCTGTCACATATCTAGGTCCGAGCAGACCGTCTACTTCGGCTCCTTCCATTTCAGCGAAAGATGGGAACAATAACATACCTCAGGAAGTCTTCGACCAGGTTGCTGCCGATGACGCTCTTCGTGCTGCCAGTACCAGCGTTGGTGCAAACGGTAGGCGAATTTGCCCACACTGCACGTTTGAAAACGCGCAAGATGGAGGGGATTGTGAGGTTTGCGGCTTGCCTCTCAGTTAGATTCCGGCAACAATTACCTGCACACAATTTATGTATGTAGAAAAGTAATGAAAGGAGATCATGGACATCGTGAAGAGGAGGTCCTCATCTGGTGACGACAATGATGCTGGAATGGGTCGAAAAAGTTGGAAACACGTTGAGGGATCGTTTCGACTCAAGTTAAGATCGTTCGTGGCCCCTGAGTTAAGAACCACGTGGACATTTTAGGGCAGGCCTTGTCGTGTCTCCTCCCGCTCGGTCTTTTTCACAGCTCATCCACAACCATGTCTTTGCTAGACGAGCCCACACCTCAAGATGATCAAATGCGCGATCGCAGTCGCGTCTTTGAAGCTTTCTTGAATTCTGAATCTGGGCTTTACGACTACAAGGGCGACATTCTCCGCATGCTCAGAACTGACCAAACGCGTCTCATTGTCAACATCGATGATCTGCGGGACTACAACCGTGAATTTGCCGACGGGCTACTCAGACAGCCCATAGAGTTCATCCCAGCTTTCGACGACGCTCTTCTTAGTGTTATCAAGCAGCTTTTCGATCAAGATAAGCATGAAATCGAAAACAAAACATATCGTGTCGGATTCAGTGGCTCATTCGGAGACCATCACGTTAGCCCTCGCACGCTACAAGCTGCACATTTGGGTAAAATGATATCTCTGGAAGGAATTATCACCCGTTGCTCTCTCGTCCGACCCAAGATGCTCAAGTCCGTTCACTATTGTCCAGAGACCCACTTGTTCCACGTACGCGAGTACCGTGATGCGACGACATCGACATCAAATCTTCCACCAACTTCTTCTGTTACCCCCCACACAGATGACGAAGGCCGCCCGTTGCAGACCGAGTATGGACACTGCGTGTTTCGGGACCATCAGCGAATCAGCATACAAGAGATGCCTGAGCGTGCACCGGCAGGACAGCTACCAAGAAGTACCGACATTGTCCTTGATGACGATATGGTGGATAAATGCAAGCCTGGCGACCGTATACAACTCGTTGGAGTCTATCGCAGCATCGGAGGTGGAGCAAGCGGCACCTTCAAGTACGCTTTAATTTCACCCACCTCGCTCTCGCTCCCTCTGAACGGATTAATAGGTCACTAATATTAGCCAATAATATCAATTTGCTCTCCTCAAAGAGCGGCGGAGGTATTGCTCAAACCCCCCTCACTGACACCGATATCCGAGCTATCAATCAGCTTTCCAAAAGATCAGACATATTTACCCTGCTCTCCCAATCTCTCGCACCATCCATATACGGCCACACATATATCAAACAAGCCATTCTTCTACTACTTCTAGGTGGCGCCGAGAAAAATCTTACCAATGGAACCCATATCCGTGGTGACATCAACTTGCTCATGGTGGGTGATCCCTCCACGGCTAAGTCGCAACTCTTGCGCTTCATTCTGGGCACGGCACCTCTGGCTATAGCCACGACTGGTCGGGGAAGCTCGGGTGTCGGTCTAACTGCAGCAGTTACCACGGACAAGGAGACTGGAGAGCGACGACTCGAGGCTGGCGCAATGGTCCTCGCTGACCGAGGAGTGGTTTGTATCGACGAATTTGACAAGATGTCAGACGTCGATCGAGTAGCTATCCACGAGGTTATGGAGCAGCAGACGGTAACTATCGCGAAGGCTGGCATCCACACGAGTTTGAACGCACGATGTAGCGTTGTGGCAGCCGCCAACCCAATTTACGGCCAAGTAAGCAAACGAAATGTCACTCAGTTCCTTCACATGTTTGACATTTGAATACTAGTATGACATCCACAAAGACCCTCACAAAAATATAGCCCTTCCGGATTCTCTCCTTTCGCGCTTCGATCTATTGTTCGTCGTTACCGACGACGTCGATGAAGAAAAAGATCGTCTTATTGCTGATCATGTGCTACGGATGCACCGTTATCTCCCCCCTGGTGTCGAAGAGGGAACACCTTGCCACGACAACCTTTCGCAGCCTCTCTCCGTTGATGGACCTGGTATGGTCTCTGGCGAAAACGACACGGATACAAGTCCATTCGAAAAGTTTGATCCCCTTCTACACATCGGTGTTGCTGGAGCCCAGTCGAGAACACGAAGTGGCAAGGCCAAGAAAAAGGAGCTTCTCAGCATTGCCTTCGTGAAGAAATATCTACAGTATGCCAAAAGTAAACCGGCACCGGTGCTGACGAAGGGAGCCGCGGACCATATCGTCGAAGTGTACGGGAACCTGCGGAATGAAGATATGGAAGGGAACACGAAACGGGTGTGGAGCACAATTTTTCCTCTATCCGACTGATCTGACTGTTACTTAAGACCTCCCCGTTGACTGCGCGTACCCTCGAAACGCTCATCCGTCTCGCCACTGCCCATGCTAAAGCGAGATTGTCAACGAAGGTGCAAGAGAGGGACACTGAGCAGGCGGAAGCTATCGTGAAGTTTGCGCTATTCAGAGAGGTACCAAAGCGTAAGCGGAGAAAGAAGCGCAAGTTGAACACTGGTGGAGCTGTTGGGGGAAGGGGGGAAGATGGGAGCGGCGAAGAGTCGAACGATGATGAGAGTTCAGATGAGCGCGAAGTTCCTGAGAGAATGAGCTTGCCCCCCGCGCAAGCGAAGGCCGTTAAGGATAAACAGCCAAGTCAGGATCCCATATGGGGGGACGAAAGTCAAGACTTACAGATGGACGTGGACGAGCACCCTGCGGAAACGGGGAAAGGAAAAATCAGCCCGGCTAGGCGAGTACATGTTATGTCTTTTCTGGATGAATGTTGATTTTTCTGCCATGGATGCTGACGCGGGAATAGATTGAAGCTGTTCCGTACTCGACTGGCTGATGTCTTCGGGACTACCATGCAAGATGAAGAACAGATATTCCTGTCCACGCTTCTTGAATCAGTAAATGAAGGCCTTTCGACGGGGGAGTTGTTTGGCACGGCCGAGGCAACGGAAGGATGCTTGGCTATGCAAGAGGCTGAAGAATTGATGATCAGTGAAGGCATTGTGTATAAAATATAAACTAGCTCGGAAGGCTTGTATTGCTATATATCGTCATGAATCGACCCGATCTGGTAACGCCGCCACTCATGATCCCCACTCCCGATCTCTCCAATCTTACGCAAGATGACTACAACCACATCTACGAGCCAGCTGGTCAGTTCCTTGGGAGGGGGGGGTTCCAATCTCATCCTGACCTTGATCGTTTGATACTCGTTACATAGAAGACACTTTTCTGCTTCTGGACGCTTTGGAGCATGATGCAAGTGAATTGAGAGCTCTCCATCCCATTGTGTGCCTAGAGATCGGGCATGTGTCATTGGTCTACACTCGCGGTTCGGATTTGAACAACTTTTCGCAGATCAGGCTCAGGTTGTGTATCATGTTTTCTGGGTAGCATCTTGGGAGCATCGGCAGCTAGTAAGTAGGGCTGTTTTTCTTCTCGTTGTTTCTCGCTTTGGCGGCTCGTATCCTGACTTTTTTTTTGGCAAGTCTACATATGCACGGACATCAACGAACGCGCCTCAAAGTGTACATCCGCCACTGGGAGACAGAATCATGTGAGGAACTTTTACCTTTCATCTCGCGGCCTCTCAATGAAATAAGTAAGCCTGGTCAAAGATTCCCCTCGAATCCATCACCGTATCATTGGCGGGACCCCTTCTCCCCCGGCTGAAGAATTCAGTAGATATATTGCTCTTTAACCCCCCATACGTGCCTACTGTTCAGGATGAGATGGACCTCGCTCAACTCAACGCTGGCATTCATGGATCATGGGCTGGAGGCGCCCACGGAATGCAGGTCACCGATGGCCTACTTCGAGATGCACCGGTAAAGGCATCGTCTATGTTTTGAAGGCGATGGCTCATGCTCTTCTTATGCAGGAACTCCTTTCTCGGACAGGCCGGTTTTACCTTGTCGGTGTAAAGGCGAATGATATCCCATCCATCCAAAGCAGAATGTCAGAGGTTCACGCCTTAGAAAGTGAAGTATGTCCATCTTTCTCGTTGTCTGAACGCGACTCCACCATCATTTTACAGATCGTCCTGCAGCGTCGAGCAGGACGGGAACACTTGTTTGTGGTACGGTTCTGCCGTCAACAGGCATCAGTCCCTACATAAAGTTCAAACGATCCTACATAAGGAAGGATCCATGTAAGCAAGTGCGCAAAAAAAAATAAGTACAAGGCAGGAAAGTAGGATAAGCGTCCGGATAGAATAATAATGCCGCAACGTCGGTCAATCATCGTGATCTACTGTACCTGGGCGCCGCCCCCTGATACTGAATCTGGACGGGGAACTCATTGATTGAGTACGATTCACCGACGTCGATGACGCTACCCTTCCCAAAGGATTGGGAGCCACGAATTCCAGGCGGACTTGCAACTGACCCTGGCCCTCATGCAATTCCAGGACGACATCAACGGACGAGCCAGTATCCGATGTCACATACTGCGCAATCTGGAAGATTGTATGTCAACCTTGACATGCCTTGTCGCACATGATAGCAGACTTACGTCGATATCAACTTCTCCAAGGAGTTTATCCTTTGCTATAGTTTTATGATCGAATACGGAAGCTGTGAGTTTCGGGGCAGTTGATCCAGTACGGAAAGTGAAGGATTCGTTCCTGCCGGAGTGACCGTCAGTTAGATGCCCGAAGTATTCCATGAACACATAATATACCATTCCGGAGCGGCCGACTTGGCAGCATGCTTCGTTTTGTGCTCTACGGCGCCGAGACGCAAAACCACATAAGGTTTGATATCGCTGGCCCCTAGATCTTTTGCCCCGAGAACTGTAACCTTGAGGGCCGAGGTCTCGCCATTACCAGTCTCGGCAGAATGGTCTGGTGCAGTGACAACCGAGAGAGGTGGTGCATGGGATGACCCAGCTGGGAGATCAGGAACTTGTGGGACGGATTGTCCCTCCGTCTTTCGGAAGAAGTCCACCTCCTTTTTGAAAACGCCAGTCACACCGTGTAGTACGCCCTTTCCCGCACCAAGAGGCATGCCGCCGATCTCAGTCATGACAGTGCTAAACGTGGAGGTAGCTTTCCGAGTCCTCGCAATGATCTCAGGCTGGAACACGAGATGGATTCGGACGAGACCCTTTTCGCCATGCTTGGGTGATACCAAGTGCAAAGTACGTTCAATGCCTTCTAAAGGTTCAAGGTCTGCAAGTTCGATTTTAGCCGATCCTAAACTCTTCGCCTGTTCAAACTGATTCCAGTCGAATATCTCAACGGAGAAGTCGGCACCAACACGAGAGGGCTAGAAAAGAGGGCTCGTATACAGTTCTTCTGAATTAGGGTTGTAAAACCTACCACAGGGACTTCGAATTTTTCTTTCCATTCAGGATCGAGTGTCTTCTTCTTGGTATGTGATTTGTAAATCCGATGTCCATTGAGAGTGAAGACTGCGAAAGGATCGGATTTTCCTGTAGAATGTGTGAGAACGATCCTTTACGCAACAAATCAACAAACGGACCTCCCCTATCAACACCAGTGATCTCATGACCATCCAGCAGATCTACCCGTAGAACGCCTTGATCTGTATGAGAGCTTAGTTCGACTATTCCGATCGTAGGAAGAGGGAATACAGACTATTGACACTTTCTCGAGGGTCCAACTTTACAGGCACGGGAACATAGCGAGATTCGATCTCTATGGTTGACGTCTTTCCGTCATCATTGGTAAGGGTGAACTTGTGAGGTCCATCCTGTTGCAAAAGGCCATGAGCCATGCTATAATGACCAAATTCTTCATTTGCACACCAGAGTTTCCCGCAAAAATGCTTTTGCGTCACCTCTCCATTCCGCTATGATATTGTCCTTCTCATCGTCGTTGTTGTTCTCGTCTAGACGTAACCAGACCTGGCTAAAGTCAAGCTCCCTGATGAAGCCTTCGCCAACGTGATCCCAGCAAGCAGATGTACTTCGAGACTTGATGGTCGACACCGCCGGCCAATAGGCGCCATCCAGAAGCACTTGTACACGCGCCTTCCTCGCCAGCTGCCCAGAGAGAATATTGAAGACAATTATGCCCGATTGTTGGTTCAAGAGTGCATCTCGAGTCATTTCCGTAAGCTCCTGCACATCTTCTGCGCTCTCGAGATTTGTGTGTGCGGTATGAACCGAACCAGCATCTGTATGGTCCTCTGGCGCCTCTGGCGCATCCGGTGTTTCCATTTCGTCAGTGCCAAACGGTTGCTTCGCCGTAATGCCTTCTGGAACCGGAGGAGTCGAATCGACAGCAGCGAAGACGTCACCACCATTTTCGTCGCTATCCGCGACCTGCTGCAACTCGTTTGGCCTGCTCTCAAATTTGACACCTTTCAATGCCAATGCAGGTAAAAACTCGGCTACGTAATGCAAAGTCCCCTTGAACGTATCGCCTGTATCAAGTTGGATCGGGTCGGCGGCCTGCCTTACACCAGTAGATTCGTAGGGATACTCCTTGTCGTCGGATCGCTTGGCAAGGTCGGACACTCGAATCTCCACGGACCCTAGAGAACGGTCCTGCCATGACTGAGTCGAAAAGGATGGTGGTGATATTCATGTAGCTGATTACCTTGGTTAAATTCTGATAATCCATGCACTCGAGTAGCAAGGTCTACACGGGAGGTCAAAATGAGTCCTGGGAACGAGAGCAGCCGCTACACTGACCTCCTTCAATGAGTGGACTGTTCCGAAATGTAGTTAATGATCCGATGCTCGATACTCATCCTGATATGAAAACCTTACCAGGTATGTAGATAAACTGATCCCATCGAGGATTGAGATCTAGATAACCAGGAGGTCAACAATTTTCACGTTGGACGGATCATAGTGAACGAACTATTGTTGACGACTTCAGTCCTGTCTTTGGTGATGTTGTTGACTTGTACGCGAACATAAGGGTCACTCTGTTTTCCAGATTGGTGAGCACATTTACCATAAGTGAATTACTAAACGTGCCTTGCCACCCAAAGCAGCTTCGACGTTCCTGAAGCAAAAAAATTATGAAATATAAGAAAAAATCGATGACGGAAGGTCAATGCGAACGCACTTGACATCTGTCGCCTTTTCCAAAAATAGTC
>Ga0209006_10002682_pt1 | contig 16216 bp, 10 predicted proteins | sample JacPin_JW_Ref_O2_FD_188567 | JGI IMG/M metagenome (GOLD analysis project Ga0209006, IMG submission 188567) | Forest soil microbial communities from Algoma, Ontario, Canada - Jack Pine, Ontario site 1_JW_Ref_O2 (SPAdes) (version 2) | ecosystem: Environmental > Terrestrial > Soil > Boreal... | reverse complement strand
GATCTCACGCACCTCTGCCATGACCTACAAAGGTGCGCACAAGTCCCTGCCGCAAATTGCGGGGGAGTTGAACGTAGACGCGGTGGTTGAAGGCACTGTCCTGCGTTCTGGCGATCAGGTCCGAATCACCGCGCAACTGATCCAGGCGTCAGCCGATAAGCACCTATGGGCACAGAGCTACGAGGGCGACGTGCATCAAACGTTGGCGCTGCAAAGACAAGTGGCCCGCGCCATCGCCGAGGAGATCCAGATTGAGTTGACTTCACACGAACAGGACGTGTTGAAGAGCGTGAAGACCGTGAATCCGGACGCCTACGAGGCCTACCTCAAAGGTCGATTCTTCTGGAACAAACGAACAGCCGATGGCATGAAAGAGGCGATACATTACTTCAATCAGGCCATCGAAAAGGATCCCAACTACGCTCCAGCGTATGCCGGGCTGACCGATTCTTATGCCCTTGCGGGAGATTGGAAGTATGGTGTTCTGGCTCCTAGGGATGCCTACCCCAAAGCGAAGGCAGCGGCGCTTAAGGCCGTAGAGCTAGACAGCACGCTTGGCGAAGCGCACATCTCGCTTGCACTTTGCCTGGATAACTTTGACTGGGATTTTAGTTATGCCGGGAAGGAGTTCACGCGGGGAATCGAGCTTAGCCCGAGCTACGCGACCGGTCACGATTGGTACGGCTGGCATTTGGCCTCGTTGGGGCGAAATGGCGAAGCTCTCGCGCAGGTAGAGAAGGCGGAAAATCTGGATCCGCTCTCTCTCATCATCAGCTCCGATTTGGCGGAGGAGTTACTGATCGCCCATCGATATGACGAAGCGGCAACACAAACTCAGAAGACCATTAATATGGATCACTTCTTCGCCCCCGCACACTATGTAATGGGTGCAACGTTCGTTCAAAAGCATAAATACGCCGAAGCGATCGCAGAACTTCAAAAAGCAACAGAATTATCAGAAGGCAGTACCGCATTCAACGCTAACCTTGCTTATGCGTATGCCGTGTCTGGCAGAAGAAATGAAGCGGAAAAGATCTTGACCGATCTAAAGAATCAATCGCAGCATGGCTTCTCGAATGCTCCCGAGATTGCGCTGGTCTACGTTGGAATGGACGACAAGGATCAGGCGATGACGTGGCTGAACAAGGCTTTTGACGAGCGTTTCAGCCCGTGGGTTCTGATGCGGCCAGCCTTCGACCCGTTGCGCTCTGACCCTCGGTTCCCGGATCTGTTGCGCCGTATTGGCCTCAGCAAGTGATCTGATCCACCGTACAGCGCCATAACAGGCCTCGCAGAGGGAATATTTCCGCCGCATGAGTTGTCTGAGAGATATAAAACAGTAATTCTTCCCTCAATGGGCGCAGACTTTGGTATTGCGCCCATTCTTTTTCAACAATAACGGGCCCAGCCGACGGATCAGTCGGGGCTTCAAGACAATATCTCATACGCCGGTTAACGCGGTGCGCGACGCGCAATAAGCGTAGGCCGGCTAAGGGAATTTCTCACCGGACGCGGTGGTCTGCATTGGTGGAGATCGAAGGTCGTAGCCAAGAGCAAAGCCAGTGCGCTTGAGCCGGCACCAGACTGAGCGGATTCTACGTTGAGCCGGCGGCTTGCCTTCACGACGGTGGGGCCGAGGCCGACCTCAATCCTAAGAGTGAAAGAAAGAGGAAAACAATTATGAAACACTATTTGCCTGTTCTTACTGCCCTGGCCACGAGCCTGATGAGCAGCCCGATTATCCCATCACTGAAAGCCGGTGAGTTGGACAAGAAAACCATCATTACGATATCCCAGCCTGTCGCTGTGGAGGGGACGATATTGCCCGCCGGCCAATACGTGCTTAAACTGCAAGAGGACCAGTCCAGTCGGAATATCGTTCGCATCTTCGACGGCGACGGGAGCCGACTGATCGCCACAATACTCGCTATTCACGCCTACCGTCTGGAGCCAACCGGCGAGACCGCGTTTAAGTTTTACGACTCGCCGGCGGGACAGCCCACCGCTTTGCACACTTGGTTCTACCCGGGCCAGAGCAGCGGCTTCGAGTTTCGGCAGCCCAAGAAGACGGCCGTACCAGTCTCTGTTGAGGCCGGTGGCTAACCAGGTCGCAGCCAGGACTGATCGATTTCGGCGTCTCTCGCTATCGGCGAGACGAGATGGTGGGCCAGCCGTTTAGGGCTGGCTCGGCGCCGAACTCATGAGACACCGGTCAACTTCCAGAGGGCAATCGAAAGGATATCGAAATGAGACGACTTTCAACGCTATGCTCCTTTTTAATTGCGACGTTTGCTCTAGGATCCCTCCCGGCCAGTATGGGAGCACAGAGCGAGAACCTGATAGCCACGAAAACGACGAACCAATCCGTTGATGCAATGCGCGCCAGCTCTGAAGCTAGTGAAACACGGAGCTGCAAAAGTGTTTCGGAACGCTTGCCGGTACTGCAGCCAGGAACTCTTCGGGGGCCTGGACAAGACCTTATCAAGCCGTGGGGCATGCCAAGGATTCCCGCCGAGACGCCGCGTGCCAACCGGAAAAGCTGGATTGGCGTAGGACCCAATGCGTTGCCCCTCGCTGTCACCTTTCAGCCGGACGCTACCCAGAAATACGGCCCGAACCCCGGAGTTCTACAGGTTTCATTTGGGCATCGACGGTGAGGCGCATGCTGAGAATCTGCAGGGGATTCCTTCATATTTAGGTTAGATCGATCAGATTCCCTACTACATAAAGCCGGTATAGACGAATGCGCAGCTTCGTCGTCATAGTCGAAGTACGCAACTATGTGTACCGCTTCTTATCAGCACAGAGACGTGCCTGCGGGGAAAAAGGTGTAGCGATTGTCTAACCTAATCGAGTTTGTAGGCCGAGTCAGTTCATTCGGGTTCCGCGTCCTCGGGGACGGAATTCGCACGCCCTTCGAAGGTAGTCAAATTCTAAACCACATTATCGAAGCCGGCTACAAATCCCTACCGCTCGTGGTGCCCGCCGGCTTCGCGCTCGGCACGGTGATGACCCTTCATACCCGCAACACTCTGATGACCTTCGGCGCCGGCGCCATGATCCCGACGGTCCAGGCGCTGGCCTTCTTTGTCGAGATCGGTCCGCTTGTCGCGGGCCTCCTGCTGGCCGGCCGGGTCGGGTCAGGGATCGGAGCGGTGCTCGCAAATATGCGGGTGACCGAACAGATCGATGCCATTGAATCCCTATCGATCGACTCGTTTAAATTTCTTGTGGTCCCCAGAGTCCTGGCATGCGTCGTGGCGCTGCCGCTCTTGACGTTATTCATGGATTTCGCGGGTCTGCTCGGCGGCTACCTGGCAGAGTACTCATCTTCAGGGGTTTCGTTCTCTCTTTACATCACGCGTGCTTTCGCCGATCTCCAGTGGGCGAATTTCGTAGCGCCCACGCTGAAGACAGCGGTGTTCGGGTTCCTTATTGGGACGATCTCATCCTATTTCGGCTACACCACAAACATGGGGGCGGCGGGCGTAGGGCGAGCGGCAACCAATAGTGTCGTCGTGTCGTCCCTGTTGGTCATCCTGGCTGACGTAATACTCGTCAAATGCATTTTCTTCGCATTCCCGGAGAACGCCCTATGACCGGAGATAGGGGACCGGCCGTGGTGTTCGATCAGGTATTCAAAGCTTTTGGACCCAATCAGGTGCTGCGGAACGTGTCGTTCACGGTTCCGGCCGGGAGCGCCCTCTGCATCCTGGGCAGGAGCGGCACGGGCAAAAGCGTGACGCTAAAACTTCTGATGGCGTTGATCAAGCCGGACCACGGAAACATCTGGGTCGACGGCGACGAGATAACGCGCCTCGAGCCCGCCGGTGTTTCAAAGGTGCGCCGGAAGATGGGCTTTCTCTTCCAAGATGCCGCCCTCTTCGACTCACTGACGCTGTATGACAATCTCGCGCTCCCTCTTCGCCGGCTCACTCAGAAAACCACGGCCGAAATCGATTTCGTGGTCGACGATGTCCTTCGCCATGTCGGCCTGGCAGGCGACAAGAACAAGTTTCCGTCCAGCTTGTCGGGCGGAATGCGAAAGAGGGCGGGCCTCGCGCGGGCGCTGGTGCTTGAACCCAAGGTTCTTCTGGCGGACGAACCGAGCAGCGGCCTGGATCGAATCACCGCGTCGGAGATCGACGAGCTCCTGCTGCGTCAGAAACACGATAAGGGAATGACGGTCCTGGTGGTGACTCACGACGTTCATGGCGCACGGCGCGTCGGTGACCAATTCGCGGTGCTGCACAAGGGGAACCTAATCGCGCATGGAACCGCATCCGAAGTCGAAAGCAGCGGAGACGAGACCGCGCGGAAACTAATTTCGGAGGACTATCCGGCATGAATCGCTTCTTGATGGTCGGAGTTTTTGTTATAGCGGGTCTTGCCCTGTTCGCCACGGGCTTATTCATGATTGGCAATCGGCACCAGGCTTTCGCTCGGCACGTGGAGCTTTATAGCGAATTCGCCGACGTGTCCGGGATCGTCCCCGGCGCTAAGGTTCAGGTGGCCGGAATGGATGCAGGCGAAGTGCTTGCCATTAATGTCCCTAACGCCCCGCCTGCAAAGTTCAGGGTCAAACTTCGCGTCAATGAGAAGTTCAGCGGGCTCGTGCGGGCGGACTCTGTGGTCACCGTCGGGACGGAAGGAGTGGTGGGCAACCGATTCCTTGAGATCAGTGCGGGGTCTTCGGGTGCGCCCGCGGTCGCTACGGGGGCTACCTTGAAGGGTATCGAACCGACGGATCTTTCCGCCCTCTTGGAACTGGCGAAGGGCACAATTGTCAACGTAGATAAGACCGTGACCAACGCTAACGGTTTAATCACGTCGGTCGCCGGCAATCTCAACGCTACGCTAGACAAAACCAAATTGACAATTTCGAATGCCAACGATGTCGTAACAGGTCTCAAGGAGGGGCGCGGACCTGCTGGAATGCTGCTGCGCGACGAAGCGCTCGCGGACCAAGTCAGGCAGGCCGTAGCAAACGCCAAGAACGCGACAAGCGAGTTGAATCGGGCAGCGGCACAGGCGAACGCGCTGATGTCCGAAATTCAGTCCAAAGGCCTTCCCGGCCAAGTCGACGACACCGTCAAAGAGGCTAAGAAAAGCGTGGCAAATCTTGATGCGGCATCGGCGCAGGTTCGGCACGCAATTGCGGACCTCACTGGACCCGACGAAGGAGGGGTCACGGCGGCGGCGACGATTCGGGAATCGTTGTCCAACGTGAATGTGGCAGCTGCCAATATGGCGGATGGCACCGAGGCCCTCAAACACAACTTCCTCCTTCGCGGTTTCTTCCGCAGCCGGGGCTATTACAACCTGGCCAACATGTCTCCCGATCTGTATCGCAAGGATCGTTTTTTTGCGGAACAGAACGCAGATCGCGCCTGGCTCCCGGCGGACCAGTTATTCAACAGGAACTCGGATGGCGAGGAGGCACTCACCTCGCAGGGAAGATCCGCCCTCAATGCGGAACTGGCGCGGTACGGTCAACGGATTCTTGCAAGTCCGGTCATCGTGGAAGGCTATTCGAACGGCGATGAAGTCAACGATCGTCTAGCCTCATCACGTCATCGGGCGATTCTCGTTCGCAATTATCTTCAGGGCCGTTTTCAGCTTGACACCAGCAGAGTAGGAACGGTGGCCCTGGAAAATCGTCCGCCAGACGGCTCATCCCGCACAAGCTGGGACGGCGTCGTGATTGTTCTGCTGAAAGTGAAGCGTTGATTTCGTCTGGGTTTAAACAGCGAACTTTGCGGCGAGTCCGACAAGGACGGCAAAAGAGTCGGCCTCCATCTTTTGCATGATGTGTGCTCGATGGATCTGAACAGTGTACTCGGTGATTCCCAGCTCAAATCCGACTTGCTTATTTAACAAACCGCGAACTAACAGCGACAATACCTGTCGCTCTCGGGGCGTCAACGTCTTATATCGAGTGGCGAAGCTCTCGTATTCAACCGCCTTCAGGCGAATCTCGCGGTACTGCTGGAATGCCCTTTCGACCGACTTAAGCAGGGCGGCATCATCCACCGGCTTTGTTAAGAAATCGATCGCGCCTTCCCTCATTGCACGCACCGCCATTGGGATGTCGCCCAGACCAGTGATGAAGATGATCGGCAGTAGGCAGCTCTCGCATCTAAGCGTCGCCTGCAATTCAAGGCCGGACATACCGGGCATTCGAACGTCGGCAATAAGACACGAGGCATCTCGTCCGGCTGTGGAATCGAGGAATTCCTCTGCCGACTTGAAGCAGAGCGCGGGCAGCCTTTCCGATTCGACCAGGTCCAGCAGTGCATCGCGCGTCGCTTCGTCGTCGTCGAGAATCGCCACAAAGCTAGAGTGCTGTTCTAGTGCCATCTTTGAAACGTACCGCTCTCGCGATGTTGGCGCAATACCGCCTGCGTCGAATAAACTACTACTTTGGTCGTACGGAGAGGTCTAGCTTGTCGCCTATTCGGACCAGTTCGATCAGTGAGTCGGCTTGCATTTTCTCCATGAGGTGGCCTCGGTGGATTTTTACTGTCGCTTCGCTGGCTCCGATCTTCGCAGCAATGTGTTTGTTGAGCATGCCAGAGATCACTAGAGCCATCACCTCCCGCTCGCGCGCGGTTAACGCACGATAGCGCTCTTGCAACTCATGGATGTCCGCCAACTGTTCACGTGCGGCTCGGTCTCGTTGAAGCGCCTGCTGAATTGCATCCAATAGATCCTGATCCCGAAACGGCTTGGTCAAAAACTCGACGGCTCCTGATTTCAGGGCCCTGACGGACATTGGAATGTCCCCATGCGCGGTGATAAAGATGATAGGAATACGCACGCCCAGTTCTGCGAGTTTTTGCTGAAACTCAAGTCCACTCATCTGCGGTAGCCTGACATCAAGAACCAAGCAGCTAGGATCGGCGGTGCGTGGTTTTTCGAGAAACTCCTCGCCGGTTGCGAAAGCCTCGGCACGAAGACCGACCGACTCGACTAGATCCTGAATCGCCTGGCGCATTCCTCCGTCATCATCAATGACGAACACGGTAGAAACAGCAGCAGCTTTCATTCATGAGCCTCAGCTGCGCCGGGGAGAGTGAAATGAAAGGTTGCGCCGGGTCCCTGATTCGCAGTGAACCACACCCTTCCACCGTATGACTCCACAATCGAGCGCGTGATGGTCAGCCCCATACCGGTCCCCTGTGGCTTCGTCGTATGGAAAGGATCGAAAATGCGATCAGCGCCGTCCGCCTGCAATCCGACACCGGTGTCCCTGATGGAAACGATCACATGGCCTTCGGGATTCACACCGGAGCTGATCGTCAATATCCCGCCGCCGTCTTTCATCGCTTCGATCCCATTCAGCATCAGGTTCATCAGGATCTGTTGCAGTTGCACCCGGTCCGCCAGAATGTCCGGACTATCCGACTTCAGTTCGGTTTGGATTGTTACGGAATACCGAGCGGCTTCCGTCTGTAGCAGCACACGCATTTCTTCGATAGTGCCCTTAACGTCGACCAGTTGGCGTTCACCAGGAGTACCTGTTTTGTAGAACGCCCGAAGACTGTTGATAATATCAGCCGCCCGGTTTCCCTCTCGATCAACGCGGGCGGCCGCTGCCCGCGCCCTCTCCAAGTCGGGAGGATCGTGTGCCAACCATCGTAAAAGGGCATTTGCGCTTGTAACCGAGGCGGCAATCGGTTGCTTAATCTCGTGCGCCAGCGCGGCCGCCAGTTCTCCCATCATATTTACGCGAGTGGTATGGGCAAGTTCCGCCTCTAATTGACGCAGCCGTTCGCGCTCTTCCTCGGCACGCTTTCGTTCCGTGATATCCATGGTGACGCCGACGTACTCGCCCGGCTCTCCGGTTGCATTGCGATGTCCGATGCCACGCAGAAATCGGATGTCGCCATCGGCCCGACGAATACGAAATTCGACGTCATAATCTGCCTCTGCGCGGATTGCGGTCTCAAGCTTTGGTCTGATAAGCCGTTCGTCTTCGGGAAGAATCGTACCGTAAAAGAGGTCGAACGGAAGTGGGCCTTGGCTGGGATCGAAGCCGTATAGGCGAGCGTTTTCGTCCGACGAATGAAATATCTCTCGAGTGGCCAGATTGCACGCCCAACTGCCGATGTGAGCCAGGCTTTGCGCTTCCGCCAAGTAGGCCTGCTCCCGTCGCAATTCCTGGGTCAACAACTCCTGCTCTGTGACGTCCATCGTAGTGCCGTGATACCCCTGAAACACTCCATTCTCAACCACCGGAAAACCAACACAACGGACGAACCGTATCTCGCCATCGGGCCGCACTACTCGGCTCGTAACATCGCACGTGCAGCGCTGCTCGTGCATCGTCTTTATGGCCTCAGACAATCGCGGTCGGTCCTGGGGATGAATCGCAGCTAGAAACTGCTGAAGAGTCGGAGTTCCGTGTTTTGGATCAAACCCGAAGATCTTGTAAACCTCGTCGGACCAGTAGATATCTAAATCGTCGGACCAACGGATGCCCAGATCTTTGGACGCCCAGCTTCCCATATGGGCCAGCCGCTCACCTTCGCTCAGATAGAATTGAGTTCGCCGTAGGGCTTGTTCTGCCAGTTTGCGCTCGGTGATGTCCTGACCGGTGCCGAACATTTCATAGGCCCGTCCCGAAGCGTCTCGTTTGACCGTCCCGAGGCTGAGCAGATATCGTACTTCGCCGTCGGCACGAACGATTCGATGTTCTGTCTTGACATGGACTCCGCTACGAATGGTTTCTTCGGCTTCGCGCGCAACACTTTCGCGATCGTCAGGATGGATCATTTCGAGGACCCGAGCCAGGTCGATGGGACCGTCCTCGGGAGGCAGCCCATAGATGCGATAAAGCTCTTTGGACCAATCCACGCGACTATCGATAAGGTTCCATTCGTAATGTCCTATATGAGCTACTAGTTGAGCTTCTTCAAGCCTCGCGTTGCTCTGTTGTAAGGCGCTCGCGAGGGACTGGCGTTCGTCCTCTGCGTGTTTCCGATCGGTGATGTCCTGGGTTGTACCGAACATTTGGGTTCGGCCTTCTGAATTTGCCTTTACGTCGCCCAGGCTATGGACAACGCGCACTTCCCCATCTGGGCGCACGAGTCGATGCTCACAGTCAGCGCGGGTCCCAGAACGAATGGCCTCCTCCGCTGTCCGAAATATAGCTTCGCGATCGTCGGGGTGGAACATTTCGCTCACTGCCGCTATCTCCATCGAGGCAACCCGTGGCGCCAATCCAAAGATCCGGGATGTTTCCTCCGACCAGATAACGCGATTCGAATCGAGATCCCAAACCCAGTAGCCAAGGTGGGCTACGCGTTGGGCTTCCTCCAGCCAAGCTCTGCTTTCCTGCAAGTCTCGGGACAGGGTATGCCGGGCGTCCTCGGCGCGCTTCAATTCTGTGATGTCTTGAACGGTACCGAACAGCCTGTGGGTTTTTCCGGATTTCCCTTTGCCCGGATCTCCCGGCAGCGCGCTCCAAAGCTTTGAGGTGATAGCATGCACCGTGCGCACCTCTCCGCTTGGAGTGACAATCCGAAAGTCGGCAACCGGATGGACACCGGCCTCCAGCTCCACATCCACTGTGCGGTAGAGGGCCTCCCGGTCCTCCGGGTGGACCAACGCGCGGACCATTTCAAAGTCCATCGAACGCTCGCCCCGTTGAACCCCAAAAATGCGATAGGTCTCATCCGACCAAACGACCACATTTGTTTCAATGTTCCAGTCCCAATACCCGACATGTGCGACGCGCTGTGCTTCTTCCAGCCTGGCCTTGCTCTCTTGCAGGTCGCGAGATAGGTGGAGGCTGGTAAGCAACGTCGCAAGGCGTTTGCCTGCCGCCTCAAACAACTCCTGCTCCGGCCTGGTCCAGATCCGAGGCGACTCGCACTGGTCCAAGCCAAAGGTGTAGGGTCTGCCGATCTTCGGACGAACAGCGAGACACATCTGCGACCGCGTGCCAAAACGCTTGCCTAATAGGTTTGATAAAGGATTGCCGCCGACACCGAATCGCACCGCAACTTCCGATGCTTCCACTAGGCGAAACACTTCGGCAATCTCCGGGTCCGTCGGCAGATCAAGGTCTAACGATGGTGTTTCTGCAAACTCAGGACAGGTACGCTGTGCCACCGTTCGCCACCGCCGGCTGTCCGCATCAGAAGGAAAGGCCAGCCATGCCCGATCGCACCCGAAGATCGACAATACGGCTTCGAGCACCTGAATCAGCTGCTCCAGATCCTCCGTGTCTTGCATGGCGCAGCTGAGCTGATCCATGCTTTCCAAGAACCAAAGGCGGTCTTGGGCGACCGCGTTGGCGCGGGTTGCGACATTGGTGGTCTTGTCTTCGGACGCCATAGAATGCCATGTTTCACTGCAGACAACTTAAATTGTAGATAGAAATCGCCGGCAAGGATTATCAGCTCTGCCACCCGCCGCCAAGCGCCTTATAGAGTTGAACGACGCTGATCAACTCATTCAACCTGATCTGCCGAAGGTCCAGCCTGGCTTGAAGCAGATCCCGGTCCGCATCCAGGGCGTTCAGCTGGGTATCCACGCCGCCCTGGTATCGCATATACGCTAACCGTTTCCGTTCCTCCAGGACAGCCACCAGCGCCTCCTGCTTTGCTCTGGCCTCTTGCACCCGTTGATGAGCGATCAGCGCCGTGGAGACTTCTGTGAAGGCCGTCTGAATCGTCTTCTGATACTGGACGACCGCGCTGTCCCGTTGGGCTTCAGCCAACCTCACCGTCGAACGGAGCCGGCCGGCTGTAAAAATGGGCTGGCTGAGCTGCGGAACGAAGCTCCACGCGCTGTTTGGGCCGCTGAAAAGGCCGGATAATTGAGTGCTCTGGCCGCCGAGAATCCCGCTCAGGCTTAACTGTGGGAAGAATGCCGCCTTGGCGACACCGATGTTTGCGTTCGCAGCAATCAGATTCTGCTCGGCGGCATGGATATCGGGGCGCCGATCCAGCAAAGTAGAGGGCAGACCTGCTGGAACCGCTGGCGGCAAAGCGTTTTCATCGAAACTGCCTTTGCGCACAACTCCCTCGGGATTCTCTCCAAGCAACAACGTGATCTGGTTCTCGGTCTGCTCAATCTGCTGTTGCAGGTTTGAGACTGTTACATCGGCCGTATCCACCAGCTGTTCCGCCTGCGTCAGATCCAGGTCCGTTGCGATCCCGTGAGTCCGGCGCGACAGAGTGAGATTCAAGGATTCCTGGCGCGTGGCCAGCGTCTGCCGGGCAATCTCTAATTGCCCGTCGAATTCGCGGAGCGTGAAGTATTGGGTAGCCACATCGCTGACCAGAGTGGTGACGACTGCTTTGCGGTTTTCTTCCGCGCTCAAAAGACCGGCGCGCGCGGCTTCGGTTGCCCGGCGCAAACGACCCCAAAGATCCACTTCGAACGACAAGAGATTCAGCTGCGCCTGCCCCCAGTTTCTGTTTTGCGACGGCACGAGATCGGGAGGGAGAGGAAATGCGCCGTTTCTCGAAAGCCGTGTCAGGTTTACGTCGCCGCTCGCGCTGGCCTGCGGAAATTGATCTGAGCGCGTGATGCCGAGCTTCGCCTGCTCAGTTTCGACACGGGCCACCGCATCCCGCAGATCGTAGTTTTGGTCCAGCGCCGTTTTGATGATGCGTTGCAGCTCCTCATCTCGAAATACCCGCCACCACGGGAGATCCGCGAAGGAAGCGGCCTCGGCGTCGGGCAGCGGTTGCTGTGCGTGGAATGTTTGCGGCACTTGCACAGACGGACGTCGATAATTTGGTCCGACGGTGCAACTCGTCAGAACAAGCGTCGCCATTGAAATTGCCGTCGTTCGATGTCTCATTTCAATCTCCCTGCTGAGGCGACGGGCGCAGCGGAGGCGCGCTCCCCACCGCGGATCGCACGGCTGAGAGTTTTTCGACCAGATAGTAAATTGAGGGCACGAAAAAGATGCCTATCGCGCTTGCCGCGAGCATGCCACCGATTACGGTGGTGCCCATTACCTGGCGAGCTACCGATCCGGCGCCCGATGCTGTCCACAGCGGCACACATCCCAAAATAAAAGCGAAGGAGGTCATCAAAATCGGCCGGAGACGAAGTTTCGCTCCCTCCAGAGCTGCGTCGGCCAGCGGCTTGCCCTTTTCGTGTTCATCCTTTGCGAACTCCACGATCAAAATCGCGTTCTTGGCAGCCAGCCCGATCAACATCACCAGGCCGATTTGCGAATACACATCGCTTTCGATCTGGACCATGTAAGCCGGCTCGAAGACCGAGAGCAGAACGCGGCGTAACCAGAGCACGGCGAAAGCGCCGAATATCGCCACGGGTGTGCTCAACAGTACGCTGAACGGCAAAGTCCAGCTCTCGTAAAGCGCCGCCAGCACCAGGAAAACAAAAACCAGCGAGAACGCGAAGATGACCCAGGCCGGCGTTCCTTGCCTGGCCTTCTGCTCTTGATAAGACATGCCCATATAGTCGAAACCCATTTCATGGGGCATGGTCTGCTTGAACACTTCTTCCAATGCAGCCGTCGCTTGGTCCGAGCTGTAACCCGGGGCCGCGCTGCCATTGATCTGCGCCGAACGGTATTCGTTGTAGCGCATGGTGAATTCAGGTCCTTCACGCGGGACAAAGTTCGCCAGCGCGGAGAGCGGAACCATGTCCCCCTGGCTGTTGCGCACATAGAACTGGCCGAGGTTGTCGGCGGTGGCGCGATGAGCGGCTTCCGCCTCCACATATACTTGCCATTGACGGCCGAAATCGTTGAAGTAGTTGATGAACAGCCCGCCCATATAAGCTTGGATCGTCCGGTAGACATCGCTCACTGCCACGCCCTGCTTCAGCGCCTTGTCGCGATCCACATCGACGAACCTTTGCGGCACGTGCGGCAGGAAGGTCGTCGAGATCATTCCGATTTCAGGCCGCTTTTGGGCCGCGGCCAGGAACTTGCCCAAATTGTCAGCCAGAAATTGCACGTCGCGTCCAGCGCGGTCTTCGAGGACGAACTGGAATCCGCCGGCCGTGCCGACTCCGGGAATCGCTGGAGGAGAGAAGCTGAAAACGACGCCATCCGGAAGCTTGCTGAGTTGCTGGTTCAAACGTGCTTTGATTTCCTGATACTGCTCGGCCCTGCTCGTCCGATCGCCCCAGGGTTTTAGGGTGACAAAGAAAAAACCGTTGTAGCTAGTGCGGACGAAGCTCAGCAGGCTGAAGCCAATCACGGTTGTCGTGTATTGGACGCCCGGCGTGCCGGCGAGGATTTTTTCAACCTGTTCCGCTGCCGCTGAGGTGCGATCAATCGAGGCAGAATTCGGGAGCTGCATGTTGACGTAGAGATAGCCTTGATCCTCGTCCGGCAGGAAGCTGGACGGCACCCGGCCAGCGAAGAAAAGGCCCGCCGCCCCTGCGGCCACTAGGAGCCCTACCGCGAGCGCACTTTTTCGAAGAAGCGCGCCGGCCCACTTCACGTACCCGTCTGTAGTGCGCTCAAAAACGCGGTTGAATCCGGCAAACACTTTTTCTAGAAATCCGCGGCGGCTCGCGGTCTTTGGCCGAAGCAAGAGTGCCGCCAGCGCCGGACTCAAGGTAAGGGCGTTGAAGGCCGAGAGCAGCACCGAGATCGCGATGGTGACAGCGAATTGCTGATAGAGCCTGCCGGTGATGCCAGGGATAAACGCGGTCGGAATAAAGACGGATGACAAAACCAGCGCAATGCCAACAACAGGGCCGGACAGTTCGCTCATTGCTTTACCCGCCGCGTCTTTCGGACTGAGACCCTCGTCGATGTGCCGTTGTACGCCTTCGACGACTACGATGGCGTCGTCCACGACAAGGCCGATGGCCAGCACAAGGCCGAACATTGACAGCGTATTTATGGAGAAGCCAAACAAGGGGAAGAAGAGGAACGTCCCTACCAGCGACACCGGTACCGCCAGCAATGGAATGAGCGTGGAGCGCCAGTCCTGAAGAAATACATAAACGACAACAATCACCAGCGCGATAGCGATGAGAAGCGTCTGAACGATTTCCTTCATGCCTTCGGTAACAGCGCTCGTTTGGTCCAGGGCTATGGTGTAATCCACGTCTTGCGGGAGACGCGGCTTCATTTGTGCCATGAGCGCCCGCGCGGCGGCGGCGGTTTCCACTGCGTTGGACCCGGGCAACTGATAAACAGCGACAACGGCGCAGGGCTTGCCATTCAGGCGGCCGATCATGCTGTAATCCTGTGCCCCAAGTTCAACCCTCGCGACATCCTTCACTCGCACGACGCCGCCATTGGGAGCCGCGCGCACCACGATGTTTCCAAATTGCTCGGGTGAAGTCAGACGGCCTTGCGCGAGTACCGAATAGGTAAACTTTTGGTCCTTGGGCGCCGGACTGGCCCCGATCTGGCCGGCCGGATTAACCGTGTTTTGCGACTGGATCGCCGTGACGATGTCCGTGACGGTTATGCCGAGCTCCGCAAGGTGGTCCGGCTTGACCCAGAGCCGCATTGCATACTGCGCCGCACCGAAGACCTGCGCATGCCCCACACCGGGCAAGCGCGAGATGGGATCGTTCAGGTTGATGTAAGCGTAGTTGGCCAGAAACTCAGCGCTGCGCCCGCCCTTTGGGGAATACAAACCGATGAGCATCAGGGGCGCGGTCGCGGATTTTTGTACGGTTACGCCGTAATTGTTCACATCCGCGGGAAGCTGCGAAGCAGCCTGGGTTTCGCGCGACTGGGTGAGGATCAAATCGTTGTTCGGGTCGGTCGTGACGTCGAAATTCACGACCAGAGTGGTTTGCGAATTACCCGTGGCGTTCAACGAATACATGTAGTTCATCTTGTCGACGCCGTTGATTTGCTGCTCGATTGGTGTCGCGACCGATTGCTCCAGAGTTTGCGCGTCGGCGCCCACGTATGTCGCCAGAAGTTGGATCTCAGGCGGAACGATGTCCGGGAACTGCGAGACGGGCAAACGCGCAATCGACACCGCTCCCACGATCACCATCAGGATCGCGATCACCATCGCCACAATCGGCCGCTTGATAAAGAAGCTCGACACAGTGTCTCCTCAGTTGCCCGGCCGAGACGCCGGTTTCGGTTTTACATGCATGCCCGGTCCAACCTTTTGAATCCCATCGACGATCACGCGCTCACCCGGATTCAGGCCATCGCTCACCACCCACCAGGCCCCAACCTGATCGCCAACGTGGATTGGTTTAATATTCACGGCGTCGTTACCGTCCAGAGCGGCCACTTCATAGCTGCCCTGCAGTTCAGAAACGGCTTGCAGAGGGACCAGCACGGCTCCACGGATTGTTTCGACTGCAACGCGCACTTTGCCGTATTGTCCTGGACGTAGGATGTTGCCCGGATTCGGAAACAGTCCTGTCGCCTCAATGGCGCCGGTGCTTTGGTTCACCTGCCGCCCGGCAAAGGCATACTTTCCGGGATGTGGATAGACTGTTCCGTCGGCCAGAATCAGCTCCAGCGGCGGCGTGGGGTCAGTCGGCTTGTATTGCTTCGAAAGCCTGAGATATTCCTGTTCGCTCACGGCGAAAGTGACCTTGATCGGATCCACCGTGGAAACGGTGGTCACCGCATTCGCCGTCGGGTTAACCAGATTGCCGATCTGAATCTGCGCATTGCCGGCGATACCATCAATGGGTGAATACAATTTCGTGAAGCCGAGGTTGACGTTTGCGGCTTCCAATGAGGCCTTGGCCGCTTCCACCGCCGCGCTTGCGGCTTCTATCTGAGCCCTGGCCGCTTCGATCTGTGCCGCGGCCATTTTCACCTGGGCTTTCGCCGAGTCATTGCTCTGCACGGCGTTGTCAAGATCTTGTTGAGTGACCGCGTGCTCTTTCGCGAGCGGTGTGTATCGGTTTTCGTCGAACTGCGCCTTGCGTTGATTGGCTTCGGCGCTTGCCAACTGTGCTTCGGATTGTTGATACTGTGCTCGGGCTTGTGCCAACTGGCCGTTGGCCTGAGCAAGCTGACCCTTCGCCTGATCCGCTGCCGCCTGAAGCGGGCGCGGATCGATCTGGAAAAGCAGTTGGCCTTTTCTGACGAATGAGCCTTCCGCGTAGTCTTGGGTGAGCAGATAGCCCGTGACTTGTGACCGGATGGCGGCGTTCACCAGGCCGTCCAGCGTTCCGATCCATTCGCGGTACACAGGGATGTCCTTCTGCTCGACGGTCACCACCTCGACCTCCGGCGTGGGCTCGGCCGCGTCCGCAGAGGTTCGGCCGC
>Ga0209006_10002681_pt1 | contig 16216 bp, 14 predicted proteins | sample JacPin_JW_Ref_O2_FD_188567 | JGI IMG/M metagenome (GOLD analysis project Ga0209006, IMG submission 188567) | Forest soil microbial communities from Algoma, Ontario, Canada - Jack Pine, Ontario site 1_JW_Ref_O2 (SPAdes) (version 2) | ecosystem: Environmental > Terrestrial > Soil > Boreal... | reverse complement strand
AGCCGTCAAGCGAGCCAAGATCGGCATCCTTCGCTGGCACGACCTACGCCATACATGGGCGTCGTGGGCCGTTCAGAGTGGTGCGTCTTTGCAGCAGGTCATGCAGCTCGGCGGCTGGGCAAGTTACAGCATGGTTTTGCGCTACGCCCACCTTGGCCCCGAGCATTTGGCGGACGCCGCTGCACTGGTAACGTTTGAAAAAGTCCCGCACGAAAACCGGCACAGCAAAAAAAACGACGCGAAGGGCTCTTCTAAGTCATTCATTTCGAATGGAAAGGGAGGGACTCGAACCCTCGACCCCGGCATTATGAGTGCCGTGCTCTAACCAGCTGAGCTACCTTTCCACGGTGGGGGCGGGATTGTCCGGGCGTGTCCTAAGGGGTGTCAAGAACGCCGACGCGGCAGCCCCGAAAGTCACACGTTGAATCGAAAATGCATGACATCGCCTTCGCGGACGATGTATTCCTTGCCCTCTAGGCGCAGCTTGCCGGCATCACGGGCCCCTGCCTCGCCCTTACCGGCAATGTAGTCCGCGAAGGCAATCACCTCGGCGCGGATGAAGCCGTGTTCGAAATCCGTATGAATGACGCCGGCCGCCTGCGGAGCGGTGGCGCCTGAGCGCACCGTCCAGGCGCGTACCTCTTTGGGCCCCGCCGTGAAATAGGTCTGCAGTCCCAGCAATTTGTAGGCGGCACGGATGACCCGATTCAGTCCCGGTTCACTAACACCCAGCTCTGCCAAGAACTCAGTGCGGTCAGCCTCCTCGAGCTGCGCGATTTCAGCCTCGATGGCTGCGCAGACCGCCACGGCAACAGTCCCCTCGGCACGCGCGCGCGCTTCGATAGAGCTCAAGTAGGGATTGTTGCTGAAGCCGTTTTCTGCGACGTTGGCCACGTACATGACGGGCTTGGCCGTCAACAGATGCAGGTCGCGCAGATCGCGGCGCTCTTCCTCCGTCAATGGCATGGCGCGCACCGGACGGCCCGCGTTGAGCTCCTGTTTGACGCGTTCGAAGAGCGTCTTCTTGCGCAGCACGTCCTTCTCGCCACTTTTCGCAGCTTTCGCCGCACGATCAAGACCTTTTTCGAGGGTGGTGAGATCCGCAAGCGCAAGCTCGGTATCTATGATGTCGATGTCGGACAGCGGATCGACGCGTCCGGTCACATGGACGATATCCGTGCTGTCAAAGGCGCGCACCACGTGAGCGATCGCATCCACTTCGCGGATGTGCGAAAGAAACTGGTTTCCAAGGCCTTCGCCCTGCGATGCGCCGGCGACGAGCCCGGCAATATCAACAAACTCGACGGTCGTCGGCAGGATCTTTTCGGGCTTCGCAATCGCCGCGAGTTCAGCCAGCCGCGGATCCGGCACCGGCACAACGCCGACATTCGGGTCGATCGTGCAGAACGGATAGTTTTCTGCGGCGATCTGCGCGCGCGTAAGCGCGTTGAAGAGCGTGGACTTGCCGACATTGGGCAAGCCGACGATGCCGCATTTGATAGCCATCAGGCGTTCTCGCGACTCGTGTGCAGGCGGTGCATCGCCTGCTGCGGTCCTTCGGTGAGGAGTACCGGCAAGATGTCGGCAGCGGCGTCTATGCTTTGACGAATCAAAATATCTTCCTCAATGGGCGGACGGCTCAGCACATACCCCAACACCTTGTCGCGATGACCCGGGTGGCCGATGCCCAATCGCAAGCGCCAGAAATCCGGCCCCAGCTGAGCAATCACATCGCGCATGCCGTTATGACCGCCTGCACCGCCACTTTCTCTCAGGCGTGCAACACCCGCAGGCAGATCAAGATCGTCGTACGCCACGAGGACTTCCGGTGCGGAAGCTTTGTAAAAGGCGGCAACGCTTTGCGCAGCGCTGCCGCTCCTGTTCATGAAGTTCATCGGCTTCAGCAACCACAGGTCAGCCGCACCGATCCTGATGCGTGCCAGTTCACCGTGATGGCGCGGCTCAAGGCGAAACGCGCCGCCGTGGCGGCGCGCCAGCTCCTCGACAAACCCGAAGCCCGCGTTGTGACGCGTGCGCGCGTACTCCTCGCCGGGATTGCCGAGGCCAACGATGAGCTTGAGCGGCAGACCCGGCATGGCAGAGCTCCCGCGCTACTTCTTGCCGCCCTCCTTTTTGGCGGGCGCAGCTTCCTTCTTATCTTCCTTCTTGCCTTCGCCCTTGCCTTCGGCTGCGGCGGGTGCCGCACCGGCGGCGGCGGCGGCAGGTGCGCCTTCGGCGCCAGGCACCGCAGTGGCAGCGGTGGCAGCTTCGGCGGCAACTGGCTCGGGCTCTGCCGCACGCGGGCTGTGGATTGAGACGACGGGCGCATTGCGTTTATGCCCAAGCTCGGGAATGAGCACGCCCTCGGGCAGCGGGATATCGGACAGGAACAGCGTGTCGTTCAAGTTCATGCCGGAGAGATCGAGTTCCAGAAACTCAGGCAGGTCCTTCGGCAGACAAGTCACTTCCACATCCGCGCGCATGTGAGAAACGATGCCGCCCTGCGATTTGACACCGGGGGATGCCGCCTCGCCCTTGAAATGAATGGGCAGGCGCAAACGGATCTTCTCATTCTCGACCACGCGCTGCAGATCGACATGCACTACCGAATGCCTCGCAGGGTGCATCTGTACGTCTTTGATGATGGCCTCCTGGGTCTGGCCACCCACATTGATGCGCACGATCGAGGAATAGAATTTTTCGCTCTCGATCATCGTCAGCAGATTCTGCTGGTCGAGAACGATGGCCTGCGGACCCAGTGGTCCGCCGTAAAGGATGGCCGGAACCTTGCCCGTGTGACGCAGGCGGCGGCTCGCACCTTTGCCTTGCATCTCGCGGGGGTCCGCGCCGAAGGTGAATGAAACACGCATGATTTTCTCCAACAACAGTTACAAACAAGACGCCGTCCCGCGACCAAGGCAGCGTCACCTCAAATTTAGTCGACGTACAGTGAGCTCACCGATTCCTCATCACGGATGCGCCGGATGGTTTCGGCGAGCAGCGCCGCAACGGAAAGCTGGCGGATACGCCCGCAACGCTTGGCAGGCTCCGACAGCGGGATCGTATCCGTGACGACGAGCTCATCGAGCGCCGATTCGACGATGCGCGTGACCGCATCTCCCGAGAGCACCGGGTGTGTGATGTAGGCGATGACCTTGGTTGCGCCTTCATCCTTTAACGCCTGAGCCGCGCGGCACAAAGTGCCGGCGGTATCGACCATGTCATCGATCAAGACGCAGGTCTTGCCCGTGACCTCGCCGATGATGTTCATGACCTTCGATTCGTTCGGCCGCGCGCGCCGTTTGTCGATGATCGCCAGTTCCGCATCATCCAGGCGCTTGGCAAATGCGCGGGCGCGCACGACGCCGCCAACGTCCGGGGATACGATGACGACGTTCTGGTAGCCCTGCTTCCACGCATCACCCAAGAGCACCGGCGACGCATAAACATTGTCGACCGGAATGTCGAAGAATCCCTGGATCTGGTCGGCATGCAGGTCAATGGTCAGGAGCCGATTGACCCCGGCGCTCGATATCATGTTCGCGACCAGCTTTGCCGTGATTGCCGAACGCGTGGCGCGCGGACGGCGATCCTGCCGGCCGTAGCCAAAGTAGGGCACCACCGCCGTGATGCGCGCGGCGGAGGCGCGCCGGCAGGCGTCCACCATGACGAGAAGCTCCATCAGACTGTCGTTGGCGGGCGGGCAAGTCGGCTGCACGATGAAGACGTCCCGCTCGCGCACGTTCTCCATGAGCTCGATGTTCACTTCGCCGTCGCTGAAGCGGCCCACAAAGGCGCGCCCCAACGGCGTCGTCAAATAACGAGCGATGTCGTGCGCCAACCCGGGGTTGGCATTGCCCGCGAAGATCGCGAGTGTGTCGCTCGTAGTCACCGCCTCATCTCTCCGATGGCGCACAGCGCGCCTCTAATGCAAATGGCTGGGGTGGAAGGATTCGAACCTCCGTATGGCGGGATCAAAACCCGCTGCCTTACCACTTGGCGACACCCCAGCAAAGTCGCTCATGCACGGGGGAGGTATTCAACCCCCGTGCGACGAATCCCGTCCAGCGATCCGGCACGCGCGCCACAACCGCCTCGGCGGCGGCGGCGCTTGCAAATGCTGCAAAGATGCAAGACCCCGTCCCCGTAAGATGCGCGGAAGCCGATTGCGAGAGCCAATCAAGCGCCGCGCGAACTTCCGGGTAGCGCGCGCTCACCACCGGCTCGCAATCGTTGTGGCCACCCGATTCGAAAAAGCCGCGTATTGTGATGAGCGGGGAATTTCGTGTCAATTCAGGGGCCTGGAATACCTCGCGCGTGCCGACGGCGACCCCCGGGCGTATGACCGCATACCATCGCTGCGGCAGCTCCACCGGGGCGAGTTTCTCGCCCCGCCCTTCCGCCCAAGCCGATGAACCGAGTAGGAAAACAGGTACATCCGCCCCGAGAGCAGCGCCGAGTTCTGCGAGCCGCGTCGGGGCAAGGTCACACCCCCAAAGCCGATTTAACACTAGGAGCGTCGTCGCCGCATCCGAGCTTCCCCCGCCCAGGCCGCCGCCGATTGGGATGCGCTTGACGAGGCGCAGCGATGCGCCCCGGGAGGTGCCGCTTGCGAGCTTCAGGGCGCGGGCGGCGCGCACCATCAGGTCATCCTCGGGCGCGACGCCCGCGGGGCCGGCGACTCGCTCGATCCTGCCGTCCTCTCGCGGCGCGATGCCAATGCTGTCGCACAGATCGATGAGCTGGAAAAGCGTTTGCAGGTCGTGGTAGCCGTCGCTGCGGCGGCCTGTCACGTGCAGGAAGAGATTGAGCTTCGCGGGCGCAGGCCAGAGCGTCTCGACGGGTGTCAAATGGATGCTCGAAATTGCAGAGCTCACGAGTCCCAGTGATCGACGATGAGACGCACGCGCACGTCCGCGCGATGCAGAGTCATCCGCCCGGGAAGCCATTCCCCCTTCACGACAACGTAGTCGGCGTAGTCGATCTGCCAGTCGTTCTGCTGCAGAGTCGTCAGGCGGTGGTCGACATCCACGACTTCCACATCCGGTGCCGACGGGTCAGGAACTCCCAGAATCCAAAACCTGAGGCTCGCAAGCGGGACATCGAAGCCGAGACGCGTCGTAAGCTCGGCACGCGCAGCATCGCTGTCGAGCCGCTCACCACGTGGATTGACGAGAACCAACGCTGTGCCGTCGCTCGTGAGGTGCATGCCGCCGACGCCGAGCGGGCCGTCGAGAGCAAGCGTCGACTGCGTGCCGCTCTGCGACCAGTGCAGGCTTGCCGTGAAACCGTCCTGCCCCGCCGCCACCGCGACCCGTCCCTTGATCTGAAAATGCTCGCGCGCCTGCAGCGCAGAACGCCGTGCCTCCCAGGATTGGGCAGGCGCGGACAGCTGCGGCGGTAACGTGCGGCACGCGCTGATGAGGGTCGCGACAGCGATCATTGTGGCAAGCGGCGCACGCGTCATGATTTGGCTGGCGGCAGAAGCCGCGCCATCGTGCTTTTCACCAGCGCCGCGGCCGGATCGCGCGCCAGTGCCTTGGCCCATACGTTGCGTGCCTGGGTTTGATCACCGCTCTGCCAGAGCGCTTCACCCAGATGCGCCGCGATGTCGGAATCCTGCCCCAATGCGTAGGCGTGCGCGAGGATCGGCGCGGCGCCGCGAGCGTCGCCGCGTTTGAAGCGCACCCAGCCGAGGCTATCCAAGACGGCCGGATTATCCGGCGAAAAAACGAGAGCGCGCCGAATGAGTTTCTCGGCACGCGGCAGTTCTTGGGCATGGTCGGCCAGCGTGTAGCCGAGTGCATTCAGGAGAGTCGGGTCGTCGGGACGCTCGCTGATCAGGCGGTCGAGCGATGCGACTGACTCATGCACGTTGCCCGCGCGTTCGAGCAGCACCGCGCGTTCATACTCGAGTGCCGGATGCTTCGGATGCCGGTCGAGGGCCGCTTGCAGCAGCGCAAGCCCCGCATCGGTCTCATCGTGATCGGCGAGCAGATGAACCTTGGTGAGCGTGAGCTCAAAGCTCTCCTCCGGATGCGCCACGGCGTAGTCGTCGAGGAGCGCAAACGCGGCGGCGCGATCGTCCGGAAGAAGGATCGCCGCCGCCCGAGTCCGCGCCGTGAGCGCCAGGGAGGAGTTCTCAAGCTGCCGGTAGCCCGCGAGCGCGGCAGCCGTGTCGCCGTCGCGCGCGGCAATATCGGCCAAATACAGGATGACGCCCTCGCCGACCTCGCCGCGCGCGGCCAGATCTGCGAATCGACGCTGTGCCTCAGGCAGGTCACCGTCCTGGAAGGCAAGGAGCGCCAGACGCTGATCGACCTCGGCGGCCGGGGCGCCAGAGACCCGCAGGCGTTCAAGTTCCTGGCGTGCCTCTTCACGGCGATCGAGTGCAATTAGAACTTCGGCAAGCTCGAACGTATAGTTCTTCGGATCGCCGATCATCACCTCATGCGCGGTGGCGATGGCCTGTGGAGCGTCGGACTGCATAACGTAGACGCGCGCAAGAATCTGCTTCGCCGCGGTGAGGCTCGGCTCGGCCGCATACGCCTGTTGCGCATAACGCTGCGCTCGCTCAGGGTCATAAGCCTCCAGCGACAGTTGCGCGAGGAGCGTCAATGTTTCAGGTGAGGGGTTTGGCCCCACCGCAGCGCTCATGACGGCCAGCACCGCAGGCGCTTCGGCCTCTTCGAGCAAAGCGGTCGCGAGCTGACCGATGCGTTCATTTGAGTTTGCGCCAGCCGCCTTTATGACCGTCTGCGCCGCCGCTACCGCCTGCGGGATCTTGTAGAGCTTCACCGCGATAGCGGCGTAGGTCGTGGCCGCGTCGGCATCCGTGGGCGCCAATGCCCGCCAGCGCTGAGCCGACTGCCACGCCGCCGGGAGATTCTCGCAGGCGAGTCCCACTTCGCTCGCGCGCCGCGCCACTGCGACCGCGCTTTGCATCGCGGCCGCCGCGTAGTCTTCGGCTGCGAGCCGGCAGTCGCCGCGCTCGAGCGCGAGCTCCGCCAAGAGCGTGAGCGTACTGGGATCCTTGGCCTGCTCTGGGGCGGTCTGGGTAGTGCGCGCTGCCGAGCAGCCCCCCGCCACGATGACCACCGCGGCCGCAACCGTCCCCAACACGCTGATCCCATGCCGATTCATGGAACTCACTATAAAGTGTCTGGCCATGCCGCGCACCGCGCGAACCGCAGCTCCATACCTATGAAGGACTCAATCCGCCAACGCATCGAAAGGATGACAGACCGCTTCGAGGAAGTCGGGCGGCTGCTCGCCGCGCCCGAAATAGCCGGGGGTTCGCAGCAATTCCGCGACCTGTCGATGGAATATGCGCGCTTGCAGCCGCTGGCCGAGCGCTATGGCCGGTTCCGGGATCTTGAGCGCGAGCTGACGGCGGCCGAAGCGCTCCTCACGGATTCGGACGCCTCCATGCGCACGCTGGCCGCGGAGGAAGTCCTGGCCGCACAGAAGGGGCTCGAAGCCGCCGAGCCGCCGCTCCTGCAGATGCTCATCCCCGTGGATCCGCGTGACGAGCACAACATATTTCTCGAAGTGCGCGCCGGGACCGGCGGGGACGAGGCGGCGATCTTCGCAGGTGACCTATTGCGGATGTACGCGCGCTACGCCGAGTCCAAGGGGTTCACGGTCGAGGTGCTGAGCGAAAGCCCGGGAGAACACGGCGGCTACAAGGAAATCATCAGCCGCATCGCGGGTCGCGGGGTGTTTGCGCGCTTCAAGTTTGAGTCGGGTACCCACCGCGTCCAGCGGGTCCCGGCGACCGAGGCACAGGGCCGGATCCACACATCAGCCTGCACCGTTGCCATTCTTCCGGAGCTCGAGGAAGTCGAGGCCATCGTGATCAATCCGGCGGATCTGCGCGTGGACACCTACCGCGCCTCGGGCGCTGGCGGCCAGCATGTCAACAAGACCGACTCCGCCGTGCGCATCACTCACGTGCCAAGCGGCATTGTCGTCGAATGTCAGGACGAGCGCTCCCAGCACAAGAACCGCTCGCGCGCCATGGCGCTGTTGAAGGCGCGTCTCCTTGCCGCGGAACAGGAGAAGCAGGACACCGCGCGCGCCCAATCGCGCCGACTACAGGTAGGCAGCGGCGATCGCTCCGAGCGCATCAGGACCTATAACTTTCCGCAGGGCCGCGTCACGGACCATCGCATCAACCTCACCCTCTACAAGCTAGCCGACATCATGAACGGTGCGCTCGATGAGCTCCTCGACGCATTGCAGCGCGAGCACGAGGCAGAAGAGCTCGCAGCGGCGGAATGAGCCTCTACGTCGACAGCGTGACCGGAGTGGATGTTGCGCTGGACATTGCCGGGCCGGGAGCCCGCGCCTTTGCATTCGTCCTCGACTTCACTTTCCGCATCCTCATCGCCGTCGCCTGGTACGTCGTGGCCGCATCGCTCTACAACCATCACCTGAGCGTCGCGCGTCCGCTCGAGCCGGACAACGTCTGGTTCGCCCTCGTCGCCGCGCCACCGCTTGCAATCTTTCTTCTGTATCACGTGGTGCTGGAAATCCTGACGAGCGGCCGCACGCCCGGCAAGCGCATGGCAGCACTGCGCATCGTCGCGCGCGATGGCGCCGCCCCGAATGTCGGTGCACTGTTGGTGCGCAATATATTCCGCGTCGTTGACGGCCTGCCGGTGGTGTACGGCGTCGGTCTCGTGACCACAATGATCAGAGCCGATCACGTGCGCATCGGCGACTTAGCCGCGGGCACTTTGCTGGTCTACGATCACCGCGACGTGCGCGCACCGGCGCGTCACGAGCGGCTGCCCCTGTGGCGCGCGGCGGCGGAGCGCGCGCGGCGCCTCGCGCGTGGCAGAGCGCTGGATGCGGCGGATGCGCATCAAATGATCGACGATTACGGCCTGCTCGCCCACGAGCTCGCGCGTACGCGACGCTCCGCCCCCGACAGCGATGCGCATCAGTACCTGGAGGGCGCGTACGCGCGCGCGCATGCGACGCTCTACCACGGCGCATGGCACCCGGGGGATGCGCTCTTGAGCCTGTTTCGCGATCAATTGCCGCAGGTCATGCACTGGCTGAGGCCGTATATCATCTGGGTGACGCTCCTCTTCGTACTGTCCGTTTTTGCCGGCGACTGGCTGGTACACACCTACCCGGCGCTGATTCGCCTCTTTGCATCCCCTGAGCTCATCGCATCGGTCGAGCGCGGCGAGTTGTGGACGCACAGTCTTCTGAATGTCGTGCCCTCCTCCGTCCTGTCGCTGCAGATCCTGACCAACAACATCGTCGTCAGCATCTTTGCCTATTGCGCCGGTTTTCTCTTTGGCCTTGGGACCTTCTACATAGTGGGGTTGAACGGGCTCATGCTGGGAGCGGTATTCGCATTTACTGCGCAACATGGTCTTCAGGGGGAGCTGTTCGGATTCATCGTGGCGCACGGCTGCGTTGAGATCTCGGTCATGTGTCTCTCCGGTGCCGCGGGCGCCGCGGTGGGCGATGCCCTCATTCGCCCCGATACACTGCGGCGCGCGGACGCCTTTCGCGAGGCGGCCCTGCGCTCTGGGAAACTGCTGTTCGCCTGCGCGCTGCTGCTTGTGGGCACAGGGTTGATCGAGGGCTATGTTTCACCTGACCCGCATTTTGGCCTTGGGACGCGCATCTGCATCGGCGTCGGCTATTGGCTCTTCATGATTGCATTGCTGCGCGGCTGGTTCTTTGGCAAAGGACGCAGCGCGAGCGTCGCGGTCTAGCGTCAAACACGCCGCCTGCGCCGCAGCCGCTCGTACTCGCCGAACACTGCCTCTTCGAGCGCATCCTCGGATGAGGCGATGACCGGCGTTCCCAGCCGCCGCAACTGCAGACGCCGCGCTTCGCCGCGCCTCGCATGCTCAAGGGCGGCAAGCGCCACCCACGGATCGCGCCAGCCGTGCGCCTGCCGGCTCGCAAGCTCCTGAATCTCGGAACTCTGCACTCCTGCGACGACGACGAGATGCGGCGGGGACAGGAGCCGCACTGCGCGCGCGAGCGGCGCATCCGCGGCCGTTTCATCAAGATCCGTGAGTACGATGACGAGGCTGCGGTGCTTCAGAAGCGCGCGGATGGTGAGTGCGGCGCTCACCGGATCGGACTCGGCCGCCTGCACATCCAGCCGCGCCAGCGTGCTATGCAGGCGCGCTATCGCGCGCACGCCGCGCTCCGGTGCGCACACGGCGAGCGGCCGGTCGGCAAAGACGACAAGCCCCACGCGATCGTCGTTTGGCGTTGCAATCTGCGCAAAGCGCGCAGCAATATTGGCATACAGGCCGAGGCGATCCAGGCGTCCCGCGCGCACCCGACTAAAGCGTCCCGCGTCAAGCGCAATGAGAATGTCCAGATGCTGGTCCTCATTGAATTCGCGCGTCACGAGTGCGCCGCTGCGCGCCGTCGCCTTCCAGTCGATGCGCGCGAGCGGGTCGCCGCGCGTGTAGGCGCGCAATTGATAGAGTTCCGAGCCTGCTCCCAAAGCGCGCCGCGAACGCAGCCCCGTGCGCTGACCGCGCGGCCGCGCGCGCGCAAGTTTCATCGACTCGGGCGCAACCTGGATGATCCGCGCCACGGGAAGCTCGCGCGGCCACCAGGCAAGCCCGGCTGCCCCCAGGAAGCGCACCGGCAGCGCCGGCCAGCGCTGGGATCCCAGGCGCAGCGGCAAGAGCGCGATCGGATCACGTGTGCCGCCGCTGCCCGGCACGCTCAGGAATCGCGTGACGGTGAGTGGCTCGAAGCCGGCCGGCATTGCCGGCGCATATTCAATCTGCACGGCTCGATTTGAGTCATTGCGAAAAATGAACGCCGCGCCCTGCTGACGGCCGAGTGTGGCGCGCGCCGCGGTCTCCACATCGGCGCTGAAGATCACGCGTCGCATCAGGAAACTCTCGCAGGCAAGGCCGAAAAGAAGGAGGGCCGCCGGCCAGCACCACAAGAGCGCCAAAGTTGGATCGTGCGACCACAGGCCGGCGATGGCCAATATCGCCGTGGCCACGAGAAGCGCGTACGCCCGTTCGGATAAATGCATGGCCGCTTTAGCGGGGCACCGCGGTATCGGCGAGCAGGCCTTGCACGATCTCGACGTCGCTTTGCCCCTCAAGCACGGCGTCGGGGCTCAGGACCAGCCGGTGCGCCATCACCTGCACGGCGACCGCCTTGACGTCGTCTGGAGTTGCGAACTCAGCGCCGCGCAGACCCGCAGCGATGCGCGCCGCCCGAAGAAGAGCGAGCGCCCCGCGCGTTGACAGTCCGAGCAGCAGTCGGCCGTGCTCGCGTGACGCGCGCGCAAGATCAAGCACGTACCCGTACAGCGCCGCGGCGACGTGAATTTTCGCAACTTCAGCGCGCGCCGTATCGAGAAGCGCTCGATCCACGCGCGCCAGCGCCGCGACGAGCGGCGCTGACTGCTCGCCGCCGCCGTAGCGCTCCAAGACCGCGATCTCTGCCAGGCGCTCGGGATAATCCACGTCGATGCGCAGCATGAAGCGGTCGAGCTGCGATTCGGGCAGCGGATAGGTGCCCTCGAACTCGCGCGGATTCTGCGTCGCGAGCACCATAAAGTCCTCTGGCAGGGCAAATACCGAGCGCTCGACGCTCACCTGCCGCTCCTCCATGGCCTCAAGAAGTGCCGCCTGAGTCTTTGGGCCGGCGCGATTGATCTCATCCACCAGCACGACATCGGCAAACAGCGGGCCTGGCCGAAAGATGAAGCTGCGCTCGCGTTCGTCGAAGACATGCACTCCGATGATGTCGCTCGGCATGAGGTCGGGCGTTCCCTGAATACGTTTGAACTCGCCGCCGAGGGCGTGCGCCAGCGACTTGGCAAGCAGCGTCTTGCCAAGGCCCGGCACTCCCTGCACGAGCACGTGGCCGCGCGCGATAAGTGCGATGACGAGGGCGCGTATCGCCGCATCCGCGCCGACGACGACTCGGCCGAGTTCACGGGTTAGATCCGTATCGAGTTGCTGGATGCGCGAGCTCATGCGATCTGCCTGCTAATACGCCAGATGAGATTGTAGAGGCGCACGAGCGGCACGCGCGCGCCAGACCGGGCCCGAGTATGCCAGTGTTGCAGCTGTGCAAGCTCCGATGCGCTGACGTGCGTCGACGCATGCAGATACGCCCAAGTCCCCTGCTGCGCCGCAGTCTGCGGCATGCGCAGCGCCACGCGCCGGAAGAAATTCTCAAACAGTCGACGCGCCGCAGCGTCGGGCGTCAGAACGCGCGCGAGAAATACGCCGTTGGCACGCACCAGATCCGCCTCGCGCGGCGCTGCGATTCTGATGCTCGGGACGCGCAGGCGCGTCGACCCGAGCACCCAAACGAACCACAGTGCGATGAGGATTGCGCAGGTCAAATAAAGCCGCGGGTCCGAATAAAACCTCTGCGGATCGTAGGCCGCGCTTAATCCCTGATGATATTCATCAAAGACGACGGCGCCGGAGCCACCGAGGTTCGCGCCGATGATATTGGCCAGAAGCTGGGCGTTGTCGGCAAGTCCGAGTGCGTTGTCCGTAAAGAGAGAGCCCACGCCACAGACGATGATCCGGCCGTCCCCGGCGAGGCGCGTCCATAGCACGGCCTTACCACCGTCGCGCTCGTGCGCAAGCGCCAGCATGAAGCTCTCGGAGGGCAGGCGCGCCGTCCACTCCTCTTCTGAACGCGGAGCAGCCGCGAGTGCCTGGCGGACCCCGTTGAAGTAGGCGTGCGGCCGGTTCGGCACCAAAGTAACGGCCGGCAGCGTGCGATGCGCGCTGTCGTCCCGCGTGTCGAAATCCAGCACCGAGAGCGCTCTCAAGTCCCCGACGCTGACGCCGCCCATCACCGTGGCCCAATCCGGAGCATCCGCAAGCGCCGCCAGTATGAGAAGCGTATTGCCGGCACGGACCCACTTCTGCAGCGCCCGCGTCTCAGTGAGCCGGAAAGCATCCGTCCCCGGTAGCGTCACGATGAGGATATTGCCCGTGGTCGCAAGATTGCCTCGCGCGACCAGCGCATCGAAGCGCTCGCGCTGCGACAGCGTACGCAGACGCGACGCCGCGAGCCAGGCCGATGCCGCGTGGTAGCCATTGCCACGGGTTTCCTCGGTCGTCGGACGGGGAATGTTGCCGCGCCGACCAAATCCTTGCCCCGGGCCGACAAAGAGCAGGATGGAAAGAGCCAACGCGCCGAGCGCGCACGCGAAAGTGACTAGTCGTTCCCTCACGTTAGGAGCGCTCAGCCAGCGCTTCGCCCAGACGATCGAAGAGCTCGCGGCCGCGCGCGAGCATACGCGCAACCCCCGCGGGCGTCGGCGCTGCATGTGCAAAACGCAGGCGCTCGGAGGTCAACGCAAGCTCATCGAGCCGTTCGCGATCCGCCGCGTCGCTTAGCTCAGCGGCGCGCGTGAGTTCGCGCACCGTAAGCGCTCGGGAGGCCGGCAGGCGTCGCGTGGCCGTGAGCCGCGCCGCAATGAGCTCGAGCAGCACTCGCGGCCGCTCGTTGGGCGCGGCGCGCTCGACGTCGTGCCAGCTCGATGGCCGGATGGGCAACTGCTGAGCTTGCGCACTTGCGAATCGACCTCCGGTACGGCGGCGCTGCGGCCCGGAAGCGCGCCATTCATTGACAATGATGTACGCGCCGAGGATGACGACGAGCGCTAAGGTTGCGTACGCCACCAACCTGATCAGCGCTTCGGGGAGAGTGACTCGCCCGCTGAAGCGCTCGTACCAATTCGCGCCGCTCTTGGACTCCGGTGCGAACAGCGCCCGCAACCAACTGCGCAGGCGCTGCCACCACCCGCTCGGCGGAGGATTGCGCTCGGCGAGATCCGCCAGGATCGGCCGCACGAGCGCCACGTCTGGGGTACGCACAGCCGTGCTCAAAGCAAGCTCGCGCGCCACGGCCGTGCGCAGCGCTTCCAAAGCGCGCGCGGAGAGTTGGTCGTAACTAGCCTGCCATCCCGCCGGCAGCCACGCGGCCCAATCGCTCGATTGCAGCCGGCGCAGCAGATCCGGGCAGCGCGTCTTGATGATCTCCGAGGCTGCTCCGGGGTCCGCGTTGAGTCGCGCAATGCATTCGTCGACGGCGCCGAATGCATCCGCGGTGCTCACGGCAGCCGCTGCGCCTGTCGCGGGTCCCGCCGTAAGCGCGATGAGAAACACCCTCGCCCAGCGATTTTGCATGGCCTTTAATTCTCCGTACGGCCGTCTGCGGCGGCAGCATCGCGCACCTTAAGGTCGCCCAACACGGCGAGCGCGGTCGCGGTGATATACGGGAAGCTGACGGCGCCCAGTGCAATGATGAGAACCCTCGCCGCAGCAGTCGTGATTGCGACATCCGCGCCGTGTACTAATTGCAAGGCGACCACCACGAGGATGGCGGCAATAAAGTAAAACACGATCGCAATAACGATTGTGATCGTATAAATGCCGGCCGTGCGCCACCAGTGGCCGCGTATCAAATGCTGGCTGAATTTCAAGGCCTCGATCGGGCCCTTAGCGTCGAGCACCACCAGCGGCGCCGCCAGAGAAAACGCTACGAGGACATAAAACCCCGGCAAGACCAGCAGAATGAGACCCAAGACAAATGCCAGCGCAGAAAGAAAGCCCACCGCTGCAATCTGCGGGACGACGCGGAGTCCATGCCTGAGCTCTGCGCGCGTCGAGTACGGCTCTGCCCGCGCGATGGCTCGCTGACGCAGAATCATTGCCATCCCCGTCGCGACTTGAATCACGTAGCCCGCCACAAACACTACTATCGATGGCACATCATGGAGCCGAGATTGCAGCGGATAGCCGATCGCGAGGTTATAGATATTCACCAGCTGGCTGGCCAGGACAAGCAGGATGCCGTAGGGAAGAGTCTTGAAGAGCGATGCCGCAAGAATGTTAAACCCCGTATCGAGCACTTCGCCGACTGATTGCGGGCGCCGGGGCGGATACAAGCGCTTCAACATGGGACAATAGTAAGGTCTATGACGACGAATCTCACGACCCGCCAGCTTCTGCATGCTGCAGCGCGGGCGCTTGCGAGCGTATCGGACACGCCGCAACTGGACGCCGAGGTGTTGCTTGCCCATGTGCTCGGCGGCCGGCGCGCGCGCCTGCAGGCGCATCCGGACGAGGAGCGCAGCGACGCAGAGCAGCTCGCCTTCCAGCGCGTCATCGATCGGCGCGCGACTGGAGAGCCCGTCGCCTATATCGTGGGCTATAGGGAATTCTGGTCGCTGCGCGTGGCGGTCAGCCGGGCGGCACTCGTGCCACGGCCTGAGACGGAGATCCTCGTCGAGCGGGCATTGAAGCTCGGCACAGCGCCGACGCTGCGCGCGCTTGATCTGGGTACGGGCGCAGGCACCATTGCCCTCGCACTCGGCCACGAACGGCCGCGCTGGCAGGTCACGGGCACCGACATCAGCGAGGCTGCGCTTGCGCTTGCGCGCGTTAACGCACTGGCGCTCGGTACGCCGCAGCTCGAGTTTCTCCACGGCCGCTGGTTCGAGCCCCTCGGCGGACGGATTTTCGATCTCATCGTCTCCAATCCGCCCTACGTTGCCGAGGATGATCCGCTGCTCTCGCAAGCGCCGCTGTCCTTCGAACCGCGCATCGCGCTGACGCCGGGCGTGGACGCGCTCGCTGATCTGCGCCGCATCGTCCGGCAGGCTCCCGCACATCTCGCGCGCGGCGGCTGGCTCCTCTTGGAGCATGGCACGACGCAGGCGGGCGAATACTCGGCGGTGGTGACTTCCGGGGGGACCGGCGTGGTTTCGAATTCGGCCGCGGTGACCGTGACCCGCGGCAGCGTGTGGGTCGCCAACAGCGGCGACGGAACGGTGTCACGGGTCAGCATTGCTGCCGGCACGGTTGTTCAGTCGATCCAGGTCGGCAACGTCCCGGTCGCCATCGCCAGCGGGCCCAGCGGCGTGTGGGTGGCCAACCGGGGCGACAACACCGTGGACCGGATCGACCCGGTGAAGGGCACCGTGACGAGAAGGGGAGTGCCGGTCGGCGGCAACCCGGACGGTATCGCGGTCGGGCCGCAGGCAGTCTGGGTAGCCAACAACGAAGACGGCACCGTCACCCGGATCGACCCGGCCAGCTACCAGCCGAGTGGCCCCATTTCCGTCGGCAGCGGGCCAGCCGGCATCGCGGTCACCCCGGCCGCGGTGTGGGTGGCCAACTCGCTGGACCTCACAGTCTCGAAGATCGACCCAGTGACTGACACA
>Ga0209006_10002680_pt1 | contig 16217 bp, 14 predicted proteins | sample JacPin_JW_Ref_O2_FD_188567 | JGI IMG/M metagenome (GOLD analysis project Ga0209006, IMG submission 188567) | Forest soil microbial communities from Algoma, Ontario, Canada - Jack Pine, Ontario site 1_JW_Ref_O2 (SPAdes) (version 2) | ecosystem: Environmental > Terrestrial > Soil > Boreal... | reverse complement strand
AAAGCCCCACCAGGCCGCCGCGTTGCTGCCGAACGACTTGCCGGCGTGCGCCGGGTTGGCGCACGGTCGCGGCTTCACATCGATGATGCGGACTTCGAGAATGTCGCCCGGCTCGGCGCCACGGATATAGACCGGCCCGGTGCAGATATGGACGCCGAAGCCTTCGCCTGCGCCGCGGCCAAGCAGCTTGCCGTCGACCGGCCCGGCGCCGCGGCGGTTGACGCCTTTTTTCTCCTTGGTCCAAAGATAAATGCTCTCGACACCCGGATCGCCTTTCACCATGCGCTCGGTATCGTCGCCGGCATGGTGGGTGACCGCTTCGATCGTGACGTAATCACCGGAATCGACTTCAAGCTGCGGCTTCAACAGCTTGCTGAAATAGCCCCAGTGCACCGTGTCGGAGTTGGCCGGCAGGTAATGGTAGGTGGGCTGGCCGGGTTTGGCCTGCGCTGAGGCCGGCGTCGCCAGCGTACCGGCACCGGCCCACGCGGCGGCCGCGCCGCCGCCGGCGAGGAAGGCGCTCTTGAGGAAGCTGCGTCTTTCGCCATCGAGATCGTCCAGAAGCTTCTGCCGATGCAGCTCAAAGTCTGGGCAGGTGTGATCGTCCCCTGTGCACATAACTACGTCCCCTCTGATCAGTCGTTGAAGCGCCGGCCATTTGACCAGTCACACGGGGAAGTAGCGGCAACTTACATGCCAGTTGCGCGGGCGGATTTCGATCACTCCGCAGCCGAGGCCAACGGTATTTCGCGAAGGCGATAGGCACCGGCCTCGCCCACCAATTCGATGTGGCGCATGTGGAACGCGCGCAATGTCGAGCGATGGCCGATCGAAACGATGGTCGCGCCTTTGAGCCGCTCCTGCAGCAGGCGATAGATCGCGGCCTCGGCGGCTTCATCGAGCGATGCGGTCGACTCGTCGAGGAAGAGGTAATCCGGTGCGTGGAGGAGTGCGCGTGCAATGGCGAGCCGCTGCTGTTCGCCAAGCGAGAGCATCCGATTCCAGTGCTCCTCTTCGCGCAGGCGCGGCACCAGGTCGGATAGACCGACGGCGACAAGCGCTTCGGCGACGCGCGCATCGTCGAACGTATCCGCCTTGGCGGGATAGCTCACGGCGGCCGCCAGCGGCGCGAGAGGGAAATAGGGCCGCTGTGGGATCAGCATGATCTTGGCATCCGCCGGCACCTGGACACGCCCGGAGCCGAACGGCCAGATGCCCGCGATGGCGCGGAACAGTGTGGATTTGCCTGAGCCGGACGGCCCGGTGATCAGGACGCGCTCGCCGGGAGCAAACTCGATGTAGTCGGCGGTCACGATCGGCTCGCCGTCGGGCAGCCGCACATCAAGCTGTTCGGCGGCAAATTCCGCGCCGCTGCGGCGCTCGACTTCGATGCTCGGCGATGCGTGCGCGACAGCACGGCTGGCTTCGATCGCCTGATCGAAGCCGGACAGACGATCCATGATCGCACGCCATTCCGCGATGCTTTGATAGTTCGAGATGAAATAGGACAGCGCCGTGCGCACGTTGTCGAACGCGGACCCGGTCTGCATGAGATCGCCGAGCTGCACCACGCCGGCGAAATAAGCCGGACTGACCACGATGTATGGAAAAATAACCGAGACTTGCGCATAGCCGGCAGCAAAGAAATTGACGAGCTTGGTTCGCTGCATGATCGCGAGCCAGTTGGCGATCACAGGCTGGAAACGGCCGAGGTGTTCGTCGCGCTCAGCGGCGTCGCCGCCGAGCGCCGCGATTTGTTCGGAATTCTCGCGCGTGCGCACCAGATTGAAGCGGAAATCAGCCTCGAAACGCTGCTGTTGAAAATTGAGCGGAATGAGCCGCCAGCCGATCAAATGCGTTAGCGCCGTTCCAATCGCAGCATAGATCAGCGCCGCCCAAACCAGATAGCCGGGAATCGTTGACTGCGCACCAAATAGATGCAGCGGCGCTTCTTCGGAAAGACTCCACAAAATGACGACAAATGAACAAAAGCTGACGACCGAACTCAGTATGCCGATGACAATGGAGAGCGCCGAGTCGACGAAGGATTTCACATCCTCGGCAATACGCTGGTCCGGGTTGTCGGCGGCATCGCCGAGAAGCTGCATGCGATAATGGTTGGCGGCATGGAGCCATCGCTCCAGATAGTTCTGCGTCATCCAACGGCGCCAGCGGATTTGCAGCCACTGATTGACGTAAGTTTTGTAGACCGCAAGAACGATGTAGACGGCAGCAAACGCGCAGAAAAACAGGATCAAGCTGACGAACGCGTTCCAGTTGCGATTTTGCAATGCGTCATAGAAGTATTTGTACCAAAGGTTCAGGACGACGTTGAGCCCAACCAGCGCCAGTTCCATCACGATCACGGCCGCGAGCAGCATGCGGCCAGGCCAGCGTTCCTCGGAGTTGAAATAGGGAATGGACAGCCGCCAGATGGTGGCGATTGTCGAAGCCATTTTCTTCAAGGGTTGCTCCCTCTGTCAGGCGCGGACAAGGCAAGCGCGCCGCCGCGTGCAGGCGACACGCGTGCGGTGCAAAAACTCCAAAAAGTGTCCACAAGAGTTGGGCATTTCGTGGATGCTTTTCGACGCCTAGTCCAAAGCAGTATTGTCGCGCCCCTGGCTTTCACCATAACATACCCGCGGGTCATCGTCGCATAATCGACCATGGAATTCGCGCGGAACAGGCGTGCGAAAGCGTTCGGTCGGTGAGATTTCGTCAAATTCGGCCGCGGTGTGCCGGCGCAAAACATTGCGGCGGCGAGGAGGCGTCGAAAGAGAAGAAATTTTGCGTGCGGGCGGTGCGAGTGGGGAGTGGCGCTTATGTGGAATCAGGTTTACGACCCGTTCAATAGTCCTGTCCTGTCGACGCTTGCGGCCGCGTTGCCGGTGGTCTGCCTCCTCGCCTTGATCGCGTCCGGCAAGGTTAAGGCCCATCTTGCCGCGATCGTTGCACTCGTGTTGGCGATTCTGGTCGCCATTTTTCTGTTCACCATGCCGGTGGGGCTTGCGCTGCGGGCAGCGGTGCTTGGTGCGATCGCGGGTTTCTTCCCGATCGGCTGGATCGTTCTCAATGTCATCTTTCTCTACCGGCTGACAGTCGCCACCGGCGCCTTCGCGACTCTGTCGCAGGCGATCGGCGGGGTGACGAGGGACCGGCGCCTGCAGCTTCTGCTGATCGCATTTTCGTTCGGCGCCTTTTTTGAAGGAGCCTCCGGTTTCGGCACCCCGGTGGCCGTGACCGGCGCTATTCTGATCGGCCTCGGCTTCTCGCCGCTGGCCGCGTCCGGCCTGTCGTTGATCGCCAACACTGCGCCTGTCGCCTACGGCGCACTCGGCACGCCGATCGCGGGGCTCGCCAACGTCACCGGCCTCGATCCGTATCTGCTCGGCGCCATGGTGGGGCGGCAGCTGCCGTTCTTTTCGCTGCTCGTGCCGTTTTGGTTGATCTGGGCTTTCGCGGGGCGGCGCGGCATGCTGCAGATCTGGCCGGCTATCCTGGTCTGCGGACTGTCGTTCGCGATCCCGCAATTTCTGATCTCGAATTTCGTCAATCCCTGGATCGTGGATGTCGGCGCCTCGCTGATCTCGATGGCGTGTTTGATCGGCTTCCTTAAAATCTGGCAACCGAAGGAGCTGTGGCTCTCGCCGGCGCTGCGCAGTCGCGACGATTCTGCGTCGGTCGCGCCGCCGGTCTCGGCCATCAAGACCGAGATGCCGAGTGGCGCGGAGCTGCTGCGTTCGCTGCTGCCCTGGATCATCGTCTGCGTCATTCTGCTGATATGGGGCACCGGCTGGTTCAAGAATTTTGTCGATTCAACCTTCATCTGGAAATATCCGATCGAGGGCTTGCACAATCTCGTCCAGAAGGTGCCGCCGGTGGTAGCGAAACCGCTGCCGGAGGCCGCCGTGTTCGCCTTCACCTACGTGTCGTTCACCGGCTCGGGCATGCTGCTGGCGGCCATCATCTCTGGTTTCGTCATGGGCTTTTCACCGACCAAGCTCGTGGTCGAATACGGCCGCACCATCAAGGTCTGCGCCTATTCGCTGATCACTATCTCGGCGATGCTGGCGATTGGAACCTTGACCCGTTATTCCGGCATCGACGCGACGCTCGGTCTCGCCTTCGCCAGCGCCGGCGTGCTCTATCCCTTCTTCGGCACGCTGCTTGGCTGGCTCGGTGTGGCGCTGACCGGATCCGACACTGCCTCGAACGTGCTGTTCGGCGGCTTGCAGAAGATCACCTCGGAGCAACTCGGACTCTCGCCGATCCTCATGGGAGCCGCCAATTCGTCGGGCGGTGTGATGGGCAAGATGATCGACGCACAGTCGATCGTCGTGGCCTCGACCGCGACCAATTGGTTTGGACATGAAGGCTCGATCCTGCGCTTCGTGTTCTTTCACTCGATCGCGCTCGCTTGCCTGGTCGGCATCTTGGTCACGCTGCAAGCCTATGTATTCCCCGGCATGATCGTCCATTGACGCCGATCACCCTGACGGGTAGCTGATCGTCGTCTTCACGATGGCATCGCGCAGCGCTCGGGGGAGCATGCGATGCAGCCCCGGCTTTATTGCGGTTGCGTTACTTGGCTGGGCCACTTGCTGCTTTGGGTGGCTGCATTGCTTGGAATTGCCTTACAGGGGGAATGAATGTTCCGCGTCATCCGGCGTTACGGCTTGTGGCTGTTCTGCTTTTTGATACTCGGGCTCACACTGCCGGCGGCGGCCAGCGAACCCAGCTTTCCCTTCGATCGCGAATTGATGCTCGACGTAGCGCCTATGCCCGGATCAAAACGCGTGCCGATCATCGAGATCGACGCCAACGGCGCGACGTCGATCGATCTGTGGTGTGCGAGCCTGCGTGGTCAGGCCAGTGTCGGCGACGACTCGATCAGCATCGTTCCCGGCCCGATCCAGCCGGCGCAATGTCCGGCGGATCGCCAGAGCGGCGACGAAAATTTGTTGGCGGCGCTGACCCAGGTGACGAATTGGAAGCGCACCGGCAACCTGATCGAATTGCGCGGTGCGACAACGTTGCGGTTTCGTTTGATGACCAACTAGAGCGCGATCGCCTTAAGTCGAATCGACATCGCGCTCTAGATCTTTGATGGAGCATGATCTTTTCGGAAAACCGGTATCCACTTTTCCGGATCATGCTCTAAACTTTCGTCGCGCGTGTCAGCAGGAACGGCATACGGATGGTGTTGTCGACTTCATCGTAAGCGTCGCGCGCGAGCCTCTCGAACGCCGCGCGCAGTTCTGCGAGCTTGGCCGGATCGCTTTCGAGCGAGGCGACAAGCTTCGTTAGCGGGCCGATGGTTTTTTCCTGCGCCGTGCGGAAATGCGCAATGCTGAGCGCCGCTCCTGTCAGGGTATCGCGATCGAAGGTCAGGTCCTTGACGGCGGCGCCGAGCCGCTCGCGAACAATATTTGGATCGCCCCACAGGATCGGCGGAGCCGCTGGTTCAGTGCCGGCCGGAGGCGGCGGCAAGTAATCGCTCACAAGCTTGAACATCCGCCCGGTAAAATGCTCCGGCGGCCAGGTGGAAAATGCAATGCGGCCACCGGGCTTGAGAACACGGAGCATCTCGCCGAGCACCACAGCCGGACGCGGCGCGAAGATGTGGCCGTATTGGCTAAGCACGACGTCGAAGGACGCGTCCGGGTAGGGAAGGGCCTCGGCGTCGCCCTCGGTGAACGCGACGCTCACACCCGCGAGATCAGCATTGTAGCGGGCGCGCTCGAGCAGCACGGGTGACAGATCGAGGCCTGACACGGTGGCGCCACGGCGCGCGGCGGTCACCGCGACGACTCCGGCGCCACAGGCAATGTCGAGCACATTTTGCCCGGCGACCACTTGGGCAAACTTGACCAGCTTGGCGGCCGGGATGGTGGTGATCACCTCGACCGGCAGGAACGAGGCCCAGGCTTCCCGCTGCGCGGCCTTGAATTTGGCAAAAGGGTCGGCGTGTTCCGCAGCCATCGTTGCTCCTGCATGTTCAGTTCGCATTCAGTCTACCGACGATCGGGTAAAAACAAAAAGGGCGCGGCTCGCACCGCGCCCTTTCGCATTTCACTGAGTGGAAGGATTAGAAATCCATCCCGCCCATGCCACCGCCGGGCGGCATTGCCGGCATCGCCGGCTTGTCCTTCGGCAGTTCGGCGACCATCGCTTCGGTCGTGACCAGGAGGCCGGCGACGGAGGCCGCGTCCTGCAGAGCCGCGCGCACCACCTTGGCCGGATCGACGATGCCTTCTTCGAGCATGTCGACATATTCCTCGTTCTGCGCGTCGAAGCCGAACGTCTCCGACTTGTTCTCGAGGATCTTGTTCACAACGATCGAGCCTTCGACACCCGAATTCTCGGCGATCTGGCGCAGCGGCGCTTCGATCGCCTTGAGCACGATGTTGATGCCGGTCTGCACGTCCGGATTGTCATTGGTGAGCTTGCCGACCGCCTTCTTGGCGCGCAGCAGCGCCACGCCGCCGCCCGGTACGATGCCTTCCTGCACCGCGGCGCGGGTGGCATTGAGCGCGTCTTCGACGCGGTCCTTCTTCTCTTTCACCTCGATCTCGGTGGCGCCACCGACGCGGATCACCGCGACGCCGCCAGCGAGCTTGGCAAGCCGTTCCTGCAGCTTCTCGCGGTCGTAGTCCGAGGTGGTCTCCTCGATCTGCGCCTTGATCTGCCCGACGCGGCCTTCGATGTCCTTCTTCTTGCCGGCGCCGTCGACGATGGTGGTCTTTTCCTTCTCGATCACCACTTTTTTGGCGCGGCCGAGCATCGCAACGGTGACGTTTTCGAGCTTGATGCCGAGATCTTCGGAGATCAGCTGACCACCGGTCAGGATGGCGATATCCTCGAGCATGGCCTTGCGGCGATCGCCGAAGCCCGGAGCCTTGACGGCGGCCACCTTCAAGCCGCCACGCAGCTTGTTGACCACGAGCGTGGCCAGCGCCTCGCCTTCGACGTCTTCAGCGATGATGAGCAGCGGCTTGCCCGATTGCACCACGGCTTCGAGCACCGGCAGCAGCGCCTGCAGCCCGGGGAGCTTCTTTTCGTGCAGGAGAACGTAGACGTCATCGAGCTCGGCCAGCATCTTCTCGGCGTTGGTGATGAAATAGGGCGAGAGATAGCCGCGGTCGAACTGCATGCCCTCGACGATCTCGACGTCGGTATCGAGCGCCTTGGCCTCTTCGACCGTGATCACGCCTTCGTTGCCGACCTTCTGCATCGCCTCGGCGATCATCTTGCCGATCGTCTCGTCGCCGTTGGCCGAAATGGTGCCGACCTGCGCGACTTCCGCCGAGGAGCCCACTTTCCTTGCGCGCTTCTTGATATCGGCGACAACGGCCGCCACCGCGAGATCGATGCCGCGCTTGAGATCCATCGGATTCATGCCGGCCGCGACCGACTTAACGCCTTCCTTGACGATAGCAGCGGCAAGGACCGTGGCAGTGGTGGTGCCGTCGCCGGCCTCGTCGTTGGTCTTCGAGGCCACTTCGCGCACCATCTGGGCGCCCATATTCTCGAACTTGTCCTCGAGCTCGATCTCCTTGGCGACGGTGACGCCGTCCTTGGTGATGCGGGGAGCGCCGAAGCTCTTGTCGATCACGACGTTGCGGCCCTTCGGGCCAAGCGTGACTTTCACCGCGTTAGCGAGCGTGTCCACGCCGCGCAGCAAGCGGTCGCGGGCGTCGCTGGAAAAACGTACTTCTTTTGAGGCCATAACAAAATTACTCCTTAGCGTTCCTGTTTTGCGCGACGGCTCAGGCGATGACGCCCATAATGTCGGACTCCTTCATGATCAGGAGATCCTCACCCTCGAGCTTGACTTCAGTGCCGGACCATTTGCCGAACAACACGCGGTCGCCGGCTTTGAGGTCGATGGCGATTAGCTTGCCGCTCTCGTCCCGGCCGCCGGGGCCCACGGCCACCACTTCGCCTTCCTGCGGCTTCTCCTTGGCGGTGTCCGGAATGATGATGCCGCCCTTCGACTTCTCCTCTGCCTCGATGCGCTTGACGACCACACGATCGTGCAGGGGACGGAATTTGAGTTTCGCCATGATGATCCTCGGTGCCGCTGCTGTGCGGCGTGCGTTTTTGAGAAAGTGAGTGATTACAGAGGCTTGGCACTCTCGACTTCTGAGTGCCATGAGGCCGCTGCGGAGATAGGATGCGGGCCGGAAGCTGTCAAGCGTATGGCGGCCGTGGCGGTTAATCGGGCCGGCCAGGACTTTTCGCGCATGGCTCTAGCGGCGGCGGCGAAAACCCGCCACCATGGTGGCCAAGTTTTTGGCAAGAAATGATAGGCATCTTGCGGGGTGGTGACGGGATTCGCTATTTCGACGCGGGTTTGATTCTCAGGGGGGGTTCATGAGTGCTTGGCGGCGCGACTTGAGTGTGTTTTCGCGCCTTGCGGTTTTTCTTCTCGCATTGTCGGCCTGCACCACGAACACGCCCCCTGTCGAGGCTCCGTCGCCCATGCCCGACATTCCGGCCTCGATACGCGCTGAAGAAGTCGTCGGTCGCTGGGGTTACGGCTCGTACCATAACGAAGGCGATCGGGCGCGCACGGAAGCGGCGGCGCGCGGCCAGTGCGGCCAACCGGTGGTGATCAATCGCGGGCCGGGCGGGGGCGTGATGATGTATCTCGCCGACAGCGCGCAGCTTCAGGAACTGTATCTCAAGGGCAGTCCCAGCGGTAAGAACTATGTCGGTCCTCCCGGTCCCGCAGGCGGCCCGCAGGATCGCGAGTTCGTCTCGGCCGACGGCCGTTCCATGGTTCTGCGCTGGATGAATCCGGATGTGCAGACCCGCTATGGCACCGGCGTCTATGTGCGCTGCGGGGCGGAAGGCACGTCACGCAAGACCGCGCGGTGATAAGGCTGTAGCGGTCGATCTTCATTTTTGCAGGCGAACGCCGGCGGCGCGGCAATGGCATCGGCCGGCGTTCGAGGACAGGCCGCCGGCAGTCTTCTCATCGCAGTCTGAGACGTGAGCGGGGGGGTTGGCGTTCGCCGAGCTCACGCGAGAGCTGCGTCAATTGTCGACGCGGCGCAGGTGATTACCAACCGATTAACGCCTGACCTCGTCCTTTACACAAAATAAACTGTAACTTGATGAACAATCTATCAACGCGACCGCGGCACCGGGCCTGCTGAAAAAATTAACCAAACAGTCGCGGTTTCAGCTTGTACTTCAAGCATCGCCGGACGCGTCGGGTCCGGTAAGAACAGTGCAAGTGTCCAATGGCCAGAATTTTTTGTTCTCCACGCGTCGCGTGCTCGGTGATGGCGGGGGCCGCAATTGTCCTGATCGCTTCTCATGGCGGCGCCGCCAGTCAGACGCTCGATCCCGGCTGGCAGCTCGTCTATGCGGGCCAGCCTGGCTATCGCGACGCGCTCCTGGAATCCGTGTTCGATGACGGGGCCGGCCCGGCCGTTGTCGGTCGCGCCTATGAGCCGCCGGCACCGATCTATTCGGAAGTCGATCCGATGGCCGCAGCGTCCAGCACGGACGAGCCGGCTCCTGTCTCCGCGGCGCAACCGGCCCCCACCGTTACACAGCAAGCGCACAGCCGCGGACCGACGGCCGCGCATTCGCAGCCGAACGCGCAGCAGCAGCCCGGGCAGGGCGCTGTCTCCCGCCGGCAAGTCGAGCCACGATATCTCGCGCCAGTTTTGTCTGGACAATTGCGCGGCTCACAATCCGTCACGGTGTACCACCGGATTGCGGCCGTGCCGTCGGCGCAGTCCGATCCGCCAAACACGGGCGCTGTTCCGCCGCAGCAGGCTCGCGCTGCGGAGCCGACGCCGGCAAATTATCGGATGGTCGCGGCACCGCAGCCGCAGCCCCAGCCCGGCCCGCAATACGCTGCACCGGTGCAGCAGGGCCGTGGACTCTTCTCGCCCACCTATCCGACGGCGGCCACACCCCAGGCCGCGGCGTATGCACAACAGCCACCGCGCCAGCAGCTTGCCTTCGGCTATCAAACACAGCCGCAGCAAGGCTACGTCTATCCGGCGCCCGCTTACGCGCCATCGACCTATGGGGACATGACGCAGCAACAGCAGATGGATCCGCGCTACGAGCGCCAGGTCGTCGACTACGGCGGCAGCGAAAAGCCGGGCACCATCATCGTCGATACCCCGCATTTCTTTTTGTATCTGATCATGAGCGGCGGGAAGGCGCTGCGCTATGGCATCGGCGTCGGCCGCCCCGGCTTTACCTGGGCCGGCGTCAAAAGCGTTTCGGCCAAGCGCGAATGGCCGGATTGGCGCCCGCCGGATGAGATGTTGGTGCGCCGGCCGGATCTGCCGCATTTCATGCCCGGCGGTCCCGACAATCCGCTTGGCGCGCGGGCGCTCTATCTCGGTTCGACGCTTTATCGCATCCACGGCTCCAACGAGCCCTGGTCGATCGGCACGCAAGTGTCGTCGGGCTGCATCCGGCTGCGCAACGACGACATCATCGATCTCTATGGGCGCGTGAAGGTCGGCGCCAGAGTGATCGTTATTTGATGTGCGTCATTCCGGGGCGCGCCGAAGGCGCGAGCCTGGAATCCATAACCTCGAACGGTGCAAGTTCAGCTCGACCTGCGATTATGGATTCCGGACTTGCCGCTGGCGCGGCAATCCGAATGACGCAGGCGATCTGAAAGCGCGTCAACGCCGCTTATACGCTTCGCGGTGAGCTACTCCGCAGCCGCGCGGGTGCCGGTATCCGGTTGCTTTTCCTCTTCGCGCGGCTTCACCGCGTGCTCCGCCACGAAGTAGACCGGACGGCCTTTGATCTCGTAGAGGATCTTGCCGATATATTCGCCGACGACCCCGAGCATGATGAGCTGTACGCCGCCGAGCACCATCACGCCGACAAAAAGCGACGGATAACCGGGCACGCGTTCCCCATAGGCGAACGTCTCATAAACGATCTCCGCCCCGTAAAGAAACGCGATGAACGCCAGCAGCGAGCCGAGCCAGGTGGCGACACGCAAAGGCGCGACCGAGAACGCCGTCAAGCCGTCGATCGACAACCCGACGAGTGAACGCAGGCTCCAGGTGGAGCGGCCGTCGGTGCGCGCCGCCGGTTGATAGTCGATGCGGATCTGACGAAAGCCGATCCAGCTCGAAAGTCCCTTGAAGAAACGATTACGCTCCGGAAGCCGCCGCAGCGCATCGGCCGCGCGCGGCGAGAGCAGCCGGAAATCGCCGGCGTCCTCCGGGATCTTGGTGTGGGCTCCCCAATTGAGGAGCAGATAAAAGCTCTTCACCAGAAACCGCCGCACCGGCGACTCGTTCTCCCGATGCGCCTTGGCGGTGTAGATCACGTCGTAGCCGTCATCGAGCCAATGGCCGACCAGCCTCTCGATCAGAGACGGCGGATGCTGGCCGTCGCCGTCGATGAACAGCGTGGCGCCGAGCCGGGCATGGTCGAGGCCGGCGAGCAGGGCCGCTTCCTTGCCGAAATTGCGCGACAGCGAGACGATCTGAACGTCGACGGTGCTGGCGGGGAGCTGATGAATGATAGCGAGTGTGTCGTCGCGGCTTCCGTCGTCGACATAGACCACCTCGCAGGCGAGCCCGTATTTGGCGCCTAGCGTGCCCGCAACGGCCGCGAGTTCGGCATGCAGCCGCGGCAGCGAAGCCGCCTCGTTATGCACCGGAACAATGATCGAGAGACCGGGCGCGGCAGTCGGTGCGCCCTCGCGCCATGGGTGCACCGTTCCCTCCCGAGCTGGCCTCGTTAGGCCAGGCTCCTTTGCCACATCGACCACCGGCAGCTCCTTTTCACGCGGTCTATATATTAACGGGCCATTTCTGTCGCGTCAGCGATGTCGCAGGGCTTGCCGGCCCGGGCCGGGCTGGCGGATCGCCGCCAACGTGATATGCGAAGCCCCGATGACCCAGTGTGCCAAGCCGCGATGACCCATGTGTCCCTTTATGATCGTGCCCGCGCCCGCCTTGTCGGCGGCTGGCGCGATCGCGCGGTGATCTTCAAGGCGATCTCCTTTGCGATGATCGGCGTGGTCAATTCCGCTGTCGATTACGGTGTTTTCCTGATTGCACGTAGCCTGCTGGATCGCTCGGCGACGGCAGCGGCATTGTTCGCTTCAGTTTCCGGTGCGTGCGAATGCGGCAGCCCCGCGGCCATTTCGCTTATCGCGGCGAATGCCCTCTCGTGGATCGTGGCCGCTACCGGCTCTTATGTCATGAACTCGACCATCACGTTTGCGGCCGAGTCCGGGCGCAAGCTGCGATGGGGCTCATACTTCGCGTTCCTCGCCTCCGGTTTTGCCGGCTGGATCGCCAACACCGCCATGCTGCTGCTGGCGGCGGAGGTGCTGCTGTTGCCGGTATGGCTGGCCAAGCTCGTCGCCATCTTGGCGAGCTTCATGGTGAACTTTCTACTGTCGCATTTCGTGGTGTTCCGCGTTCGCTCGAACGCGAAGGTAGAAGCCAAGCCTGAGGCTTAGCGCGAGGATTGCGCAATAATCTAGCTGCGCGTTTTGCGCGCTTTTTGTTCCGCGAGAAATTTGCGCATCGTGAGCTGCGGCTCGTCGGTCTCATAGGCAGCGGCGAATGCATCGATGCCGGCGGCGACGGCGTCCGAAAGCGGCAGGTCCTCCCATTGCCGGATGAGCCGCTTTTGCAGCCGCACCGCGCGCGGGGCCGAGGTCAGGAGCTTGCCGATCCAATCTTCCACCGCGCGATCAAGGTCCGGCGCCGGCACAGCATGTTCGATCAATCTCCAGGCCAGGGCCTCGCCGGCAGAGAAGCGCTCTCCGAGCAGCAGCACTTCGCGCGCACGGCCCCAGCCCGCGAGCAACGGAAACAGCGCCGCCTCGATCACCGAGGGAATGCCGATCTTGACCTCCGGCATGCCGAACCAAGCGTCGTCGGAGGCAAAGCGCACGTCGCAGGCCACCGCGATTTCCATGCCGGCGCCAAAACAGAAGCCGCGAATTTTGCCGATCACCGGCACCGGCAGATTGCGGATCGCGTCGGCAGCGCGGTGCAGGCGCGTGATCAGCACTTTCGCGGCCTCGGGGTTGTCGATGGCCGCCATCTCGTTGATGTCGGCGCCGACGCTGAAGGCTCTGGTTCCAGCGCCCGACAGCACGACGACGCGCAAATCGTCATCGCCCGCAAGCGCAAGCAAGGCTTCGGTCAGCGCGTCCATTACCGCGCTGCTCATCACGTTGAGGCCACGACCGTCGTCGAGCGTGAGATATGCGACGACGCCTTGCGCGTCGTGCCGGACATGAACTATCGGATCGTTGGCGTTCGGCAACCGCGCTTCCTCGGGCGTTGGAGCGGCGATAGTCCTTACTGCGAAGCTTCGACGGCAACCGCGTCGCGTTGCAGCTCGGCCATCAGCCGTTCGTAGAGCGGATTTTCGCGCGTATAGACGTAATCGAGCGCCGCCACCGACACGGCCTCGGCGCCGTGTTCGCGCAGGAAGCTGGCAAGGCCGTGCACATGCTTGGGCGGGCAATGCAGGGTCAACATGCCGGAGGAGGTCGGACCGCCGAACGGCGCGGCGACGCCGAATTTCTCGCGGGCGGAGTTGAGCAACGTGTCGTTTAGTCCGGCGAAGCGCGTGCGCACCTCGCGATAGGCGTGGGCGCATTTTTGCGCGGCGAGCCGGTCGAGCAACAGCCGGGCCGTCTCGCGCTGGGCCGCGGTCCAGGCGGCGGTGCGGGCGGCGACGAGGTTTGCCTGCGAGCGCAGGATCACGCCGTCCTCGATCACCTTCAGCCCGTTGGCGGCGAGCGTCGAGCCGGTGGTGGTGATGTCGACGATCATCTCGGCGGTGCCGGCGGCCGGCGTGCCTTCGGTGGCGCCTGAGCTTTCGACGATGCGGTAATCGACGATGCCGTGGTCGGCGAAGAACGCGCGGGTCAAGTTGGCGTATTTGGTCGCGAGCCGCATTTTGCGTTCATGCTTGAAGCGAAACGCGGTGGCGACGTCGTCAAGATCGGCCATGCTGCGTACGTCGATCCAGGCTTGCGGCACGGCGACGACCACGTTGGCAAAACCGAAGCCGAGCTGGTCGATGAAAACGACTTGCCGGTCGGCATCGAGGATCATCTCGCGCACCAAATCCTCGCCGGTGATGCCGAGATGCACCGCGCCTTGGCCGAGCTGGGTGGTGATTTCGCCAGCCGAAAGGTAGGCGATTTCCACGCCGTCAAAGCCGGCGAACGTGCCGCGATAATCCCGCGCGCCACGCGGCTTGACCAGATCGAGCCCGGAGCGGGCGAAGAACGCTTCCACGTTCTCCTGCAGGCGTCCCTTGGAGGGGACGGCGAGAATAAGCGCGGCGCTCATGCGGCGGCTCCGCAAGCTGACAATTCCTCGACCGAGGCGGCAAACCCAACCGCGGGAATTTGCTCGTGCGCGCCCAGCCGCGTCAGCAGGCCGTCGTAGCGGCCGCCGGCGATGAGTGGGCCTTTGCTGCGCGCCTCGTGCAGCTCGAACACGAAGCCGGTGTAATAGTCGATCCCGCGGCCGAACGCCGTCGAGAAATGGATGGCGCCGACATTCACGCCGCGTGCGGCGAGAAACCCGGTGCGGGTCTCGAAGAGATCGAGCGCGGGCGCGAGCGCAAGGTTGGCGTCGGCGGCGAGCGCCCGCAATTCGCCGGCGGCTTCGTCGGGGTCGCCGCGCACGGCGAGGAAGCGCTCGATCAGGGCGCGGGTCTCCTGCGGCAGCCGCGTGCCGGCGCCAAGCGCTGCTTGTTCGAGGAAACGCTCCGCGATCTCCGCCACGGAACGGCCGCCGACCGCCTCGATCCCGGCGATCGACAGCAGGTCGGTGACCAGATGATGCGCCGCCTTCGGATCGGAGCCGGCGAGCGCGGCGAGCACCCCACGGTATTCCGCCCCGCCGTTTGTCGGCGTCAGCGCCAGTTCATCGAGATCGTGCGCCAGCGACCATTTCCGGTTGAAATCCTTCACCAGCCGGCGCTTCCAGGCCGGCGCCAGGTCGAGCGCGGCGACGAAGGCGGTGAATAGCCCGACGTCGCCGAGGCGGATTTCCGGGGTCGGCAGGCCATAAAGCGTCGTCGCCTCAAGCCCGAGCGATAGCATTTCGGCGTCGGCCGCTGCCTTGTCGTTTCGCCCGAACGACTCGATGCCGGCTTGCAGGATTTCGGTGGCGGCGCCCTCGCGATGGCGGAACACCACGCCCAGGTAGCAATACCCCGCGGCCTTGCCGGCCGAAGGCGATTGCAGATAGGCGCGCGACACCGGAATGGTGAGGTCGGGCCGCAGGCACAATTCGCGCCCATGCGGATCGCTGGTGAGGAACATGCGGCGGCGGATGTCCTCGCCCGACAGGTCGAGGAACGGCTCCGCCGGCTGCAGCACCGGCGGATCGATCGGCGTGTAGCCGGCGCGCATATAGGAGGAAAGGAGCTGCTGCGCGCGCAGGTCCGAATTGTTTGCTGCCATACTCATGCCGACGAACTCGTGCCGGCCCATGGTTAATCCATTATGGGAGGCGCGGCGATAGCATTGATCCCGTGGCCCCTTAGCATGGCGACCGTCGAGATTCGATGAAGATCACCGGGCGCCGTTAATGGGCTGCACCTTCGTTTTCACCTCTCCCCGCGTGCGGGGAGAGGTCGAGGGAGCGAAGCGACCGAGGGTGAGGGGCCTCTCCGCGATTCTGGGTGGCGAGGCGCTGTCGACGGCGCTGAAGATTTTGCCCGTGGAGTTCAGCCCAGCGGAAACGCCCCCTCACCCCAACCCTCTCCCCGCAGGCGGGGAGAGGGAGGAGAAGCCGGCCTTAGCCGAGCTCCGATGACCTCTAAGAAATCCCATGGCGCGTGAGGATGCTCTGGACGGCGGCGACAAGGTCCGCCTCGGGCACCGAGCGCTGCGCTTCGGCTTGCTTCTGCAAGTGCTCGTCGCGGCCTTTTTCCAGCTTGGCGAGTTCGGCGCCTACGATCAGGTCCTTGATCGTGACCTCGCCTTTGGCTTTCTCGTCGGAGCCCTGGATGACCACACAGGGCGCGTTGCGCCGGTCGGCATACTTGAGCTGATTGCCGAGATTGCGCGGGTTGCCGAGATAAAGCTCGGCGCGAACGTTCGCGGCACGCAACGCCGCGACCATGTTCTGATAATCGGCGAGGCGGTCCTTATCGAAGACGGTGACGACGACCGGACCGGGCTCGGGTTTGTTGTCGAGCTTGCCGAGATGCGTGAGCGC
>Ga0209006_10002679_pt1 | contig 16218 bp, 10 predicted proteins | sample JacPin_JW_Ref_O2_FD_188567 | JGI IMG/M metagenome (GOLD analysis project Ga0209006, IMG submission 188567) | Forest soil microbial communities from Algoma, Ontario, Canada - Jack Pine, Ontario site 1_JW_Ref_O2 (SPAdes) (version 2) | ecosystem: Environmental > Terrestrial > Soil > Boreal... | reverse complement strand
TCGCCGAGCACCAGGATCCGCGCCGAATGAAATCGCTCCAGCATCGCGAGCAAAGCTTGATCGCTCATAGGGCCAACCTCAGACGAATCCCAGCCGCCGCTCCAGCGCCTTGCATAGCATGTGGCCGATCAGAATATGCATCTCCTGAATCCTTGCGGTCACCCGCGACGGCACGACGATGATGGCGTCGCAACATTCGGGCATACCGCCGCCATCGCCTCCGGCCAGTCCGACGGTGCGCGCACCCTTGCGGCGGGCCTCGCGCAAGCCTGCCAGCACGTTTGCACTGCGCCCCGAGGTTGATAAGCCAATGGCTACGTCGTCCTTGCGCGCCAGCGCCTCCACTTGCCTGGAAAACAGAGCGTCGAATCCGAGGTCATTGCCGCAGGCCGTCAGCGCAGAGGTGTCCGTGGTCAGTGCCAGCGCCGCAATCGCCGGCCGGTCGGACTTATAGCGGATGACGAGTTCCGCGGCGATGTGCTGCGCATCCGCAGCGCTTCCTCCGTTGCCGAATAGCAGCAGCTTGCCGCCCCGCCGAGCGCCGTCATCGAGAATGTCCAGCACCCGTCCGAACGAGTGTTGCAATTCCCGACGAGTTGCTTCGAAGACATCACCATGCTCCTCGAGCTCCTGCCGCAGGAAATCATCGATCACAAAGGATGCCGGCGGGGATGGGATCGTAGCTAACATATTGTTCACAATTCTCCCGTAAATCCTGGCGTTAGTTGAATGCATTCGTACGCAGATCGCAAGCGCAAGTTGGCCTGCGGCAAGACATATTTTGGTCGCGGGACTACAGGGAATTCTGTACATCGCCGCATTCGGTCATGTTTCGACTGCCGGACAACTTGAAATGAGGTATGGTTTGGTCGTTCAGCGATCATGCGTGAGACGTTGGCGTCAAGGTGCCCGGCGTGGGAACTCTGTTTGGGGATTACGAACTGCTGGCGAAGTCGGGTCTGTTCGACGCTGAGTACTACATGCGGAGCAATCCCGATGTAGCGGCGATCAACATCGACCCGCTCATGCATTATTTGGAGATTGGCGCGCTCGAGTTGCGCGATCCAAGCGAAACCTTCGATGCAAGACGCTATGCCAAGCTCTGCACCGATCGCGGCGAGCGGGTCGACAACCCGCTTTTGCACTTCATCGAGTCGGGCGCCTCGCAAGGATCGACGCAGCGCTCGCCCGACGATCGTGCGGCGAATCCTCCCGACGGCAGGCCGCCGATGCAGCTGTACGTCGACTCAGCCGAGGTCGACGCCGACGGGATTCTCCATGTCGTCGGTTGGGCGGTGTGCCTCGCGCCCATCGTCTCGGTGGAGGTATTCGTCGATGGCGCGAAGCTCGCCGCGGCGGAGTACGGCAAGCCGCGGGACGATGTTGCCTCGAGCCGCGCGGAGTATCCGAATGCGCGTCATTCGGGTTTCGCCCTGCACACCGATGTCGGTTCCTACGGCGGCGGTGAGCGAGAGATCAAGATTCAAGCCGTCGCATCGACCGGTATCTTTCGCGAGACGAAGCTGCGCATCATCCTGTCCGGCGAACGGCATGCGTCGGTCCCCTATCGCGACGACAGCAAGGTGCATTGTTTTTGCGACCTGATCGAAGTCACGGCCGGCGGCCGGATCGTGATCAGGGGATGGGCCGTGGGAGCGGCCGCAACTGAGCGAATCTCGGTGCTGTTCGACGGGAACGAGCTCGGCGACGCACAGATCGACATCGAGCGGCCCGACGTCGGCAACGGATTCCCCACCCTCGCGCACGCACGCCGCGCCGGCTTTTCATTCCGACACAGCTTGCCGGCCATCAGCACGGGCGAGCACCTGGTCATTCTTCGCCATCGTGCGAGCGGCGATGAAACGGAAATTCTACTGCCCGTGCTCGCCGTGCCGGACGGGCGGGACTCCGAAGCAGGCAGCTCATCCCGGTCCACGAACGATGACCTGCGCCTCAGCATCGACCTCCCGTCATTGATCGGAGGAATGCTCGGCGCGCCCGTACGCGGCGATCTCGAAATCGTCGGTTGGGCCCTCGCACGCCGCGACGTGGTATCGATCGATATCGGGATCGACGGTGAGCGGATAATGTCGGCAAATACCGGGATCCGGCGTCCGGACGTGCAGCGTGCATTCCCGGATCGGGGCGACGCACTGACGGCAGGGTTCTCGGCAATTTTGCCGCATCGCTCGTTGCCGAAAGGCCGGCATCTCGTCTCCGTGGCGCTGCGCGACAAGGCGGGCCAGACCGCGCGGACTGAATTTCGCATCGAAGTCGAGGAGGCGCCGGACGCGGATGGACCTTGGGAACTTCGACGGCGGATGACTCAAGCTGAGATCAATGTCCTTGGCCGGCCGCTCGCCGCCGCCGCTCAACCGCCATCGTTCGGCATCCTCTTGCCCGTGGCGGACGTCCACATGCTCGATCAGGCGCGCACGACCCTGGTTTCGCTCGGCGCGCAGGTATACGGAAAATGGCGGCTCTTCATCCTTCTCCCTGCGCGACCGCCCGAAACTCTGCCCCGCGAGCTGCTGCAGGGGTTGGAAGAGTTGTCGAACCGCGTGGAGCTGCTGGCCGGCGAGCGCGCGCTGGGCCGGCTGCTCGCTCCCAATGGCGCCATCTCGCACCTGATGGTGGTGAGTCCGGGAGACGAGTTCGGCTGCGACGCGTGTCTCGAGTTTGCCGTGCATGCGGCGCTCCATCCCGGGGCGGATTTCCTTTACTCCGACGACCGCAGATTGAGCCCGACCTCGGGCAGGGTCGAGGCCTTCCTCAAGCCGCAATGGTCACCCGACCTGCTGCTCTCGATGAATTATCTCGGCCGCGCTTGGTGTGCACGCACCGATGTGTTCCGCCGTGCCGCGCTTCGTCCAAACGAGCTCACCGGCGGCAGCTACCATTTGGCACTACGCTTGTCCGAGCACGCCGCAGCAATCCGGCACGTGCCCGGCACGCTGTTGCAGGCGGCGGACTGCACTGAATCCGGCGCCGCCGCGCGGCAGGCGCTGCGGCAAGCTCTCATCCGCCGCGGGATAGCTGCCGTGGTCACCGCGGGCCGGGGCAAAGGTACGTTTCGCGTGCGACGCAAGGTCGTCCAGCGCAAGCTCGTGTCCATCATCATTCCGACCTGCGCCGCGCGCGGGCTCGTCCGAACCTGCATCGAGACGCTTCGCAGCAAGACTGCGTATCGCGACTTCGAAATCGTCTGCATCGAGAACATCCCCGCCGAGAAACAAGAATGGAAGATCTGGCTGCGCGCTCACGCCGACACGGTGATCGAGACGGCAGAGCCGTTCAACTGGTCCCGGTTCAATAATCTTGCCGCGGCGGCCGCGCGCGGCGAGTTTCTCCTCTTTCTCAACGATGATGTCGAGATCATCGACCGGGATTGGCTCGGCGCACTGCTCGAACATGCGCAGCGCCCGGAAGTCGGCGCGGTGGGTGCGCAGCTTCTTTATCCCGATCGGCGGGTGCAGCATGCCGGGATGTTTCTGGCGCAGTCGGGCGTCGCCCGGCATGCCTTTCGCTACGCCGGGGAAAGCGATCCTGGGTATTTTGGATTGGCTCTGACGCAGCGCAACATGATTGCGGTGACCGGCGCCTGCCTGTTGACTCGGCGCGAGACCTTCGAATCGCTCGGCCGCTTCGATGAAGCTCACGACATCGTGAACAACGACGTGGATTATTGCCTGCGCGTCTGGCAGCGCGGGCTTCGCACCATCTACACGCCGCACTCGCGGCTCATTCACCACGAACTCGCCAGCCGCACCGAGATGGCCGACAGCTACGATGCGGCCGCTTTCGACATCAAGTGGCGCAATATCTTTGGGGCGGGCGATCCCTTCTTTCACCCGAGCCTCAACAAGAACCGGGACGATTACTCCTTCGAGTGGGAGCCGATGGAAGTGGTATGTGCGGGCCACCCGGTCCTTTCCTGCGAGTCGATCCGGCGAATTCTGATCGTCAAGCTCGACCACATCGGCGATTGCGTCACCGCCCTGCCGGCGATCCGCCGCCTTCTGTGCCACTTCCCGCAGGCCAAGATTTCAGTGCTCACCGGCCGCGCATCGAAAGCGGTCTGGGCCCTTGAGCCGGCGATCGACGAGATCATCGAGTTCGACTTCTTCCACGCACGTTCGGCCGCCGGCTTGGTCGAGCGCAACGAGAGTGACTGGCAGGAGCTGCGACAGCGATTGGCGCCCCATCGATTCGATCTGGCGATCGACCTTCGCAAACATTGGGAGACTCGCCCGGTACTGAGATATACCGGCGCGCGCTTTCTCGCCGGGTTCGACGTGAGCGGCAAATTCGGGTGGCTCGACGTCGCGATCGAGAGCTCCGAGGATCGCCCGCTGCTTCGCAAGCGCCAGCACGTCACCGATGATCTCGTCAATCTCGTCGACGCTGTCGCGGCCGCGAGCCGGCCGGATCGAACGGCCATTGCCGTACCGCCCCCGCCGCTTCCGCCGGATGCTCTTGCCGGCGTCCCGGAAGCCCGGCGGATCTTTCGCAAACGCGTGATTTGCGTGCATCCGTCGGTAGGCAATGAAATGCGGCAGTGGCCTCCGCAATATTTCGGTCTGCTGATCGATCAGCTGGTCGAGACCGAAGATGCCCACGTGGTTCTGATCGGAGGCCCCGATGATGCCGAGATCGGCGCAAGCATTCTCGAGGGAATTGCCAATCCGAAGTCGGTCTGGTCGCTGATCGGGCGCGTCGCGCTCGACAACCTGCCGGGGCTCATCGCCCGCTGTGCGCTGTTCGTCGGCAACAACAGCGGACCACAGCATATTGCCGCGGGTTTGGGCGTCGCGACCGTGGGCATTCATTCCGGCGTCGTCGATGCGCGCGAATGGGGACCCAAGGGGATCAATGCGATTGCGGTTCAGCGCAATATGACCTGTGCGCCCTGTTATCACTCCAAGCCGGCGGAGTGCACCCGAGGTCTGGCCTGTCTCGGCGGACTATTGCCGGCGGACGTTCTGCGCGTCTGTCGGCGGCTCCTTCCGCCGGCGCGGGCGGAGTCTCGCGCACGATCACGGCGAATCGCGCAGACAGCGACAACCTGATGAACGCGACATATTAGACCCCATCACTTATCGAGGCGTGCATGTATTTCATTCCATCATTCAACTTGGTTCGCCGCCGGACGACGATCGTGAAGGTCAACGGTAAATCCAAGATCAACATTTCCTATGAAGACTTCACCGAGATAGTGAAGCTGCTGCTTCGCGGCGCCGCGATCGACGAGAAATGGTACATCCAGCAGTACCCCGACGTTGCCGACGCGGTTGCGGCCGGCGTGTACAAATCGGCGCGGCATCATTTCATCGAAGTCGGCTATTTCGAGGGACGGCGCCCGGGCGAACTAGAGGTCGACGAGAAATGGTATCTGGAGACTTATCCGGATGTGGCCGAGGGCATCGGCAAGGGCATAATCCAGTCGGCGCGTCAGCACTTTCACGAACACGGGTACGAGGAAGGGCGGCTGGCCGCGGCTTTGTGACCTCGCGTTACCTGCAGCCCTTGGCGATGGCGGCGTTGTCGCAGTACCAGTCGACCAGATAGGTCAGCGTCGCCGGCTTGGCCTCGGGCAACACGGTCTCCGGGAACCGGTGCCAGCTCTGGATCATCACATGGTCCGGTAGCGCTTTCACCGTGGCCTCCCAAGCCTTGATATTGCCTTCGGCAGTGCGGATCCATTCCTCGCTGCTCCGGTCCGAGGGTGTGCCATCGAAAATGATCCCATAGCCATAGCCATGCTGCAGCACGGCGGCCACGAGAGGCGGGGCGATCTGCCGCCATGGCTTGTCGCGCGACTCCCATTGAACGTCGAATCGGATGGATATGGGTGCTCCGTCGCCCAACACTTTTTTCAGCGCGTCGAGCCATTGCCCCAATTCGGCGGGCGTCCCGATGCCGCTGTCGGCTTCGACGTCGACGACCGGAATGTTGGGATATACCCCGCGCACCTTGTTTATTTCGCCGGCAATACCCGCGGCGAGCTCCTCCATCGAATAGCCGCAGGCGTTCCTGCCGTGAAAATAGTGACCGAATGTCAGCGGCTCATCCATCACTATGTATTTAACGTCGGCGTCGAGTTTTTTCAGGCGCCTTGCGGTCAGAGTGTTCTCATCGGGGCGGTGTGCGGTGCCTTCGACGCCGTCTCCGCAGTTGCGCGCCGGGACCATGCCGAACGTCACTCCGAGTGCAACGTTGTGATCTCGTAAGAAGCTGAAGATTCTCCGCAGGTTCGGTTCCGGCTGCGTGGTGACGTAGCGCCGGACCATTTCAAAGGCGCTAACATGGGATAAGGCGTGTTGCCAGGGGGCATCCGCTTGAAACAGTTGCTGGTAATCCTGATCTACCAGGAATCCCGAGGGTGTCGCCATGTCGTCGACGGGTCCCAGCCACACTGCGGGGCCCGCAGTCGAAATCCCTGCCCATGCCGAACTTTGCAGCATCAGCACGCCCAGACAAATCGCGCTCCGCAAGTGCCGGCGAGGGCTCATTTGCCGGCGCCGCCGATGGCAACATGGACGCGCCGGATGGCATCGACGACACCCTTTCCCAACAAATAGTTGGGGTTGACATAGGCGACGTCTCGCGCCTTGCAGACGAAGAGCCGATGCCCGTATTCCGGACTACTCAATTGACCACCATACTTCTCGCTGATCAACTGGTAGACCGGACTGAGGGCGGCACAGTCGTCGCTGAAGTTGATGACACTCATGTTCTGTTTCATGTTGCCGTATATCAGGCTCAGGTCGGTTTGACTTTCACTATTCGGATCGATCGACGCGAGCGCCCGCTCGAAGCGCGGCCGTGGCCGCACCCCGTCCGGCTCGAGGGCGTTGAGCGCGCGAACCAGCTCCGTCGTCAGCGGATCCATCGATGCGTTGATCGAAGTAGCGGCCTTCCTCCTCTCGTAATTCTGACGCAGCACATTTCGCAGAAAGTCATCGACAATATCGCCGCTCTTGTCCATCACGTTGCTGTACGACCCCAGCACGATGCTGTCCTGGCCGAATATCTCGGCAAACCTATCCAGGATGAGCGTTGCATTGATCGCCTGTTCATTCATCGGCCCGCGCAGCAGGTGGGCCATCATGTGCGGGAACGTCTGGGCGCTGCCCTGCCTCACCATCTCCTGCCAGCTCGATGGAAGCCAATCCGTCCAGCGACGGACGTAATAAACGATTTCCACGGGCGACCCGTCGATCAGGCGCTTAAGATATTGAACCTGGTTCGCGTTCAGGTTCACGAACCCTTCGCAGGAAAACAGGATTGTGTTGTAGCCCGACGCATTGAAGTGGTTGAATTTCGCGGCCAGGGTGTCGGTCGCCCCTCTGCTGAGCTCTGCCACCAATTCCTCGTGCGAAAACTGGTCGGGCCGCGTCCACCACTCCTCAGGGTAGTAGATCCCATCGTTCAGCAGATTTTGGCGCAATCGGTAGAAAGAGCTTTGCAGGTATTTCGTTCCGGTCTTCGGCGGTCCAATGTGTATGACGTATTTGGGCATCCGTGAGACCTTGTTGAGGCGGGCTGCGCCATCGGCAACCCGGTGTTTTCCACCGCAAACTGGAAATGTTTTCACAACGGAGGTCCCTGTGCAAGGGCGCGTATCGTGTAGGGCATTCGCGGGTTACGATGCGAGCCGTGATCGGAGCGCAGAATCCGTTTGAGTTATGGAAACACCGCCATTCGCAAGTCAGTTTGCCGCGCTACCGGCCCTTTCGGTGGCGAATGGCCGCGAGGACCGTCACTGCAAAGTCTGCGGGGGCGCCGCCGAGTTTTTCGACGTGGTCGACTTCAATAAATTCTGCAACGTGGCCGATTACTATGCCTTCGGACGATCCGGGATACCGGTGTGCTATTGGCGCTGCGCCGACTGCGGTTTCCTCTTCACGGACTTCTTTGACGCCTGGGCGCGACAGGATTTCACCCGATGGATTTACAATGCGGACTACATCTTGGTCGATCCCGGCTATCGTGAAATCCGCCCGGCGGGGATATCCCAAGAAGTGGCCGGGCGCCTGCGGGGATTGGAATCGATCGCCATCCTCGACTACGGCTCGGGCGAAGGTGTTCTAACGGAGCGGCTGCGGCGCCAAGGATTCACCGGTGCCATGGATTTCGATCCCTACTCCTCGCCGACGAGACCGGCCGGTCTGTTCGATCTCGTGACCTGCTTCGAGGTCATGGAACATACGGCCGATCCCGTCGCTACTCTCAAGGACATGAGAGCCTTCCTGCGGCCCGATGGATGCATCCTATTCGGCCAGACGCTTCAGCCCGCCAATATTGCCGAGATCCGCGCCAACTGGTGGTACGTGGCGCCGCGCAATGGGCACGTGTCGTGCTACTCGGAGGAGTCTCTGGCGCGTCTCGCGGCACGAGCGGGAATGTCGTTCTGCGGGCGGGAGCATTTGTTTCTGCTTCGCGGGGCGCAGGCCTCGCCTGTCACGGAGAGGCTTTATCGAGAATTGGGCCCCGCGTTGATCCCGCGCCGGCTGTACGCGCCCGGGTTCAACGCCGCCCTCGCCAATCCCGCACCTGAATCCGAATGGCACGCAGCGGAGAAGCATCTCCGGGGAACATTCCGGTGGACCGCGCGGGCCGCGATTACGTGGCCGCTGGATCGGCTGCCCATCTATCCATGTGATCTGTTTGTGACCATTCCCCTGCTGGGGCGTGCATACCCGACGGTTCTGGAGGGGGCGACACTGAGCGCCGGTGCCCGGACGACCCCGGTGACAGTGTCCGGCACCGAAATCCGTGCGCGCATCTCCGTAGCGGACGCCGGCGTCCGGGAAATCTGCCTGCGTACTCAGGAACCCCGCTCGCCGGCGGAACTGCGCGGAAACAGCGATCGGCGTCGTCTGGGCATCTCGATTCCCACTGCCCCGGTGGGTGCGGCGAATGCAAGCCGACAGGTTGTCGATTCTTCAGCGCCCCGGCTCCGGACCTTGCTCAAGCGGCTTATCGCAAGGGCCGGCGGATTGGCGAGCCGGAGAGCAAACGCGCAGCGCGATAGGTCGCGCCCCGACCCCTTACCATAAACCGGCATAAACCGCGCCCCGGTAGATGTTTAGTCAAATTCTGCAGTCTTTCCTTGCTTGTCGCTTATAGTTATCGAGTCGGCTGCAAAGTATGCTAGGCCCATGCAAAGTTCGATCGGGTCGATAGAGGCAGTTCCTGGAGCGGCAATTTCCAGCTCGCTTCGGGCGCTTGCCGCAGTGGCCTGCCGTCTCGGCATCGATGTGAGCGTCGATCAGCTGCGGCGGCGCTTTGCCCTGCAGCGCGGCGAGCCTGACACCCCGACGCTCGTCGCCCTGGCACGGGAACTCGGCCTCGAAGCCCAGGTTCTGCGCATGACCTTTCAGGACCTGCCGCGCATCGCCCGCGCGCTGCCCGCCATTTTGCGCGCCAAGGACGGCGGCGCCCTGATTTTGGAAGATGCCCGCGCGGATCCCGCCAAGGGTACGGTGGCGGTCATTCGGGACCCGAATTCGATCGAAGATGTGGTGGTCGCCATCGACGAGCTGCACCTCGCCGAAGTTTGGGAAGGCGAAGCGATCCTCGTCAAGCGCCGCCACTCCGCCACGGACGAGCAACAGCCCTTCGGCATGGCATGGCTCGCCGGGCAGGTGTTGCGGGAACGCAGGCTGTTCAAGGACATCGGCTTGGCGGCCCTGGTCAGCACGGTTTTTGCGCTCGCGCCGCCGTTCATTTTCATGATCGTGCTCGACCGAGTGCTGGTGAACAATTCCATTTCGACGCTGAATGTGCTGGTCGGCGCGATTCTGATCATGCTGCTGTTCGAAATGGTGCTGGGCTATCTGCGCCGCATCATGACCCAGGTGGCGACCACGCGCATCGACGGGCGGCTGAACCTCTACATCGTCGAGAAACTGCTCAAGCTGCCCATGGACTATTTCGAGCACACGCCGACGGGGCGCACCCTGAGTAAGCTCGGTCAGATCTGGCAAATTCGTCACTTCTTGACCGGACAGCTGTTCGGCGCGTTCTTAGATGCCGTGCCGCTCATCGGACTGATTCCCGCGATGCTCATCCTCAATTGGCGTCTGGCGCTGATAGCGTTCGCTCTGGCCGGCGTCATTTTCCTGATCGTCATGGTATTCATGAAACCGATGACGCGCCTGCATCGACAAGTCGTGCTCGCGGAACAGGCGAAAGGCGCGCATCTGGTGGAGACGATCTACGGCATCCGCACGATCAAGTCGCTGGCGTTGGAAGGACGGCGGCGCCGGGAATGGGATCAGCGCGTTGCGGATGCGACCGCCGCTCACCATGCCTTTGGGCTCATGACGAATTATCCTCAGACATTGTCGCTGCCGTTCGAGCGCTTGATATATTCGGGCTGCATGGCCATCGGCGCCTATATGGTGCTGATGAATCCGGGCGCGATCAATCCCGGCGCGCTGGTCGCATTCGCGATGCTGTCCATGCGCCTCGCACAACCCTTGACGAAAATCGCGCATCTGCAACAGGACCTGGCCGAAGTGCAAGGGGCCATCGGCGAAGTGGCATCGGTCATGAACATCGAGCCGGAAGATTCCCGCAGCAACGGTCTGCGGCTGCCGATCAAGGGCGAGGTGGCGTTCAAGGACGTGCGCTTCCGGTACTCCCCGAGTGCGCCCTACGCCCTCGAACAGGTTTCCTTTACCGTGCCCGCCGGAACGATGCTTGGGGTCATGGGGCGAAGCGGCTCGGGAAAGACCACGGTGACGCGTCTGCTGCAGCGGCTGAACACGAGCTATGAGGGCATGATCAAGATCGACGGCATGGATTTGCGCGAAATCGACCTGATGCATTTGCGCACTCACATCGGCGTCGTGCCGCAGGAGAATTTCCTGTTCTCGGGCAGCATCCGCGAGAACATCGCCATGGCCAAGCCGGACGCGAGCTTTAGCGACGTCGTGCGGGCTGCGCAGCTCAGCGGTGCCGAGGAATTCATCGAGCGCCTGCCGCGCGGCTACGACACCTTGCTCGAGGAGGGTGCCACCAATTTGTCCGGCGGCCAGCGCCAACGGCTGGCGCTGGCGCGGGCGTTGCTCATCGACCCGCCGGTGCTCATTCTCGATGAGGCCACCAGCGCGCTGGATGCGGAAAGCGAGACCATCGTGAACGCCAATCTGAAGCGCATGGCCAAGGGCCGTACGGTTCTGACCATTTCGCACCGGCTGTCCATGCTGGTGGAATGCGATGCCATTCTCGTGCTCGAGCGCGGCAGGGTCTACGACCTCGGCACGCATGAGGAATTGCTGCAGCGGTGCGATATCTACAAGCACATGTGGCATCAGCAAAACCGCCACGTCGATCCGCGCTCTGCGATGCCGCTGGTCGTGGGCCGCGGGGCGGCTCGATGAGACTGCCGGTCGCGAACCCGAGCAAGGTTCCCGCCAATCAGAGCAAGCTGCCGGTTTTGCGGGGCAGATCGGATGTGCTGGGCGACGTGATCGGCGCTTTCGAGTCGGACACGGTCGCGGTTTTTCATCGCACCGCGACGGTCAATGAGCGCAGCATTCTCTACGTGCTCGCGGCGCTGGTGATTCTCGCGTTCGGACTCATGGCCGTCGTGAAGCTCGATCGCGTGGTTACCAGCGTACAGGGCCGCATCGTGACGGCCGCCGGTTCCCTGTACGTGTCGCCGTTCGACACGGGAATCGTGCGCAAGATCAACGTGAAAGTGGGCGAGGTCGTGAAGAAAGGGCAGGCGCTGGCGACGCTCGATCCGACCTTTACGCATGCCGACCTGCAGCAGCTGCAGCAGCACCTTGGCAGCATCGAAGCGCAGATCGCACGCGAGGAGGCCGAACTCGCCGGACGGCCCTATTGGACTCCCGCTATCGACAGCTATCAGTCGATTCAGCAGGGAATATGGGAGAAGCGTCAAGCGCAGTATCGTTCCGACCTTGCCAATTTCGACGGCCAAATCGCCGGCGCGCAGGCGCAAATAGCGCAGGCCCAATCCGATGCGGAGAAATTCGGGCGGCGGCTGAAGCTTGCCGGCGAGGCCGAAAATGTCTACCAGCCTCTGCTCGACAAGGGCTACGTGTCGAAATTGCAGCTGATGCAGGCTACCGATACGCGGACGGAGATGAGCCGCCTGTTGGCGGACGCGCAGAACCAAGCCGCGCAATATCGCCAGATAGCGGCATCCCTGAAAGCGCAACGCGAGTCCTATATTCAAAAATGGCACTCCGACACGGCCACTCAGCTGGTAACGGACCGCAATGACCTGGACGTGACCCGCCAAAATCTGCAAAAGGCGCAGCGACTCAATGACTTGACGACTCTGGATGCGCCGGCGGACGCCGTGGTGCTCCAGATCGGCATGTTGTCGCCGGGCTCCATCGCCGGCGGAGGCGGCGCGGCCGGCGCGGGAAATCTGCAGCAGCAGCCGCTTTTTACGTTGGTGCCGCTGGATGCTCCCATGGAGGCGGAGATCTGGATCAATTCCCAGGACAACAGCTTCATCAGGGTCGGCGATCCGGTAACGCTGAAGCTCGACGCCTACATGTTCCTGCGTCACGGTACGGTACGCGGTGTGGTCAAGAGCATCAGCCAGGGTTCATTTACCGCCGACGACAACAATCAGCCCGTGCCGCCGTATTTCAAGGTAAGAGCGGCGATCAAGGAATTGCATCTGCGCAATGTGCCGCAGGATTTCAAGTTGATCCCGGGCAACACGCTGTCGGGGGAAGTCTTGGTCGGGAGGCGGACCATCCTCTCGTATCTGGTGGAAGGCGCGCTGCGCACGGGTTCAGAGGCGATGCGGGAGCCAAACTAGGGAGCGCTCCGGCTGCACACGGAGTGCCAACAGGAATCTCATCATATGATTTTGACACGCATGCGGCGCACGGTGGCGCTGCTCATGACGGCGACGTGGGTCAATGTGTTGGCCGGCTTTCCGGCCGCCGCGGACTCGCGGTCCGATACGTTCCAGCCCGATGTCTTTGGTACCGGCGCGGCGCTCAAGGATCGCACGCAGTGGCTCGCAGATCCGCTGGGGCGCGACTGCCCGCTGCCGGCGGGTTCGCTGGCGCTGCCGGTCGCGATCGATCTCGCGCTGTGCCGCAATCCCGCGACGCGCTCGGCCTGGGCGGCCGCGCGCCAACAGTCGGCCGCGCTGGGGCAGGCGGAGAGCGCGTACCTGCCGAGTCTCGGCGTGACGGGTTCGGAGTCTCGCTACTATGGGGAGCACGCCGACATCACCGGCGACATCGTCTCGACCCCGCAAACCGCGCGCGATGCCGCGCTGACCCTGTCCTGGACGTTGTACGATTTCGGCGGCCGCGGCGGGCGCATCAAAAGCGCGCGCCGGCTGCTGGATGCGACGACGGCAACGTTGAGCAGCGTCTCCCAACAGACCGTGTTCAACGTGGTGCAAAGCTTTTACGGCGTGGTGGCAGCCGATGCGTCGCTGCTCGCCGCGCAGACCACCGAAGCGGCCGGGGAAAATAGCCTCAAGGTCGCGCGTGCGCTGCGCGAGGGCGGTGCCGGGACGCAGGCCGACGTGCTGCAGGCGGAGACGGCGTTCGATCAGGCCGTTCTGACCCGCGTGCAAGCCGACGCGACCGCAAAAAGCGCGCGCGGCACCTTGGCCGTCCTCATCGGCTTGCGTGCGGATCAGCCGCTGAAGCTCGAAGCGGAGCCGGTGCCGGCCATCGTGCCGGCCCTCACGGCGCGCATGGCGGATTTGATGGCGCAGGCTGTACGGCAGCGGCCGGATCTGGCCGCGGCGCTGGCACAGCGCGATTCGGCGGAGGCGAACGTCACGGTGGCGCGCGCCGCCGGCCGTCCCTCGATCTCGATTCAGGCCGGACATAGTCTCGCGGATACCACCGGGGTGCCCAACCAGAACTATAGCCAGGTGGGCATCTACGTCACGGTGCCGATCTTCACCGGCTTCAATGTTGCGTATGGCGTGCGTCAGGCACAGGCGGTACTCGAAGCGAGCGAAGCCAATGCCGAACAGGTCAGGCTCGGCGTGTCGCTTGGGGTCTGGAACGCCTATTATTCGCTCGAATCATCCAATCAGCAGCTCGCGGTGACGTCCGGACTGATCAAGACGGCCGAGGAGAACAGCCAGGTCGCGCTCGGACGCTACCGGGCGGGCGTCGGCACCATCGTCGATGTGCTCACGGCGCAGGCAGGCGCGGCGCTCGCACGGCAAACGAGAATCAGCGCCGAGCTCGGCTGGCAGGTGGCGCGGACGCAGCTCGCACTCGCGCTCGGCCGCTTGTCCGGCACCGAGCCGCTGTCCGCCGAAGAAGCGCTGCCGTAGCGGACCTCAAGGTTCCTCCGCGGGCCACTGCTCGAGCGTACCCACGACCGCGGTGAGAAAGGCGTTGGCTTGAAAAGCGTCGAGAGCCCGATGGTCAATGGTCAAGGTGAGATAGCACATTGAGCGCGCGCAGATCGCCTCGGTCCCGTCGACTTGCACCGCGCACACTCGCCGCTGCACCTTACCGATGCCGAGAATCGCGACTTGCGGCTGATTGATGATGATGGGTGCGGCGAGGAGGCTGCCGCCCACGCCATGATTCGAGATCGTGAAAGTGCCTCGGCGCACATCGTCCGGTGCGAGCTTGCCGGCGCGCGCCGCCTCCACCAGCCGGTTGAGTTTCTGTGCGGTATCGAACAGATCGAATCCTTGAGCGCGATGGAGCACGGGGACAATGAGTCCCTTGGCGCCGAGCGCCGTGCCCACGCCGATGTTGACGTCGGCATGCAGTTCCAGCGCATCTTCGTGAAACGTGGCGTTGACCTCCGGATGGGCGCGCAACCCGAGCGCGCAGGCGCGGATGAAATAGGCGGTCAGCGTCAGTCGCGCGCCGCGACGCTCATAGTCAGCCGCGTGGCGCGCCCGGTGCGCGAGCACGCGCGTGAGATCTGCCTCGAACAGCGTGGTGACGTGCGGCGCCTCAATCACGCTGCGCGCCATGTGCTCGGCCACGCGCCGCCGAATGGCGGTATGCGCAACTCGCGTACCGCCCGGCTGCGGCTCCGTGGCGGAACGCGCCGCAGTTGCCGTGGCCGCCGCATGCTTCGTCACATCTTGCGCCGTGATGCGTCCGTCCCGACCCGTGCCCTCGACCTCGGCCGCGGCTATCGAATGCTCCTTGAGCAGCCGCCTCACCGAAGGGCTCAAGAGTGCGTGCGCCGCGGCGGCATTTGCAGCCGGCGGCTTGTCGGATACGGCGGCGGGCGCCCGACGCGAGCTGTCCTGCGGTGCCGTCGCTTCGCAGATCAGACTCAGGCGCGCGAGCACATCATCCGGAATAACCTCGTCGTTCGCGTGTTTGAGGACCTCGACCAACGTGCCGCTGGCCGGCGCCGGAATTTCCACCGTTACTTTGTCGGTCTCCAGCTCCACCAGGGGTTCATCCTTGGCCACGGTGTCGCCCACTTGTTTGCACCATCGCAAAACGGTGGCGCGGGTTCCTTCCTCGTTGGGAGGCACCAACACGTCCGCGAGATCGCCCACTAGATTTCAGCCAGCGCGCTGATCGCCCGCGCAATCCCCGCAACGCCCGGCAGGACTTCTTCGAGCAGCACCGGACTATGGGGACTCGGGACATCGGGCATGGTGAGCCGCTCGATCGGCGCGTCGAGATCGAAGAACGCGTCCTTGGCGAGCACCGCCGCAATCTCGGCGCCGAAGCCGGCGGTCATGGTGTCCTCATGCACGATCAGGCAGCGGCGGGTCTTGCGCACCGAGGCGAGCGTTGCGTCGCGATCCCACGGCGACAGCGTCCGCAGGTCCAGCAGCTCGGCGGAAATTCCGCTGTTGACGATGGCCTGCTCGCAGCGTTCCACCATGGCTCCCCAGCTGATTACGGTGAGCGCCGCGCCCTCACGCAAAATGCTGGCCTTGCCGAACGGCACCACGAACTCATCGCCGGGATAGGCGCGCCGCGCGAAAGCGCCATCGAGCAGCGATCGATGCTCGAAAAAGATGGTGGGGTCGTTGCCGCGCAGGGCGCTGCGCAGCAACCCCACCGCATCTTGGGCATTCGAGGGCATCGCCACGCGCCAGCCCAGCCCATGCAGCCACTGCACCTCGTTGGATTGGCTGTGCCAGGGATCGCCGCATTTGAAAAAGCCCCCGGGAATTCGCACCACCATGGGCGCGGCGAATCGATTGACGGTGCGCCAGCGCATGGTGCCGCAGTCATTGAGCTGCTC
>Ga0209006_10002678_pt1 | contig 16218 bp, 17 predicted proteins | sample JacPin_JW_Ref_O2_FD_188567 | JGI IMG/M metagenome (GOLD analysis project Ga0209006, IMG submission 188567) | Forest soil microbial communities from Algoma, Ontario, Canada - Jack Pine, Ontario site 1_JW_Ref_O2 (SPAdes) (version 2) | ecosystem: Environmental > Terrestrial > Soil > Boreal... | reverse complement strand
GGCGTCTGCGGCGTTGCACGGCTTGCCCGTGGTACCACCACGGGCCGCGCCGCGCGCCTTGCATCCGCTCCCTCTCCTTGCCAACGCGGCTCACGCGAAATATTCAGACAGGCTCCCGGGCAAACTCATCATTATACCGGTCGGCGATGGCTTGCGAGCGCCTTATGCACCTCTTCGGCGTCCAAATGCCCGTGGCAGATCAGTTCCCCGGCCAGCAACAGCACCGGGATCTTGTGGCCGTAACGGGAACGCGTCGCGCCGTCGGCGTCCACGTCGATGACGTCCACCGGCACGCCCGCTGCCGCGGGCAGCGCGGCCAGCTCGACGAGCATTTCCTCGCAAAGCCCGCAGCCGGGGCGCGAATACAGCAGAAATCTCAATGGGCGGGCAGATCGCTGCCGTTGAAGGACCTCACCGAATGCGCGATGGTTTCGACGGTCTGGGCCGGAACTTCGCCAACCGCGGTGACTTGATGGCCTTGCACCATCGTTGAAAACGCGTATCCAGAGCCCACCCGCGCCAGGCCCTGCATGGGGGGCTCCGCCGGCGCACGCGGCTTATCGTCGGTACCCGAAGCCGGTTCCCGCTGCGCCTCGACAAAAACCGAGACGGTCGCCAGACCGTCGGAATAAACCAGATGGGCTGCCGGTTCCGTCGCGCCGCCCAAGGTCTGCTCTCCAGAGACCGTCAGGCGAAAGCCGGGCGGCAACTCGGTCGCGCGATAACCCGACAACGCCGGTGACGCCGAATCGTGCGACGCACCCTGCCGCACCCATCGCATGCCTTCGGTGTGTACCGCCGGCGTCAGGTCGCTGTCCAAAATATTCTCCGGCATATCCAGGCGCGCGAACAGCACCTGTTCAATCACCTGACCGCGCGAGTCGCAGAGCTGGGTCTTCAGCGGCATGGCGGTAGTGTCATCCAGCCAAATTCGATACCCGAACCGGAACTGATCCTTCGGGTTGACCATGATGACGCGCGCGGGACGCCCCAGAACACGCGAATTCGGCAACGATTCGAAGCGGTAGAACTCGTTGACCTCGGTTCCGAATTGCGGCAGCGAGCCTAAAAACGGTCCGCGGTCCTGACGCGGCTCGACCAGCACCGTGTGCTGATCCGGCAAGTAACAGGTCAGTTCATCGTTGTTGCGGACGAATTCACGGCCGGATCCATCCAACGATACCAGCCGTTCGGTGACGCGGCCCGCCCGCACCCGATGCACGATGCGCATGGTCTCGACCCGGCCTCCGCTCAGATGAAAGAAGGTCCCGTCGTAGTTGCGCGTGGCCAGGGCACGATTCATTTTTTCCAGCCACACGCGAGGCTCGTCGGCCGCGATGGAGCGCAGCGGTAGCGCAACGAACAGCAAGCCGACCACGGCGCAGGGAGCGAGCCACGTCCGAATTGGCAGCCCACCGCTCGTCATGGAGCGACGCGCGCCTCCGGCGGCCGGTTGGCCGTCTCCCCCTTTTCGGACGGCTGGGGTATGGCGGCATCGTTGACCGGGCGGCCACCGACCGCTGCGGCCGCCGCCGCAGCCCCGGCATCCTCCGCATCGGCGCCGGCGAGTAGGTCGTTCAAAACGTCGTTCTGTCCCAGGACCGAGGAGTACTTGCTGTGGGCGAACACATAATTGGTCAACCGCGCTGCCGGCAGCGCGGCCGGCGCATCGGGCACCGTGGTGGGCACTGTATAGGAGAGTGGTTCGTGGGGCGCGGCAGTCCCCTCGTTTTGAGCCACCCGCACATACGGGGTGGAACCGCCGCTCGGCAGCGTCGCGGCATTCGGCACGGTCACGGGTAGCGCCGCTCGCACAGTCGGAGCAATCGCACGCTGCTGCAGAGCGACCACCGCGATGGCGGCCACACCGGCGGCCACCGCCGCACCGGCGAACGGTCGCCACCAAACGGTGGACCGGCCGCGAACAGTGGCCGCGTCGGCGATCAGCGGCTCGCCGTCGATGGCGCGGTTTACCCGGCCCGGAAAGCCCTGCGACAGCCGCGCATGGGTGCCTCCGCGCAAGCTTTCGCCGATGAGGGCGTAGCGTCCGAAGCTTTCCCGCAATTCCTGGTCGCGCGTCAGCCGCTTCAGCAACAACTCGGTTTCCGAATTAGGCAGTTCACCATCGAGAAACGCCGAAACTTGTTCACGAATTTGTTCGCTCATGTGTCCTCAGGCCGACCAAGGCCGCCGTCGAATATGGGTCGTAGCTTTTTGTCTATCGCCTCGCGCGCACGAAAAATCCGTGAGCGCACCGTTCCGACCGGGCAATCCATCGTTTGCGCGATATCTTCGTAGCTCAAACCTTCCAACTCGCGCAAAACGATGGCGGTTCGCAAATCTTCCGGCAGGTTTTCGATGGCCCGGTTGACGGTGTCGCGGATTTCATCCGTCAGCAGCAGGGCCTCGGGCGTTTCGGCCTCTGCGAGACGTCCGTGCAATTCGTACTGCTCCGGATCTTGCAGGTCTAGGTCGTAGTCCATGGGCCGGCGTTTGGTTGCCACGAGGGCGTTCTTTGCGGTGTTGATGGCGATTCTATACAGCCAGGTATAGAAAGCGCTATCGCCGCGAAACGATTGCAATGCACGGTACGCTTTTACAAAAGCCTCCTGTGCGATGTCCTCAGCCTCGGTTGCATCGTGCACGTAACGCATGATCAGCTTCAGCACCTTGTGCTGGTATCGCAGGACCAACAAATCGAACGCAGCGCGCTCACCGCGCTGGACTTTTTCCACCAGTTTGAGGTCACTCTCCTCGACGCTCATGCGTGACCCCAAGCCGGCGTAGCTCTCAACCAGCCTGTCGCAATAGACCGACCGGGTGGGGAAAAGTTCGACAATTTAGGAGGGCTTTTAACAGTAACCGTGACTTTGTGCACAATTCCGATTCTACCAGCCGCAGCGGAGGTCAACGGCCGTTCTGGGCGCCGGCGGTAATGTGCGCTATCAAAGACGCAAGCGCGCCATCGGGCGGTGTTTCCCGCCCCAGGAAGTAGGCGTGAATGACCGGATCTTGTATATCAAGCAGCCGCCGGAACGCTTCTTGTTGCTCGGGAGCCGCAGTACGGTATTCCTCGTCGACGTACCGGGCCAGCAGGACGTCCAACTCCCGCATCCCCCGCCGGCAGCGCCAGCGTAACTTGCCGATCTCGCCGAGCATTAAAGGCGGCGATGTGCCATAACCTGCTTGATCTCGGCAATGGCCTTTGCGGGATTCAAATCCTTCGGGCACGCCTCGGTGCAGTTCATGATGGTATGGCAGCGATACAGGCGGAAGGGATCCTCGAGCTGATCGAGCCGCTCCCCGGTGGCCTCGTCGCGACTGTCCACGATCCAGCGGTAGGCGGCCAACAGCGCGGCCGGCCCCAAGTACCGCTCGCTGTTCCACCAGTAGCTCGGGCAGCTCGTCGAGCAACAGGCGCACAGAATGCAGGCCGACGGACGATCCACCTTTTCCTGATCCTCCTTCGACTGCAGCCGCTCCCCATCCGGGGGTGCAGGCGTTCTAGTCTGCAGCCAGGGTTTGATCGAGGCGTATTGTGCGTAAAAATTGGTGAGATCCGGAACCAGATCCTTGATGACGGGCATGTGCGGCAGCGGATAGATATTGATGTCGCTCTTCACGTCGGCGCAGGCGCTGATGCAAGCGAGAGCGTTTTTGCCGTCGATGTTCATGGCGCAGGAGCCGCATATTCCCTCGCGGCAGGAGCGGCGAAAGCTCAAAGTGGAGTCGATCTCATTCTTGATCTTGATGAGAGCATCCAGGACCATGGGTCCGCAGTTGTCCATATCCACTTCGTACCTGTCCAGACGCGGGTTCTCGGTCGAGTCGGGATCGAATCGATAGATCTTGAACACCCGCACGCTGTTGGTGCCGGGCGGCGCCTTGAATACGCGGCCATCCTTGCGAACCTTGGAATTGGCGGGAAGCGTAAACTCGGCCATCGATCGCTCCTAGTAGGTCCGCGCCTTGGGCGGAACGGACTCGACATCATCGGTCAAGGTATTCAAGTGAACCGGGCGGTAATCGAACGTCGTATTGCCGTGGGCGTCGACCCAGCATAGCGTGTGCTTCATCCAGTTCTGATCGTCGCGGTTGGGGAAGTCCTCACGCGCCTGCGCGCCGCGGCTTTCCGTGCGATTTTCGGCCGAATGCATGGTTGCCACCGCCTGGCCCAGTAGATTGTCGAGTTCCAAAGTTTCGATCAGGTCGGTGTTCCAAACCAAGGATCTGTCGGTCACCTGCACGTCGCCGAACGACGCGAACACCTCGGCCAGTTTTCGTTTCCCGTCGGCGAGCGTCTCTCCGGAGCGGAACACCGCGGCATCGCTTTGCATGACTCGCTGCATGTCGAGGCGGATGTCGGCGGTGCGGCGCGATCCCTTGGCATTGCGGAATTTGTCGAGCCGCGCCAGCGCGGCGTCGCAAGAATCGGACTTGAGCGCGCGATGCGCAGTTCCCGGCTTGACGAGGCGAGCGCAATGCTGGGCGGCCTCCCGCCCGAAGACGACCAGATCGAGCAGCGAATTCGATCCCAGCCGATTCGCCCCATGCACGGACACGCAGGCCGCCTCGCCGACCGCCATCAGGCCAGGCACCAGCGCGTCGGAGTCGCCGTTCCCGCGCGTGACGACTTCGCCGTGAAAATTGCAGGGTATTCCCCCCATATTATAGTGCACGGTGGGCAGCACCGGAATTGGTTCCTTGTTGACGTCGACGTTCGCAAAGATGCGGGCGGTCTCGGCGATACCGGGCAGCCTCTCTTTGATGACGGCGGGCCCCAAGTGTTCGAGATGCAGGTGGATGTGATCCTTGTTCTTGCCGACACCGCGTCCCTCGCGAATCTCGATGGTCATGGAACGGCTGACCACATCCCGGGACGCCAAGTCCTTCGCATTGGGCGCGTAGCGTTCCATGAATCGGTCGCCGGCCGAGTTCGTCAGATAGCCGCCCTCGCCGCGCGAGCCCTCGGTGATGAGGCACCCGGCACCATAGATTCCGGTCGGATGGAACTGAACGAATTCCATGTCCTGAAGAGGCAGCCCGGCGCGCAGTGCCATGCCTCCCCCGTCTCCGGTACAGGTGTGCGCCGATGTGCACGAGAACCACGCTCTGCCGTAGCCGCCGGTGGCGAGAATCACCTGATGCGCGCGGAAGCGGTGCAGAGTGCCGTCCGACATGTCCAGCGCGACCACGCCGCGGCATTCGCCGTCTTCCATGATCAGGTCGAGCGCAAAGTACTCGATGAAAAAACTCGCCTCGTGCTTCAGCGATTGCTGATACAGCGTGTGCAGCATAGCGTGCCCGGTGCGGTCGGCCGCGGCGCAGGTTCGTTGCGCGATCCCCTTGCCGAAATGCGTGGTCATGCCGCCGAACGGGCGCTGATAGATCTTGCCACCCTCGGTGCGTGAGAACGGTACCCCGTAGTGTTCGAGTTCGATGACCGCCGAGGGCGCCTCCTTGCACATGAATTCGATGGCGTCTTGATCTCCCAGCCAGTCCGAGCCCTTCACCGTGTCGTACATATGCCAACGCCAATCGTCGTCACCCATATTGCCGAGCGCCGCCGAGATGCCGCCTTGCGCCGCAACCGTGTGGCTTCTCGTCGGAAAAACCTTGGTCAGACACGCGGTGGACAGGCCCGCCTCGGCCAAACCGAATGTCGCGCGGAGCCCCGCGCCGCCGGCGCCCACCACAACCACATCGTAGGAATGGTCGATGAATCTGTAATCGCTCATAATGCCGGTGATCCGAGCGCGACGCGCAAAATTGCCCATATGCTCGCGCCGCCGATGAGCACGTAGAGAAACCGCAACAGCATCAGCGAGACCACCTTGCCCGACCCGCTGTGTACGTAGTCCTCGACGATGACCGTCGTACCCAGGTAGGAGTGATACGTCAAAACGGCAATCGACAGGACGGCCAGGAGACTGCTGATCGGCTGCGCCAGCCAAACGCGAACCGTCTCGTAATCGAGGGCCGGCAACAAGAGCAGAGAGAAGAAGAACCACAGGGTCAGCGGAATCAAGGCCACCGCCGTGACTCGCTGAGCCCACCAATGTCCCGTACCGTCCTTGGCGGACCCGGTTCCGAGAACTCGGCCCAAGGGGCTGCGCAGGCTCATGCCCGCGCCCCGTGCCAGACGAGCAGGCAAACACACGAGGTCAAGACCAGCGCGCCCACCACCGCAATCCAACCGCTGAGGTGCCGCTGGGTGCGTTCGAAGCCATAGCCGGCATCCCAGAAAAGGTGCCGTACGCCGTTCAACAGATGATAGAGGAACGAAAAGGTCCAGCCGACCAGGAACAGGATTCCCAGCGGGCTCCACAGCACCCGGATCGCCGAGCCGTAGGCCGCGTCGCCGCCCGCCAGAGAAATCAGCCAATAGCAAAGCGCCACGATCCCGAGCGCCAGGGCGGCGCCGGTCAGGCGATGCAATATCGAGAGCGTATTGCCGATCTGCCAGCGGTAGATACCAAGATGCGGGGAAAGAGGCCGGGCGCGTGCGGGCATGGTCAGGCGTCGTCCTTACGGTTAAAAATCAATACAGCGCCCCCGCATCTCCCAGTCCCCGTACCGCGTGGGCTCCGGTCCTTGCCGGCCGCCGATTTCCAAGGGCTGAGCCGGTAGGTCCACGCGTGGCCGGTCTCCCGGATTGATACCCTTGGTGTGCGGAGTGGCGGCAGGTTCGTGGTTCGCCGGCTGATTGCCGGCGCAATGCGCCTGTTCGGTCATGTTTGGCAGATCTTCGCAACGAGTCACTCGCAAAGTTTGCCAGAAAACGGTGCCTGATAACCACGCGGACCCGGGTGAATTTGCGACCTGTGCCGTTTTTACTCGCCCTCCGGGCATTGCGCTACGCTGTCCCTGCTCCGCGCAAGCCCGGGGTTGACAGCCGGCCCCGCGTACCCATCTGATGTGAGGATGAACAACACGAACGGCACGACAGCCCCCACTGGCAATGAAGCCCCCTCCTGGGGGCGCCTGCCTCAATTCGGCCTTATCCGATTTTCCGGGCCGGACAACTTGAGCTTTCTGCAGGGTCAATTGTCGAACGATACCAACCGCTTGACGGCCGGTGCGCCGCTGCTGGCGGCCTATTCCACGCCGCAGGGACGCGTCGCCGCGGTGCTGCATCTGCTGCCGCATTCCAGCGGGGTAATGGCGATTCTACCCCTGGAGATCGTTCTACCCACCGTTGAGCGGCTGCGAAAGTACGTGTTGCGCGCCAAGGTGCGAATCGAGGATGTGAGCGACCAATTCGTGGTGTTCGGCCGAAACGGCAGCGACGCCCCTCCGCCCGGTGGGCTACCCGCTCCCGATGCGGAGCATGCCTACGTGGAGCGAGACGGCATAGGAGTAGCGCTTCTCGGTTCGGACCGGCAGCCGTCGGACCGGCAACCGTCGCCGACCAACCGGTTTTGGATCATCGGTACTGCGCCTGATCTCGCCACGCAGGGCATCGTAAGCCAGCCTGCGGAGGAGCCGCGCTTGGAGCATGCCTGGCGGCTCGCCGACATTCGCGCCGGCCTGCCGCAAGTCTACGCGGCGACGCGCGAAATGTTCGTCGCGCAGATGCTCAATCTCGATCTGATCGACGGCATCAGCTTCACCAAGGGGTGTTTCACCGGCCAGGAAATCATTGCGCGAACGCAGCATCTTGGACGCATCAAACGGCGGCTGCACCGGCTCCGATTGCCTGCCGGCACCTGGGCGGTCGGACAAGCCGTCCATCTGCACGACGGGCGCAGCGGCCGATTGACGGAACTGGCGGCGGCTGGCGCCGAGTTCGAGGCACTGGCGGTCCTCACGCTGGAAACCGCGAGCACCGCCGCGGCGGGGGCGGCGGGGGCGGCGGGGTCCGCGGGCGCGAGCGGGGCGGAGGACATGGCGATTGCTGGGGCGGCGAGCAGCACCCTCGTCGCTGCGACTGAACTACCGCTCCCGTATGCGCTGGGGTCGGCATAACCGAGGATCACGCTATGCATACACCGCTAGGTCTTGTTGCTGGGTTGGCGGCATGCGTAACGCTCGCCGCTTGCGCGGGCGGAGGCGGCTCGAGCGCCGCCATGCCCACCCCGACGCCCCCATCCTCCTCGCCGCCACCTTCGCCGCCATCCTCGGCGACGGGCACCGACGTCCTCACCTATAAGTACGACCTCAGCCGTAGCGGCCTCAATCCCACTGAATCCACCCTGACGCCCGCCAATGTCGCGCCGGCGACTTTCGGTCTGTTGCGCGTACTGTCCGTCGACGGCAAGGTGGACGCACAACCGCTGTACGTAACGAACGTCGCCGTGGCAGGAGCGCCGCACAACGCCGTCATCGTCGCAACCGAACATGATTCGGTGTACGCGTTCGATTCGGCCACGGGAGCCTCGCTCTGGAAGGTCTCCCTGCTCGCAAGCGGGGAAGTCTCGAGCGATACCCATGGCTGCGGTCAAATCACGCCGGAGATCGGCATCACGTCGACACCGGTGATCGACCGCGGCGCCGGCTCCCATGGCACCGTGTTCGCCGTCGCGATGTCGAAGGATGCCTCGTCGGCGTATCACCAGCGGCTGCACGCGCTCGACCTCGCCACGGGTGCAGAGCTGCTGCAGGGCCCGGTCGAAATCTCGGCGACCTTTCCGAGCGCGGGCGGCGGTACCACGACGTTCAGTCCCGGACAGTACGCCGAACGCGCCGCGCTGCTGCTGACGAACGGCACGATCGTGACGAGTTGGACATCTCACTGCGACATCACCCCATACTCCGGATGGATCATCGCATTCGCAGAAAACACGCTGACGCGTACCGCGGTCCTCAATGTCGGACCGAACGGCGAAGCAGGGCCCGCCATCTGGATGAGCGGCGGCGGCCCGGCCGCCGATTCCGCCGGAAATATTTTTCTTCTCACGGCGAACGGCGCATTCGAGACGGTGCTGGATGCCAACGGATTCCCGCAGCACGGGGATTTCGGCAACTCCTTCTTGAAGGTGGCAATGACGGGTGGGACCCTGACAGTTGCCGATTACTTCACGATGTCCCCTGAGGTGGCGGAATCGGCGGCCGACCGCGATCTTGGATCGGGCGGCGCGATGTTGTTGCCGGACATGAAGGACGCCGCCGGCACGGTCCGGCATCTCGTCATCGGGGCCGGCAAGGACGGCAACCTCTACGTCGTGGACCGCGATTCCATGGGAAAATTCAACGCCACCGCGAATGCCGTGTGGCAACAGCTCAACAATGCTCTTCCCGGCGAAGTCTTTTCCACTCCCGCCTATTTCAACGGCACCATTTACTACGGCGATGCCAACTCGACGTTGAAGGCGTTCAGCATCACTAACGCCAAGTTGTCGAGCGCTCCGCAATCGCAATCACCGACGGCATTCACGTTTCCCGGGACCGCGCCCAGCGTGTCCGCCAACGGCACCGTCAATGGCATCGTCTGGGCGCACGAAAACGCCAATCCGGCGGTCTTGCATGCATACGATGCCGCCAACCTCGCGACCGAACTCTACAACAGCAGCCAAGCCGCCGGCGGTCGGGATCAATTGGGCCCGGGCAACAAATTCATCACGCCGATCGTTGCCGACGGCAAGGTGTTCGTCGCCGGCAGCGGCGCAGTGGCGGTGTTCGGACTACTGCACTGACCTCACGGTGTTGCGTCTCAGAGTTGCGGCGCTGAACCGTGTCTCAGAGGTTGCGCCGTTTGGCAACCTGTTCCGGGGTGACCGTGCCCTCTTTTCCACCGAAATGGGCGATCACGTAGTTCGCGAGCGCGGCAACCTCCGTATTCGAATAGGCGCCGCCGAATGCCGGCATGAAGACGTCGCTGCCCCCCACCCGCATTTTTCCGCCGAGGAGAATGGCCTGGGTGACGTTCATGCCGTCGACATCATTGACTCCCCGCGTGCCCAGAAGGGATGCGTACGGTGTCTGCTGTCCCTTGCCGTTCCATTGATGACAGCTCGCGCAGGCTCCCTCGAACAATTTCGAACCCTGCGGATGCGCAGTCGCAGCGGCGCCTCCCGGTGTCGTGTCGCTCGATGCCAGCGCGGGCGCCGGCTGCGGGTTGACGTCGACGGGATGCACGCCCTCGTGCGCGGGCAAGCTGCGCAGGTAGGCAACCAACGCGGCCACGTCCGCCGCATCGAGATATTGCAGGCTGTGGGAGATGGCCTCCCCCATCGGACCGCCGGCCGTGGCGTGGCCGGGGGCGAAGCCCGTTTTCAAATACTGCGCAATCTCCGCATCGCCCCATGCGCCGATTCCGTACTTGGGATCCGGTGTGATGTTGTAGGCACGCCATCCCTGCAGTTCCTCCCCGGACAGTTCCTTGCCGTGCTCGAGGCCGAATGCCAGATTGCGGGGCGTGTGACATTCCGCGCAATGGCCCAGCGCTGTCGCGAGATACGCCCCGCTGTTCCACTCGGCCGGCTTGGAGGAGTCAGCAACGAATCGCCGGTCCTTGAAAAAAGCTGCATTCCAGAAGCCGACCGCCCATCGTTGGTTGAACGGAAAGGCGAGATCGTTGGCGCGATTGGCTTGGCTTGCCGCCGGCAGGCTGAGCAGGTATGCCTTGATCGCGAGCACATCGTCGCGACTCAGCTTGGTATACGAGGTGTAGGGAAACGCCGGGTAGAGATGCTCTCCGTGCTTGCCGATGCCGTCGCGCACGGCACGGACGAATTCATCGTCGCTCCAACCCCCGATGCCGTTGGTGGGGTCGGCCGTGATGTTGCTGGAATAAATGGTACCGATGGGCAGTTTGAACGCCACGCCGCCGGCGAAAACCCTGCCCGATTCAGGCACGGTGTGACAGGCGACGCAGTCGGCGGCCCTGGTCAAGTATTCGCCGCGCGCGAGCGCGTCGGCCGCCGCGGGTGCGCCGGCGATCGCCGGCGCCGCACCCGCCGCGCCGTCGGTGCGGTTCAAAACCACCTCGGCGGCCGCGAGGATCGCGATCAAGACTACGACGATCATGATGATACGTTTCATACTCGACTACGCCCTCGCATCCAATTCGCCGCCGACGGGGCCGCCGGCGATCACGCGCTTGAGCGCATCGGAATTCTGAACCAACGCGGCCCGATCCACGGGCAAACTGCGCAGGCGTACGCCGGTCGCCGCGAAGATTGCGTTGGCGAGCGCCGGCGCCGCGATGGCCGTGCCGACTTCGCCGAGTCCTCCCGGTGGCTGATCACTCTCGATGCGGTGCAATTCGACCGGCGGGGTTTCGTTGATGCGCAAACTTCGGTAGTCGTGGAAGTTGCTCTGCTCGATCGCGCCGTGCTTGATGGTGATGCCGCTATACAGAGCGGCGCTCAGTCCGAACAGCAGGCCGCCCTGCACCTGGGCTTCCACTGAACTCGTGTTGATCGCAATCCCGCAATCGAGCGCCACCACCGCCCGGCGCAACAATACCTCGCCTTGCGAAGTCACCCCGGCCTCGACGATCGCGCAGACTCGGCTGCCGAACGGCTCGCCGAGGGCGATGCCCCGTCCCACCCGAGGAGGCAAGGCGTTCGCGCCCCAGCCAATTTTTTCCGCCGCCAGATCGAGCAGAGCCAGCGACCGTGGATTCTTCTGCAGCAGCGCGCGGCGGTATTCAAGCGGATCCTTGCCCGCCGTGTGGGCCAACTCGTCCATGAAGCTCTCGACGACGAACAGATTGTGAGTCGGTCCGACGCCTCGCCACCAACCCACGATCAATCCGTCGGGCATGTCGTGGCGGACCCATTCCACTTTGAGGTTGGGGATGTCGTAAGGCACTTCTGCCGCGCACTCCACCGTGTCGTCATCCAGGCCGTTCTTACCCATGGCCATTGGCATCCAGCGCCCGAGCACGGTACCGCCCGTGACGCGATCGCCATACCACACCGGCCGTCCGTGGGAATCCAGCAGCGCCGAAATCCGGTCGTGATACATGGGCCGAACGATGTCGTGCCGAATGTCCTCCTCCCGCGTCCAGATCACCTTGATCGGGTAATGGACCTGTTTGGCGAAGTGAACGGCCTGTTCCACCGAGTCGCTCTCCAAGCGGCGTCCGAACCCTCCTCCCAGATATTGGTTATGCAACACGATCTTTTCTTCGGGCAGGCCCGTGATCCGGGCCGCGGCAGCGACGCAGCGGGTCGGTACTTGGGTGCCGACCCAGATTTCGCACTTCTCGGCGGTGAGCCACACGGTCGTATTGAGCGGTTCCATGGTCGCGTGTGCCAGCATCGGCAATTGGTATACGGCCTCCACCAACTTGCCATCGGCCGGTTTCTTGCCGACCTCGCGGGCAACGATGGGCGTGCCGCCAATTGATTTATCCGCCAGCGCCTCGCGCAATTTGACGGTCGAGAGGGTCGCGTTGTCGCCGAGATCCCATTCGATGTCGAGCGCATCGAGTCCCTGTTTAGCGGCCCAGAAATGCTCTCCCACCACGGCCACCGCGCCGTCGAGCTGCAGCACGGCGATCACTCCGGGAATGGCCCGCGTCCGCTTGTCGTTGATGCCGACGAGCCTGCCGCCGAAAGTCGGGCACGCCTTGACCGTCGCGATTTTCATCCCAGGCACCCGCACATCGATGCCGAATTGCGTGGCCCCCTTCACCTTGTCCGCCGAATCGACGCGCCGCAGCGGCTTGCCGATCAACGTAAAATCCTTCGGATCCTTGAGCGCGACTTTGTCGGGCATGGGCAACGCGCCCGCGGCCTTGGCCAGCGCGCCGAACCCCAACGTGCGCTTGGAACCCGGATGGATTACCGCCCCGCGCGCTACGGTGCAGGTGGACGGGTCCACATGCCAGCGGGCGGCGGCCGCCGACACCAGCAGGTTGCGCGCAACCGCGCCTGCCTCGCGCAGCACCTCCCAATGGCCGCGCGTGCTGGTCGATCCTCCCGTAATTTGACCGCCCAGGAGCGGCATGGCATAGAGTTCATCGTTCGGAGGCGCGTGCTCGACCTTGATTTGATCCATCCCGACACCGAGTTCTTCGGCCAGCATCATGCACGCGCCCGTGTAAATGCCCTGACCCATTTCGACGTTCGGCATCACCAGCCGCATGGAGCCGTCCGCGTCGATGCGGATGAATGCATTGGGAGCGAAAGGCGGATCGCCGTCGGCGGCCGCGGCAGCCGCGTCGCCCGGCTGCCGCCGAGCGTTGATGGCGGCATTCGCCGTACGGGAAGTACCCGCCCATAAAAAAGCGATGGTCAGACCGCTCAACTTCAGCGCGCTGCGGCGGCCGACGTCGACCCCGGCATCGCGCGCGGCATCAACCGGGTCATCGCGCAGCTTCATAGGCACCGGTTTCATAGGGCACCGGCCGAGCCCGTCGGTGCAATGGTCTGGAGCACTTCGACCTTGCCGCCTGCCGCTTGCTTGATGGCCGCCCGGATCCGGACGTAAGTCGCGCAGCGGCAGATGTTACCCGACATGGCGGCATCGATATCGGCATCGCTGGGATTCGATGTGCGTGCCAAGAGTGCGGCAGCCGACATGATTTGTCCGGACTGGCAGTAACCGCATTGCACCACGTCGATGTCCAACCACGCCTGTTGGACCTTCTGGCCGCTTGCGGTCTTGCCCACGGCCTCGATGGTGGTCACGGGCTTATCGCCGATCGCACCGACCGGCAATACGCAGGAGCGGACGGCCCGGCCATCGAGATGCACGGTACAGGCACCGCATTGGGCGACGCCGCATCCGAACTTGGTGCCGGTAAGGCCGACTATATCGCGCAATACCCACAACAGCGGCATGTCGGCAGGCACATCCACCGACCGGCGTTCCCCATTGATGTTCAAGACATACATAGCGGACCCCGAGTTGGATCCCGGGAGTGTACCGTCAAAAGCGGTATTTGGGATCCACCTGCGCGCAATACGGAGCGGAGCCTAACTATAACTGGGCGCCCACATGTTTCTTGGTGATTGCGTTAGGTTTGTCCCTTGACGGGCGCGGCGCGGATGGGGGATATATGCAGTTAGTCCGCCACTGCTCCAGCGCGACCATGGGAGAGAAGAAGACTTCGTTGGATGGTAGCGAACTGACCGACGTGCTCCTTTGAGGAGAAGGGCTGGGGATCGCCGACGGGTTTGCCGCTACCCCGGGGCTGTAGCAATGAGTGAGCGCATCAGGATCCCAAACGGCAGGCACCGATCGACCCGGCGCCGATCGCCGACGCGCGCCGCAGGCTCGCGCGTTGCCACAAGCTCACCCTCGGATGATGTGCGCGACGCCGGTCGTGGTCGGCTTAGGAGGCGCGCCGCATCACCTGAGCGCTCGGCGGGCTGAGCGGCAGTGCGGCAACCAGGGATTTGAGCGCTCGTTCGTCAGGTAGATCGTGGGCAGCGATTCGGATTACCTTGACGCCGGCGGCCTGGAGTTGCAGGTCCTTGCGGCGATGTTTGTGGCGCACCGCACTCCGCTGCGCGTCGATCGATTTGGTCGTAGGCTCGTCCAGTTCCACCGCGGCCACGGCGGTGAAGTCCGGTCGGCACACCACGAAATTCGCCACCAGCAGCCGCGACAAAGCCACATGCACCAGGATCACGTGTCCGGGAAACGCGCGGACCAATCGAGCATAGAGGAGTTGCTCGGGTCGGCTCAGCAACGGCTTGGTGGCGGGCATGCATTCGTCTCGCGTGGTTGATGGTTTCATGAGCGGTGGAGTATGCAGAGCCAACGCCCCGCGAATCCGCGAGGCGCGTCGCGAAAATGGACGGCGTCCGACCGCCGGCAGTCCGGCGGCCAAATGCTCACCCGCGGCCTCGCGAACCGCCCGGCCCTGGAAAATCAAGCGCCGCCGCGAAAATCCATTCGCGAAACTGCGCCACTTTCGGCAGGCCGAGAAACGCTTTCGGACACACGAAATAGTAGGACGAGCGGAATGGCAGCGCCTCTTTGCCCGCGAGCTTGAGCGTCCCCTTTTGCAGCGAACGGGTCACCAGCGTCCAACGCGCCAGCGCGAACCCCAGCCCCTCTTCGGCCGCCGCCAACAGGCCCGCCGAATCGTCGATGGCGGGCGCGCGCGACTGCCAGGCGACTTCTGCATCCGCCTTTCGCCAAACGCTCCAGGGCTCATCGTCGCTTTCGAGAAGCGGATACTTGGACAGATCGGCGCCGCGCTCCAGCATGCCGTGTTGTTTGATCATTTCCGGGCTCGCCACCGGCACCAGCCAATCGTCCAGCAGTTTCTCGCTGTGCAGATTCGGATAGTTCCCGTGGCCGAAGCGTATCGCGACGTGCATGGACGTCCGCGAAAAATCGATCAATTCGCGCGATGTATGGAACCGCAGTTCGATGTCGGAGAATTTGCGGCGAAATGAGCGAACTCGCGGCAGCAGCCACATTTGCAGAAACGACGCGAGCGTGCTGATTTGCAGCGGTCCGGCACGGCGGTGCTGTTTGATCTGAAGCATCGCGCCCTCCAGCCGCTCGAGCCCGTCCCTGACCGCAGGCAGAAGTTCCAGCGCCTCGTCGGTCAGTTCGACGCGCCTGCCCGTGCGCCGGAAGAGCGGAACTTGAAGGTATTCCTCCAGCACCTTGATCTGCTGACTGACGGCCGCCGGCGTCACGTTCAGCACCTCCGCCGCCGCGGAAAAATTCAATGCCGATGCGACGGCCTCGAACACGCGCAGCGCCCCGAGCGGCAACCGGTTGTAGGCGACCGGCATGTTAAGTTTCTCTTAACATTGTGTCAGGGATTGCGTTTGTTGAGCCGGAGGGCATGGAGCAGAGTATGGCCTAGGACAGCATCCAACGGAGAGTACATCATGAACGAAATCCAAGTCATCGCAAGAGTCGCGCAGACGCTGCTGGCCGTCACCATCGTTGCCGGCATCGCACTCATTTTCCAATACGGCCACTACGTCATTTGACGGGCCGCGAGCCCACGCGGCAGGCGGCACGCTCAAAGATCGATGATTTCGATATCTTCGGAGCGCAGTGCTTCGCCGAGAAAGATGCTGCTCACCCGCGCGAAGCGCGCAGCCCCATCGGTCGCGAGCCAGGTCACACCGCCTCGACCGGAAGGGTTTGCCGCCGCCGGCAATTGACGCGCGACGGCGGCCGCAACCGTCGCCGCCGAGTCGACCAATGTGACATGGCCCGGCAGGATGGCGTGCACGGCCGCGGCCAGAACCGGAAAGTGCGTGCAGCCCAGCACCAGCGTATCGGGAATCCCGCCGGCGGCGCCGGGCGCTCGTCCGTCGGAAAAGATCGGGTCCAGATAACGGCGGG
>Ga0209006_10002677_pt1 | contig 16219 bp, 16 predicted proteins | sample JacPin_JW_Ref_O2_FD_188567 | JGI IMG/M metagenome (GOLD analysis project Ga0209006, IMG submission 188567) | Forest soil microbial communities from Algoma, Ontario, Canada - Jack Pine, Ontario site 1_JW_Ref_O2 (SPAdes) (version 2) | ecosystem: Environmental > Terrestrial > Soil > Boreal... | reverse complement strand
CACCGTGATTCGCGTGCCCATGATGCCGTCGGTGACCCGCCGCACCCACTCGGCGTGCGCCGGCAAGGCCAGGCATGCCAACAACGTCAAACACCACGCCCTGCTCAAGCTCTCCCCCGGCGCCACCACGTGACCACCAAGGCACTGCCGATCATGCCGCCGAGATGCGCGAAATGGGCGATGCCGGACAGGGTGCCCGTGACACCCATGAAAAGTTCGAGGCCCGCGTACAGCGTGGCGAACAGCCAGGCAGGCATGGGGATGGGCGGGATCAGCGGCACGACTTTGCGATGGGGGAACAACAACGCGTACGCCAGGAGCAGCCCGAAGACGCCGCCGGAGGCGCCGATCGTGGGCGCGGGCGGAGCGCCGAACAGTGCGGGCACGAACAATTGCGTCAGAGCGGCGGTAATGACCGACGCGAAATAGCACGCCAGCAGCCACCACTCTCCGACGGTGCGCTCGATTTCGGCGCCGAACATCCAGAGTCCGAGCATGTTGAACAGCAGATGGTAAATAGTGCGGGTATCATGCAGAAAGGCATAGGTGATGATCTGCCAAACATGAAAATGGACTCGTGCGTCGTCTGGAGTCAGGGGCCACAACTCGAACAGCTCTTCGAAGCCATTGCGGCCCGAAGGCTGCTGCATATAGTTCTGCAGCAGATACATCACCACATTGGCGGCGATCAGGATCTTGACGGCACGTGCGTTGCTCACGAGGTATTCTAACCCGCCGTGAGAGCCGTATTCCTGGATTACGAAACCGTTTCCAATGGAGACTTGGATACCTCCGGCCTGACCGGCGTGATGCCCGGGCTGCAGATCTACGGATCGACGAGCGATTCGGAAGCCGCGGGACGCATTGCGGATGCCGAGATCGTGCTGTTGAACGGTTTCGCGCTGACTCGCGACCTCGTGCACGGGGCGAAGCATCTGAAGTTGATCGCCCTCTCCGCGACCGGCACGGATAATGTCGATCTGGCGGCGGCGCGTGAACGCGCCGTCGGCGTGTGCAACGTGCGCGGCTATTGCAGCCGCTCGGTCATGCAGCAGGTGTGGGCCATGATTCTAAGCCTCACCCAGCGCCTGGACGAATTCAGGCGACTGGCGAAAGATGGCCGCTGGGAAAGAAGCGAAGCGTTCGATTACTTCAAACATCCGATCCGCGAACTCACCGGCCTGACGTTAGGCGTCGTAGGCTGGGGCGAATTGGGGCGGGCAGCGGCCGGCGCCGCGGAAGCCTTCGGCATGCGGGTGGTGGTTGCCAACCGGCCCGGCGCTGCGCACGAACCCGGGCGCTGCGACCTGGACCGGCTGCTCGCGATATCCGACGTCGTCTCTTTGCATTGCCCGCTCAACGAGGCAACGCGCGGTCTGATCGGCGCACGCGAATTGGCGCTCATGAAACCGGACGCGCTGCTCATCAATACCGCCCGGGGCGGCCTGATCGACAGTCATGCGCTCGCGGCCGCGCTCAAGGCCCATCGTCTGGGCGGCGCCGGCATCGACGTGCTGCCGCAGGAACCGCCGGTGGACGGCGACCCGCTCCTCGATCCGGATATACCGAATCTTCTGTTGACGCCGCACGTCGCGTGGGCGGCGCGCGAGGCACGTCAACGATGCCTCGATGAAATCGCCGCCAACGTCCGGGATTTCCTCATGGGCGGCCGCCGCGGCCGCGTGGTCTGAGGGCAGGAGCCTGTTCTAGCCTCTGGCTTGTTTCTTCTCCTTCTTGGCGGCGCGCTTCTCTTCCAGCGTCTTGGTCGGTTTCTTCTTGTCTTCCTTCTTTCGATCCATGCCTTTGCCCATGACTCGACTCCTCTCGTTAATTGGAAAAAGTCGCCTGCGGCGCTTTTTCGGACATCAGCTTCGTTTCCGCCGGCAAAAAGCGTGGTTTTTGCCGGCTGCGAAGCAAGAAGATGCACGCCCGGCAGGCTAAACTAAGTGAATGAAACGATCAATCTTTCCTGCTGCGGGATGGTGTGATCCGCCGGCTCAGCATCTTACGCTCCTTGCCTTGTGCGAGTCTGAGCGGTGCTGCGGGCGCACGCGGCGGCTTCGGCGGTTTTTCGTCGACTTTGCTGATGCGTAATTCCCTACCCGCCACCAGCACCTTTTGCAATAGTTTGAAGACTTGTTTCGGCATGCCCTCCGGCAGGTCGACGAAGCTGTGATCGTCGCGAATGTCCACTCGTCCGATGTGCACGCCCTCGATACCGGCCTCGTTGGCGATCGCTCCGACGACGTTGCTCGGCTTGATGCCGTGAGTCGATCCCACCTCGATGCGAAAGGTTTCCATCAGGCTCGCCGCGGATTTGGACCGCGGCGTTCGCGTTGTTTCGGGCGGCGGCGGACGGGCCGAGGCGGGCTGCAACCGGTGCGGAACCTCCCGGCTCTCCAGCGCCTGGGGCCGTCCCAGACTCTCTGGGCGTTCCAGGACCTGCCCCCGCGGCCGGCCGCTGCCTGGCACTGCGTCGCGCGTGGAAACGCCCGGCGGATGGCCGTCCCGTACTTCTTCACCGCGATCCGTTTTACCGCCGAGCAACAGCGGTGTGGCGCCCTGCGCCAACGCAGCAAGGGCGGCAGCGATGTCGATGAGCGGCAATCCGCTTTCAGCTTCGAGCTGTTCGATGACGGGGCGTAGCTCCTTCGCGTCGCTCTGGGCAACCGTCTCGACGACGCGTTGTTTGAACTTGGCGATTCGAAATGTATTGACCGCATCGACCGTCGGCAGGTTCATGGGTTCGATGACCTGCCGCGTGGCACGCTCGATGGCACGCAGCATGTTCCGCTCGCGGGGGGCGATGAACAGGATGGCCTCGCCCTTGCGCCCGGCGCGGCCGGTCCGGCCGACGCGATGCACGTAGGATTCGGTGTCGTACGGCACGTCGTAATTGACCACGTGCCCGATGCGTTCGACATCGAGTCCTCGCGCCGCCACGTCGGTAGCGACCAGAATGTCGATCTGGCCCGCTTTGAGACGCGCCACCGTACGCTCGCGCTGCGGTTGCGGAATGTCGCCGTTGAGCGGCGCTGCCGCGAATCCACGGGCCTCGAGTTTCTCGGCCAACTCCACCGTGGACTGTTTGGTCCGGGTGAACACCAGCATGCCGTCGAAATCCTCGGACTCGAGAATTCGCGTGAGGGCATCCAGCTTGTGCATGCCGCTCACCATCCAATAGCGTTGACGGATATTGGTGGCGGTGCTGGTCTTGCTCTTGATGGTGACTTCGATCGGCGAGCGCAAATGCTTGGCGGCGATACGGCGGATCGGCGCCGCCATGGTCGCCGAGAACAGCGCCACCTGCCGCTGCGGCGGTGTCTGCTCGAGGATGCTTTCGACGGCATCCACGAAACCCATCGCAAGCATCTCGTCGGCCTCGTCCAGGACCAGCAGCGACAGGCCGCCCAGTTTCAAGGTGCCGCGGTTCATGTGATCGATGACGCGGCCCGGCGTGCCGACCACCACGTGCACTCCGCGCCGCAACGCGTTCAACTGCGGTTGATAGCTCTGACCACCGTAGATGGGAAGTACATGAAAGCCCTTGATGTGGGCGGCATACCGGAGAAAAGCCTCGGATACCTGCAGCGCAAGTTCGCGGGTGGGCACCAGAACCAATACTTGCGGCTCATGTTTGGCCAGGTCGATTCGCGATAGCGCAGGCAGCGCGAATGCCGCGGTTTTCCCGGTACCGGTCTGTGCCTGGCCGAGCATATCCGAACCCGACAGTAGCACCGGGATGGTGGCCGCCTGGATCGGCGAGGGCGACTCGTAGCCCACGTCGGCGAGCGCTCGCAGCACGGGGTCCGACAGCGCGAGGTCGCGGAAACTCGCGGTAATCGGGTTTTCACCCATGGGGACTGCACTCATAGAAAACGCCTTCGAGAAGTAGCGGCAAGTCTAGCGGTTTGACAGGGTATTGCTACCATGTGCGCCATGGGACGCATATTCGAAGTTCGAAAGCACGCGATGTTCGCTCGTTGGAACCGCATGGCGAAGCAGTTCACCCGGGTGGCGAAGGATATCGCGATCGCCGTTCATGCGGGCGGTCCGGACCCGGCAGCGAATCCCACTTTGAGGCGGGTTTTGCAGAACGCCCGCGCCGTGAATATGCCCAAGGACAAGACGGATGCGGCGATCCGCCGCGCCTCGGGTAAGGAAGCCACGAACTACTCGGAAATCCTCTACGAGGGCTATGCGCCTCATGGCGTGGCGCTGTTGGTCGAAACCGCCACCGACAATCCGACCCGCACGGTCGGAAGCCTGCGCAACATCTTTACCAAAGGCGCGGGCAATCTCGGCACCACCGGCAGCGTCAGCTTCTTGTTCAAGAAGATGGGCGTGTTCCGCCTGGACCCCTCGAGCGTCAAGGACCAGGATGAACTGGAACTCGACCTCATCGACTATGGACTGGAGGAGATGGGCGAGAGCACCGGCGAGAAGGGCGAACCGCAATTGGTCATACGCTGTGCGTTCGGCGACTTCGGCAAGCTCCAGGTAGCGCTCGAGGCGCGCCGCATCGCGCCGCTGTCCGCGGAGCACGAGTACATTTGCTCGGTTCCCACCGAGCTTCCGGAGGATCAGGCCGCCGAGGCGCTGGCGCTGATCGACCGACTGGAACAGGACGATGACGTGCAGAAGGTGTTTCACACCTTGGCGTGACGGCGCCCCGCACCTTAAGGATGGTTCATGCTGTCATCTCGCACGGGGCCGTTGCGTTGTTCTCCTTGAGGCGCAACAATCCCAGGAGGGAAGGTCATGAAGAATCTTACTAAGTTGTTGATTTCAGTGGGAATTATGGCGGCGATGACGGGATGCGTCGTGGCGCCCTATGGTTATCATCGCGGCTATTACGGCCCCCGCGCGGCCGTCTTCGTCCCGGCACCCGTGCTGGTTGCCCCGGCCGTAGTCGTCCGGCCGTACTGACGCGGGCCGGCATGGCGAGCCACGCATTCCGTATCGTCAACGTCTTTACACGAGGAGAGTCGCCGCTCACCGGAAATCCGCTCTGTGTCTTTGAGAACGGGGCGGATTTCGACGAGGCGACCATGCAGGCGCTGGCGCTGCAATTCAATCTGTCCGAAACCACTTTCATCTTGCCGTCCGAGATCGCCGACGCGCGGGTGCGCATTTTCACGCCGAAGTACGAAATGCCCTTCGCCGGGCATCCAACCCTCGGCACGGCTCACGTATGCCGGGCGCTGGGGCTCGGGGCCAACTCGCTGCGTCTCGAATTGCTCGCAGGTCTGGTGCCGGTCGACGCGCACGGCAACCGCTGGACGCTCACGGCGCCCACCCCCGTCTGGCGCGAGCTCGAAGCGCCGGTGGCCGAGTTGGCGAGCGCCCTAGGACTCGATGTCCGGGACCTCGGCGATCGTCCTCTGTGGGTCAAGGCGGGGACGGAACAGCTCATCGTACCGATCAATTCACCCGAGGCCGTTCGCCGCGCCGCGCCGCGATGGGACGCCATGGCGGCTCTGTCGAACCGGGACGGTTTCGGAATGGTCTATGTATTCGCGGAAACCGGGATGGGCCGGACGGTGGCGCGATTCTTCTTTCCACAAGGCACCGCCATGCTGGAAGACCCGGCCACGGGATCCGCAACCGCCAATTTCGGGGGCTGGTGCCTTGCGATGCAACAGCCGTTGCCTCTACGCTACGAAATATCGCAAGGCGAGATGACCGGCCGGCCGTCGACCCTCCATCTCGAGGTGGCCAGCGACCGGCACATTCGCGTCAGCGGCAACGTCGTCGACCTCGGGTCGGGCACGGTAACGCTCACCGCGGAGCCTGTCTGAGAGACAGGCTCCTGGCGTCAGGCCCGCGAATTCTCCGACTCGAGCCGGAAGGCTCCATGATTCACCACGCCGTAGGCCCAGCGCACCACCGGTTGCAGGCGAGGCGACACCATGGATAGGGCGCGCGCGTAGTCCACCCACCTCGCTTCATGATGCTCGGGTGTTCCGAGATCGGGATTGACGGGCAGTTGGATGTGCGTCTCCTTGCTTCGCGCAATGTAGTAGCGAGCGATCTTCCCCTTGTTGTAGGGTCCGGTGTCCATGTACACCATGCCCCAGTCGAAGGAGATGTCGTCCAGGGTCGTCTCCTCGCGGACTTCGCGCACGGCGGCATCGATGGGCGACTCGCCCGGCTCCACCAAGCCCTTCGGGAAGTCCCAGTTGCGATACGCCCGCAGCAGCAGGAATTTCAATTTTCTGTCGAGCACGCTCACCACCACGACGCCCGCGGACATTCGAGTGGGAAGAGCAGCTGAGGGCATGGTAAGGGGGCTCGTTCGATGAATCCCCTTTATTGTACAGACGCCGCTCCGCCGTGACGCGTGCCGATTTCGCCGAGGAGCGGGAGCCGGTCGCGGCCACGCGAAATACTCGGACAGGCTCCTGGGCGGCGCCGGCGTCACGCGGCCACGGACAGCGGCGAGCGTATGAGATGATCGAATGCGCCCAAGCTGGCCTTCGCGCCCTCGCCCATGGCAATCACGATCTGCTTGTACGGCACAATGGTGCAATCGCCGGCCGCGAATACGCCGGGCACCGAGGTCTGACCCCGGGCGTCGACCTCGATTTCCCCGCGAGCCGAGAGTTTCAAGGTTCCCTTGAGCCAATCGGTGTTCGGCACCAAGCCGATCTGCACGAAAACTCCGGCCAGCTCGAGCGTGTGCGGTGCGCCGCTCTGACGATCCTTGTACGTCAGGGACGTCACCCGTGTTCCGTCGCCGATCACTTCCGTCGTCTGCGCGCCCGTGATCACCGTGACATTTCGTAAACTGCCCAGCTTTCGGATCAGCACGGCATCGGCGCGCAGCTGTGCGTCGTACTCGATGACCGTCACATGACTGACCAGGCCGGCCAGATCGATCGCAGCCTCGACGCCTGAATTGCCGCCGCCTATGACCGCGACCCGCTTGCCCTTGAACAGCGGACCGTCGCAGTGAGGGCAGTAGGCCACACCGCGGTTTCGATACTCGCGCTCGCCCGGCACATTGATTTCTCGCCAGCGTGCACCGGTCGCGATGACGACGGACTTCGCCTTCAGCGCCGCGCCGTTGCTCAACCGAACCTCGATCAGATCGCCCGGCGTCAGCGCCTCGGCGCGCTGCAGATTCATCACGTCGACATCGTAGGTGGTGACGTGCTGCTCAAGTCCCGTCGCCAGCTTGTGGCCTTCGGTTTCCTTCACCGAAATGAAATTCTCGATGCCCACGGTATCCAACAGCTGGCCGCCCAGACGCTCGGCGGCAATGCCCGTGCGGATTCCCTTGCGCGCAGCATAAATGGCGGCAGCCGCGCCGGCCGGCCCTCCGCCGACGACCAGCACGTCGTAGGGCGCTTTTGCATTGAACTTCGCCTGGTCGCGTTCGCCCCCGCCCGCGTCGAGCTTGGCAAGGATTTCCGGAAGTTCCATGCGGCCCTGACCGAAAGGCCGGCCGTTCAAGAAGACGGCGGGCACAGCCATCACCTGGCGGCGCTCGACTTCATCCTGGAACAGTGCGCCATCGATCATCGTGTGCCGGATCTTGGGGTTTACCGCCGCCATCAAATTGAGCGCCTGAACCACGTCGGGGCAGCTCTGGCAGCTCAACGAAACGAAGGTCTCGAAATTGAATTCTCCCTCGAGCGCACTTATTTGCTCGAGCACGGCAGGGGCCGCCTTCGACGGGTGGCCGCCCGCCTGCAGCAAGGCCAGCACCAAGGATGTGAACTCGTGGCCCATGGGTAGGCCCGCGAAACGCACATGGGGCTCTCGTCCCGGACGGCGCAGTGCGAACGACGGCTTCACCTGGGCCTCGTCGCGGGTCGCAGCGAGCGATACCAAGGGCGAGAGAGACACGATTTCTTGAAGCAACTCGAGCATCTCGCGCGACTTGTCGCCCTCGTCCGAGGAAGCGATGATCTCCACCGGCTGCACCAGCCGTTCCAGATAGCCCTTCAATTGAGTTTTGAGATTGTCTTCGAGCATGCTGCACCTAACGTTGCGTTCGCCTGACGGGGATGGGAGCCGTGAACATGAAGGTCGCCCGCGCGCTCATCACGAACACGGCTCCGCCGTTTCTACCTTGAACCCTTTTTGGTCAGATCTTGGGCGATCAGATCTTGCCGACCAGATCGAGCGACGGGGACAGGGTCTTGTCGCCGGGGGTCCATTTCGCGGGGCACACCTCGCCCGGGTGCGACGCGACGTACTGGGCCGCCTGGACCTTGCGCAGCAATTCCTTCGCGTCGCGGCCGATGCCGTTGTCGTGCACTTCGATGATCTTGATGCGGCCTTCGGGATTGATGACGAAGGTGCCGCGATAGGCCAGGCCCTCCTCTTCGATCAGCACTTCGAAATTGCGCGACAGCGCCAAGGTCGGATCGCCGATGAGCGGGTATTGGACCTTGCCGATCGTTTCGGACGTGTCGTGCCAGGCCTTGTGCGTGAAATGGGTATCGGTGGACACGCCGTAGATCTCGACTCCCAACTTCTTGAACGAGGCGTAATGGTCGGCCAGGTCGCCCAGTTCGGTCGGGCATACGAAGGTGAAGTCGGCGGGATAGAACACGAACACCGACCACTTGCCCTTCAGATCCTCGTTCGTCACCGTGACGAACTTGCCGTTGTGATAAGCGTTGGCCTTGAAGGGCTTGATTTCAGAATTGATTAGAGACATTGAATTTCCTCGAGCAGTTTGGAACAGAGACGGCATTCAGGATGCCACAAGCAATCATCGTTAGGATTGATTAAATTCATCTATCTGATAGACTACGTCTATCGTATGAATCTCAAGGATCTCAAATACTTGGTGGCGCTCGCCGATACCGCGCACTTCGGCAAGGCGGCGGAACGCACCTTCGTGAGCCAGCCCACGCTGTCCGCGCAGCTCAAAAAGCTCGAGGAGTATCTCGGCGTCAAGCTGGTGGAGCGTCAGCCGAGGAACGTGCAGCTCACCGAAGTCGGCAAACAGGTAGTGGTGCGCGCCCGCCGCATGCTGGACGAAGGCGACCAGATCATCGCACTGGCCCGCAACAACAAGGATCCCCTAGCCGGCAGGCTGAAAGTGGCCTTGATTCCCACCATCGGCCCGTATCTGCTGCCCCGGGTCATGCAGAAGATCCGCAAGGCGCTGCCGCAGCTTGGGCTCATGCTCTACGAAAACCAGACCGAAGCGCTGCTCAAACGCTTGCACGACGGAGAGGTCGACCTTGGGATCATGGCGCTGCCGATCGAGCAGGACGGCATGGAAACGCGCAAACTCTACGAAGAGGCTTTCACCGTCGCATTGCCCAATCACCATACCCTCGCAGCCAAGTCCACCATCAAGGTTTCGGACCTCAAGGGACAAACTCTGCTGCTCCTCGAGGATGGCCACTGCCTGCGGGACCAGGCCTTGGAGGTGTGCAGCCGTATCGACGTTCGCGAGGCCGAAGATTTCCGGGCCACGAGCCTGGAAACCCTGAGGCAGATGGTGGTCGCCGGTCTGGGCATCACCTTGCTCCCCGAAACCGCCGTGGAATCGCCTTTCGGGTCTCAACGCGGGCTCACGATACGGCAATTCTCGAAGCCGGTGCCGACGCGCACGGTCGGCGCGGTGTGGCGCAAATCGAGCACACGAGCCGAAGCCATTGCCGCGGTATGCGACATACTGGCCGGCGCCATGAAGCCGAAGGCCTGACGGCTACCAGGTATAGCGCACGCGGTAGCGCACGGTCTGCTCCCCGTCCGCAGGCACCTTTACCGTGAAATACAGCGTGCGGGCGTCGCCTTTTTCATACGCGGCGGAACTCGATTGCATGGTCCAGTTGGACCAGCGGAAGAGGTTTTCCCGCACCTGCACGTCCACCGGTTCCGTCTTGTGATTGCGGAGCTTGACCTCGATTTCCTCTTCCATCCATTTCGCCTTCGAGTCCACCGCGAAATCCACTTGCCGCCGCTCGCCGACGACATCGAATGCGGATCCCAGCTTCACCAGCACTCGTTCGTTCTTGGGGGTGTGATCGATGACGTCCTCGCCGATGAATTCGAGACCATGGTCGGCGGTATCGATCTGCGAGACACGCACGCGCCCTTTCGGCAAGGGCACTCCCAGTCCGGATTTTTCGTCGTTCTTGAACTCCAGGTACACGTCGACCTTCTTGTTGAAGTTCGCGCCATAGCTTCTTTCGGCGTTGACGCCGGGCCCGTAATACATGCCGGCCTGGCCGAAGTACATGAGAGTTTTGCGGGCGGGTACGTGCCTCGCCGCGTCGAAGAGCTCCAGTTGCTTGGTCGAATTCTCCGGCAACGACGTGCGCCGGCCCAGGGTGTAGAGGTGATATTCGAAGAAGGGCTTCTCGGCGAAGCCGGCATCTTCCGCCGCGGGGCTGCGGCGGGCGGCCGAGAGCGTCACTTCCTCGAGCCGCGCGCGCGGCTGCGCACGCTGCACGTCGCCGGCGATGAGCTTGAGCTTCGCGTCCTCATACCCTGCACCGCTTTGATTGACGATGCTCACCCAGGCGCCCACGTCGACGAACCCGGAGTTGGCATCGGCGCCCGGGGTGAACGTCAAGTTGTAGTCGGCCCACCATGTCATCCCGGCGGTTTGATAGCTGACGCGCGCAGTTTGCTCGCCGGCCTTGCGCGCGGAAATGTCCCACAGCAGAGTCGGCCGCGTGATGAGGCCCCCGGGCAGTTCCGCGAAGCGCAGATTCGAATATTGATTGATGGCGCGAATCTGCCCGTCGGCGCCGCGCAGCACCAATCCGTCGCCGGCGGACAGCAAAGTGCCGGTGATCTCGATCGATTGGGTGCCTTGCGCGACCTGCACGGTCACCGTCTTGTCGACGTACCTCGACAGCAATTTCTGAGTGCTGACCAGATCGAATTGAAAATTCTGCTCCAGAACCTTCGTGTTCTCCGGGTCACTCAGCGAGACGAACTGCACGGTCGTCGGATCGATGAGCGCGGCCACGTCGGTAAAGCGCAGTTGCGTTCGGCCGGAGACCAGCGAGACCTTGCGATCCTGGCTGACCATGGCATAGCCGGGGACGCCGTCGGCGTTGGCGCCGCTCCGTCCAGGCGAGGGCCGGTAATACTCCGCCGGTACCGCGCCGGGCGGCGCCGAGCTGTAAATCGTGATGGCCGTCTCGCCGTCGGCAGCCGCGGCCCGGCCGGGTGACAGGCAAAGAATGCCGCAAATCGCTGCCGACAAGCCGCCGCAGGCGAGACTTCGTGTAGACATGAACTTTCTCCCGCAATCCGCTGACGCTTCTGCCGATTATTTCACATATTCCGCGGCCCAGACCCGGCAAGATGTTGGCTCGACGGAATGAATCACCATGAATGCAAACACCATTGCACCTGTCACCGCGCCGACGGCAGCGCGCTTCGACGCGAAGTTCATCGAAGACCATAAGCTCCTCGACCGCTATCTGGAGGGCAAGCTGCCGCCCAAAGGCGCTCGCGATCTCGAGAACTGGTGCCGCGCCAATCCAGCGTACCTGGAGGCGTTGAAGTTATCCCAGCGGACTCAGGCGAGCCTGCAGCTGTTGGAAGCTTGCGGCGCACCGCTCGACCTCACGGAGCCGAAGCCCCCGTGGTGGAAGTCTCCTTACGTGCCCATCGGCGCCGCGACCGCTGCTCTGCTGTGCCTGCTGGGGTTCTGGGCTCTGTTCGGCAAGTACGTGCTGCTGCGGGAGGAACTCGAGGACACGCGCACCCGCATGCATCAGGGATCGCTGGTACAACCCGCCGTTGAGCGCACGGTGCACGTGGCACCGGACCGGTCGGCCGGCATCGACAAGGCGCGCATCACCGTGAACCGCAGCGTCCCGCAACTGATCGATCTGCACATCGACTTGGGCTACTCGAAACAACCACTGCAATACCGCATGTTCGTCGATAAGCAGGACCAAGGACGCGCTCTGATCCTGAATGACTTGCTGCAGGACTCCAACGGAGAATTGCGGCTGACCTTCAATACCACGGGCCTGGCCGCCGGCATCTACAGCGTTCGCATCGAATCGCTACCGGTTCGCGCCAGCGGCAGCCCGATCCCCGAAGGGTGGTTGATCCTCGACGTGCGTTGAGTCAATCATCGCGCAGCGTCACGATCGGCGGCGTGTTGACGACGCGCCGCGTCGCCAGCGTGCCGCTGACTCCCACGAGAATGGTGCCGCAGACCAGACCCAGCACCCACACCCAGGGGTCGATGGCGAACTGCAAAGAAAACAGGCGCCTCGCCAATATCCACCCGACCCCCGTGGCGCCGAACGCCGCAAGAGTCCCGGAGAGAAAACCGAGCGCCGAGAATTCGGCGGCCACGCCCTGCAGCACGGTGCCGCGGCTGGCACCCAGCGTTCGCAGCATGGCGCTTTCGTAGCGGCGTTCGTCCCGAGTCGACTGCACCGCCGCGAGCAGCACCACGACACCGGCTGCCAGGGTGAACAAGAACACGTACTGCACGGCCAGCGACGCTCGATCCATGATGTCGCGGATCTGCTTGAGGATGGCGTCCACGTCGATTACCGATACGGTGGGAAATTGCCGGACGAGGCCGACCAGCGCCGGACGCTGCTTCTCCGTCAGGAAGATGCTCGTCATGTAGGTGCCCGCGGCGCCGTCGAGCAGCTTCGGTGGAAACACCAGGAAGAAGTTCGGCCGAAAGCTATCCCACCGTATCTTGCGGATGCTGGCCACCGTCACGTTCAGGGGCTCGCCCGCCACATCGAACGCCAGCGTGTCGCCCAACTTCAACCCCAGCGCCTCCTGGTATTCGGACGAAATGGACACCAGCGGCTTACCGAATTCATCCGGCTCCCACCACCGGCCGGCGATCAGTTCGTTGTCGTCCATGAGCGTTGCGGCCCAGGTCAAGTTCTGCTCGCGCTCGAGAAACCCGCGGCCATTCTCGGCCTTCAATTTGATCGATTCGGCCGGCACGGCATTGATGGCCGTGATGCGCGCCCGCACCATGGGATACATCTGGGGCTGACCCAGGTCATGGGCCTGTAAAAATTCCTCGAGAGACCGGCGTTCATCCGGACGGATATTGATGAGGAAATTGTTCGGCACATCGTTCGGCAGGCTGCGGCGCCAATCCGCGAGCAGATCGCCCCGCACCACGGCCAGCAGCAACAGAACCATCAACCCCAAGCCGAAGGCCACGATCTGCACCACGCTGCCGCCGCCGCGCCTCGAGACGTTGGCAAGACCGTAGCGCCAGGCGACGCCCACGCCGCCGCGCAAACGGCCCGTCAGGCGCACCAGGCCGTAACCCGCGGCGGTGAGCACGGCGCCCACGCCGAGGACGCCCACGAACAGGCTCGCGACGAGTTCGGTGTCTCGCACCAAGCTCCACAGGATTGCGAACAGTGCGGCAAGCGCGAACACATAGGAAAGGCCGAAGCGCAGGGGAGGCGCCGCCACCGCTTTTCTCAGGACCCGGCCGGGCGGGGTGTTCTTCAATTGCAGCAAGGGCGGCAACGCGAATCCGATCAGCATGGCCATGACGGTCACGAGCGCGATCGGCAGCGGCGCAAGCGATGCTGGCGGCAATTCGGTGCGGATCAAGTCGCGGAGCAGCCAGGCCAATCCGGACTGCGCCAGATACCCAAGCGAGGCGCCCGCCGCAACCGCGCTCACCGCCAGCAGAGTCAATTCGATGAGCGAAATCGACAGGACGAACCCTTGCGATGCGCCCATGCATTTCATCAGCGCCACGGTGTCGATGTGGCGCGCCGCATAGCGCCGCGCGCCCATGGCGACGGCGACCGCCGCCAGCAACACGGAAGCCAGGCTCGCGAGATTCAAGAACCGGCTGGCACGGTCGATGGCCGAGTTCAACTGCCGGCTCGATTCATCGACTTCGCGCAGGCGCTCGCCGCCCGCTTTGTGCGTGTTCAGGTATTCGCGAAACTGATTCACCGCATCCGGGGGCCCTGCAAACAGCGCCGCATAGGTGACGCGGCTTCCCGGTTGAATCAGTTGCGTGGCGGCGATGTCGTCATAGTTGAGCAGCGCCGCCGGTGCAAGATTGACGAAGCCTGTCCCCTGGTCCGGCCGGTAGTCGAGCACTTCCGTGACCCGGAACGAGCCGGCACCGATGCGTAGCGAATCGCCCAGCGACACCTTTAACTGGGCGATAATGCGCGCATCGATCCATACCTCACCGACCTTCGGGATGCGATCGGTGGCACGGGCCGCTCCGAAGGGCGCATCGGCGATCCGCATACGGCCGCGCAGCGGATAGTCCGCCGTGACCGCGTTGAGCGCCGAGAGTTGACTGACGTCGCCGTTGAAGATCGCGGTTGGAAACGACAGGACTTGTGCCGCCTTAAGCCCGCGTTTTTTCGCTTCGGAGAAGTATTTCGACGGCAGCGGATTCGGCGCCTCCAAGCGCAGATCGGCCGCGAGAACCTCCGCAGCCTGCGCACGCACGCCCTGCGAGATGCGGCTGGTGAAGAACCCGACGGCCGTCAAGGATAGTACCGCCACCGACAATGCCAGCAACAACACCGACAATTCGCCGGACTTCAGATCACGCCAGAGATTGCGCAAGGCGAAGCGCAGGATTTGCATGGGCTAGGAGCCGGTCTGGTTCAGGGTATGGCCGGCGCTCACGGTATGCCCGTCGTTCATGGTATGGCCGGCGTCGAGTTCGAGCACGCGGCCGCAACGCTGCGCCAGCGAGCGGTCGTGCGTCACCAGAATCAACGTGCTGCCGCTGCCGCGATTGAGTTCGAACAGCAGGTCGGTGATCCGTTGTCCGGTCGCCGTGTCGAGATTACCGGTGGGCTCGTCGGCGAATAGCACCGCCGGGCGCGTGACGAAGGCGCGCGCAATCGCCACGCGCTGCTGTTCACCGCCGGACAATTGCTTGGGATAGTGCGCCGCGCGGGGCGTTAGGCCCACTTGGGCGAGCGCCTGGGCGGCCGCCTGTCGGGCGTCCGGCCGATTGCCTAATTCGAGCGGCAGCATGACGTTTTCGATCGCCGTGAGCGACGGGATCAGGTGGAAGGACTGGAACACGAACCCGACATGCCGGCCGCGGATCGCCGCGCGACCGTCTTCGTCGAGTTCGGTCAGATCGACGCCCGCGATCGATACCCGCCCCGTGCTCGGAGAATCCAGCCCGGCGAGCAGGGCGAGTAAAGTGGATTTTCCAGCGCCGGAAGCGCCGACGATTGCCAAGGTCTCGCTGTTTCGCACACTGAGGCTGACATCGGCGAGAATGGTCAGCGGACCTTCGGGACTGGATACCGTCTTGGACACGCTTTTAGCTTCTAGAACGACTTGATCTTGCATCGGGAGCGCCTGTGAAACGGTTTTTCGTCCTGTTGATCCTGATTTTTACGGGTTTGCCCGCCAACGCCGACGCGCCCGCGATTCTCGTGTTCGGCGACAGTATCAGTGCCGGATACGGACTCGCGCATGTCGAGCAGGGATGGGTGGGGATGCTGCGGGCAAAGCTCAAGGACGAAGGGTACGGTTACCAGGTCGTCAATGCCAGCGTCACCGGCGAAACCACCGCCGGCGGCTTGGCGCGCCTGCCCCGTGCGCTTGCTCTGCACCACCCCCGGGTGGTGATTCTCGAACTCGGCGGCAATGACGGACTGCGGGCCCTGCCCATCGACCAGATGCGCAGCAACCTCGGCAAGATGGTCGATCTGGCGGTGGACTCCGGGGCGCAGGTGTTGTTGCTCGGCATGCGCATACCGCCCAACTACGGTCCTGAATTCACCGAGAAATTCTTCGCGGTGTTCGCCGACGTCGCCCGCGATAAAAAAGCGCCGCTCGTACCGTTCCTATTGAACGACATCGCTCTGTCGCCCAACCTGATGCAGGCTGACGGCGTACACCCCAATGAACTCGGGCAGCCAAAGCTTTTGGACAATGTCTGGCCGAAACTGCGTCCCCTGTTGCGCAAATAAACGGGCGACGGACCGCGGCGACCCGCCGCCCGCGGCTCTTTACGGTGTCAAGAACTCGGCGACGCCGCCATGATGGGAGCAGGAACCCGTGTGGTGCTTGGATTTCGAGTAGGTCCCGTCCTTGCACTTGGCGGTGGCGCCGGTCGGATCGGTGTTGCCGGTGGACGTAGCCGCTTTTGGCGCAGCAGCAGCGGCTGGCGCAGCCTTTGGCGCAGCAGCGGCGGGCGGCGCAGCCTTTGACGCAGCCGCTGACGACGCAGGCGCGGGGCTAGCAGCCGGAGAGGCCGACTCCGTCGCAGCCGGTGCGG
>Ga0209006_10002676_pt1 | contig 16227 bp, 14 predicted proteins | sample JacPin_JW_Ref_O2_FD_188567 | JGI IMG/M metagenome (GOLD analysis project Ga0209006, IMG submission 188567) | Forest soil microbial communities from Algoma, Ontario, Canada - Jack Pine, Ontario site 1_JW_Ref_O2 (SPAdes) (version 2) | ecosystem: Environmental > Terrestrial > Soil > Boreal... | reverse complement strand
GCGAACCGAGGCTGCCAATCCCGCGCCAATACACCCGCCGGCCGCCGAACAGCCCGCCGCGACAGCATCCGTCGCAAAACCGCAGGACCCACCAGCCCCATCGGCGCCTGCCGCGACCCCGCCTGCCGCGCGTGAACAGGCGGCGAAGCCTGACGATGCAATGGCGAAAGCGCGTGACGCCGATTTAAAGCGCGCCGAGCGGAATAGATCGGAGCGGCATCAGCAATGGGCCGACCGTCGTCGCCAGCCGCGCCAGCGTGAGCAACTCGAGGCGCAGCAACCGGTCGATGTCGAGCAGAACGTCAGGGAGGATGCCGGGCCGCCCTTGTTCCCCGCCGGGCCGAGAATCGAATTTCCGCCGATCAGATTGTTCGGGTCGGATTGAGCGCCGCACGATTCGAGGAAAAGTCACCGCGCTCCAGTGAGCCCGGCTCCGCTCAGCGGTTCAAAGCAACTTCCTTGAAAGCAGCTATCAACGGGCCCTCTAGCTTCCCCCGCATGCCTCGCATGATCTCGTAGGCTTGTTCCCTGGGCATCGGCGGCTTGTATCGCCGATCCTCGATCAGGGCGGCGAAGATATCCGAAATGGTCAAAATCCGGACCAGGTCGCATATGCCGTCCGCACAAAGGGCGTCGGGATATCCGCTGCCATCAAGGTATTCATGGTGATGGCGCACGGCGTCGAGAATTTCAGCGGTAAGACCCGGAGTTCCCTTGAGCACGTCATATCCGGCGGCCGGATGCGTTTCGATGAGCGCGCGTTCCTGTGGGTCGAGTCGCCCCGCTTTGTCGAGAACCGCAAGCGGGATCTTGGCTTTGCCGATGTCGTGGAACATCGCGGCCGAGTGCAGCCTTTCGAGATCGGCGCTTGCCAGCCCCAAATGCAAGCCAAAGTCGACAGCGACGCCCGTGACGAGCAGACAATGCTGGTAAGTGCCCTCATGGTGGTGGCGAACCGTCTGCAGCCATGTGGACAGGCCGTCTTCAACGATGCTGTCGGCGATATTGCTCGCCGCGCGCTTCGCCAGCGCGATGTCGATTTTTTCGCCGCCCAATACCGCCGCGAACATCGAGGCAATGGCCGTCGCGCCGCTCGAGGCGGCATCGCGAGCGCCGCGCGCTGTTTGCTGCGCTGGAAAAGCCGTCGATCCTGAATCGACCAAAGCCGCGAGCAACGTTTGTTTGTCGACCGGGTTGACCAGAACATGCGTCGCACCCAACGCATAGGCCTGGACGTTGAACAGTCTGCCCCTCTGGTCGATGAGAAAAATTCGTTTGCGTGCGCACCTTAATCCGGCAGCGATCTGTTTGAGGGCTGAGATATTCTCGACAGTGCGAAGGTCGGCCGCGACGATCGTCGCGTCGTACTCGCCGCGTACGGCGTCGTCATCACCGTCGAGCAGCGCACAATCGACGGAGCAGTACGGCTCCAGCATCGAGCGCAAACCCGGAAATTTGCCGGGTTTGTCCGCGATGATATGAACCAACATGCTGATCGCACCTTAGCCGGTCGGATTTTTGAGGAGCTTGAACGACCGAACTGCAGTCCCGCTCTCCCGCGTCGACGAGAACACGGGTTTACTTCGCCATCGAGGATTTCCTGGGCTTGTCCGCCGCCGGCTTCAAGAACTCGACGCCGACCTGGTCACCAGCCAGCCGAACCATCCGGCACCGGCGGTAGGCGAGACCGGTCGAGGACAGGATCAGGAAGAACTCCTTGAGGTCCAGTCCTTCGAGGGATCCCTGAATCGACAGGCGTGCCCCGGTCTGCGACACGTCGATCATCAAGCAGTCGCGGCGCCACGTTCCATCGATGCCCATGATGTGGACGCCAATGCCGCGCTCGAATTCCACGCGCTCGCTCTTTCTGTCTCCAAAAGCCATCGGCGCAATCTATCTAAAAGGGTTTCAGGCGTTGCTGGCGCTTACCTCGTTCCGGTGATCCGAACCGCCGGGGAAGCATCAGTAGTCTGCCTGCCGATGCGCCCTTGGGGTACGCCGGTTCTCCAATACCCCTAAGCGTCGCTCGTCGATGAATTCCAACTTGTGATGGTAGACCTCAAATGGAATTTTTTTATTAAGAGTTGCAGTTCATAGGATGACAACCTTCGGGTTGGAGGCCGGGACGTTGCCGTCTCACGCCGCCAGATGCCGCGAGGCGGCCAGGCCCTTGAGCGCGTCGGCGAGCTTGTCGCGGTCCAGCGGTTTTATCAGAAAGCCGTCCATCCCCGCCTCGAAGCAGGCGTAGCGGTCCTCCACCAGCGTGTTGGCGGTGAGCGCGAGGATCGGCGTCCGGCGCCCGGGCTGGCCGGCCTCATGCTGGCGAATCCGCTTGGTGGTTTCGATGCCGTCGAGTTGCGGCATCTGGATGTCCATCAGCACCAGGTCGTAAGGCGTATCGGCTGACCTGGCGGACAGCCAGGATTCCAGTGCCTCTTCGCCGTTGGTGGTGATGACGGCGTGGTGTCCCAATCGCTTCAGCAGCGAACGCATCAACAGCGCGTTGATTTCGTTGTCTTCGGCGACCAGAATCGAGAGAGCCCGCACCGGCGCTGCCGCCGGCGTCTCGATTTTGTCGGATGCCTCGGTCGGGGCATCGCCGGCAAGGCCCGGCGCCGATATTTCCGGCGCCGTCACCAGACGGGCCGCGAGCGAAGCCGCGCGCAACGGCTTGACCAGATAGCCGGTGAAAGCAGTGAAGTCGGAGGTTTGCAGTTCCTGCCGCGTGGCCGGCGTGAACATCACGATCCTAAGGGTGGCATGGGCGCGCGCGGCCTCGCCGAGCGACGTGAAATCGGCTGCACAGATGGCGCGATCGAGCAGAACCGCGTGCCATGACCGCTCCGGCAGCAGGGCAAGCGCCACTGCGACATCCGACAGCACGCAGGTCTGGCCGCCCCAACGCTGCAGCCGCCGGGCGATCAGCGTTGCCTCGATGCCCTGCGGCGTCACCACCATGATCGATTGACCCGCCAGGTCAGGCGCGGTGAACGATTTTTGCGCGGCACCGTCGCCGCTGGAGGGGTTAAGCGGGATCGCCACCTCGAATGTCGAGCCGACATCAGGCGTACTCTGCAGGGTGATGCGGCCGCCCATGCGTTTGACGATGCGCTCGGAGATGCTCAAGCCCAGCCCGGTGCCGCCATAGCTCCGCGCGATCCGCTCGTCGGCCTGTTCGAATTCGTGAAATATCCGTTGCTGCGCCTCCGGCGCGATGCCGATGCCGGTGTCACGCACCAGGAAGCTGATCTCGCCGGGCCAGATACCCGGCTCGACAATCAGCGCCACGCCGCCGGTCGAGGTGAATTTGATGGCGTTGCCGGCGAGATTAAGCAGCACCTGGCGCAGCCGCGCCGCGTCGCCGACCACTTCCACCGGCAGCCGTTCGTCGACATAGGCGGCGATTTCGAGCTTTCTGGCCTGTGCGCGAGGCGCCAGCAATTCGGTGATGTCCTCCATCAAGGCGGCAAGCACGAACGGGCGATGTTCGAGGTCGATCTTGCCGGCTTCGATCTTGGAATAATCCAGCAGCTCCTCGATCAGCGCCAGCAGGGCGTCGCCCGAGGTTTTCACCGCCTTCGCATAAGTCATCTGCTCCGGCGTCAGCGGCGTATCCAGCAGCAATCCGCTCATGCCGATAATGCCGTTGAGCGGGGTGCGAATTTCATGGCTGGCCATGGCGAGGAACCGCGACTTGGCGCGGTTGGCGGCATCCGCATGGTCGCGGGCTTCGCCAAGCGCGCGTTCGGTCTCGGTGCGGTCGGTGACGTCGCGGCCGACGCATTGCATTTCGGCCGGACTGCCCGCATCCGAGCGCACCAGGCCTTCGCGCCATGCGATCCAGCGCGGCCTCAAGGCGGTCGCGATTTTCTGGTCGTGAATCCGGGTGCCGTTGGCGTCCCGCGCGGTATCGCCCTGCTCGAGCACGTCAAGGGCGAAGCGGGTGCCGACCAGGCTGCTCCGCGGCAGTTCGGCCAGCTCGCAATAGGCGTCGTTGACGAAGGTAATGCAGCCGGCCGCGTCGCGCAGAACGATCAGGTCGCCCTGCGATTCGAACAGGCTGCGGATGCGTTCCTCGGCTTCCTTCAATTCCCAATTGCGATCGGCGAGCGCTTCGTTGTGCAGGAGGACCTTGCGCATTCGCTTGCGCATCCAGCGCAGCCGGATGCTCAAAGTGGCCAGCGCGACGCAGGCAATGGCGAACAGGAAGCTGGCGCCGATGGCAAAAGCATGAGGGTTATAGCCGGAGCCTTCCGACCGGCTTCCGGCGATGAAACCATAGGCCCCGCCAAAGGCGGCCGAGAAGATCATGAACGAGCGCACCGCGAAGGTAACTCGCGGATGACGGCGCTCGAAGCGGCGAATGCGTATCTTGATCCGAAAAACCGGCGACATCGCGACTGCCTCTGGGGTTGCCGTGCGTGACGATGCAGCGGCGAAACTTGCGAAGTGCTTGAGGAGGCGTGACGTCATACCGTCCGATGGAAACAGGGTTTATGAAACGTTAAGACGCACGGCGTTGATGCAGGGCGGGTACCGGTTCGCGTGAAGAACGTGTCAAAAAGTCAGAGCGAGGCGGCTTGCAGCGGATGGTGCCCGGCGCCGGCGATCAGGGCGGCGGCGTCGCGCGCCGTGAAGCGCTTCGATCGCACGAAAATCCGGTAATCGGCGGGGCCGTCCGCCGAGAGGTAGATGACCGGCCCCGAGGCTGCGCGATTTGCGCCGATCGCCACGAACCGGGTCGATGCCGCAACCTCGCAGGCGTTGTCCTGGGGGCTATCGATGTCGTCGACAACGGCGAAATCGGCCGCCTCGGCGCTGTCAGCGATCTGCACCCGCAGGGTCGCGGCTGCCGGGTCGTCGGTGAAGCTGACATGGAACTGGGCTTGCCAGGGCAGCGAGGCGATCTGCACCGAGGTGTCGCCGATCGCGATGCAGGGTCGCGCGCTAGGCACCAACTCGCCGCGCGCAAAAATAGCGACGACCAGCAATGGCACCGCCGACACCAGAACCTTCAAACGCAACATGATACGCCGCCTACTCGACCAAGCCCGGGATACGCGGAGGCTTATGGTTGCCGCAGCGTAAACAAAACTCGTTACCGCCGGGTTGACGCGAGCTGTGTACAGCCTGTGCGTCTTCCGGTTTGGATCGCCATCGCGCGCGATTTGCACGCGAGGTGCGGCATCACCGCGCACCCCGGCGGGCCGCTTGATGTCACGGCTTATTTTTGATATCAAAAATATATCAGAAAGCCGTTCAGGGAGATCACCCCATGTCCATCACCTCTGCGCCAGCCTCGCCGCGCGGCACGTTCGGCGACACGGAACTCCAGACCGTCAATGGCTACCTCATGATCGCGATCGGACTGGTCCTGATCGCGATTTGCGCGTGGCTCACCTGGCTCGGATTCGATCCGGACGGCCACGCTCGTCGCGGGGCCTGGTTTGCGCTGCCGGGGATCGCGATTGCCGCCGCCGTTGCAATGGGGCTCGTCATCCTCCAGCCGAATGAGAGCCTTGTCTGCCTGCTGTTCGGAAGCTATGTCGGCACCGAGCACCGGCCTGGGCTTTGGTGGGTCAACCCGTTCAATTCCAAGACCAAGATTTCGCGCCGGCTCGAAACGCTGGAGACCGGCCCGCTCAAGGTCAACGACGCCGCCGGCAACCCGGTCAATATTGGCGCGGTGGTCGTCTGGCGCGTGGAGGACGCCGCGAAGGCGCTGCTGGAGGTCGGTACCTACAAGGATTACGTCAAGGCCCAGAGCGAAACCGCCCTGCGACGGATGGCGAGCGTCCATCCTTACGACGAGGTCGAAGCCGAGGAAGCGGCGGAGCAAGGTGTGGGAGCCGGACATGCGCCGATGTCTGCGGTCACCTTGCGCGATGGCGGCGATGCGATCGTCGAAGCGCTGCTCGAGGAGATCCGGACCCGGATGGCGCCGATCGGTGTCGCGGTGGTCGAAGCGCGAATCTCGCATCTTGCCTATTCGTCCGAGATCGCCAGCGCCATGCTGCGCAAGCAGGCGGCGAGCGCCGTGGTCGCGGCGAGGCGCATGGTGGTGAGGGGCGCCGTCTCGATCGTCGAAGACGCGCTGAAGGAACTCGACACCAAGAAGCTTGCCGACGCCCTCGATCCCGAGCGCAAGGCCGCGATGATCTCCAATCTGCTGGTCGTCCTGGTTGGCGACCGCGAGGTCACCCCTGTCATCAATACCGGCACCCTCTATTCGTAACCGGTTATGGCCCAGCGAGGACGGCCCCCAGGTCCGGAACGCATTCCGTTTCCGCTCCGGGCGGAGAAAGCGCTTCTTGAGGCGGTCAAGCGTTGCGCCGTTGCCGACCTGCGCAGCGTCAACGCCGAGATCGAGACGCTGCTCCGCGAGGCGCTGGCGCGCCGTGGTATCCGGGTCAAGCCACCGAGCGATGACGGCGACGGCAAAAGCTGAGCAAGTACTTGCGACGAACAAAATCGGGAGGTGGCGATGTTGCGCACGATCAAGCGAATCCTGCTGTGGAGCTTTGCGGCCTGCGTTATCGCCGCACTGTTTTTTGTTGGCCTGATTATCTGGCCGGATCCGTTGTTTGCGTTTTCGGTCGACGACGGCAAGGTCGTCATCAAGTCCGATCGGCCGATTCCGGACGCCGGCGGCAAGCGCCTGCTCCACGACTGCGAGATGCTGCTGGCCCGTTCGCCGCTGAAGGCCGAGGGGCAGCGGTATCGCATCTACGTCACCAATGACGACTGGCGGCATCGGCTGTTCTTCCTCGCCGACGAGAACGCCCACGGCCTCACCTACCAGGGCTTTGGCACCGTGTTCCTGAGCGGCGCCGATTTCGACGCCGGACGCCTGATCCATGACGGCTATGTCCCGCCGCCGCCCCGGACGCTCGCCTATTATTGCGGCCACGAGCTGACGCATGTGGTCGAAGTCGAGCATGGCTTGAACCACAACCACGTGCCGACATGGGTGTGGGAAGGCTTTGCCGATTATGTCGGGATCGAGAACCGCCAATCTTTCGAGGATCTCCGCGACGCCCTCGGCGAACGGTTGGTCGATATTCCGATGCGGGTGAGATATGGCAGCTATCCGCGATACCGTTTGCTGGTCACCTATTTCCTGGAGAAAAAAGGCTGGACCGTGGATCAGCTGTTCGCATCCCGATTGACCGAGGACGAGGCCAATGCGGCGATGCGCGCCGACGCAAGCTGAGCGCGGGATGGCACGGGATCTTCTGATTCACATTTCAAACAGCGAAGCTTCTGCTCCCCTCCGCCCAACGCGCTCTTGCGCGTTGCGGGGAGGGGTCGGGGGTGGGGGTGTCTCCGCGAGTCACCCTGCCAGCGAATTTGCTGAGGCGCCCCCCACCCCCGACCCCTCCCCGCCGCGCGCAAGGGCGCGCAGGAGGGAGGGGAGTAGACACACTTCCACGATCTCGCCACGCCACGCGCCCGAGGTCTGCCAAGAAATTCTCGCGCCTTCAAAATTGAGAGGGCGCAGGGAATGCCGGATGCACGATGCACCCGCAGCTTCGCGTGCAAAAAAGAAACAACGCACGCGCACTTACAAGGTCCACCGAAATCATGCCGGCATTCCCTGCGCAATGGTTTTACGGTTGCTCCGTGCTCTCCCTGGTGTACCGGGCTTGTTAGCCACCATCGCCTGCGGAAACTGCTCTCCGCAAACTTGACACCAGCGTCGGGGTGCCAGGACCACACGGCTTGGCCGTCCGCTCGATTGCTGCCCGTCTCGCAGCCCTCGCGCGGCCACCGCCACCTGCCCCACGTTTGCGACGTTGGCCTACGCCCCTCTCATCGGGACAGGATGGGATTACGTAAGCAGGTGATTTGGGGTGCACGTAAACAGAAATATTTTTTCCTGGATGGCTTGACAGGCCGGAGTAAATTTCTGTTTTTCGGAAAAGTGATTTGCCCGTCGGGTAATTCCGCTCACGCCGCGCGCCGCAGATCCTCGGCGAGCGCGCGGTAGGACAGCGCTTCAGCCAGATGCAGCCGGCCGATTTTTTCCGCGCCGTCGAGATCGGCGAGCGTGCGGGCAACACGCAGCACGCGATGATAGCCGCGCGCCGACAGGCGCATGGTCTCGGCGGCGTCGCGCAGCAGCTTGGTGCCTTGCGAATCCGGTTGCGCGACCGTCTCGAGCACCGAGCTTGGGGCTTCCGCATTGGTGCGGATTTGCGGCAACCCGGCGGCGGCGTAACGCGCCATCTGGATGTCGCGGGCGGCGGCTACGCGCGCGGCGACTTCAACTGAGCCTTCCGAAGGCGGTGGCAGGATCAGGTCGGCGGCGGTCACCGCCGGCACCTCAATGCGCAGGTCGATGCGATCCATCAACGGGCCCGAGATGCGGGTCTGGTAATCCGAGGTGCAGCGGTCGATGAGGCCGCGCTTGCAGGAAAAACCGGGCTCATAGGCGTGGCCGCAGCGGCAGGGGTTCATCGCCGCAACCAGCATGAAGCGCGCCGGATAGGTCACGCGATGGTTGGCGCGCGACACCGAGACCTCGCCATTTTCGAGCGGCTGGCGCAGCGAATCCAGCACCCGCGGATCGAACTCCGGCAATTCGTCGAGAAACAGCACGCCCTGATGTGCCAGCGAGATTTCGCCGGGTCTTGCGCGCATGCCGCCGCCGGTCAGCGCCGGCATGCTGGCGGAATGGTGCGGTGAACGGAACGGCCGCTGCGCGGTAAGCGCGCCGTCGCGGATTTCGCCGGCGACCGAGGCGATCATCGACACTTCCAAAAGTTCCGACGGCGACAGCGGCGGCAGGATCGACGGCAATCTCGCCGCCAGCATCGACTTGCCGGCACCGGGCGAGCCGATCATCAAGAGATGATGCCCGCCGGCCGCCGCGATCTCCAGCGCGCGCTTGGCGCTTTCCTGGCCCTTGATGTCGCGCAGGTCGAGCATCGTCGCCTCGCGCTCGCGCACTTTCGGCTGCGGGCGCGACAGCACCTGCGTGCCCTTGAAGTGGTTGGCGATCTGGATCAGCGAACTCGCCGCCACGATCTCGATATCGGGTGAGGCCCAGGCCGCCTCCGCGCCGCAGGCCGCGGGACAGATCAGGCCTTCGTCGCGCGAATTGGCGCCGATCGCCGCCGGCAAAACGCCCGCGACCGGCGCGATCGATCCATCGAGGCCGAGTTCGCCGAGTACGGTAAAACCGCCGAGCGCATCCGGCGGAATAGCCCCGATCGCCGCCATCAGCCCCAGCGCGATCGGCAGATCGTAATGGCTGCCTTCCTTCGGCAGGTCGGCGGGCGCGAGGTTGACCGTGATTCGGCGTGCGGGGAGCGCCAGCCCCGAGGCGATCAGCGCCGAGCGCACCCGCTCGCGAGCCTCGGAAACCGCCTTGTCCGGCAGGCCGACGATGTAGAAAGCGGGCAGCCCCGGCGCGACCTGCACCTGCACGTCGACGGCGCGGGCCTCGATCCCCTCAAAGGCGACGGTGGATACGCGTTGGACCATGCTGCCCCTTCCCGTGCGCGGATCGTAACGCAAAGGGTTCCCGTGCGCAAGAACATTACGGGAACAGGAGGGGAGACAAGGCAAGCGCCCTCGGAGGCCGTCCAAACCGGCAGCCTCCGGCGGGCTTCATCCGGTCAGAGCAACATCACCATCGGCTCGGCGATATAGTGGAAGCCGTCGCCCGTCTTGACGACGTGGCCGTATCCTGGCCAGGCGAAGTGATAGGACATTACCGGGATCTTGTTGGCCGCGACCATATCCAGCATTCTCACCCGAGTATCCGCCGCCATCTGCGGATCGGTGTCGTAGGAGAATTGCATCCGCGGCTTTTCAAGCAGCAGGATCGCGTGATGGGTTAGATCGCCGAGGAAGGCAAAGGATTTACCTTCCGACGTCACCAGGAACATGTGGTGACCCACGGTATGACCCGGCGCTGCAAGCGCCTGAACGCCCGGCAGGAATTCCTGGCCGTCCTTGAAGAACACCAGGCGGTCGCGTACCGGCAGCAGGTTCTTGCGGGCGTGAAGCACGAAAGCCTTCAGCGGGCCGCCGAGCTTGCCTTCATCGGTCCAGAAGTCGAAATCGCTTTGCGCCATATAGAATTGCGCGTTGGGAAACAGGACCTTGTCGCCGGCATCGACGATGCCGCCGATATGATCGATATGCGCGTGCGAGAGCACGACCGCATCGATATCCTCCGGCTTGAGGCCGGCTTCCGACATGCTCTTCTGCTGCCGGCCGGTGGTCGGTCCGAACGCTTTCGAGGCGCCCATGCCGGTGTCGAACAGCACGAGCTTGTCGCCCATGTTCACGATCGGAGAGTTCTGCTCGAGCACTACATTGTCGGGCGACAGGAAATTGTCCGACAGCATCTTTTTCACCTCCTCCGGCGGCACGCCGATGAAGGTGCCAGAGGGGTCGCCAAGCGCCAACGGTCCATCGGAAACCACGGTGACTTCCGCGCCGCCGAGAATGAAGCGGTGGAAATAGGGCGATTGGGTGCCGAGTTTGGGGGCACGCGCCAGCGCGGTACCGCCGAGCATGGTTGAGGCGCCGAGACCGGCACCGAGCGCAAGCAGGGATCGTCGCGAAACATGGTATGTCATGCGTCTTCCTCCACTGATTTTATGAGATTTTGCGTTTGTTGCCCGGGCTTGTCGGCCGCTCGATCAGACCGGGCACAGACATGCTGCGCCCCGCTTTGAAAGCTGGCAAGAAGAATCAGGTTTTTGGAAAGAGCTCAGCAGAAACGTTTCGGCCGAACAACAAAACGCAGAAAATTATTTTCTGCTGCGCTTCCCCTCAATCACATCCCAAATCTTCCCCGCCACATCCGGTCCACCCAGCCGCGCAATCGCGCGAATTCCCGTTGGTGACGTCACGTTGATCTCGGTCAGCTTGCCGTCGATGACGTCGATGCCGACGAACAGCAATCCGCGCGCCTTCAGCGCCGGCCCCAACGTCGCGCAGATTTCGCGCTCCTTGTCGGAAAGCTCGGTTGCTTGCGCGGCGCCGCCGCGGACCATGTTGGAGCGCAGGTCGTCGGCGGCCGGCACGCGGTTGACGGCGCCGGCGAATTCGCCGTCGACCAGGATGATGCGCTTGTCGCCGTGTTTGACCTCGGGGATGAACTTCTGGATCACCCAGGGTTCCTTGAACGTCACCGAGAACATGTCGAACAGCGAGCCGAAATTCATGTCCTGCGGCATGATGCGAAACACCGCGGCGCCGCCATGGCCGTGCAGCGGCTTCATGACAACCGCGCCGTGCTCGTCGCGGAACGAGTTGATCTCGTCGAGGTCGCGCGAGACCAGCGTCGGCGGCATCAGATGCGGGAAATCCATCACGAACACCTTTTCCGGCGCGTTGCGCACGCTGGCCGGGTCGTTCACGACCAGGGTTTTCGGATGCAGCCGTTCCAGAAAATGCGTCGAGGTGATGTAGGCGAGATCGAATGGCGGGTCCTGCCGCAGCAGGATGACGTCGTATGCGGCGAGCGGCTCGCGCCTGGGCTCACCGAGGGTGAAATGATTGCCGACCTCGTCGCGGACGGTGAGCAGCTGGACCGGCGCAAGCAACTCCTCGCCGCGCAGCGATAATTTGTCGGGCGTATAATAGGAGAGCGCGTGGCCGCGCTTCTGCGCTTCCAGCAACAAGGCAAAAGTCGAATCGCCGCGGATGTTGATGCGCGCGATCGGGTCCATCTGGACGGCGACATTCAATTTCATTGGTTTGTCCGTGAGGGGCTTTGAGTGATTGCTGGGGTATTTCAGGGGCTGGCGTCGAACGCCGCTAACAGATGGCGCGGCAAATGCCCCGGCGCAATCAGCATGACGTCAAACCGCATCTCGTATTCGCCATGTTCGGGGTGGGCCATCAGCCATGCTTGTGCGGCCTTGATGATGCGCGCCTGCTGCCGCGGCGTCACGGCATAGGCGGCCTCGTCGAGCGTGGCGCGGGCCTTGACCTCGACAAACGCCAACAGGCCCCGGCGGCGCGCCACGATGTCGATCTCGCCATAGGGCGTGCGGAAACGTTTTGCCAGGATGCGATAACCTTTCGCCATCAGCCACGCCGCGGCGCGGCTTTCGGCCGAGATTCCCGTCCGAAACGCCGCAACCCGCGCCGGGGCTGCGGTTTTGGGCGATGCGCCGTCAGTCTTTGCCATGGCCGCCCTTTGTTGTTTGCTTGGCGAGTTCGAGGGCGCGGGCATAGATCTCGCGGCGCGGCCGCCCCGACAATTCGACGGCATGCGCGACCGCATCCTTGACACTGTCGCGCTCGAGCGATGCGCGCAACAGATCGTCCAGTTGCGCATCCGCCATCACCGAAGCCCGCGCCGGCGGCGGCCCGATCAGCAGCACGAATTCGCCGCGCGTCTCAAGTGTATCGGCGGCCCGCGCCAGTTCGGAAACCGGCGCGCGGCGGATTTCTTCGTGCAGCTTTGTCATCTCGCGACAGATCGCCGCGTCGCGCGCGCCCATGATATCGGCGAGATCGGCGAGCGTGTCGGCGATACGATTGCCCGATTCGAACATCACCAGCGTCGCGTCGATCCGAGCCAGCTCCAAGAGCCGGGTACGGCGCGCGGTTTCCTTCGGCGGCAAAAAGCCCTCGAAAAAAAACCGGTCGGTAGGGAGTGCCGCAACCGATAGCGCCGACAGCACCGATGATGGGCCGGGCAGCGCGATCACGGCATGGCCGGCGGCGCAGACCTCGCGCACCAGCTTGAAGCCGGGATCGGAAATCAGCGGCGTACCGGCATCCGACACCAGCGCGATCGAGGCGCCCCGCGCCAGATGTTCCAGTATCTTCGGCCGCGCCAGCGCGGCATTGTGTTCGTGATATTGTTTCAGTTGCGCCGAGATCGCGTAGCGCTCGGTCAGCCGGCGGGTGATGCGGGTGTCCTCGCAGGCGATGATGTCGACGCCGGCCAGCGTTTCCAGCGCGCGCAGCGTGATGTCGCCGAGATTGCCGATTGGCGTTGCCACCAGATGCAGGCCGGGAACCGCCTTTGGCGCGGTCAGGATGTGGCCGCCAATGGAAAATGTGCGGATCGCGGTTCCCGTGAGGCCTTCGGTCACATTTATGGAAGCCGTTTTTGCGCGCATGGTGCTAATCTAGAGGGGAGAGCGCACTTGCGCCACTTTCGTGCGTGGCCGGGGACGGCATCGGCGGGTGGCGTCGATTCGGCCTGTTGGTGAGGAAGCAGGGCACTGCAACCGGCGTAGGCGCGGACGGCCCTAATCCTTTTGTTTTGGTTAACTATTCGTCGACAATATGCCTGAATCCACCCTCCTGATCACGGGGTGGATGGCGTCCTGGCCGATTGCGGTCGGTCGAGAGAAGAGATGCGATGGTGGGCCCGCTTATTCCCAAGTCTCTTACCGTCAAGTCTCGGCCCGGGGCAACAACCCGGCGGACGGCGGTTGGACTGATTCTCGGCGCGCCCTTGCTTGGCGCCTGCGCCGGCGTTTCCAATCCATTCAGCTCACAACCCAGCGCTCCAGCCGGGCCAACCCAGCAGCCGGCCGTTGCCGGCAGCGGGCAGGTCAAGGTGGGGCTGATCCTGCCGCTGTCGGCGGCCGGCAATGCCGGTGTCGCGGCGCAATCGATGAAGAATGCCGCCGAGATGGCGCTGGCGGAATTCCAGAATCCCAATATCCAGTTGCTGATCAAGGATGACGGCGGCAGCCCGCAGGGCGCCCAGCAGGGAACGCAGCAGGCGCTGGACGAGGGCGCCGAGATCATTCTGGGCCCGCTGTTTGCGGTGTCGGTGCCGGCGACGGCCCAACTGGCGCGAGCACGGCACGTCTCTGTGATCGCGTTCTCGACCGATTCGAGCGTGGCCGGCGGCGGCGTCTATTTGCTGAGCTTCCTGCCTGAATCCGACGTCAACCGGATCATCGAATACTCGGCCTCGACCGGCAAACGCGCCTTTGCCGCGATGCTGCCGGACAATGCCTACGGCAATGTGGTGGAGGGCGCGTTCAAGCAGGCGGTGGCCCGCAGGGGCGGGCGCGTAGTCGCGTTCGAAAAATACGGCGCCGACCGCTCCGCCGCGGCGCGAAACGTGGCGCAGGCACTCGGCTCGGCGGACGCACTTTTGCTGGCCGACGACGGTGACTCGGTGGTGACGGCGGCGGATGCGCTGACCGCGGCCGGCGCCAATTTGAAGAACATCCAGCTGCTCGGCACCGGTCTGTGGGACAATCCGCGGGTGTTCGCAAGCCCGACACTGCAAGGCGGCCTGTTTGCCGCGCCTGATGCCGCCGGCTTCCGCAGTTTCTCGAACCGCTACCGCACCAAATATGGCGCCGAGCCGGTACGGACCGCGACGCTTGCCTATGACGCAGTCGCGCTCGTCGCGGCGCTGGCAAGGACGCAAGGCCCGCAACGCTTTTCCCCCGAGGTACTGACCAATCCGTCCGGCTTTGCCGGCATCGACGGCCTGTTCCGGTTCCGCGCCGATGGCACCAATGAGCGCGGTCTTGCGGTGTTGCGCGTGGGGCCGAGCGGACCAGTGCCGGTCGCCGGTTCACCCAAGAGCTTTGGGGCGTAGCTACGCGGCTAAATCGGCTACCACCGCATCGAGCACCGGAAATCCGGCTTGGGTGACCCGCAGCCGGCCATCGGGATCGACCGTGATGGCGCCCTCCTCACGCAAAATCGCAATGCGATTGGGATCGAGCGAGCGGCCCGACAGCGTCGCATAGCGCTTGGGGTCGATGCCCTCGGCGAGCCGCAGGCCCATCAACAAAAACTCGTCGGCGCGCTCTTCGCTGTTGAGCGGATCGTCGGTGATGACGCCGTGTCCGGTGGCCTCGACCCGCATCAGCCATGCCTCGGGCCGCTTTTCGGTTGCGATCGCATGCCTTGTGCCGTCGATATCGAGCCGTCCATGCGCGCCGGGACCGATGCCGGCATATTCCTCACCGCGCCAGTAGACCAGATTGTGTCGGCATTCGGCGCCGGCGCGGGCGTGATTGGAGATCTCGTAAGCGCGCAGCCCATGCGCGTCACAGACTTCCTGCGTGACATCGTATAGCGCGCGCGCGGTCGCCTCGTCCGGGGTCTTCAGCCTGCCCGCGGCATGGAGGGCTGAGAATGGCGTCTCCGGTTCGATCGTCAGCTGGTAGAGCGACAGGTGCTCGACGGCTTCGATGATGGCGAGTTTTAGTTCGCCGGCCCACATGTCAGGCGTTTGATCGGGGCGGGCATAGATCAGATCAAATGAATAGCGTTCGAAGTTGTTGCGTGCGATTGCGACTGCGTCGAGCGCTTCGCGCGCGCTATGCAGCCGCCCCAGCGCTTGCAGCGATGCGTCGTCCAACGCCTGCACGCCCAGCGACACCCGGTTGACGCCGGCGGCGCGGTAGCCGCCAAAGCGCGTGGCCTCGACGCTGGTGGGGTTGGCTTCCAGCGTGACTTCGACGTCGGGGGCAACCTTCCAGTGCTTGCCGATGGCATCAAGGATCGAACCCACGGTCTGCGGCCGCATCAAGGACGGCGTGCCGCCGCCGAGAAATATCGAGGATACCTGCCTATCAGGCGCGCGCGCGGCTGTTACCTCGATCTCACGCGCGAAGGCGCGTGCGAAACGATCCTCGTCGACGGCTGCGTGCCGGACGTGGCTGTTGAAGTCGCAATAGGGGCATTTCGACAGGCAAAACGGCCAGTGCACATAGACGCCGAAGGCATCCGTCTTTTCAGGATCGGTGCGCTTATCGCTGGTCAAGGCAGATCTCCGCCAGCTTGACGAAAGCGCGGGCGCGATGCGACAGCCCGAGCCCAAGCGGCGGCAGGCCGTGCTTCTCGAGGCTCGTCATCTCGCCGAAGGTGCGGGTGTATCCATCGGGCAGGAACATCGGATCGTAGCCAAAACCGGCGGTACCGCGCGGCGGCCACACCAGGGTTCCCTCGACGCGCGCCTCGACTTCCTCGCGATGATCGTCGGGCCATGCGACGCATAGCGCGGAGACGAAATGCGCGCGGCGCCGTTCAGGCGTCGCAGCACCCCGCTCCTGCAACAGCCGCTCGATCCGTGCCATCGCGGCGGCAAAATCCTTGTTTGGGCCGGCCCAGCGCGCCGAAAAAAGTCCGGGCGCGCCGTTGAGCGCGTCCACGGCCAATCCGGAATCATCGGAAAACGCCGGAAGTCGCGCCGCCTTCGCCGCGGCGACCGCCTTGATCGCGGCGTTCGCCCGAAAACTGTCGCCGGTTTCTTCCGGCTCGTCG